>OGCL01001538.1_pt1 | contig 19197 bp, 12 predicted proteins | sample 1570041 | NCBI WGS metagenome assembly OGCL01 (sample SAMN06266162, study PRJEB24511) | hot springs metagenome | isolation source: Hot spring water | place: South Africa: Limpopo | collected 2015-06-22
ATGTCGGAGGCTTCGATGCCTTTCCAGCCATGGATGGAGGAGCCGTCGAACATCTTGCCATGCTCGAAGAAGTCTTCGTCCAGCGCGTCGCGTGCCGGCATGGTCACGTGGTGCTGTTTGCCCTTGGTGTCGGTGAAGCGCAGGTCAACCCACTTCACGTCGTGTTCTTTAATCAGTTGAATCGACTTCGACATGCTGTCCTCCAGGTGGATAAGGCTCGAATCGTGAGCCCTCAATAGTACGGTACGGCCGCCGGCATACTCCGCCAGGGCATCCTGCCTCACAAGGGAGCAAATTGCATGCCAGTGCACAGGAATGGGTGTAAGCCCTGAAACTCAGGGCTGGCGGGGGCTGCGCAGCGCTGCCCAGGAAATATTTGCACTGTTATAGGGCGTGCAATTTGTTGTGCGCTCTTTAATGGTGCGTGTTTTTGTGTTGTGAGGATTTTTGATCAAAGCTTGAGCAATTTCCGCTATAATCCGCGCCCCTGTTTTTTGGCCGCCTCGGCACGCAGCGTTTTCATGAAACTGATCGTTAAAGTCTTCCCGGAAATCACCATTAAAAGTCGGCCGGTGCGTAAGCACTTTATCCGGCAGCTGGCGAAGAATATTCGTTCGGTTTTGCGTGAGTTCGATCCACAGCTGCAGGTCAGCGGTGTGTGGGACAACCTGGAAGTCGAAACCCAGATCAGTGAGCCGAAAACCCTGCAGGCGATGGTCGAGCGGCTGAGCTGCACGCCAGGCATCACCCACTTCCTGCAAGTTGATGAATACCCGCTGGGTGATTTCGACGATGTGCTGGAAAAGTGCAAACTGCATTTTGCCGATCAGCTGCCGGGCAAGATCTTCGCCGTGCGCTGCAAGCGTGCCGGCAAGCACGCCTTCAGCTCAATGGATGTCGAGCGCTATGTTGGCAGTCAGCTGCGTCAGCAGTGCGGCGCGGCCGGCATCTCGCTGAAAGATCCCGACGTTATTGTGCGCATGGAAATCCGCGACCAGCGTCTGTTCGTCATTCATCACCAGCACGAAGGCCTGGGCGGTTACCCGCTGGGCTCGCTGGAGCAGACCCTGGTGCTGATGAGCGGCGGCTTCGACTCCACCGTGGCGGCCTATCAGATGATGCGCCGCGGTCTGGTGACCCACTTCTGCTTCTTCAATCTTGGCGGCCGTGCTCACGAACTGGGCGTGATGGAAGTGGCGCACTATTTGTGGGAGAAGTTCGGCAGTTCGCAGCGCGTGCTGTTTATTAGCGTGCCGTTCGAGGAAGTGCTCGGCGAGATTCTCGGCAAGGTCGACAACAGCCAGATGGGCGTGATCCTCAAGCGCATGATGCTGCGCGCCGCCACCCGCATGGCCGAGCAGTTGCAGCTCAATGCCCTGGTCACGGGCGAGGCGATTTCCCAGGTGTCCAGCCAGACCCTGCCCAACCTCTCGGTGATCGACTCGGCCACCGACATGCTGGTGCTGCGTCCGCTGATCGCCAGCCATAAACAAGACATCATCGACACCGCCACGCAGATCGGCACCGCCGAGTTCGCCAAGCACATGCCCGAATACTGCGGCGTGATTTCGGTAAACCCGACCACGCGCGCCAAGAAAGACCGCATCGAACACGAAGAGCGGCAGTTCGACATGGCCATCCTCGAACGCGCACTGCAACGCGCCACCTTGCTGCCGATCGACAAGGTGATCGACGAGCTGGGCAAGGACGTCAAGGTCGAGGAAGTCAGCGAAGCCCTGGCCGGGCACGTGATCATCGACATCCGCCACCCGGATAGCGCCGAAGAGCAGCCGCTGGAGCTGCCCGGTATCGAAGTACAAGCGTTGCCGTTCTATGCCCTGAACAGCCGCTTCAAGGAGCTGGATGCCGCACGCCAATACCTGCTGTATTGCGACAAAGGCATCATGAGCCGTTTGCATGCCCACCACCTGCTCAGCGAGGGGCATGCCAATGTGCGCGTTTATCGTCCGACATAAAACGCCCGGGTTGAATGGCGGCAGTATTCGCCATCGCCCTCCCGACCAACGGGCCAGCTGACACCGCGTTTCTTAATACTCGCCGCCTAGACTAAGCGGCAAACCGAATCCTCTGATCGAGATACACACGTGATCGAAAATCTACGCAACATCGCCATCATTGCCCACGTTGACCATGGTAAGACCACCCTGGTAGACGCCCTTCTTCGTCAGTCCGGTACCCTGGACCGCAGCGAGCTCAACGACGAGCGCGTGATGGACAGCAACGACCAGGAAAAAGAGCGCGGCATTACCATTCTGGCGAAAAACACCGCCATCAAATGGAGCGGTTACAACATCAACATCGTCGACACCCCCGGTCACGCCGACTTCGGCGGCGAGGTTGAGCGTGTAATGTCGATGGTTGACTCGGTGCTGCTGGTGGTTGACGCCCAGGATGGCCCGATGCCACAAACCCGCTTCGTAACCAAGAAGGCCTTCGAAGCCGGTCTGCGTCCGATCGTGGTAATCAACAAGATCGACCGTCCGGGCGCGCGTCCGGACTGGGTTATGGACCAGATTTTCGACCTGTTCGACAACCTCGGCGCCACCGAAGAGCAGCTGGACTTCCAGGTGGTCTACGCCTCGGCCCTGAACGGCATTGCCGGTCTGGACCACACTGACATGGCCGAAGACATGACCCCGCTGTACCAGGCCATCGTTGACCACGTACCGGCTCCAGCCGTTGACGTTGACGGCCCGTTCCAGATGCAAATCTCGGCACTGGACTACAACAGCTTCCTCGGCATTATCGGTGTGGGTCGTATCGCCCGTGGTCGCGTTAAGCCGAATACCCCGGTTACTGCCATCGATGTCGACGGCAAGAAGCGTAACGGCCGTATCCTCAAGCTGATGGGCCACCACGGTCTGCGTCGCGTGGATGTTGAAGAAGCCACCGCCGGTGACATCGTCTGCGTCAGCGGTATGGACGAGCTATTCATCTCCGACACCCTGTGTGACCAGAACCACGTTGAAGCGATGAAACCGCTGACCGTTGATGAGCCGACCGTTTCCATGACCTTCCAGGTCAACGACTCGCCGTTCTGCGGCAAGGAAGGCAAGTTCGTCACCAGCCGCAACATCAAAGAGCGTCTGGACAAGGAGCTGCTGTACAACGTGGCCCTGCGCGTTGAAGAAGGCGACAGCGCCGACAAGTTCAAGGTCTCCGGCCGTGGTGAGCTGCACCTCTCGGTACTGATCGAAACCATGCGTCGTGAAGGCTTCGAAATGGGCGTCGGCCGTCCGGAAGTGATCATCCGTGAGGTCAATGGCGTCAAGCAGGAGCCGTACGAAAACGTCACCATCGACATCCCGGAAGAATCCCAGGGCAAGGTCATGGAAGAAATGGGTCTGCGTAAAGGCGACCTGAGCAACATGGTGCCGGACGGCAAAGGTCGCGTACGCCTGGAATACAACATCCCGGCCCGTGGTCTGATCGGCTTCCGTAACGCCTTCCTGACCCTGACTAACGGTGCAGGCATCCTGACCTCGATCTTCGACCGTTACGACGCAATGAAGTCGGGCCACATGTCCGGCCGCCAGAACGGCGTACTGGTATCGATCGATACCGGCAAGGCACTGACCTATTCCCTGGAAACCCTGCAGGCACGCGGCAAGCTGTTCGTCGAGCACGGCCAGGAAATCTACAACGGTCAGATCATCGGCCTGAACAGCCGCGACAACGACCTGGGCGTCAACCCAACCAAGGGCAAGAAGCTCGACAACATGCGTGCTTCCGGTAAAGACGAAACCATCGCCCTGGTGCCGCCAGTGCGCTTCACCCTGGAGCAGGCCCTGGAGTTCATCCAGGACGACGAACTGTGTGAAGTAACGCCGAAGTCGATCCGTCTGCGTAAGAAGATCCTCGACGAAGGCGAGCGCACCCGCGCTGCCAAGAAAGCCAACAAGGCCTGATGCTTAGCAACTAGCCCCGGCTGTAAATGAAAAGCCCCGCCAGAGCGATCTGGCGGGGCTTTTTGTTGCTGCGTGGATGATTGAGCTTCGCAATTGGCCGGGTTTTCTGTAGGGCCGCGCGCGGCAGTAAGCGGTGGTCAGACGTTCAGGATGAATGTCCGGTTCTGTGTACTAGCTCACGCGTCTTACGGCTGATGGCACGTCGCCATGTGTTTTAATGCGCGCCGCATTTTTGCTTCTGTTGATTCGCTATTCAAAGGACTGAAGGGCATGGCACTTCGTATTAGCCCATTATGGCCTGCCATTTCTGGCTGCCACCCTGCAGGTCGTCGCTGCGCGACGTTAAAAATGGCTCCCGGCCATTTTTTGGTCATCTGGCTGATGTGTTCTCTTATCCCCGCCGTATCGCTGGCGCAAACGCCAGGTGATCGTGACCTTATCCGCGAACGTCAGGAACGTCTGCTGCAAGAGCAGGAGCGTCGCCTAGATGAGTTGCGTCAGTTGCCCGGCAAGGTCGACCAGCTACCCGCTCAAGCAGTGACAGAAGATGAGCGCTGTTTTGCCATCAACCAGATCAATCTGGTCGGCGTTACACTGCTCAGCCCGGCGGACCAAGCCAGTATTCTCAAACCCTATAGTGGGCAATGCTTAGGCGTTGGTCAGCTCAACCAACTGCTCAAGGACATCACCAACCACTATCTCGGGCGTGGCTATGTCACCACCCGTGCCTACTTGCCGCAGCAGGATCTGGCCAGCGGCACGTTGCAGGTTACCGTGATCGAGGGTCGGCTTGAGGGGTTGAACAGCTCGGAGCTGGCCTCGGATCGCGAGCTTGCCATGAGTTTTCCCGGCACACCCGAACGTGTACTGAATCTGCGTGAGTTGGAGCAGTTGGTCGAGCAGCTCAACCGCTTGCCGTCGCGTCAGGCACAGCTTGAGCTGGTGCCAGGCGAGCAGGTTGGTGGCAGCCGCGTGCAGCTGCAGGGGCAGCGCAGCAAGCCGTGGCGTGTCAGTCTGGCACGGCATAACGATGGTCAGCGCAGCACCGGTGAACAGCAGTGGGGCCTGGGCCTGGACTGGGACAGCCCGCTCGGCCTGGCCGATCAACTGAGCCTGCGTGCCGGTCGTGATGCAGTCAGTGACAGCTTCCGCCATTCGCACAACCAGAGCCTCAGCTACAGCCTGCCGTATGGCTGGTGGACCTTCAATTACAGCTACAGCCAGAGCTACTACCGCACCGAAAGCGATGCCAATGGGTTTGCCTTCGACACTGATGGCGACAGCAAAACCCACGCCCTGCGTGGCGAGCGTGTATTGCACCGCGATAGCGTGAGTAAAACGGCGGCCAGCATTGGCGCCAGCCACCTGCGCAGCAACAACTTTATTCTCGGCAACCTGATCGACGTCTCCAGCCATCGTCTGTCTGAAGCACAACTGGGCTTCAACCATGGTCGGCGTATTGGCAGCGCCTTCGTCAACGCCGACATCGGCTGGCAGCACGGCACAGGAGCCTTCGATGCGCAGCGCAGTGGCAGTCCTCAAGGCGGCCAGCCGGTGGCGCGCTACAACAAATACAGCCTGACCCTGAGCTACCTGCAGCCGTTCCAGCTGTGGGGTGAGTCGTTCAGCTTTGACAGCCTGGCTAACGGCCAGCGCAGTGAAGATGTGCTGTTCAGTCCGCAACGCATCAGCGTCGGCGGCCTCAGCTCGGTGCGCGGCTTCAAGGAACAATCGCTGTCCGGCGACAGTGGCGCCTACTGGCGTAATCAGGTGCGCTGGCGCAAGGCGGTGAGCTGGCAACCGCTGCAGCCCTTTGTCAGTGAGTACGGCGTGGCATTTGCCTACGACATGGGTGTGATCAGCGGCGGGCGTTACAACCCGGACCAGCACGGTCGCCTCTCCGGCAATGCCATCGAGCTGAGTGCCCGTGGTCAGCATCTGGCCGCTTCGGTGACCTTCGCCCGCTCGCTGGAACGCCCGGATGCCATCGAGCACGGTGAGCGTCCGGTGTATTTCCGGGTCGACCTGTTCTTCTGATTTTCCTGATTTCTGATTTATCGCCCTACGGGTTGGAGTTATTACATGGACGTTCGCACGCCTTTTTTCCAAAACATTGCCTGTGTCCTGATCGGGGTCATGTTCCTCAACCCGATCGTCGCCACGGCGGCCGAGTTGGCGCTGGATGCGCAAGCCGGCGGCAACGCGGCCGTGACTCAGGCCGCCAATGGCGTGCCCATGATCAATATCGCCACGCCCAATGGCAGCGGCCTGTCGCATAACAAATTCACTGACTTCAACGTCAGCCAGCAGGGACTGATCCTTAACAACAGCGCCCAGGCTGTGGTGCAAACCCAGCTGGGTGGTTACGTGATGGGTAACCCCAACCTCAAAGGTGGGGCGGCCAGCGTAATCCTCAACGAAGTCAACGGCGGTAGCCCCAGCCAGCTCAAGGGCTACACCGAAGTGGCCGGCAAGTCCGCAGCGGTCATCGTTGCCAACCCGCATGGCATCAGCTGTGACGGCTGCGGCTTTATCAATACCCCGCGCGTGACCCTTAGCACCGGCAAGCCAGTGGTAGAAGGTGGCCGTCTGGATCGCTTTGATGTCGAGGGTGGGCAGATCAGCATCGAAGGCGATGGCCTCAATGCACGTAATGTCAGCCAGTTTGACCTGATCACCCGCAGTGCGCAGATCAACGCCGAGTTGCATGCCAACCAGCTGAATGTGATTACCGGGCGCAACGAGGTTGACGCTGCCAGCCTCAGCACCACAGCCAAGGCCGATGACGGTAGCGCAAAACCGCAACTGGCCATCGACAGCTCGGCCCTGGGCGGCATGTACGCCGGGGCAATTCGCCTGGTCGGTACTGAAGCCGGTGTGGGCGTGAAACTGGCCGGTGATATGGCCGCCAGTGCCGGTGATATCCAGATCGACGCCAACGGCCAACTGAGCATGGCGCGCACCGCCGCCGGTCGTGACCTGCAACTCAAGGCCGATAACATCGAACTGAATGCCGATACCTTCGCCGGGCGCAATGCCATGGTTGAAGCCAGTGGCCAGACGCTGGTCAAGGAAAGCCTGGCAGCCGGCCAGCAACTGACTGCCAAGGGCGGCGAGTTGCTTAACCAGGGCGTGGTCGAGGCGGGTGTGCGTGCTGATGGCAGCCTGAACAGTGCGGCCACGTTGAACCTGCAAACCGACACGGTGAAAAACACCGGCACCATCACCTCTCACGGCAGCCTCAACAGCGATGTGCAAACGCTGGATAACCGTGCCGGCAAGCTGCTCAGCGCAGGTGACGCAACGCTTAAGGCGCAGACGCTGGAAAACAGTGGCGGCCTTGTCGTTGCGCAGCAGAATCTCGAGCTGCATGTCGACCAATTGAATAACCAGGGCGGCGAAGTTCTGGCCCAGCAAAGCATCAACATGAAGGCTGCCAACCTGAACAACCAGAGCGGCACCCTGGCTGGTGGTGCGCTTGACCTGCAGCTCAGCGCGAACCTGAATAACCAGAATGGGCTGATTGAGTCCGCCAGCGATCTGCAACTGGCGGCTAATACCCTGAGCAACAACGGCGGCAAACTGCGCGCCCTGGGTGGCGAAGACGAGAGCCGGTTTGTTCTGGGTGGCCTGTTCAATAACGATGCCGGCTTGGTCGAGATTGGCAGTGGTGCATTTACCCTGAGCAGCGTTGGCCTGAGCAACCAGGGCGGCACGGTGCGTCACACTGGCAATCAGGGTTTTAACCTTGATCTGGGTGACGTCGGCCTCGCTGGCGGCAGCTTCAGCACAGCAGGCGAGTTGACCGTGCAGGCCGGTACCTGGAGCAACAGCAGCCAGTTGCAGGCCGAACGCTTGACCCTGGCTATCGACGAGTTCACCCAGACAGCTAGCGGTAAATTGCTGTCACGTCAGAGCATCGTGGCCACTGGTGATAACTGGATCAACCACGGCAGCATCGAAACCGATGGCGAGCTTGAGCTTGAGCTGACTGGTAGCTACAGCGGCAACGGTTCGTTGCTCAGCCAGGGAGACCTGTTGTTCACCGCTGACAGTGCCAACCTGGGGGCTGCAGCCAAGGTACTCAGTGGCGGTCAGGCAGATTTCACCCTGGGTTCTAGCTTCGAAAACCGTGGCGTGATCAGTGCGGCCAATGCACTGCTGCTGAGTGCAAGTAGCCTCAATAACTTCGGCACCATTGGTGCTGGTGCGGCATTGTTGGCGCAAGCCACCAGCCTGCGTAATGAGGGTGGTCTGCTGTTCAGTGGCAGCCAGATGCAGTTGCGTGGCGATAGCTTGGTCAACCAGCGCGGTGACCTGTACAGCGTCGGTAACTTCAGCTTTGCCGCGCTTGACCCAACTGATCAGGCTGCGCACTTCAGCAACGTATCAGGCACCCTGGAAAGCGAAGCGGATGTAAGCATCAGCGCCAAAGTCATCAAGAACGTTCGCGAAAGTCTGGATATCGTCACCCGCAAGGTGGCCGCGCAGTTCTATGACCAGGACTGCACCGACTGTAGTGGCGACAAGGAGAACGTGCGTTACCGCCTTCGGGAGATTGAGCGTACCGAAGCCCTCAATGTCAGCCCACAAAGCAGTCTGCTTGCAGGCGGCAATTTGTTGCTGCGTAGCGATGATCTGGCCAACCACTCCAGTTTGATCTCGGCCAATGGCAATGTGCAGATTGATACCACGCGCTTCGATAACAAAGGCGCGCAGACTGGCGAATACCTGATTACTCGGCGGGCTACTAGCGAGCGTGAGAAATCGGTGGGTTTCATCATCAGTGCGGTCAACAACTTCAACGCGCAGAACTGGCCAAACGCCAGCCCCAACATCAATGCGCAGCTCAACAATATTCTCAGCAACTACCTGCCCAGCCATACCGCGCCCAATAGCACTTTTACCCCGGATGCCGTACAGGCCTACGCCGCCATTATTCAGGCTGGTGGTGATGTACAGATCAATGCCAGTGAGCAACTGAGCAACGGTGAAATCCGTCCTTCATTCACCTATATCGCTGGCGGCAGCCGCGACCCTGGTACCAGTGCACCAGGCTCCTCAATCGCCACCGTCGTAACCCTTAATCCGCAGTTGCCGCCCGATCTTGCCCAGCAGGCGGTTGATCCGCTGGCATTGCCGGGCTTCAGCTTGCCACAAGGGCAGAATGGCCTGTTCAGCCTCAGCACCAACCCTGGCCATCCCTATCTGATCGAGACCAACCCGGTCTTCGCCAGCCTGAAAAACTTCCTCAATTCCGACTACATGCTCGGTAACCTGGGCTACGACCCACAGACCGCTCAGAAGCGGCTGGGTGATGGCTTCTATGAGCAGCGGCTGATCCGTGAAGCGGTGATCGCTCGTACCGGGCAACGCTACCTGGCCGGACTGGACAGCGACGAAGCGCAGTTCAGGTACCTGATGGACAACGCCATCGCCAGTAAAGAGGCCCTTAATCTCAGTCTGGGTGTCAGCCTGACGGCCGAGCAAGTGGCAGCACTGACCCACGATCTGGTGTGGATGGAAGAGCGCGAAGTGGCCGGGCAGAAAGTGCTGGTGCCTGTGCTCTACCTGGCCCAGGCCGAAGGTCGCCTGGCTCCAAATGGTGCACTGATTCAGGGTCGCGATGTGGCGCTGATCTCCGGCGGTAGCCTCACTAACCAGGGCACTCTGCGCGCCAGCAACAACCTCACTGCCACAGCCAGCAATATCGGCAACAGCGGATTGATGCAGGCCGGCGAGCGCCTGTCGCTGTTGGCCACTGACAGCATTCGCAATGCCCAGGGCGGGATTATCGCGGGTAAGGATGTCACGGCGATTGCTCTGACCGGCGATATCGTCAACGAGCGCACCATCACCCGTCACGAGTCAGGCAAGCGCGGTTATCAGCACCAGCAGGACTTCGTCGACAGCGCAGCGCGTATCGAAGCCAGTGGCGACCTGACTCTGGCTGCCGGTCGCGATATCCAGAATATCGGCAGTGCGCTCAAGGCCGGTGGCGATATGCAGCTGGATGCCGGCCGTGATCTGGTGATCGCCTCGGCGCAAGAACATGACCTGACCACCCGCAAGGACCGCAAAGGCAATAGCCGCCGTGAGCAGATCACCCAGTACGGCAGTGAAGTCGAAGCCGGAGGCACTATTGAGCTGAGCGCCGAGCGCGACCTGGCAGTGATCGCCAGCCGCGTCAGCGCCGGAGAAGACCTGCTCCTGGATGCAGGTGGCGATGTGCTGATCGCCGCTGCCGCCAATGAAAGCCACTACGAGTCGCACCGTAAAAGCGGTGGCAAGAAGGTCGATATCGTCGACAGCCAAGTGCGTCAGCAAGCTGCCGAGCTGACGGCAGGCGGCAACCTGACCGTACTAGCCGGCAACGACCTGACGGCGGTTGCCAGCAAACTCAAGGCGGGTGATGAAGCCTACCTGTATGCCGGTAACCAGCTGTCACTGCTGGCCGCGCAAAACAGCGACTACTCGTTGTACGACATGAGCAAAAAAGGTGGTTGGGGTAGCAAGGCCACCCAGCGGGATGAAGTGACCACGATCCGCAACGTTGGCACCAGCATCACGGCGGGCGGCGACCTGACTTTGGTTAGCGAGGGTGATCAGCTGTATCAGCGTGCTCGCCTGGAAAGCGGCAATAACCTGACCCTGGACAGCGGTGGCAGCATCACCTTTGAGGCGGTCAAGGATCTGGATCAGGAGAGTCATGAGAAGAGTGATGACAACGCGTTCTGGACGTCCATGGAAGGAAAAGGGACGACTGACGAAACCCTTCGCCAAAGCGTTCTATTAGCTCAGGGAGAGGTTGTAATTAAGGCCGTTGACGGCCTCAAGATTGACATCAAGCAGATTGACCAGAAAACCGTTAGCCAAACCATTGATGCCATGGTGCAGGCGGAGCCGGAGTTAGCTTGGCTGAAGCAGGCCGAGGCGCGTGGTGATGTTGATTGGCGTCAGGTGAAAGAGATTCATGACTCTTTCAAATATGAGCACTCGGGGCTTGGGCCCGCGTCGCAGTTGATTATTGCCATTGCGCTTTCAGCCATCATGGGGCCGATGATGGCCGGCATGAATGCGATGGTTCAGGCCGGTGCCGTCAGTGTCGCGACCAAAGCCACGGTCAGCACTATTAATAACCGTGGCAATCTTGGAGCTGTGGCCAAGGACATCACCTCGTCTGACAGCATCAAAGGCTACGTGGCCGCAGTGGCAACTGCCGGTGTAGGCGAGCAATTTGGTTATAACCCCACGAACTTCAGTGCAAAAGATGTCGCGATAAAAGTAACGGCAGACGCTGTAGTGAAAACGGCCGTTTATGGCGGAAGTTTCAAAGACAATTTGACTGAAGCTGCGCTTGGTAATGCGGTCAGTATTGGTGGCGCTCTGGGGGCCAATGAAATCGGCAATCTGCCATTGGCGGATGGCAGTCTATCGAAAATAGTTCTGCATGCTGCGCTTGGTGGTTTGATGGCTGAGGCCATGGGCGGAGATTTCCGTACCGGGGCTCTGGCAGCAGGAGCCAATGAAGCTCTTGTCAGTTTCCTGGGTGACAAGCTGCTACCCGAAGGGATGGACAAGAACAGCCCTGAGTATATTCAGGCGACCAAAAACCTTTTGGCGGCTTCTCAGATCGTTGGGGTGTTGGCGTCTGTTGTGGCGGATGGTGATGTCAATATAGGTGCTGCGGTTGCGGCGAATGCGACGGCGAATAATTTTCTGTTGCACAGCGAAGTGCAGCAGATGTTAGCCGAGCGGGAGGCCTGTGCTACCGAGGCTTGTCGGCTTGACGTCCAGGCCAAATATGCCGAACTGGATGACCTGCGCAATAGAGAGTTGTCGGAACTCTGCGATGTCAATAAGAGCGCTTGTACTGCCATTTATACTCAACTTGAGTTGGAGCGTCCTAAGATTGCGCTCCTGGCTCAGCAGCTGCGCCAGAATGGGGCCGATGCCGGTGTGCTCTACATGGTGGAGTCACACATACCGGAAAGCAATCTTGCGGCACAGATGTCGGTTATTAACACGGAAGTGGCAAAGGAAAAGGGCGGTCTCTATACGCTGGGTGCGCTTATAGCCGAGGGGATTGCCGGGCTTTCGCAGTGGGGCCGTCCTACGGCCAGCGTGGGCGGCAAAACTATCAGCCAGGATTCCGAAGCGAGCGGTACCAGTGCCGGCAAGGTATCGGCAGAATTGCCCACTGGCTATCGTGAGTTGAAGGCGAGCGCGGGGGCGATGGCCAATACCACGGGAGGCTTGCCCGAAGGCCACCGTCGTGTGGTATCCAGCACCGGTAACGTGGAAGTACTGGCTCCGAATGGCAAACTGTATGTGGAAACCTCGTCGGGGTTGCTGCCTAAGTCTGGTGCGTTCAGTTTCTATGTCGAGCGTGAGAAAGCTATTCAGGCTCAGGTGACAGGTCCAAAAGGGGGAGTGGTTGAACCTATCGTGACGGCAAAGGGCACCGTGAAAGGTACTGTGTTTGAAGATGTCAACCAAACTGCGAAAATTGGTCCCACAAACGAACCCACGCTTATTGCTGAGCGCGTGGCCGCTAAGACCGAGGCGGAAGGGAAGCCGCATCCCAATGGAACTGTTGCGGACTCACACGCTGAAATTGGCGTAATTCAACAAGCGTACAACGCCGGCAAAACTCAAGGATCAGTGATGTCTATGACTGTTTCTGGGAAAGATGTTTGTGGGTACTGCAAAGGTGACATAGCTGCTGCTGCACACGCTGCGGGATTGAAGTCTCTGACTGTGCAGGCCGTAGACAACGTGACAGGTTTGCCCAAGACCTATTACTGGCAACCAGGAATGAAATCCATCAAGGAAAAACAATGAGTAAAGACACTGTTCTTGGCGGATACCTGATTAATGCAGATGGTGTACGACATCAGTTGCCTGCCAAGTTGAATCCAAGTAATTCAAATACTGAGGACTTGATTAAACGTGTTTCTAGTGCGGGCAAAGGTGTTGTTGTAATGAGGTGCAAACCATCTCCAGAATATGGCCCTTACGAATTGGAAGTGTATGTGGATTCTGGGAACTTCCTGCTGATGCTCAATGGGAATGATGAAGATGGCGATCACAGTGTCAGAACAATAACGAACGAAAACATGCCGAATGACCTGATGACCATCTTGGGAGAAAAATATCCTGCCAAGGCGGTTACGAGCGATGTGGATTTTGTCTGCAAAGTTTTTAATGAGTTTGCTCACCTCGGAAATGTATCCGCGGATTTGCTGAGTTGAACAATAGCAAAAAAGAGAACAATAGGAGCAGGAAAAGGGGACAGATTTATTTTCGGGACTGTGCTTGGTCTGAATAAAGAACAATAGCGAGAACAATAATAGCGAGAACAATAGGGGACAGACCACGTTTTTGGCCTAGGGTTATGGAATTCCATGGAAGGAGGTCTGTATGCCACGTCGAGCGCGCATTTCATTGCCAGGTGTTTCAGTTCATCTGATTCAGAGAGGGAATAATCGCTCAGCCTGTTTTTACGCTGACGAGGACTATCTTTTTTATCTGGATGTATTGATGGAGCAAGCAAAGAAGCATGGATGTGCGATCCATGCCTGGTGTCTGATGACCAACCATGTTCATTTGTTGGCCACGCCCGAAAGCCCTGATAGTGCAGGACTCATGATGAAGGGGCTAGGGCAGTGTTACGTGCAGTATGTTAATCGAGCAGAGAAAAAGGGGACAGATTTATTTATTTTCAGAAAAAGGGGACAGATTTATTTTCCACCTGATCGACTAAGCTGAAGGCCTCAATGGTAGGAGGTCGTTATGCCAAGGATGGGGCGGATTGTGTTGCCGAATTACCCGCATCATGTGGTGCAGCGAGGTCATAACCGGCAGGTGGTGTTTGCCGCTGAGCAGGATTATCAGCGTTACATTTCTGATCTGCGTGAGCTAAAAGATGTCTTCGGGGTCAAGGTCTACGCTTATTGCCTGATGACGAACCATGTTCATCTGCTTTTGGAACCCGGCGAGGCTATCGCCGGGCTGGGTCAGTTGATGAAGGCGCTAGCGGCGCGCGCTACGCGCTATCGAAATCGTCTAGAAGGGCGTACCGGCACTCTCTGGGAGAGTCGCTACAAGTCTAGCGTAGTCGAGTCAGACGCCTACTTGCTTGCCTGCTGTCGCTATATCGAACTGAACCCGGTTCGAGCCCGCATGGTTGCCGAAGCGGTTGATTATCCCTGGTCGAGCCATCGGATGCGGGTAACGGATCACGCGGACAGCGACTGGCTAGATATAGACCCTTGCTTCATTGCTCTCGGCAACACGCCTGAAAGGCGTCGTATCCGATACATGGAGTTCATGCGCCAAGCCGTACCATCGAGCGAGATTGATCTGATCCGTGCAGCACTACAGAGGGGGCAGCTAACCGGGAGTGCTCGTTTCGTGGATGAAATAGAAAGAATCCAAGGGCAGCGGGTTGAGCTACGAGGTCAGGGCAGACCTAAGCGACAGCCCGAAAAATAAATCTGTCCCCTTTTTTGATGTGTTCCGCGTGTGTCTGCGCGCCCCGGCCGGCAAAGTGCCGCGTTATCACGCCGGACAGTACCTGCTGCTGCAGCGCCCGGATGGCGAGATGGCGGCCTTTTCCCTGGCTTCGGCGCCACACGCCGGACGTGAGTTGGAGCTGCACATCCTCGCTCGCGAAGACAGCAGCATTGCCCTGCTGGAGCATCTGCGCAGCACCGGCATGGCTCGTGTGCAGATGCCCTACGGTGACACCCACCTCGCCGACCTGCCCGATGGGCCGCTGGTGCTGATCGCTGCCGGCACTGGCATGGGCCAGATGCACAGCCTGATCGAGCACTGCCGCGCGGCGGGTTTTGCCCATCCGGTGCATCTGTACTGGGGCGCGCGTCGGCCCGAGGATTTCTACGAGCTGCCACATTGGGCCGAGTGGCAACAGCTGGATAATCTGCACCTGCATCAGGTGGTCAGCGACCAGTGTGGCTGGCAGGGTCGTTGCGGCCTGCTGCACGAAGCGGTGCGCGAGGACTTCCCGGATCTCAAGGCATTGCACGTCTATGCCAGCGGCTCGCCAGCGATGGTCTACGCCACCCTCGATGCGCTGGTCGAAGCGGGGATGGACGCGCACCAGATGCGCGCCGACGTGTTCGCCTACGCGCCGCGACCGTAACCGTAGGGCGGACGCAACCCGTCGCTGACTAGCTTGGTGGGTGCTCCCGTCCCAGGCAGTTCAGAGAAGCGTCACGCCACCTTGCCGATCGTCTCGCGCTGAGCAAGACGATCAGCCGCTTATCCGCCTGGTTTCAGCGGGAGGGGCGGAATATCCCCTGCGCTCTGCCTCAGCCAATCCATTGGTTTTCGTTGCCACATCCTGGCTCGGCGCCACCGATTTAAAGTTGGCACTTTCCGATTCGCTGCTGAGTCGTAACTGATGTAGGGGATGGCGAAGCGCCGAAAGCATTGCCAGGTATTGGCTTCGCAGCCGTGTCATGCCCTGCGTACGAACGGCAACCGCATAAGCGATGCCGGTTCCAGGCGCGCCGCTCCCTCTTTGGCCGCCACAGACATGCGAGGAGATTGTCATGGGCTTGGGAACCATACTGCTGATCATTCTGCTTCTGATGCTGGTTGGTGCGCTCCCAGCGTGGCCCCATAGCCGCGGCTGGGGCTACGGGCCTACTGGTGGTTTGGGGCTGGTGCTGGTCATCGTGCTGGTGCTGGTGCTGCTGGGATACATATGAGCCTTCGCCGCTGACGGGCCGGCAACTTCCAGTTCGTTCCCGTCGCCCATTTTGCGCAGGCCGCCAGTTGGATCTGGCAGCCCGTAGGGTGGGCTTTAGCCCACCAGCGGTGGTTGGTGTGGGCTAAAGCGGATCACCGCCCGGCCCACCCTACAAGGCGTGGCGTCGCAGGAGCGGGTAGCCCGCCCCCGAGCATTCTAGCGAACTTGCACCACTACCTTGCCCACTGCCTTACGCTGGCCGAGGGCATCGATAGCTTCACCGCCGCGCTCCAGTGGAAAGGTCTGCGACACTAGCGGCTTGAGCTTGCCTTCGGCATGCCAGGCGAACAGTTGTTGGAAGTTCGCGGCGTTGTCCTGCGGCTGGCGCTGGGCGAACGAGCCCCAGAATACGCCGACCAGGGATGCGCCCTTGAGCAGCGGCAGGTTGGCCGGCAGTGCCGGGATGCCACCGCCGGCGGCGAAGCCCACCACCAGGAAGCGGCCGTTCCAGCCGATGCTGCGGAAGGCTTCTTCGAACAGCGTGCCGCCCACCGGGTCGTAGATCACGTCCACGCCCTGGCCGCCGGTGAGCTTTTTCACCTCGTCCTTCAGGCTCTGCTCGCTGTAGTTGATCAGCTCATCGGCGCCGGCTTTGCGCGCCACTTCCAGTTTCTCGGCGCTGCTCGCTGCGGCGATGACCTTGGCGCCCATGGCCTTGCCGATTTCCACAGCCGCCAGGCCGACGCCGCCGGAGGCGCCGAGTACCAGCAGGGTTTCACCTGGTTGCAGGTTGGCGCGCTGCTTGAGGGCGTGCATCGAGGTGCCGTAGGTCATGCCGAAGGCCGCCGCGGTGGTCAGGTCCATGCTCTTGGGCACCGGTAGCACGTTGTAGGCCGGCACGGCGACCTCTTCGGCGAAGCCGCCCCAGCCGGTCAGCGCCATCACTCGGTCGCCTGCACGCAGATGGCTGACTTTCTCGCCGACCGCCTTGACCACACCGGCTACCTCGCCACCCGGGGCGAAGGGGAAGGGCGGCTTGAACTGGTATTTGCCTTCGATGATCAGCGTGTCGGGGAAGTTGACCCCGGCGGCCTGCACCTCGATCAGCACCTCGTTTTTTTTCGGCTCGGGGCTTGGCAGGTCTTCCAGTACCAGGGTATCGGCGGGGCCGAAGGCTTTGCACAGCAGGGCTTTCATGAAGGTCATTCCTCTTGCAGGGTGCCATGCAGTGTAGAAAGCGCCCGCCGAGGGTCAACGAGCATGCCGATGCCTGATAGGTCGGCATAAGCGCCGGACTTGGGTGCGGGCCTGTGGATGGCTATGCTAGGCACATCCCCGATGGAGTGCCGAACGTGAAACTGTTGACCGCCCTGCTACTGAGCCTGTCGATCTGCCTGCCTGCCCTGGCCTCTTCGGAAAAGAAGGAGGAGGCTCCTGCGACGATTTATCACAACCTGACGCCAGCGCTGATCGGCAACCTGGCGGATCAAGGCAATCGTCTGAAGTTCTTCAAGGCCGATGTATCCCTGCGGGTGACCGGCACCGAGGCCGAGGAGAAGCTCAAGCAGCATGAACCGCTGATCCGCCATCAGATGGTGATGCTGTTCTCGGCGCAGACCAGCGAGATCATCAACGCTCCCGATGGCCGTGAGAACCTGCGCCTGGAGGCCTTGAAGAAGGTGCAGGACGCGATCAATGGCGAAGAGGGCAAGCCCATTGTCGAAGACCTGCTGTTCAACAATCTGATTATTCAGTGAAAGGGTGCGGCTTCAGCAGCGTGATTTTCGCGGCTGAAGCCGCTCCTACATGTTGTTCAGGCCATCTGCGCCAGGGTCTTGCGAAAACGCGTCAGCGCCGCGACGAAGAACAGCGTGCCGATGCCGGCGATGGCCAGCATGTAGGGCCAGACGATGGTCAGCCCCGCACCGCGATAGAGAATGGCCTGAGCTAGCGCGACGAAGTGAGTGGTCGGCGCCGCCAACATGATCTGCTGCACCAGCTCGGGCATGCTCTCGCGTGGCGTGGTGCCACCGGAGAGGATCTGCAATGGCAGCAGCACCAGGATGATCAGCAGACCCAACTGCGGCATCGAGCGCGCTAGCGTGCCGAAGAAGATGCCCATCGAGGTGGTGGCGAACAGGTGCAGCGCCGCCCCGGCCAGGAACAGCGCGATGGAGCCTTCGATCGGCACCTGCAGCCAGCCCTGCACTACCAGCAGCAATGACAGGGCTGCAGCCGCCAGCACCACCAACCCCATCGACCAGACCTTGGCCAGCATGATTTCCAGCGGCGTCACCGGCATCACCAGCAGGTGTTCCACGGTGCCATGCTCGCGCTCGCGGATCAGCGCTGCTCCAGTGAGGATGATCGACAGCATGGTGATCTGGTTGATCACCTCCATCACCGAGCCGAACCAGGCGCGCGTCAGGTTGGGGTTGAACTGTATGCGCAGTGCCAGTTCGGCCGGCTGCTGCAGCTCGCCCCGGTAGCGGCGGACGAACTCGGCCACTTCGCTGGCACCGATGTTCTGAATGTAGCCGGCACCCGTGAAGGCCATGCTTACCTGGGTGGCATCGACATTGAGCTGGATCGCCGGGCTGCGACCGGCGAGCACATCGCGCTGAAAATTCGGCGGAATATTCAGGGTGAAGGTGTAGCGCCCGGCATCCATGCCGCGATCCATCTCGCTCAGGTCGATGCGTTCCGGGGTACGGAAATAGGGCTCCTGAAAGGCCTGGATCAGCCGTTCGGAAAGCTGCGACTGGTCTTCGTCGACCACGGCGATGGCGGCGTTGTGCAGGCTCTCCGGCATGCTGGTGGCGGCCGAGTAGACGCCCATGCTGAAGGCCCAGAGGATCAGCAGTACCAGCGCCAGGTCATGCTGCAGGCTGCGCAGCTCCTTGATGCCGAGGTGGAGGATATTGGCCAGGCGTTCCATCAGACCTCCTGTTTGCGCAGCAGGCTGGCACTGAGCAGCGTCAGCAGCGGGATGGTCAGTGCCAGGGCGGCGAAGTAGCCGGCCAGGTCCTGCAGTTCCAGTGCCTTGGAGAAGATGCCGCGGCTGATCACCAGAAATTGCGAGGTCGGGTAAAGCTGGCCGATCACCGCGCCTGCGCCTTCCAGTGAGGCGACCGGGTAGATCAGCCCGGAGAACTGGATGGCCGGCAGCAGGGTGACGATGGCGGTGCCGAACACCGCGGCGATCTGGCTCTTGGTGAAGGTCGACATCAGCAGGCCGAGGCCTGTGGCGCACGCCAGGTAGAGCAAGGCGCCGGCCAGCAGGGTCAGCGGGTTGCCCTTGAGCGGCACGTCGAATACGGTGGCCGCCAGCAGCGCCAGGAGGATGAAGTTGAACAGGCCCAGGGCGATGTAGGGCAGTTGCTTGCCGAGCAGGAATTCCAGGCGGGTGACCGGGGTGACGTAGAGGTTGATGATCGAGCCCAGTTCCTTCTCGCGCACTACACCGAGGGCCGTGAGCATCGCCGGAATCAGCATCAGCAGCAGCGGAATTACTGCCGGCACCATGGCCTTGAGGCTCTCCACGTCCGG
>OGCL01001541.1_pt1 | contig 19166 bp, 15 predicted proteins | sample 1570041 | NCBI WGS metagenome assembly OGCL01 (sample SAMN06266162, study PRJEB24511) | hot springs metagenome | isolation source: Hot spring water | place: South Africa: Limpopo | collected 2015-06-22
CAGGGGCTGCGCTTTGCCATCCGCGAGGGCGGCAAAACCGTCGGCGCCGGAGTCGTCTCCAAGGTGATCGAGTAGGGCCTTTGCGCAGGGGCATAGCTCAACTGGCAGAGCGTCGGTCTCCAAAACCGAAGGTTGGGGGTTCGATCCCCTCTGCCCCTGCCCGCACGCGATGATCGCCGATGTCACCAAACTGGTCCTGGCCGCCGCGCTCGTGGTGGCCGGTGTCGCCGGCTACTACGCCGCGGCGCAGGCGCCGATCGTGGTGCGCGTGCTCGCGGTCGCCGCGGGGCTGGCCGCCGGCGCGGCGGTCGCGGTGTTCACCGCCCCGGGGCGCGCGTTCGTCGCTTTTGCGCGCGATTCCTACGCGGAGGTGCGCAAGGTCGTCTGGCCGACGCGCAAGGAGGCGATGCAGACGACGGCGGTGGTGTTCGCCTTTGCGGTTGCGATGGCGATCTTTCTCTGGCTCACCGACAAGACGCTCGAGTGGGTGTTGTACGACCTGGTGCTCGGATGGCGCAGAACCTGAGCGCGGCCGCAATGACCAAACGCTGGTACGTGGTGCACACGTATTCGGGCTTCGAAAAGTCGGTCATGCGCTCGCTCGAGGAGCGCATCGCGCGCGCGGGTATGCAGGACCGCTTCGGCCGCATCCTCGTGCCAGTCGAGGAGGTGGTCGAGATGAAGGGAGGACAGAAGCACACCTCCGAGCGCAAGTTCTTCCCCGGCTACCTGCTCGTTGAGATGGAGATGAGCGACGAGACCTGGCACCTGGTCAAGAGCACGCCGAAGGTGACGGGCTTTGTCGGGGGCACCGCGACCCGGCCGGCGCCGATTCCACAGAAGGAGGTCGACGCCATCCTGCGCCAGATGCAGGAGGGGGCGGAAAAACCGCGGCCCAAGGTGCTCTTCGAAATCGGCGAGATGGTGCGCGTGAAAGAGGGTCCGTTCACCGATTTCCAAGGCACGGTCGAGGACGTCAACTACGAAAAGAACCGGCTGCGCGTGGCGGTGACGATTTTCGGGCGCTCGACCCCTGTCGAGCTCGAGTTCGGACAGGTCGAGAAAGCCTGAAGCGATGCGCGGGGAGCCGCCGGCGTCGCGGCGGCGTCCGCACCCGCCAAGGAGACGAAAGTGGCGAAGAAAATCGTCGGTTACATCAAGCTGCAGGTTCCGGCGGGCAAGGCGACGCCGGCGCCGCCGATCGGCCCGGCGCTCGGCCAGCGGGGCCTCAACATCATGGAGTTTTGCAAGGCGTTCAACGCCCAAACGCAGAAGGTGGAGCCGGGCCTGCCGCTGCCGGTGGTCATCACGGCGTACGCGGATAAAAGCTTCAGCTTCGTCATCAAGACGCCGCCGACCACCGTGCTCATCAAAAAGGCCGCCGGCATCGAAAGCGGCAGCGCAAGACCGCACACCGACAAGGTGGGCCGCATCACGCGCCAGCAGCTTGAGGAGATCGCGCGCATCAAGATGCCGGACCTCAACGCCGCGGACCTCGAGGCGGCGATGCGCTCGATCGCGGGCAGCGCCCGCTCGATGGGCGTCGTCGTGGAGGGCATGTAGATGGCCAGGCTCTCGAAGAGGCGCAAGGCGCTCGCGGGCAAGGTCGATCGGGCGCGCGCGTACCCGGTGCTCGAGGCGATGCGCCTGGTCAAGGAAACGGCGACGGCGAAATTCGACGAGTCGGTCGACGCGGCCGTCAATCTGGGCATAGACCCGAAAAAGACCGACCAGGCGGTGCGCGGCTCGCTCGTACTGCCCGCGGGCACGGGAAAGACGGTGCGCGTGGCGGTGTTCGCCGCGGGCGAAAAAGCGCAGGCCGCGCTCGCAGCCGGCGCCGACCTTGTCGGCATCGAAGACCTTGCCGAGCGCGTAAAGGCAGGGCAGCTCGATTTTGACGTGGTCATCGCCGCGCCCGAGGCGATGCGTATCGTCGGACAGCTCGGCCAGATCCTTGGGCCTCGTGGCCTGATGCCGAACCCTAAAGTCGGGACGGTCACTGCGGACGTCGCCGCCGCCGTAAAGAACGCAAAGGCGGGCCAGGTGCAGTTCCGTTCCGACAAGGCGGGTATCGTCCAGTGCACCATCGGGCGGGCCTCTTTCAACCCTGAGCAGCTGCGCGACAACCTGGCGGCGCTGCTCGATGCACTGGGGCGCGCAAAGCCCGCGAGCGTGAAAGGGGTTTTCGTGAGGAAGGTGTCGGTGTCGAGCACGATGGGCGTCGGCATCAAGGTGGATGTCGCTTCGGTGTCTGCGCGCTGAAAGCGGGCAGCTCGCGCGCGCGATGCGACCGGGGCAGGAGGCAGAGCTTTGGGCAGCCGCCGCAGACGGCGGCCGCCGTCAAAGACCGCAGGGGCTGGCGCTCAGCCGGCTTAAACCGAAGGAAACCCTGCGCAGACGGCGTACCCCGAACGGCAAGTCCGTCGCAGGACGGCCGGCCGGAGGTCGCCGAGGGCGGTTGCGCGCGCTTTGCGCGCATCCGGGGTTCGCCCTTTCGGGCGGGAGCGGGTGATCGACGGTCAGGAGGTGCCATCCTTGGGTCTGAACCTGGAACAGAAGAAGTCCTTGGTCGCCGAGGTCGCGGGCAAGCTTGCACGGGCGCAGGCGGTGCTCGTGGCCGAAAACCGGGGCCTCGATGTTGCCGCCGTGACGGGCTTTCGCGCGCGCGCGCGCAGCGCCGGCGTCTACGTTCGGGTGCTCAAGAACACGCTCGCGCGCCGGGCGGTTCGCGGCACGCCTTTCGAGCCGCTCGCCGAGCGCTTCGTGGGCCCGCTTTTTTACGGGATCGCCGAGAACCCGGTGGCCGGAGCCCGGCTCTTTGCCGAGTTCGCGCGCGAGCAGGAACGCTTCGTCATTCGGGGCGGGGCGATGCCGACCGCACTCATGTCCGAGCGGGAGGTGCAGGCGCTCGCGACGATGCCCTCGCGCGCGGAGCTGCTCGCCCGGCTCGTGGGCACGCTGCAGGCGCCCATCGCCGGTTTCGTGCGCACGCTCGCGGAGGTGCCGGCGCGCTTTGCGCGGACGCTCGCTGCGGTGCGCGACGCAAAAGCGCAGGCGAGCTGAGCCCGCAACCGACTGACCGATTCAGTAACAAAGGAGTCCAACCGTGGAACGTGCACAGATACTGGAAGCGATTTCGCAGATGACGGTCCTCGAGCTCTCGCAGCTCATCAAGGACATGGAAGAGAAGTTCGGCGTGTCGGCGGCGGCGGCGGTGGCGGTGGCTGCGCCGGCGGCCGCAGCGGCGGCCGCGGCCGCGCCGGCGGAGGAAAAGACCGAGTTCACGGTGATGCTGGTGAACGCGGGCGCGAACAAGGTCAACGTCATCAAGGCGGTGCGCGAGGTGACGAGCCTCGGCCTCAAGGAGGCCAAAGACCTGGTCGACGGGGCGCCCAAAGCCGTGAAGGAAGGCGTGTCGAAGGCCGACGCCGAGGCGATCCTGAAAAAGCTCACCGACGCGGGCGCCAAGGCAGAGATCAAGTGATGCGGGAACTGTGCCGGCCGCGGGCGGTCTTCCGGAACTCCGGAAGGCGACGGGCGCAAACGGCGATCGCCGCGCGGCCGGCTCGAGCGAAGGCCTGACAGACAGGGGGTGCGATGGACGTTTCCTTGACTGAACGCAAGCGTATCCGCAGGAGCTTCGGCAAGCGGCCGACGGTGCACAAGGTGCCGTTTCTGATCGCCACCCAGCTCGAGTCCTACGCCGCGTTCTTGCAGGCCGACAAGAAGCCCGAGGAGCGCTGCAACGAGGGTTTGCAGGCCGCCTTTACCTCGGTCTTCCCGATCGTCTCGCACTCGGGCAACGCGCGCCTCGAGTTCGTGAGCTACCAGCTCGGCGAGCCCCCCTTCGACGTGAAAGAGTGCCAGCAGCGCGGGCTCACCTACGCAAGTCCGCTGCGCGCAAAGGTGCGCCTCGTGCTCATGGATCGGGAGGCGGCGAAACCCACGGTGCGCGAAGTCAAGGAGCAGGAAGTGTACATGGGCGAGATTCCGCTCATGACCGCGACCGGGTCGTTCATCGTCAACGGAACCGAGCGGGTCATCGTCAGCCAGCTGCACCGCTCGCCGGGCGTGTTCTTCGAGCACGATCGCGGCAAGACCCACAGCTCGGGCAAGTTGCTGTTTTCGGCGCGCATCATCCCCTATCGGGGCTCCTGGCTCGATTTCGAGTTCGATCCCAAGGACATCGTCTATTTTCGCGTCGACCGGCGGCGCAAGATGCCGGTCACGATACTGTTGAAAGCGCTCGGCTACACGCCGGAACGGATCCTGCGCGAGTTTTTCGCCTTCGACACTTTCCACATCCGCGCCGAGGGCGTGGCGGTCGATCTCGTTCCCGAGCGACTGCGCGGCGAGGTGGCGCGTTTCGACATCGTCGCGGGCAGCGGCCGCGTCATCGTCGCCAAGGACAAGCGCATCACCGCGCGCCATATCCGCGAAATCGAGGCCGCGAGCCTCAAGCGCATCGACGCTCCGGACGACTACCTGATCGGCCGCACGCTCGCGCATAACGTCGTCGACCCTGGCACGGGCGAAGTGCTCGCCGCCGCGAACGACGAGATCAACGAAGCGTTGCTCGCGCGGCTGCGCACGGCGGGTATCGCCACGGTCCAGACCCTGTTCACGAACGACTTGGACCAGGGGCCCTACCTGTCGCGCACCCTGCGCATCGACGAGACGGCGGATATGACCTCCGCGCGCGTGGCGATCTACCGCATGATGCGGCCGGGCGAGCCGCCCACCGAAGAGTCCGTCGAGTCGCTGTTCAACGGCCTGTTCTTCTCCGAGGACCGCTACGACCTCTCCGCCGTCGGTCGCATGAAGTTCAACCGCCGGATCGGCGTGCCGTGCGAGACGAGTTGGCAGATCCGGCTGCGGCCGCTGGCGCTCTCACGCGAGGCGCAGGAGGCGCTCGCGGCGTTTTGCGATCACGCCCCGGAGCTGTCCTGCGGCAAGGTCTCGCTCGAAGGGGTGACCTCGGAAGCGGAGGCGCAGGCCGCGATCGACCGCATGTACCAGGCGCTCAAGGCGCACGGCGTGACGCCGAAGACGCTCGAAGCCAAGCTCGAGGAGCGCTACACGCTCAGCCCGCGCGACATCGTCGAGGTGATCCGCATCCTGGTCGAGCTTCGCAACGGCCGTGGCGATATCGACGACATCGATCACCTGGGCAACCGGCGCGTGCGCTCGGTCGGCGAGCTGGCCGAGAACCAGTTCCGCGCCGGCCTGGTGCGGGTGGAGCGCGCGGTCAAGGAGCGGCTGTCGCAGGCCGAGAGCGAGAACCTGATGCCGCACGACCTGATCAACGCGAAACCGATCTCTGCCGCGATCAAGGAGTTCTTCGGGTCGAGCCAACTGTCGCAGTTCATGGACCAGACCAATCCGCTGTCGGAGATCACGCACAAGCGGCGCGTCTCGGCCCTCGGCCCGGGCGGCCTCACCCGCGAGCGCGCCGGTTTCGAGGTGCGCGACGTGCACCCGACGCACTACGGGCGTGTCTGCCCGATCGAGACGCCGGAAGGTCCGAACATCGGGCTGATCAATTCGCTTGCGCTCTATGCGCGCACCAACAAATACGGTTTTCTCGAAACGCCCTACCGCCGGGTCGTCGACGGCCGCGTCACCGACGAGATCGTCTATCTCTCGGCGATCGAGGAGGGCAATTACGTGATCGCGCAGGCGAACGCGGCCGTCGATGAGACCGGCCGGCTGACCGATGCGCTGGTCTCGTGCCGACACAAAAATGAATTCGAGCTGAAATCGCCGCGCGAGGTGCAGTTCATGGATGTGGCGCCCTCGCAGATCGTCTCGGTCGCGGCCTCGCTCATCCCATTCCTCGAGCACGACGACGCCAACCGCGCGCTCATGGGGTCGAACATGCAGCGCCAGGCGGTGCCGTGTCTGCGTCCGGAGAAGCCGCTCGTCGGCACCGGCATCGAGCGCACGGTCGCGGTCGACTCCGGCACGTGCGTGATCGCGTTGCGGGGCGGTGTCGTCGACTACGTCGACGCAAGTCGCATCGTTGTGCGCGTCAACGACAGCGAGACCTTGCCCGGCGAGCCGGGCGTGGACATCTATCCGCTGGTCAAGTACACGCGCTCGAACCAAAACACCAACATCAACCAGCGACCGATCGTCAAACCGGGGGAGAGGATCGCGCGCGGCGACGTCATTGCCGACGGGGCTTCGACCGACCTCGGCGAACTGGCCCTCGGGCAGAACATGTTGGTCGCGTTCATGCCGTGGAACGGCTACAACTTCGAGGACTCGATCCTCATCTCCGAGCGCGTGGTCGCGGACGACCGCTTCACCTCGATCCACATCGAGGAATTGACGGTGGTCGCGCGCGACACGAAGCTCGGGCCGGAGGAAATCACACGCGACATCTCGAACCTTTCGGAAGCCCAGCTTGCGCGCTTGGACGAGTCCGGCATCGTCTACATCGGCGCCGAAGTCGGCAGTGGCGACGTGCTGGTGGGCAAGGTCACGCCCAAGGGCGAGACGCAGTTGACGCCGGAGGAGAAGCTGCTACGCGCGATCTTCGGCGAGAAAGCAAGCGACGTCAAAGACACCAGTTTGCGCGTGCCCTCGGGCATCAGCGGCACGGTGATCGACGTGCAGGTGTTCACGCGCGAGGGTATCGAGCGCGACAAGCGCAGCGAGTCGATCATCGAGGAGGAGCTGAAGCGCTACAAGACCGATCTCGCCGACCAGCTGCGCATCGTCGAGGCGGACATCTTCGAGCGCGTGCAGCGGCTGCTCGTCGGCAAGACCGCGAACGGCGGCCCGAGGCGGCTGGCCAAGGGGAGCAAGGTGACTGCGGCGTACCTGGAGTCGATCGACCGCTACGACTGGTTCGACGTGCGGCTCGCGAACGAAGAGGCGGCGGCGCAGCTCGAGAAGCTGAAGGAATCGCTTGCGCAGATGCGCCAGCGCTTCGACGCGATGTACGAGGCCAAGAAGAAGAAGCTCACCCAGGGCGACGAGCTCCCCCCGGGCGTGCTCAAGATGGTCAAGGTGTACGTTGCCGTGAAGCGCCGCCTGCAGCCGGGCGACAAAATGGCCGGCCGTCACGGCAACAAGGGCGTGATCTCCAAGATCGTGCCGGTCGAAGACATGCCGTACATGGCCGACGGTACCCCGATCGACATCGTGCTCAACCCGCTGGGCGTACCCTCGCGCATGAACGTCGGCCAGATCCTCGAGACCCACCTCGGCTGGGCGGCCAAGGGTCTCGGCCTCAAGATCGGCGAGCTGCTCAAGGCGCAGGCGACGGCGCGCGCGCTGCGAGGCTTCCTTGTGCGCATCTACGAGGGCGGGGGCCGCGCAAGCCCGCTCGAGGCGCTTGCCGATGACGAAGTACGCGAACTTGCCGACAACCTGCGCGACGGGGTGCCGTTTGCCTCGCCCGTGTTCGACGGCGCAACGGAGGCCGAGATCAACGCGATGCTGCGGCTTGCGGGGCTGCCCGAATCCGGGCAGGTGACGCTGTACGACGGCCGCACCGGCGAACCGTTCGACCGGCCCGTCACGGTGGGCTACATGCACATGATGAAGCTCCATCACCTGGTCGACGACAAGATGCACGCGCGCTCGACCGGCCCCTACTCGCTCGTGACGCAGCAGCCCCTTGGCGGCAAGGCGCAGTTCGGCGGCCAGCGCTTCGGCGAGATGGAGGTCTGGGCGCTCGAAGCGTACGGGGCGGCGTACACGTTGCAAGAGATGCTCACCGTCAAGAGCGACGACATCCACGGCCGCACGAAGGTGTACGAGAACATCGTCAAGGGCGAGCACAAGATCGACGCCGGCATGCCCGAATCGTTCAACGTGCTCGTCAAGGAAATCCGTTCGCTCGGCATCGACATCGACCTCGAGAGGTACTGATGAAGGCGTTTCTCGATCTGCTGAAGAAGGTTCGGCCCGAGGAGAAGAGGAACGAGTTCGACGCGATCCGCATCGGGCTCGCCTCGCCCGAGAAGGTCCGCTCGTGGTCGTACGGCGAAGTGAAAAAGCCCGAGACGATCAACTACCGCACCTTCAAGCCCGAGAGGGACGGCTTGTTCTGCGCCAAGATTTTCGGGCCGATCAAGGACTACGAGTGCCTGTGCGGGAAGTACAAGCGGCTGAAGCACCGCGGCGTGATCTGCGAGAAATGCGGCGTGGAGGTGACCCTGGCCAAGGTGCGGCGCGAGCGCATGGGTCACATCGAACTGGCAAGTCCGGTCGCGCACATCTGGTTCCTGAAGAGTTTGCCCAGCCGCCTCGGCCTGGTGCTCGACATGACGTTGCGCGATATCGAGCGCGTGCTTTACTTCGAGGCCTACGTGGTCACCGACCCGGGCCTCACTCCGCTCAAGCGTGGGCAGCTGCTCACCGAAGAGGATTACCTGGCCAAGGTCGAGGAGTACGGCGAGGACTTCACCGCGGGCATGGGGGCGGAGGGGATCCGCGCGCTCTTGTGCTCGATCGACCTCGTGCGCGAGATCGACGCGCTGCGCCGGGAGCTGCACAGCACCACCTCGGACGCCAAGGTGAAGAAGATCGCCAAGCGCCTGAAGGTGCTCGAAGCGTTCCGCAGCTCGGGTATCAAGCCCGAGTGGATGATCATGGAAGTGCTGCCGGTGCTGCCGCCGGAGCTGCGGCCGCTCGTGCCGCTCGACGGAGGGCGGTTTGCGACGAGCGACCTCAACGATCTTTACCGCCGCGTGATCAATCGCAACAACCGGCTCAAGCGGCTGCTCGAACTGAAAGCGCCCGAGATCATCGTGCGCAACGAGAAGCGCATGCTGCAGGAGGCGGTCGACTCGCTCCTCGACAACGGCCGGCGTGGCAAGGCGATGACCGGTGCGAACAAGCGGCCGCTCAAGTCGCTCGCCGACATGATCAAGGGCAAAGGGGGTCGGTTCCGGCAGAACCTGCTCGGCAAGCGCGTCGACTACTCCGGCCGCTCGGTGATCGTGGTCGGCCCCCAGCTGAAGCTGCACCAGTGCGGCCTGCCCAAGCGCATGGCGCTCGAGCTGTTCAAGCCGTTCATCTTCAACAAGCTGGAGCTGATGGGGCTGGCGACGACGATCAAGGCCGCGAAGCGCCTGGTCGAACAGGAGGTGCCGGAAGTCTGGGACATCCTGGAGGAAGTGATCCGCGAGCACCCGGTGCTGCTCAACCGCGCACCGACGCTCCACCGCCTCGGCATCCAGGCGTTCGAGCCGGTGCTCATCGAGGGCAAGGCGATCCAGCTGCATCCGCTGGTGTGCGCAGCGTTCAACGCCGACTTCGACGGTGACCAGATGGCGGTGCACGTGCCGCTGTCGCTGGAAGCGCAGATGGAGGCGCGCACCCTGATGCTCGCAACCAACAATATCCTTTCGCCGGCCAACGGCGAGCCGATCATCGTGCCCTCGCAGGACATCGTGCTCGGCTTGTACTACGCGACGCGCGAGAGGGTGAACGCAAAAGGCGAGAGCATGGTCTTTGCGGACGTGGCGGAGGTGCGCCGGGCGTACGAGGCGCGCGAGGTGGACCTGCACGCGCGCATCGGCGTGCACATGCGTCCGCCGCTCGTGGAAAACGGAGGCGACGGCGAGCCGCTCGCCGCGGTGCGCGTCGAGACCACGGTAGGCCGGGCGCTACTTTCCGAGATCCTTCCCGAGGGGCTGCCTTTCGATCTCATCAATCGGCCCCTCAAAAAGAAGGAGATCTCGCGGCTCATCAACGTGGCTTTCCGACGCTGCGGCCTGCGCGAGACGGTGATCTTCGCGGATCGGCTGATGCAGGCCGGATTCGCCTTCGCCACCCGCGGCGGCATTTCCTTCGGCGTGCACGACATGATGATCCCGTCCCAGAAGCGCGATCTGATCCGCGCCGCGGAGGCGGAGGTGAAGGAGATCGAAAACCAGTACATCTCAGGCCTTGTGACCGCGGGCGAGCGCTACAACAAGGTGGTCGACATCTGGTCGCGCTGCAGCGACCAGGTGGGCAAGGTGATGATGGAGCAGCTGGGCTCCGAGGAGGTCATCGACTGGCACGAGCGGAAGGTGCGCCAGGAGGCGTTCAACTCGATTTACATGATGGCGGACTCGGGGGCGCGCGGCTCGGCGGCGCAGATCCGTCAGCTCGCGGGCATGCGCGGCCTCATGGCCAAGCCCGACGGCTCGATCATCGAGACGCCGATCACCGCGAACTTCCGCGAAGGGCTGAACGTGCTGCAGTACTTCATCTCGACGCACGGAGCGAGAAAGGGCCTCGCCGACACGGCGCTCAAGACCGCCAACTCGGGGTATCTGACGCGGCGCCTCGTGGACGTGACCCAGGACCTCGTGGTGACCGAGGAGGACTGCGGCACCGAGGAAGGGTTCTCGATGAAGGCGCTCGTCGAGGGTGGCGAGGTGGTCGAGGCGCTCCGGGAGCGCATCCTCGGTCGCGTGCTGGCCACCGATCTGCTGCACCCCGACACGCAGGAGGTCCTTTACCCGGCGGGGACGCTGCTCGACGAGGATGCGGTCGAGCGCATCGACGCCGCCGGCATCGACGAAGTGAAAGTGCGCACGCCGCTCACTTGCCAGACGCGCTGGGGGGTGTGCGCGAAGTGCTACGGACGCGACCTTGCACGCGGCACGCCCGTGAGCGTGGGCGAGGCGATCGGCGTGATCGCTGCGCAGTCGATCGGGGAGCCCGGAACTCAGCTCACGATGCGGACCTTCCACATCGGAGGGGCAGCCTCGCGCGCGGCGGTGCAGAGCCACGTGGAGGCGCGCTCGGCCGGCAAGGTCGGCTTTTCGCCGACGATGCGCTACGTCACGAACTCCAAGGGCGACAAAGTGGTCATCTCGCGCTCGGGCGAGATCCTGGTGGTCGACGACAACCATCGCGAGCGCGAGCGCCATCGCGTACCGTACGGCGCGCTGCTCGCCGTGCTTGACGGCGCACCGGTCAAGCCGGGCGCGGCGCTCGCCTCCTGGGATCCGCACCACCGGCCGATCATCACCGAGTACGCAGGGACGGTGAAATTCGAGCACGTCGAGGAAGGGGTCACGGTCGCCAAGCAGATCGACGAGGTCACGGGACTTGCCACGCTGGTGGTGATCGACCCGAAGCGGCGTGCGGGGGCGGCCGCAAAGAACGTGCGACCCTCCGTCAAGCTGCTCAACGAACATGGCGAAGAGGTCAAGATTCCGGGCACGGACCACACGGTGAACATCAGCTTCCCGGTCGGGGCGGTGATCGCCGTGCGCGACGGCCAGGCGGTCGGCGTGGGCGAGGTGCTCGCGCGCGTGCCGCAGGAGACGTCCAAGACGCGCGACATCACGGGCGGCTTGCCTCGCGTGGCCGAGCTGTTCGAGGCGCGTTCCCCCAAGGACGCCGGCATCCTCGCCGAGGTCACGGGGACGGTGAGCTTCGGAAAGGACACCAAGGGCAAGCAGCGGCTAGTGATCACGGACCTCGACGCCCAGCAGCACGAGTACCTCATCCCGAAGGACAAGCACGTCCTCGTGCACGATGGCCAGGTCGTCAACAAGGGCGAGATGATCGTCGACGGGCCGGTCGATCCGCACGACCTGCTGCGGCTGCTCGGCATCGAGGCGCTCGCGCGCTACATCATCGACGAGGTGCAGGACGTCTATCGCCTGCAAGGGGTCAAGATCAACGACAAGCACATCGAGGTGATCGTGCGCCAGATGCTGCGGCGCGTGCAGATCGAGGATCCGGGCGACACGCGCTTCATCACCGGCGAGCAGGTCGAGCGCTCGGAACTGCTGGAAGAAAACGAGAAAATGATCAATCAGGGTCGCACTCCGGCGACCTACACGAACCTGCTGCTCGGCATCACCAAGGCGTCGCTGTCGACGGATTCGTTCATCTCGGCGGCCTCGTTCCAGGAGACGACGCGCGTGCTCACGGAGGCAGCGATCATGGGCAAGCGGGACGTGCTGCGCGGTCTCAAGGAGAACGTGATCGTGGGGCGGCTCATCCCTGCCGGCAGCGGCCTTGCGTACCACAACATGCGCAAAGCGCAGGCCGCAGAACCGGCTTTTGCCGACCTCGCGCCGGCCGAGGAAGCCCCGGCGGCGGAGGCGACGACCGGAAACGGCTGAAGCGCGCGGCGCGGCCGGCGCCCTCCGTCACGCGAGCCGCAGCAGACGGCGGGCGTTGCCTTCGAGCACGGCCTGGCGCGCCGCCTCGTCGAGTCCGGGCTGTTCGCGCACCGTCTCGACGGGCCGTGCGAGCGCGATCGGGAAGCAGTAGTCGCTTCCCATGACGAGCCGATCGGCGCCGACCACGCGCGCGAGGTAATCGAGCACGGCGGGCGAGTAGCCGATCGTGTCGTAATAGAAACGGCGCAGGTACTCGACGGGCGAGCGCGAGCAGGAGCGAAGCTCGCTGCGCTTTTCCCAGCCGCGCGCCAGACGCCCCACCACCCCGGGGAAGGCCCCACCCGCGTGCGGCAGCACCCAGTCGATGCCGGGGAAACGGTCCAGTACGCCACCGAAGATGAGGTGCGCGGCGGCGATCGCGCTCTCGAAGGGATTGCCGAGCAGGTTCGTCAGGTAGTAGCGCTCGAGCCGCTTGGCGCCAATCACGAACACCGGATGCAAGAAAACCGGCAGCCGCGTCGCCTCGATGCGCTCGTAGACCGGGAAGAGCGCAGGGTCGGAAAGCTCGCGCTCGTTCACCCGCGTGGCGAGGTAGTAGCCGCGCACGCCCGGCAGGCGCGCCGCGCGCTCGACCTCGCGTACGGCGAGGTCCGGCTCGTGCATTGGCAGCATCGCCAGTCCGACGAGCCGCTCGGGTGCGTGCTCGTGGGCGCGCGCAAGTTCTTCGTTGAACACCGCCGCAAGCCGCTCCCCGAGGGTGCGGCCGGCCCAGTACACCATCGGCTGCGACAGCGACAAGGCGTGCACCGCGACGCCCTGCTCGTCCATCGCGGCGAGCCGCACGTCGAGCTCCGTGAATGTCGGCCCGACCGGCCCGGTGACGAGGTGACCGATCCGGAACTGCGGGCCCTGGCCGGGGATCTCGCGCCATTCGACGCCGAAGGGCGCGCCGTGGGCCGCCACAAGTTCCAGATACGCGCGCGGATACCAGTGCGCGTGCACGTCCACCGGACCGGGCGTAAAAGCGCTCATGGCACCACCACGATCTTGCCGAGCGCGCGCCGCCCGGCAAGCGCCGCGATCGCCTCGGCCGCGCGGGCGAGCGGGTAGCGGCCGGAGACGTGCGGGCGCAGCTTGCCCTCGGCATGCCAGCGGCCCAACTCCTCGACCGCCGCGGAGAGTTCGGCCGGCGCGCGGCGCGTCCACTCGCCCCAATACACCCCGACGATCGAGCGCTCCATGAGTAGAGCGAGGTTGAGCGGGATGCGCGGTATCTCGCCCGCTGCGAAACCGACGACCAGGTAGCGCGCGCGCCAGGCGCTGGCGCGCAGGGCCGCTTCCGCATAGGGCCCCCCGACCGCGTCGTAAACGATGTCCGCGCCCGCTCCGCCGGTCAGGCCGCGTATGGCCTCGCGCAGATCGTCGGTCGTGTAGTTGACCGTCTCGTCCGCGCCGTGCGCGCGGCAGAGCGCAAGCTTCTCCTCGCTGGAAGCGCAGGCGATGACGCGGAGTCCGAGCACCTTGCCGATCTCGACCGCGGCCAGGCCCACTCCGCCGGCGGCACCCAGCACGACCAGCGTCTCGCCGGACCGGACCTCGACGCGGTGCCGTAACGCGTGGTGCGACGTTCCATAGGTGAGCAGGAACGAAGCCGCGGTCTCGAAGTCCATCCCCGCCGGCATCGGCACGAGGCGGTGCGCCGGCACGACGCATTCCTCCGCAAACGCCCCCCACGTGGTGAAGGCGATCACCCGATCGCCGGGGCGTGGGGCGGCAACGCCCGCGCCCACCGACTTTACCACCCCCGCGAGTTCGCTTCCGGGCGTGAAAGGTAGCGGCGGCCTCACCTGATAGCGGTTCTGCACGATCAGCACGTCGGGGAAGTTGACGCTCGCCGCCTTCACCTGCACGAGTGCTTCGCCGGGGCCTGGCCTGGGCGAAGGCAGCTCCTCGACGGTGAGCGTTTCCGGCGGTCCGTACTGATGGCATACGAGCGCTTTCACGGGGGTTTCTCCTTGGGCGAACTGTTCCAGGGCGAAATGCTCGCACAAGCGCACCGCGGCGCGCTGCCTGTGCTCGACCGTTTCGAGGCCGCTCGCGCCTGCGCGCCGCGGCGTTAAGATTCCGCGCCCGATGTTCGCTCGCCACTTCGCGCACTGGCCAAAGGGGCTACCCCGCTCGCTGGCGATCCCCCGCACGACGCTCTGGTACAACCTGGAGGTGAGCGCGACGCGTTACCCCGACAAGCCAGCGTTCGACTACTACGGGCGGTGCATCGCCTATGCGCAGCTTCGGCGCGAGGCAGAGGCGCTCGCCGGCTTCCTGCAATGGGACTGTGCGGTGCGGCGAGGCGACCGGGTGCTCCTCGTGTGCCAAAACAGCCCGCAGTTCGCCATCGCCTATTACGGGACCCTGCGCGCCGATGCCGTCGTCGTTCCTGCAAACCCGATGCTTCGCACCGGCGAGTTGAGGCCGCTTGCGCAGGACGCCGGAGCGTGCGTGTCGATCGTTGCGCAGGATCTCTGGGCGGAGGTCGCCCCGCTCGTCGAGGACGGCACGTTAAAGAGGGTCATCCTCGTCGCGTACTCGGACTGTCTGCCGGCTGCGACCGACCTGCCGGTGCCGAATTTCGTCGCCGCTCCGCCCATGCCGGCGCCGCACGCCGCCGTAACGCTCTGGGCGCAGGCGATCGGCGCCGGCCGTACCCCCGGTCCGCACGGCGCGGGGCCGGACGACCTCGCGGTGCTTCCCTACACCTCCGGCACCACAGGTCGGCCGAAGGGCTGCCGCCACACGCACGCGACGGTGCTTGCCACTTCGACCGCGTACCAGCATTGGCGAGCGACCACGAGCGGAACGGTGGCGCTTGCGGCATTGCCCTGGTTCCACGTGACGGGGATGCAAGGGACGCTCAACGCGGTGATCCAGGCTGGCGCCACTTCGGTTGTCCTTTCGCGCTGGGACAGGCGCTGCGCGGCCATGCAGATCGAGCGGCGGAAGGTCACCGCTTTCACGGCCATCACGACGATGCTCGTAGACTTTCTTGCCGAACCGGAGCTCTCGCAGTACGACCTCTCGTCGCTGCAGACCCTCGGCGGCGGCGGCGCCGCGATGCCCGAGTCGCTGGCGACCAAACTCGCAGGCACGCTCGGCCTCGACTTCATCGAGGGCTACGGCTTGACCGAGACCATGGCGGCAACGCACATCAACCCTCCCGACCGCCCCAAACGGCAGTGCGCGGGCATTCCGATCTTTGACGTGGATGCGCGCGTGCTCGATCCGCAGACCCGACTCGAGTGCGGGCCCGGCGAAGTGGGAGAGATCGTGCTCGCGGGGCCTCAGGTGTTCCGCGGCTACTGGGGCCTACCGGAGGAGACCGCGACGGCTTTCGTCGCCCACGACGGACGGCACTTCTTCCGCACGGGCGATCTCGGCTACTACGACGAAGAGGGGTATTTCTTCATCACCGACCGCCTCAAGCGCATGATCAACGCCGCTGGCTTCAAGGTCTGGCCGGCGGAGGTCGAGGCCGCGCTGTACGCGCACCCGGCGATCCGCGAAGCCTGTGTCGTCGCTGCGCGGGACCCGCGCCGGGGTGAAACGGTGAAGGCGTATGTGGTGCTCGAGCCGAAAGCACGGGGAAGCGTGGGCGCCGAAGCGATCGTCGCCTGGGCCCGCGAGCGTATGGCCGCATACAAGGTCCCCCGCCTCATAGAATTCGTCGATGAGCTGCCGAAGTCGGCGACCGGAAAGATTCTCTGGCGTAGGCTCCAGGAACTGGAGGACGAGCGAGGCGCGGAGACGGCAGCCGACCCCGCGCAACCCGCTTCTTGAACCTTGATTTTCTGGCCTTATTTACGGCCGGAGCGTGTTGCGTTGCGGTATACTGCAGCGCAGTGGAATCCGGAGAACGAGAATGCCGATCTACGAATACCGCTGTTCGGAGTGCGGTCACGAGCAGGAAGTGATGCAGAGAGTGTCGGACCCCCTGCTCACCGACTGCCCGGCGTGCGGCAAGCCTTCTCTGCGCAAGCTCGTGAGCGCGGCGGGCTTCCAGCTCAAGGGAAGCGGGTGGTACGTGACGGACTTCAAGGGGGGCGGCGCGAAGCCAGCGGAGAAGAAGGCGTCGGAGGACAGCAAGCCGGCGGCGAAGGAGGCGGCCTGCGGCGAGGGCGCCTGCTCCGCGTGCGCCCCGAACTGAGCCTGCCCCATTCCGCGGGCGCTTCATTGGCTGGATACTGAGAGCGCAGTCGGCGGCAGCGGCAGCCGTCGTGTCTGAGCGCGACGCCGGCGGGCGGGGTCAGGGGCGCCAGTCTGTTGTGCGCAGCTTGCGCGCGCCGTGCACGGGGGCATGAAAAAGTATTTCGTCACCGGCCTTCTCATCTGGATACCGATCGTCATCACGATCTGGGTGCTCAAGCTGATCGTCGATGCGCTCGACCAGACGCTGCTTCTTCTTCCGCCCCAGCTTCGGACCGAGCACTGGCTCGGTGTGCACGTGCCCGGCCTTGGTGTCCTGCTCACCTTCGCGATCCTGTTTTTGACGGGCGTTTTCGCCGCCAACTTCATCGGCAGTCGGCTCGTCGAACTCTGGCATGAACTGCTGCATCGCATTCCCTTCATCAGCTCCATCTATTCGAGCGTCAAGCAGGTCTCCGATACGCTCTTTTCCACCTCGGGCCAGGCGTTCCGCAAGACGCTGCTCGTGCAGTGGCCGCGCGAAGGCATGTGGACGATCGGCTTCCTCACCGGTGCGCCGGGGGGGGATGTGGTCAAGCACCTGGACGGAGACCACGTCTCGGTCTACGTGCCGACCACACCCAATCCGACGAGCGGCTACTTCGTCGTCGTCCCGCGCAAGGACGTGGTCGAGCTCGACATGAGCGTCGATCAGGCACTCAAGTACATCATCTCGATGGGGGTGGTCGCCCCGCCCGCCCCGACCCAGGGCAACCGGCACTAGGGTGCGCACGCACTACTGCGGAGAGATCGACACCTCTTGCGTCGGCGTGCGCGTCGCCCTTTGCGGCTGGGTGCACCGGCGGCGGGACCACGGCGGCGTGATCTTTGTCGACCTGCGCGATCGCGAGGGACTCGCCCAAGTCGTCTTCGATCCCACGCGGCCGGAGGTCTTCCGCACCGCCGAGCGGGTGCGCACGGAATACGTGCTGCGCGTCGAGGGCACGGTGCGCCGACGACCAGAGGGCACCGCCAATCCGGCGCTCCGCTCTGGCGAGGTGGAGTTACTCGCCGAGTCGGTCGAGGTGCTCGCCCCGTCGGCGCCGCCGCCTTTCCCCATCGATCAGGAGCACCTGGCCGAGGCGACGCGCCTCGAATACCGCGTGCTCGACCTGCGGCGGGAAGCGATGCAACGCAACCTGCGGCTGCGCCACCGCGCCACGCGCGCGGTGCGCGAATACCTCGACGCGCAGGGGTTCCTGGACATCGAGACGCCGATGCTGACGCGCTCGACACCGGAGGGTGCGCGTGACTTCCTCGTGCCCTCCCGGCTGCAACCGGGGTCGTTCTACGCGCTGCCGCAGTCGCCGCAGCTCTTCAAGCAGCTGCTGATGGTCGCCGGCTTCGACCGCTACTATCAGATCGTCCGCTGTTTCCGCGACGAGGACCTGCGCGCTGACCGCCAGCCCGAGTTCACGCAGATCGACATCGAGGTCTCCTTCATTGACGAGGCGGGCGTGCGCGCGGTCGCCGAGGGGCTGGTCCGTCATCTCTTTGCGCGCGTTCTCGAAGTGACGCTGCCCGATCCCTTCCCCCGGTTGTCGTATCGCGAGGCGCTCGCGCGCTACGGAAGCGACAAACCGGACCTGCGCGTGCCGCTCGAGCTCACCGAGTTGACCGACCTCATGGGGGCGGTGGACTTCCAGGTTTTCCGGACCGCGACCGCATTGCCGGACGGGCGGGTCGCGGCGCTGCGCGTTCCGGGCGCGGACCTGTCGCGCAGCGAGATCGACGAATACACCCGCTACGTCGCGCAGTTCGGCGCCAAGGGGCTCGCCTGGATCCGGGTCAACGACCGCACACGCGTGCCCGAGGGGCTGCAGTCGCCGATCGTGAAGTTCCTGCGCGCCGAGGTGTTGCAGGCGACGCTCGCGCGCACGGGCGCGGAGAACGGCGACCTTCTTTTTTTCGGTGCCGACCGCGCGCGCATCGTCAACGACGCGCTCGGGGCGTTGCGCGAGCGCATCGGCCACGAAAAGGGCTACGCCCGTAGCGGATGGTATCCGCTCTGGGTGGTCGATTTCCCGATGTTCGAGTGGGACGAGACCGAGCGGCGCTGGAGTGCGATGCATCACCCCTTCACCAGCCCGAAAGACGGCCACGAGGATTTGCTCGCGCGCGACCCCGGCCAGGCGCTTGCCAAGGGTTACGATCTCGTGCTCAACGGCTGGGAGATCGGCGGCGGATCGGTGCGCATCCACCGCGCCGACGTCCAACGCAAAGTGTTCGACGCGCTCGGCATTTCACAGGCGGAAGCGCAGGCGAAGTTCGGCTTCCTGCTCGATAATCTGCGTTACGGCGCACCGCCGCACGGCGGTATCGCGTTCGGGCTCGACCGGCTCGTCGCGCTGATGGCCGGGACCGATTCGATCCGCGATGTCATCGCCTTTCCGAAGACGCAGCGCGGGCAGTGCCTGCTCACGCACGCCCCCGCCCCGGTGGAGGAGCGCCAGCTGAGCGAGCTGGGCCTACGCGCGCATCGGCCTGCCGGGTGAGGGGCGGGATCGCAGCGCTCGCGGCGCTCGCCTGCGCGCTTGCCCTTGCGCGCGCGCCGATGCCGGAAGTCGCGCTCGCCGACCTGCCCCCCGAGGCGCGGGAGACGGTCGTCCGCATCCGTGCGGGCGGTCCCTTCCGGTACGCGAAGGACAGCTCGGTATTCGGCAACCGGGAGCGGCTGTTGCCGCAGCGCGAGCGCGGCTACTATCGCGCCTACACAGTACCGACGCCGGGAGCGCGGGATCGCGGCGCGCGGCGCATCATCGCCGGTCGCGCCGGAGAGCTCTACTATACGGACGACCATTACCGCAGTTTCCGGCGCATCCGCGAATGAACGAG
>OGCL01001542.1_pt1 | contig 19115 bp, 19 predicted proteins | sample 1570041 | NCBI WGS metagenome assembly OGCL01 (sample SAMN06266162, study PRJEB24511) | hot springs metagenome | isolation source: Hot spring water | place: South Africa: Limpopo | collected 2015-06-22
AAGGTAATCGCTCTAAAAGGCTTTTTAGGCCTCCCCGCCCCCCTTGTGAAGGGTGAAAAAATCGCTCAATTTAGGTTGTTATTTCTTTTGTGCCGATTTTACTTCTCTCCTCATCTTTGTTTGCCGAAGAAGCATCTGTGGCACAATACAATTCATTGGTAGGTTCCTATGCATGTATAGGGAGATGGCCCGACTCAAATAAGACTTTTTCTGGTCGAGTAGAGATTTCTAAAGCAAACGAGGGTGTTAAAATGATTCGATTGATCGATATGGAGAAAATTGAAGCTGTGGGTAAATATGGAACGGCAACCCCAGATAACATTCCGATCCTTAAGGTGAAATTTAATCAGAAGGGGAAAGCTTACGAAGAAATCGGCTTGATCAGCTCAGATTAGACAACTATCCCCGCCTGACCTGTGATCTTTACTCAGAAAAAACAAAGAGGGTTGGATTAGAAGCCCTTTTTCCGGACCATGGACAGTTGGGAAAAAAATGATGTTTAACCAGACGTCACTCCATTGTTTGCGTTGGGGTCGAGTTTATCGGTCATCGAATCCTTTAACCTATAATCATCAACCACCAGGACAGTTGGCTGTTGGCGGCAGGGGTCAGACTGACGACAATGGTAATGCCCTGATCCTCGCTGGGCGAGGGTGATTTGAAAGACACCACCGAAAACTGAAATCGTTCGGATCTTGTTAAAACCCAGCTCTTTGAGGATTTCATCCTGTGGAAACAATAAAAAACTGAGATTTCTTCTTTCAAAAAGTTGGAAAAAGAGGTGAGAAAAAAGACCTGCCATCCCTGAGGGCCGGGGATGAAAGTCTGCAATCACCATCCTCCCATCTCCTTTTAAAGCCGAATAGCACCGCTCGAGAACCTCCGCCCTGTATTTCTCTGGGAGTTCGTGGATAGAAAATGAGGTGAAGATTCCATCGAAATCGTCCTGGTATTCCCATGGTTGGGTCACATCTTTTTTGAGGAAGATGACATTGGCCAATGCCTCATAACGTTCTTGAGCCACATCGATCATGCCCTGGGCGATGTCCATCCCTATCACCAATCCTTCCTTTCCAACGGCTTTCGATATCCAGGAAACAACTTTCCCTGTTCCCGAGCAGAGATCCAGAATTTTTTCCCCCTGTTGAGGTTTGAAAATCTTCACCGCTTTTCTTAAAAAATTCTCATACCCTCCAAATGTAATAAGATTAAGAAGGGTATCGTAATAAGGGGCTGACTTTGTGAAGAAATCGATATGATGTTGGGTCAATGTAAAATGTCAAAGGACAAAGTTCAAATCAACCTTAGAATCCAAATGTCCCAAAATGTTTTGATATTAAGTCATTTGACATTCATTTGGCATTTGCACTTTGATATTTGGAATGTTCGCTTCTAACCTGAAACTTTGTCCAAGGTGATCTTGGCTCCATCTCTCACTTTCAGAAAGACTTTGGGGTCTCCGGAAACCTTTCCAATCACATTGACTGCACTCGCGGCCCGTATCTCATTACCCCGGCTCGCAGGGGTAGGACCAAAAAAGATGCAGAAGGCATGACCAGTGGGCCAGTAACCTAATTCGCCGGACGAGACAACATCTCTGGCTCCCTGCTCCGATCCGGTACTGACAGGGATCGCAAAATAGATCTCCTCTCCCCAAGTGTTGACCCTTCCCTCAATGGGTAAGGCCTCCCAGATCAACTGGGCTGTCTTCGAATCATTCAGTTCGGCTTCGACGTTCAGATCGCCGACCATAATTTTAATCCCTTTTTTCATCCCTCACTCCTAACTCTTCAAGAGGAAAAAATTCATTGTAAAGATTTTCTTTCTCTCCAATTTCGGACAGGCTGTTCGAATAAAAAAGTACCTCCTTTTCCATTTTGAGAGGTTCCCCTTTCAGGGAGACAAAGCGGCGGGTCTGCAATCTCAATAAGAGGAAACTGAGGATGACCAGAACATAATTGGAGAGTTCTTTCCCAGCCACATAAAAAAACCGGGAATGGATGCCAGAGGAGAAGTATTCTTCAAGAAGAAGCCTGCCGCTGTTGATCAGGAGGCCAAGGGCAACAAGCTGAAGGCCACGCCTGACCTTGGTGGTATTGCGTGATAACGAAAGAAGGTACTGATCATAGGTTTTCTTGAAGTTCTTCCAGCTTTCTGAAAGATTTTTCAGAAGTTCCTGATAGGTCTGCGCATCTTCTCCAAACACCTTCAGGCGGACCTGGATATCTCCCCGAAAGAGGAGATACCGTTTCAACAGATCTTCCCGATCAGAAAGATAGCCCTGATTTCTCTTTAGTCCTTGGTAGAGCACAAACCCCATGCCAATCAGAAGTAAGAACGAAATCCCTTCATTCACATAGTTGATCCACATCGTTCCGCTCAACCCTACCATATCCCAATTGAATTCGTTCAATTCACTATCATTCGTATCATTCCTTTAATGATCTACAACCGGTTGATCAGGCTGGCCATATAGCCAGCCCCAAATCCATTGTTGATATTGACCACCGAGACGCCTGAGGCGCAGGAGTTGAGCATGGCCAAAAGCGCTGCGATCCCACCGAAACTGGCTCCATATCCCACGCTGGTGGGCACGGCAATGACAGGTTTATCCACCAATCCTCCCACAACGCTTGGGAGCGCGCCTTCCATCCCTGCAGCCACAATCAGGACCCGTGCTTTATCTAATCTTTCCTTCTGAGAGAGCAACCGATGAATTCCAGCCACACCAACATCATAAAGGGTCTCTACATGATTGCCCATGATCTGGGCCGTAACAACAGCCTCTTCAGCTACTGGAATGTCCGTGGTGCCTGCGGTGATCACCAGGATGGTCCCCTTCCCCTGCGATTTGACAGGATGGGTAAGATAGGTAAGCGTTTTCGAAAGGGGATGGTATTGGCTCTTCCTGAAAACCTTTTTAATCGTTTTTGCCTTCTTTTCTTCAAGGCGGGTGAGGAGGATGTTCTGGCCCTTCTCTTTCAACCCCTTCATGATGGAGAGAATCTGCTCAGCAGTCTTTCCTTCTCCCCAGATCACTTCCGGAAAACCTTTTCGAAGGCTTCGATGGTGGTCCACCCGTGAATGGCCCAGGTCTTCGAAGGGAAGTGACTTCAACCGGTTCAATGCCTCATCAATCGAGGTTTTTCCTGATCTCACACGATTTAAAAGAATTTTCAGTTTTTGTGGATTCATCTCTCTGAAAATTATTCTATTCAGTTAGCCGGTTAAAAGTCAAGAGAAGAAGGCAGGAACCTTTCATCTTGACTTTTGGTAATTTCCTTCAGTATAGTTAATCTTAGACAATTTTCATAGGTCGCTTGATGGAAGGCAGCATAAGAAACCGAACGTATTTAACACTGATTTGAGACCGAAATTCATCCATGGATCGTCTTGAGGGAAATCCTGTGGGAGTAGAAAAAGAGAACCAAGCCATCTATGAGATTCTTTTGAAGATTCTCAATAAATGGCGAACCGAAGCTCAAACGCAGGTCAAGGAGGAGTTAGCACAAACCCTGATCATCTCTCCTGAAGCCTCTCAAAGAGGGCCATCGGCTGCTCAGATTCAGGAGCCCGAAGACCTTCTTCAGAAGACGGTCATCGTCACTCCCAGGGAAACGACCGGGAAAGAAGAGGAGCTGCCGGTTAGGGAGCCTGAAGAATTATCCGAGACCGTGGTTCTTGTTCCTCAGCAACCACATCGAAAAACTCAAGGCCCCTCCACAGAACCCACAGGTGCAAAAATCCGCCCAACCTCTCCAGTAAAAGAAGACCTGTTTTCACAAGAGACGGTCATTCTGAAGCCCCCAAAAAGCAAGGAAAAGGCAGATCGATAGGTCTATGGCAATGGATAGGTTTCTCCCTGAAATCAGAGCACTTTTTCAATCAGACCCACAGGGCGCGGAAGCACAGATCGAAGCCTACCTTGAACAACAATGGCAAGGTAGCTCTCGGGCCGAGAAAATCGCCTTTCTTGAAGCATTGGCTCAACAGTTTAAAGGGGCCTTTTCCCGGATCCCGCCAGGACTTGATCTTGAGTCAAAGGAATTTGCCCGCCTCTTCTCTCTTCTCTTTGGAGAAAGGATCGCTGCACCAGAATTAACATCTGCGGAACTCCTCGAAAAATTAGCCCTCTCTCTAAACACCATCTTCGATACCCTGAATGAAATCATCCGGGTCATCAACACCACTCTGCTCGGCAAAAAACCCGAACTTGAAACAATCCGCCATATCATCGGCTCTCAGCTTGAAGGAGAACCCAAAAGCGAATCGCTCCAGAGTTATCTCGCGCGAATACAGGAAGCCTTCCTCATCTCTCACAGGGCTTTTCAGGAAGCCGCTCAGTCCAAATTTGGTGAAATCCTCAATGAACTTAGGCCCGAACGTTTTGAATCAGAATCTGCGGGAGGATTTAAAATAGGTCCCTTTCGCAAAGCCGAATGGTTTGAAATTTATAAAGAGCGATTCGCAACATTTAAAAAATGGTTTGAATCAGGCCGTTTTAAAGAAGAGCTCCTGAGGGAATTTGAAAAAACCTGTCAAAGGCTTTATCATTCTGACTGGAGGTAAAAGATGAAAAATACCACAATCTTTTTAAGTCTTCTCCTATCAATGATCCTCCTCTGTTCCTGCGCAACCGTGGTGGTCCCGCCGAGATGGGAATATGAACCCAATGCCATTCGTCTCAATCTCAAAAGCGATCCTCAGCTCAATCTGTTTCAGGGAAAACCTCATACGATTGTCCTCTGCGCCTACCTCCTTACCGATCCCAATGAGCTCAATCAGCTCATGGATGAGAAGGGAGGACTCGAAAAGCTTTGCGAATGCACCAAGTTCCATCCAAGTGTCACCTATTCGAAACGATTCATTATCCACCCGAATCGGGAGTATAAGGAGACCCTGGATCGGGCCGCTGGTGCAAAGTATGTTGCGCTCGTTGCTGGATATTTCAAGCTCCAGAAGGAAAATGTGGTGCGTCTCTTTCCTATACCGATCGTAGAGGAGAAGAAAGGAAATACCCTCTATCAGAAACCCGGTCTTCTCGCATTAGACCTCCTTCTGGGATCGCAACAGATGCAGGAAATCAAGCCGCCAACCCCTGAAAAGAAGTGAGCTCTTAAACTTGGATCTTCCTTCCCCGCTATTGAGGCGGGCTTTCGAACGGGGAAAAAGAATGGATATTCAAAAACCGCTCTTCTGGCATCAGGGACTCTTCCTTCAACCTCAGCACTTTCAGCTTCTCAATCTATCCTTTCAATCCCTGTTGGCTCCATTTCACCAATTCATGGGGCCCTACTTCTGGGGGGTGGGTGAATTCGAAATCCAGAAGGCCAGCCTGGGATTGAAGATCTTCAATCTTCTCAAAGGGACCTTTCTCTTTCCGGATGGGACGTTTGTCGCATTTCCAGGAAACGGAATCATTGAGGCCAGACCTTTTGAAGAGGCGTGGGTTGAAGGTGGAAAACCCATGAACGTCTTGATCGGTCTCAAAAAATGGAATTCCGCCGGTGAAAATGTGACCGTCGTCAATAAACTGGAAGAACTTTCGGAAATCACCACCCGGTTCGTCACCACCCCCAATCCTGAAGAGGTCAGGGATCTCCACTCCGGCGGGCCCTCCGGACAGGTCAAAAGGCTCCACTACCTCCTCAAAATCTTCTGGGAAGCAGAGAGAGCGCAATTGGGAGATTATGTCCTGATCCCGATTGCGCAATTGGAAAGGATGGGAGAAGAGATTCGGCTCTCTCAGCGATTTATCCCCCCTTCCCTGACGATCTTTAGTTCGGAAACGCTCCTGCTCCTCATTAAAGAAATTCGGGATCAACTAACCGCCCGGGCCCATCAGCTCGAAGAGTATAAAAGCCAGAGGGGTATTCAGACCGCTGAGTTCGGCTCCAGAGACATGGTCTATCTGCTCGCCCTGAGATCTTTAAATCGGTATGTCCCTCCCCTCTTCCATATGACCGAAGTCCAACAGGTGCATCCTTGGGCGGTCTATGGTCTATTGAGGCAGTTAATCGGAGAACTCTCCTCATTTTCAGAGCGGATCAATGTCATGGCCGAACTGAAAGATGGAACGCGGATCCTCCCCCATTATGATCATTTGAATCTGTGGGAATGTTTCTCTTCCGCCCAGGAAACTCTGATCGGACTTCTCGATGAGATCACTGCAGGTCCGGAATATGTCATCCGTCTCCTTTATGACGGCACCTACTATGCCGCTGTCCTCAAACCTGAAATCTTCGAAGGACGTAACCGTTTCTATCTCGTTCTTAAGACCGAAGAGGATCCCAAACTGGCTTTAAAGTCCATCGAAACTATGGCCAAATTGAGCGCCAGGGAACATCTGCCTATTTTGATTGCCCGAGCCCTTCCAGGGATCGGGTTGGAACATCTTCCGGTTCCACCCCAGGAACTCCCCAGAAGGGCAAATTCGATCTATTTTTCTGTAAACCATCACAGTGATCAGTGGCCACTCGTACAGAAGAACAAAAATATCGCCCTCTACTGGGACAATGCTCCAGAAGACCTGGCGGTGGAACTGATGGTCGTGGGAAGGTAGATATGAAGCACCAATTTCCAAATTCCATGAACAAAATAATCAAACGGAATTTTTTAGTCATTGATGTTTGGTGATTGGATATTATTTGGAGCTTGGGGTTTGGTGATTGGAATTTTGCAAGAAGGTCTACATGGTAAACCTTCGGTACTTAACTCTTATGTTATTAGCAGGAGAATCCCATGCATCTGACCGATTCGTTTATGGAACTGGTGGCCTATGTTGTCTATTTTGTTAAAACCGCAGGAACCAAGCAGCCTCCCTATGAGCAGGTCAAGGCCGATGTCCAGCGCCTCCTTGCGCAGAGCGAAAACGTCGTCAGGAGAGGCCTCTTTTCACAGGAGGATTATGACCTGGCCCGTTTCATGATCTGCGCCTGGGTGGATGAAGCCATCCTCAACTCTGCCTGGAATCAGAAATCTCAGTGGCAGAGGGAGCAGCTCCAGCGTCTCTATTATCATACCCTCGATGCTGGTGAAGAAGCCTTTGAGCGATTAAATACACTCGGGCTTCACCAGAGGGAGGTCCGTGAGGTCTACTACCTCTGCTTAGCTCTCGGGTTTAAGGGCCGATTCCATCACCCCGGCGATGAGTATCTCCTCGAACAGGTCAAGACCTCCAACCTTAAACTCCTTCTCGGAAGTTCGGTCGGACTTCCCTCCCTTGAGAGGGCAGAGCTCTTTCCCGAGGCCTTTCCTATCGAAGCCGTGGATCTCGGTCCCCAGAAGCAGAAGTTTCGCCTCTCCCCCTTCACGATCGCCTGCCTGGCTGGACCGGTTGTCCTTTTTGCTCTCCTCTTTCTAATTTATCAATTTGCCCTGAGCGGAGTGGGCGAAAATTTTTTAAAGGTGGTGCCCTAAATGAAGACCCTTTTGCTTAAGTATCTTAAATATGCCCTCATCGGTGTGGCCATCATCTTAGTCATTCTCCTCGCCTTTGGGCTGGTCCTCCTCCTCAACTGGCCCTGGTGGATGGGATTTTTTGTCCTTCTCTTTCTCATCGGTTTGGGAATCGGCATTCTCTTTTTGAGAAAACTCTGGCTCAAACGAAAAGAAGAAAAATTTGTTCAACAGGTGATAGAACAGGACGAAGCCAACCTCAAGTCGGCCACTGGTAAGGAGAAGGATGATCTCAAAGAGCTCCAGAATCGCTGGAAGGAGGCGGTGGATGCCCTGAGGCGGTCCCATCTTCGTAAATATGGAAATCCCCTCTATGTGCTTCCCTGGTATATGGTCCTTGGAGAGAGCGGCTCTGGCAAAACCACAGCCATCACCAGTGCTCGTCTCTCCTCTCCCTTTGCTGAGGTGAGCCGGACCTCCGGCCTTTCAGGAACAAAGAATGTTGACTGGTGGTTCTTCGAACAGGCCATCATTCTTGACACGGCAGGGAGGTACGCCATCCCCATTGATGAAGGACGGGACAAGGAGGAATGGCAGAAGTTTCTGGCCCTGCTCATTCGGTATCGGCGAAAAGAGCCCATCCATGGACTGATCATCACCATTGCAGCAGACAAATTGCTCGAAGGTCAGTCCGAAGCCCTTGAAGAGGATGGAAAACAGATCCGTCGTCGGATTGATGAATTGATGCGGGTTCTTGGAACGAAATTTCCTGTCTATATCCTGGTGACCAAATGTGATCTAATTCAGGGAATGACCCAGTTCTGTGACCACCTCCCAGAAAAGAGTCTCGACCAACCCATGGGGTTCATCAATCAGGATCTCACCCCGGATGTCGCCCTCTTTCAGGAAAGGGCATTTCAGGCCATTGGAGAGAGGCTAAGAAATCTACGTATCCTTCAGCTCCACCATTCCGGAGCAAAAGGGATTGACCCTGGACTGCTCCTCTTTCCAGAGGAGTTTGAAAATCTGAAAAGAGGCATCCAGGCTTTTATGAATGGAGCCTTTAAAGAAAACCCCTATCAAGAGACACCCATCCTGAGAGGGCTCTTCTTCAGCAGCGGCCGCCAGGAAGGGAGTCCCTACTCCCATTTCTTAAGTGCCCTGGGCTTGATCGGCGAGAAGGAAGTTTTGCCCGGAACGAGCAAAGGGCTCTTTCTCCACGATCTCTTTGCCAAGATATTTCCAAAAGACAAAGGGCTGTTTGCTCCCACCAAGCGGGCCCTCCAGTGGCGAATGCTCACGCGAAATTTGGGATTGACCGCCTGGATCGTTCTCATCATTGCCCTCTGCGGACTGCTCAGCTTCTCCTTTGTGAAGAACCTTAAGGTGATCAAAGATGCCCGTGATGAATTTGCCAAACCTCCGATCTTAAAAGGTGAGATCCTGTCAGATTTGGTGACCATGGATCGCTTCTGCCAATCGATTCTCAAAGTGGAGGATCAGAACCGGGGCTGGTGGATTCCAAGATTCGGATTGACCGAAAGCAAGAAAGTGGAGATGGGGCTTAAGGCCAAATATTGCAAACAGTTCCAAACCGTCTTTTTGGCAGCTTTCGATAAGCAGATGGGAGGAACCTTAGCCACGCTCACGATCACCACGCCGGATGAGACGATCGCTCAGTACGTGACCCATCTCGTGAGACGGATTAACCTTCTCAAAGCACGGCTCGAGGGGCAACCCTTTTCAACGCTTCAGGCAAAGCCACAGCCTTCCTATGAACCCATGCCCATCACGGCCGATCTGAAGACGATCTCTGAGATGAAGATGAAGTTTGGCCAACTCTATCTCTACTATCTGGTCTGGCGAACAGATACCGGTGAGATCAATAAGGAGATGGCTATACTTCAGGCCTGGTTAAAGGATCTGCTGTCAACGAAGAGAACGAACCTCCGATGGCTCCCCCTCTGGCTGGACAGGCAGGGAACGGTTCCAGCCATCGGACTGAAGGAGTTTTGGGGAGGAAGCCTCTCGATTGCCGATGAAAAATTTATTCCGCCCTCTTTTACGCGAAAGGGAAAAGAGGCCATTGATGCCTTTATCAAGGAGATTGAATCAGCCCTGGCCGAACCCCTCCTTCTGACCGATCAGAAGAACGATTTTGTCAAATGGTACCCCTCGATCTGCTTCGATGGCTGGCAAAATTTTATTGCCTTCTTTCCAAGAGGGGCCGAGCGGTTAAGGGGAATCAAAGAATGGCAGCCGGTTGCTTCAAAAATGGCAACCGAACAAGGGCCTTACTTTGCCCTCTTAAATCGGATGGCCACAGAGCTTGAACCCCTTCTTCAGGCAGAAAAACTGCCCTTCTGGCTCCAGCAGGTCTATCATCTTCAGGTGGTAAAGATCATCAGTAAAACCCAGAAGGAAGGAGGGTTGCTCGATAAGGCGGCTGAAGAAGCAAGAAAATGGGTGAACCAATTAGAAAAGGTCCTTGGAAAGGAACCCGGACAGGCAGAGGTACAATCCCAGGCTGCTAAAGCCTATCTCGAATATGTCAATGGCCTGACAGCCATTGCTCAGACCACTGCGTCCAGGCCCCAGGCCTTTCAGATGGCCTCTCAGGTCTATGGTGAGGACCCCACCACCAGTAAATCACCTTTAATTGCCTGTGCCAACTCACTCAATCGGCTCAAAGGGTTGATGGCCAAGGCAAGGCCCACCGAGGAGCTTTTCTGGAAATTGGTCAGCGGTCCTCTCGACTTCCTCTGGTACTTCATCCGAAAAGAGACCGCTGGCTATCTTCAGGCCCAATGGGAGGAGAAGGTCCTCGCAGAAGTCCAGGGATTACCCAGTGCACAGGCAACCCAGCTTCTTCTGGGACCAGAGGGCCATGTCTGGAAATTCATGAAGGGGCCTGCAGCTCCTTTTGTATCAAAGACACCAAAGGGCTATGCCGCAAAAGAACTTCTTGGAGGATCCATTCCCTTTGAGACCTCCTTTCTCACCTTCCTGACCAAGGGAGCGCCTGCCCCCACTCTTACCAAGCAGAACTATACCGTGACGATTCGAGGGCTCCCCACAGCATCGAATCCAGAAGCCAAGACCAAACCACACAGCACAAAACTGGAACTCCAGTGCGCAGGCCAAACGCAGAGTCTGGTCAATTATAATTATCCGGTCAGCAAGACCTTCCAATGGTCCATGGAGACCTGCAGCGATGTCCTCTTTCAGATCGAAGTGGGCAACCTGGTGCTGACAAAGAAATTTATAGGTAATCAGGCCTTTCCCGACTTTCTCCAAGAGTTCAAAGAGGGACAGAAGATCTTTCTCCCCTCTGAATTTCCAAATGAGAAAGGGGCTCTTGAAGGAATGGGAATCAAACAGATCAAGGTTAGCTACCAGTTCGGTGGAGATTTTCAGGTGCTGGTGGGCCAGATCAAACCCATCACAGGACAGGCGCCTGTCAGTATCGTGAGGGCCTGGGAGGAATGAAAACGAACCTTGCCTGGCAATGGTCTGCCTTTGGAAAACATCCGGTGGCCTCTGATTTTTTTAGACTGGGAGAGGATACCCCTTTGCTCCGAGGTTTTTCCGATTGGGTTGAAAAGGGATACCACGCTCTGGCCTCAATCAAGGCTCCCCTCCACACCCTCCACGCCTGGCGATTCTGGGCAAGAGGCCCTCAGAAAGAGAGCATCGCCTGCGGTGTTGTGAGGGATAGCAGCGACCGTGTGGGCCGACCCTATCCCCTTCTGATCATGGGAATGGGTCTACTCAATGGTTGGGAAGATCACTGGGATCTTCTGCCTTTTGCCTGTGAAAGGACATGGGGACAGATCGAATACCTCTCATCATTCATCACCCAGGATCTTAAAAAATTTGAACAGGAGGTCCAACATCTCCGACCCCCCCTGCCCGGATGGCCCGATTTTGAAATGAAGCGAAAGGACCTGGGCTCGATGGAACAGCAGGTTTCTGTGAGATCGGATCAGACAGCGTTCATCTTCGATCTGAAGATGAACGCTGATCATGATCAACTGACACAGGTCAACCTCTATCACGTACTGATCCGAAACCAGATGAAATCGGTCCCGAATGTCGTCTTCATGGGAGGTACGCTGGAAAGGACCTGCCTCGTCCTTTTTAGGCGTCCTCTGCAGACAGCTGATTTTGTTCAGCTCTGGTCTGTCTCAAAAAGAATAGGATCGATCCATGAATCTTGAATCTCTGGGTAAAGAACCGATCCGTCAGGATCAACCGGCGGGTGACGATGTCCGGTTTGAGCCTCTCTTCGAAGAGCTTCAATCCGAGGTGGGAAAGCTGTCCTCCATTTCCGGACCCGGAAGTGTCGATTGGGCAAAGGTCATCAACCTCTCTTCACAAATCCTTGCTGAAAAATCGAAAGACCTTCTGGCCACAAGCTACCTGACTGTGGCCCTGATCTATAACCGGCAGACCGAAGGGTTTGCCATCGGTCTCAAAATCTATCAGGATCTCCTCGAAACATTCTGGGATCGCCTCTTTCCTGTAAAGATGAAGGGCCGCACAGGAGCAATCGAATGGTGGATCGAAAAGACCGAAGGGGCCTTGAAACAGATCAAACAACGCACACTTCCTCAGGATCAAATCGCTTCTCTGAGAGAAAGGCTTGAAACGATCGAACAATTCGTGACCCAACATCTTGAAGAATCCCCTTCTTTTGGCCCTCTCTATGACCAACTACAGAACTTCACTCCTCCGTTGGAAGAAAAGCCAAAAGAGGCCCCATCTCCACCTGCTGAACCAGTCCCCAAGAAAGAACCGGAAAAACCCGAAACCCTTTCCACACCTCAAGACGCCCAGAGAGTCCTCAACCAGGGGATTCAGAAAATCCGTGATGCCATCAATTTTCTCCATCAGGAGAATCTCTCAAACCCTCTACCCTACCGGTGGTCAAGGATGATCCTCTGGTCCAATACAGAGTCCCTTCCGCCGGCCAATGATGGTCAGACCCGTATCCCGCCTCCACCCGTACAGGTCAAAAACATCCTGGCTGATTTAAGAAATAAGGGGGATCACGAAAATCTCATCCGATCGGCTGAAGTTAGGCTTTCCCAATTCATCTTCTGGATTGACCTCAATCGGCTTGTATCTGAAGGTCTTTCCCATTTAGGAGATAACTATCAGAAGGCAAAAGAGGCGGTCCATCAGGAAACCGCCTTTCTCCTTCACCGCCTTCCAGGCCTCGAACTTCTCTCCTTTTCCGATGGAACCCCCTTTGCCGATTCTGACACCAAACAATGGTTAAAAGAAATCACTTTAAAAGGAGGGGCGGAAGAACCTTCTTTGACGACCGCTTCCTCCGTCTCCCCGCAGGACAAAAATCCTATAGAAAAGGAGGTGGAAGAAGCCCAGGCATTGATCAAGAAAGGAAGGCTCCTGGAGGCGATTGAGGGACTTCAGCAAAAATTTCAACACAGCTCCTCCCAGAGAGAGAAATTGCTCTGGCGTCTCGCCTTGACCCAGCTCCTGGTTAAGAATAAACAGGTCAAAATTGTCCTCCCGCATCTCGACCAGATACTCAAAGACATTGACTTTTATAGATTGGAGGAGTATGATCCTGAACTAGCGATCAAGTGTCTTAAGGCGGTTTGGATTGGGCTCTCCTCCCAATCGGATCAACCATCAAAAGAAAAAGCCGTAGAGGTGTTACAGCGAATTGCTAAACTTGATCTCACAGAGGCCATTCGTATTGGAAAAACCTGACGAAAAGAAAGGAGGACCTTATGGCAAAAGAGGCATCCGTTGCTCCAAAGGAAAGAATCAATATCGTCTATCGCCCGGCGACAGGGGATGTCAAAGAAGATGTGGAACTTCCTCTCAAGATACTGGTCATGGGTGACTTCACCGGAAGACCCGATGATCGCCCGCTGGAGAAGAGAGATCCCATCAACATTGACAAGGATAATTTCAATGAAGTCCTCAAAGCCCACGGTCTCGGCTTGAATCTTACGGTTCCAAACCGGCTCTCCGGCAAACCGGATGAGGAAACTACCGTCAATCTCCAGATGAAATCACTTAAAGACTTTGATCCAGAATCCATCGTCAATCAGGTTCCTGAATTGAAACGTCTTCTCGAATTGAGGGAGGCCATGCGGGCCTTGAGAGGTCCTCTGGCCAATGTACCCGAGTTCCGGAAGAAGGTCCAGGAACTGGTCAAAGATGAAACCGCTCGAAAACAGCTCCTCAAAGAGATGGGGATCGGAGAATAAGGAGGAAGAGCTATGGCGGAAGAAAAAGAAAAAGCAGCTGTATCTGCCGAGGGGCAGGTCGTGGAACAACCCTCTCTGTTGGAAGAGATCATTCAGGCCACCAATCTCAAACCCTCAGACGAAAACTATTCCGTAATGAAGAGAGGTCTAGAGGCGTTTCTTGCTGGACTGCTTGAACCTGGCAAGGAAGCCGTGAAGGTCTCCAAAGCCGTTGTGGATGACATGATTGCTGAGATTGACAAGAAGATGAGCTCTCAGCTCGATGCCATCCTTCACCATCAGGAGTTCCAGAAACTTGAATCAGCCTGGCGTTCGATGAAATTCCTGATTGATAAGACCGATTTTAGAGAGAACATCAAGGTTGAAATGCTCAATGTGAGCAAAGAGGACCTTCTCGACGACTTTGGTGATGCTCCAGAAATCGTCAAATCCGGTCTATACAAAACGGTCTACACCGCGGAATATGGCCAGTTCGGTGGCAAGCCCTATGGCGCCATGATTGGCAATTATGAGTTCGGAGCCGGGCCTCAGGATATGAGGCTGTTACAGTATGTGGCCAGTGTAGCGGCCATGGCCCATGCCCCTTTTATCACAGCAGCAAGCCCAACCTTCTTTGGGGTCACCAATTTCACCACCCTTCCCCATCTGAAGGATATCAAGGCCATCCTCGAAGCGCCTCAATATATCAAATGGCAATCTTTCCGAGAGAGCGAGGATGCTCGCTACGTGGGCCTCACTCTTCCCCGGTTCTTACTCCGCCTGCCCTATGGTCCGGACACCCAGCCTGTGAAAAGCTTCAATTATCAGGAGGACGTTTCAGGAAGCCATGATCATTATCTCTGGGGTAATTCTGCCTTCGCCTTTACCTCCAGACTCACGGACAGCTTTGCGAAGTATCGGTGGTGTGCCAATATCATCGGACCAACTTCAGGAGGAGCGGTTGAGGACCTTCCGCTTCATCAGTTTGAAGCCATGGGAGAGATTCAGACGAAGATCCCCACGGAGGTCTTGATCTCGGAGAGGAGAGAGTTTGAATTAGCAGAGGAAGGATTCATTGCCCTGACCATGCGAAAGGGAAGCGACAATGCAGCCTTCTTCTCAGCCAACTCAGCCCAGAAGCCAAAGGTCTTTCCAAAAACAAAAGAGGGACGCGAGGCTGAAACCAATTACAAACTGGGGTTGCAATTGCCCTACATGTTTGTAATCAACCGCCTGGCTCACTACTTAAAGGTGATTCAAAGAGAGAACATCGGGTCCTGGAAGGAGCGGGTTGATCTCGAAAGAGAACTCAACGACTGGATCCGTCAGTACATTGCGGACCAGGAAAGTCCATCGCCCGCCGTGAGAAGCCGAAGACCTCTGCGACAGGCACGGGTCACGGTGGAAGATGTGGAGGGAGACCCCGGCTGGTACAGGGTGAGATTGGAGGTAAGGCCCCATTTCAAATACATGGGCTCTTTCTTCACCCTCTCACTGGTCGGAAAACTGGATAAGAAATAATTTAAACGAATTACACGAATGATAACGAATGACACGAATTCGTGAAATTCGTTTCCATTCGTGTAATTCAATTCTAAAAAAAGGAGGACAAGCTTATGCCGATGCCATTTCACATGGAATTAACAGGAAAAACTCAAGGGAACATCTCCGAGGGATGCTGCGACATGCAGGGTCGAGAAAATACGATCCTCTGCCAGGCCCTCAATCACGAGGTCTATATCCCCCGTGATCCTCAAACCGGTCTCCCCACGGGCAAACGCGTTCATAATCCCCTGACCATCACCAAGGTTTTTGACAAAGCAACCCCCAAACTCTTTCAGGCCCTCACCACAGGGGAAAGAATGTCCAATGTTACTCTGAAATATTACCGGATCAATCCCTCTGGCAATGAAGAGCACTATTTTACGATTAAGCTCGAAGATGCGATCATCGTTTCTGTCAAACCCTGGGTGCCTAATGCTTTGGATCAGGCCAGGGAAAGATTCACCCATATGGAGGATGTCTCTTTCACCTATTCCAAAATCATCTGGACCTGGGAGATCGATGGCGTGGAAGCCCAGGATGAATGGAAAACCCCAAAATAGTTTTGAAAGGCACTATGCTCTTTGGGGGAAATGAAATATCTTCAGATAGCCTAAAAATCTTATTCGGCTAAAAAGGAGAGGGGAGGCCGAACAATGGCACTAAATGTCCATCTATGGATAACAGGCACAACCCAGGGAGAAATTCGGGGCGATAGCACCGTAACCAGCATGAACCGAGGGGGAACGATCGAAGGGCTATGGTTAGAGCACATGGTCCACGTCCAGAGTGAGGCCTCGGGTCTAGCCACGGGTGAACGGTCTCATACCCCTATTAAAATCAAAAAAAGGCTTGACCGGTCTTCCCCCCTTTTGCATCAAGCCCTCTGTAATAATGAAGAATTAGAGATCACCATAAAATTTTACAGGCCCAATCCTGACGGTGATGGAACCACAGAACAGTTTTATACGATCCGACTCAGACAGGCTCGTGTCTCTTCCATCAAAACCATTCTCCCCTATACCCTCTCGAGTAGCACAGAGGCGGAACCAGTCATGGAAGAGGTCTCTTTCGTCTTCGGAACGATCAACTACATCTATGAACGTGATGGCATTGAATACGAAGATGAATGGAGAAGGGCATAATTTAACACAAGAAAATTGCTATGAGAGAGGAAAGGCTGTTAGAAAGACTTCGAGCCTGGGAGAAAGAACCGGCAAGACGGGGAAAGGAAAATCCCCGGAGGATCGTTGACTCGGTCATCCGGCATCTCCAGCGAATCCTCAACACCAAACACGGGAACGTTCCCATTGCAGAGGATTACGGAACGCCTGATTTTACCGATTTCTTTCTCACGCTTCCCAAGACAGAGGCCAATCCGAAACGGGAGATTGAAAAGTCAATCCGGTTGGCCATCCAGAAATATGAGCCGCGGCTTCAGGGAGTGAGGGTGAGCCTCCTCGATCAGGAAGGGGAGGCCGATCTCCATATGGACCCCCTGACGATCCGCTTCCAAATCACAGGAAGACTCGCCATGGAATCGAAGACCCAGGTCTTTCTCGAAACGATCGTTGACAGCGAAGGAAAGATAAATATTGTGGGCTAAATAAAAAAGAGCTGAAAGCAGATGCTTTTCGCTTAAAGCCAAACCATGATAAACCATGTTCAATCGCTATTTTCAGGAAGAACTGACTCATCTGCGGGACCTTGGCAAAGAATTTTCAACGGCCCATCCTGCCCTGGCGCCCATGCTTGCTGGCTCTACACCCGATCCGGATGTGGAGCGTCTGCTCGAAGGGGTCGCCTTTCTTATGGCCCTTCTTAGGCAGAAGCTGGATGATGAGTTTCCGGAGTTCATCAATGAGCTCATGCAGTTGATCTGGCCCCACTACCTGAGGCCGATCCCTTCGAGCACACTGATTGCCTTCAGTCCTAAACCAAATCTTAGACAATCCATGACCATCCCTTCAGGTATCCAGGTGGCTTCGATCCCTGTGGAGGGAACCTCCTGCCTCTTTAAAACCTGTTATGAGGTAGAGGTCCATCCTCTAACACTTCTGGAAGCTTCTTTTACCCATCCTTCTGGACAGCCTCCCATGATCAAGCTTCTCTTTGAGCTGAAAGGACTGAAGCTCTCTGACTGGCAGCCCAACTCCTTGCGACTCTTTCTTGCAGGCGACTATCCAGAGGCTTCGGATCTCTATCTGCTCCTGAGCCGCCACCTTCGGCAGATCCACTTAAACCCGATTGGAAAAGGGAGGTCCTGCTCTTTGGATTCAGAGGCATTAAAGCCCGTTGGCTTCTCTGATAAGGAAGCACTCATCCCTTATCCTTCCCATGCCTTTCCAGGCTACCGGATCATTCAGGAATACTTCATCTCTCCGCAGAAATTTCTTTTTTTCGATCTAACTGGATGGAAGCAATGGCAGGAACGCGGAGGAGGTTCCCAATTCGAAATTCAATTTGAATTCAAAGACCTCCCATTTTCTCCGCCCCGGATTAAAAAAGACCACTTCGTCCTCTCTGTAACGCCTGCGATCAATCTTTTTCCATATGATGCGGATCCCATTCAGATTGATCACCGGATGACAAAATATTTGATTCGGCCTGCCGGTTCCAATCCCGAACATTATCAGGTCTACTCTGTGCAGAACGTAGTCGGATATATCCAGGGAACAGCTCAGGAAAGACAATATGTGCCGTTTGAAGTCTTCAACCCGGATACCCGAAATAATCCGGTCTATCGAATATCCATCCGTCAATCCCCCCTCAGGGAGATGCTCGACCTCTTCCTTTCGGTTGCCTATCCGCCAGGAACAGGTTTGCCTTCGGCTGAAACTCTCTCCATTCAACTCCTCTGCACAAATGGGGCGCTTCCTGAGAATCTTCGCTTGGGTGACATCTCCCTTCCAACGAGCAGCTCCCCTGAGGCCGTCGAATTCAAAAACATCTTGCCCCCCACGGTTAGCCTCCTTCCTCCTCTTGAAGGAAAGCAGGAAGGAGATAAAAGCAAAGAGAACCTGAGATGGCGTCTCCTGGCGCATCTCTTTCTCAACACCCTCTCTCTGTCCCGTGCTGAAAATCTAAAAGCCCTTCTCGAACAATACATCTTTCCTGGAAGCCGAAATCTGACCCAGACCCTGGCCAATCGAAAACGAATTGAAGGGATCGAGGCTCTCTCAGCCAAACCCTCGGATCGGCTGGTCTCGGGTATTCTGATGCGGGGACAGGAGATCGAGATGAAACTTTGTCATGACAAATTTGCAAGCCAGGGAGATCTGTATCTTTTTGGATCTATTTTAGATCATTTCCTCGGCAACTACGCCTCACTCAACCACTTTACGCGATTGACAATCCAGGAAGTGACAAAAGGAGCAAGCTATCAATGGCCGGCCAGGATCGGGGATCACCCGCTCATCTAAAATCCGAGCTCCTGGAAAAGCCGCATCAATTCTCCTTCTTCCAGGTCATCAGGCTTCTCAGACTGCTCGATGAAGCATCCGAACCACACCCTTCAAAGAAGTCTACCGAAGAAGATTCGGTTCGGATTCGGCCGGAGCTCTCTCTTACCTTTCCACCTGCAGATGTGGCCAAAATCGAAGTGGTGGATCGAGGAAAGTCCTTCTATCTCATCACTGCGACCCTGCTTGGACTATATGGTTCTTCTTCTCCACTCCCAACGTTCTATACCGAAGATCTTCTCGATGAGGCTTCTGAGGATCTATCCGTCACCCGAGACTTCATTGATATCTTTAACCATCGCCTCTACCTCCTTCTCTTTCGTTGCTGGGTCAAGTATCGCCTCTTTCTTCAAGTGATTGAAGAGAACGATCCCGGCGTGCTGGAGAAACTCTTCTGCCTGATCGGCCAAGGAGAGAAAGAGTTGAGAAAAGATCTTCCGGAATCCTATTCCCTGATCCGTTACGCCGGCCTCTTCACCCAATTCCC
>OGCL01001543.1_pt1 | contig 19106 bp, 18 predicted proteins | sample 1570041 | NCBI WGS metagenome assembly OGCL01 (sample SAMN06266162, study PRJEB24511) | hot springs metagenome | isolation source: Hot spring water | place: South Africa: Limpopo | collected 2015-06-22
AGCCCCTCGGCCGCACCAGCTGGATGCCCTCCGTGCTCCTCACCAGCGCCCTCATCGTCGCCGCCTGGGGCTACTTCCTCGTCCAGGGCGTGCTCGATCCCCTCGGCGGCATCAACTCCCTCTGGCCCCTGTTCGGCATCGCCAACCAGTTGCTCGCCGCCGTCGCCCTCTGCGTCGCCACCACCATCCTCATCAAGATGCACGGCGCCCGCTATCTGTGGATCACCACCCTCCCGCTCGCCTGGCTCGTCACCGTTACCTACGCCGGCGCATGGCAGAAGATCTTCTCCGATGCCCCCCGCGTGGGCTTCCTCGCCCAGGCGCGCCTGCTCGAAGCCGGACCCCAGACCGCCCAGACCAAGCAGCTCATCTTCAACAACCGCCTCGACGCCGCCGTCTGCGCCATCTTCATTGTGCTCGTGACTGCGATCCTCGCCGACTCCATCCGCATCTGGGCCGGCCTCCTCCTCGGCACCCGCGAGGCCCGCAGCTCCGAGGCGCCCTTCGTCCCCTCCCAGCTCGAAGCGGAGGAACTCGGATGAGCCGCGCCTGGTCCCGCCTCTGGCGCACCTTCTTCGCCGTGCTCCGCGAGCTCGCCGACGAGCGCGCCTATGAACGCCACCTCCGCGCGCATGGCCGCGCTCCTTCCGGCGAAGAATGGCGCCGCTTCAGCGAAGAGCGCCTCCGCCAGAAATACCAGCGGCCCCGCTGCTGTTGACCGCCCGACAGTTGCGCCGGGTACTTGTCGCGCTGATCGGCGAGCCCCACGCGCTCGAGCAGTTGCAGCGCCTTTGCGCGCGCCGCCTCGGGGTGGCGGCCGAGCACCTTGACGGGTGCGAGCGTCAGGTTCTGCATCACGGTGAGGTGGGGAAAGAGTTCGAAGCGCTGGAACACCATGCCCACGCGCGCGCGCAGCCGCGCAAGGTCGGTTTTCGGGTCGCCCACCTGGAGGCCGTCGACCACCACCTCGCCCTGCTGGAACGGTTCCAGTCCGTTGATGCAGCGAATGAGCGTCGATTTCCCGCTGCCCGAGGGGCCGCAGACCACGACGACCTCGCCGCGGCCGACCTCGAGCGAGCAGTCCTCGAGCGCGCGGAAGGAGCCGTACCACTTGCTGACGTGGCGCAGCGCGATCACGACCGACGCGATTAGCGGCGATGCCGCGCGCGCTGTCAAGCCGCCACGGCGGAGCGCGCGCCGGCGCCGGTGCGATAATGCGCGCCGCCATGGAGCCCGTCTGGCAGCCCTCGCAGGAAGCGATCGAGAACGCGCAGGTGACGCAGTTTGCGCGCCACGTCATGCGCAAGCACCGCCTCGAGTTCGGCAACTACGCCGATTTTTACCGCTGGAGCGTCGAGCAGCCCGAGGTATTTTGGAGCGAGGTCTGGGACTGGTGCGGCGTGCGCGCCGCGCGCAAGGGTGCGACCGTTCTCGTGCACGGCGACCGCATGCCGGGCGCAAAATGGTTCCCCGAGGCGCAGCTCAACATCGGCGAGAACCTGCTGCGGCGCGGCGACCGGGGCGACGCGTTCGTGTTCTGGGACGAGCGCGGGCTGCGGCGCCGTCTCACCTATTCGGAGGCGGCCAGTGAGGTCTCGCGCGCCGCGCAGGCGCTCGATGCGCTCGGCCTGAGGCCCGGCGAGCGCGTCGCGGCGGTGATCCCGAACCTGCCGGAGGCGATGGTCTACGCGCTCGCCGCCCTTGCGCGCGGGCTCGTCTGGTCCTCGTGCTCGCCCGACTTCGGCGTCGAGGGCGTGCTCGAGCGCTTCGCCCAGATCGAACCGAAGGTGCTCTTCTGCGCCGACGGCTACCGCTACGCGGGGCGCGACCACGACGTGCGCGATCGCATCGCCGAGATCGTCGCGCGCCTGCCCTCGCTGCAGCGCGTCGTGGTGGTGCCGCACCTGCGGCCGCGGCCCGACGTCGAGGGAATCCGCGGCGCGGTGCTGGCCGAGGAGTGGCTGTCGCGCTACCGGCCGGCCGAGATGCGCTGGGTGGCGCTGCCTTTCGACCATCCCGCGTTCATCCTTTTCACCTCGGGCACCACCGGCAAGCCCAAGTGCATCGTGCACTCCGCGGGCGGCGCGCTGCTCGCGGCGCTGAAGACCTACAAGCTGCAGTTCGACGTGCGGCCGGGCGACCGCTTCTTCTACTACACGACGACGAACTGGGTGGTGTGGAACCTGCTGCTCGAAGGCTTGTGCGCCGAGGCGACGCTGCTTCTCTACGACGGGTCGCCGTTCGAGCGCGGCGGGCGCATCCTGTTCGACTACGCGCAGGCCGAGCGCTGCACCCACTTCGGCACCTCGGCGAAATTCCTCGACGCGATCGAGAAGCGCGCCCTCGCGCCGGCCCAGACGCACGACCTTGCGGCGCTGCGCGTGATCCTGTCGACCGGTTCGCCGCTCGCCCCCGAGAGCTACGACTACGTGTACGAAAACGTCAAACGCGACGTCTGCCTCGCCTCCATCTCCGGCGGCACCGACATCATGGCCGCGTTCGCGGACGCGAGCCCCGTGCTTCCGGTCTGGCGCGGCGAGCTGCAGAGCCGCTCGCTCGGCCTGGCGGTCGAGGTCTACGACGAGGCGGGCCGGCCGGTGGTTGGCAAAAAGGGCGAGCTCGTCTGCACGCGGCCTTTTCCTTCGATGCCGCTCGGGTTCTGGAACGACCCGGGCGACGTGCGCTACCGGGCCGCCTACTTCGAAAAATACCCCGGCGTGTGGTGCCACGGCGACTGGTGCGAGCTCACCGAGCGGGGCACGATGATCATCTACGGACGCTCGGACGCGACGCTCAACCCCGGGGGCGTGCGCATCGGCACGGCCGAGATCTACCGCGTCGTCGAGAAAATCCACGAGGTGGAGGAGGCGGTCGCGGTCGGGCAGCACTGGCCGCCCGAGCGGCCGACCGACACGCGCGTGGTGCTGTTCGTGCGCCTGCGGCCGGGCTACCGGCTGAGCGCGGCGCTGGAAGAGGAGATCCGGCGCCGCATCCGCGAGGCGGCCACGCCGCGGCACGTTCCGGCGCGCATCGTCCAGGTCGCCGACATCCCGCGCACCCGCAACGGCAAGGTCGTCGAGCTCGCGGTGAAGGCGGTGGTCAACGGCATGCCGGTGCCGAACACCGAGGCGCTGGCGAACCCCGAGGCGCTCGCTCTCTTTCGCGACCTGCCGGAGCTGGCCGCGTAGGCGCGTCAGTGCAGGGTGGCGCGGCGGCGCTCGTAGAAGCCCTGCAGCAGGCGCAGCGACCCGATCGAGATCGCTTCGTGCGAGAGCGCGTGGCCGAGGCGCTCGACGATGTCGAGCGTGCACGGTACGCCGAGCGCGGCGAGCGCGCGCGCGGCGCGCTCCGAGTGCACGCGCGGCACCACCATGTCGTGCTCCCCGTGCACGAGGTGGACGTGCACGGCCGGGTCGCCGCTCTGCGGCAGGCGCGCAAAGCGCGCCGAGAACGCGACCACCGCTCCCGCCAGGCCGGGAATCGCCTTGACCGCTTCGAGCGCCACGGTGCCGCCCTGCGAGAATCCGATGAGCGCGGTGCGCGCGGGCGGCACGTGGTAACCGACCTGCTCGCGCCGCACGAGGTATTCGACCTCGGACAGCACCCCCCGCACGCGCTCGAGGCGGTTGGCGTCGTCGAGGCCGCGCAGCGAGAACCACTGCGGGCGGCCGCTCCCGGTGTCGCAGCGGCGCGGCCCTTCGGGCAGCACGAGCGCAGCGCTCGGAAAGCGCGCCTGGAACTTGAACGCGGCCGGGATCATCGAGTGCGCGTCGCCGCCCGCCCCGTGCAGGAAAACGAACAGCCGACCGGGTGCGCGGTCGGAGGCGGGCGCGAAACGGTAGACGCGCTGCGGGCGCACGCGGTCGGTTTCCCTCCTTTGCGATTGTGGCGCTCGCGCAAGGCCGTGTAAACCGGGGCGCCTACGCCGCGCGGCTTTGCCCGGCGCGCAGCGCCCTTGCGAGGTAGCGGCCGGTGTGGCTCGCGGGATCGGCCGCGATCGCCTCGGGCGGGCCTTCGGCGACGAGCCGGCCCCCGGCCTCCCCCCCTTCGGGGCCGAGGTCGAGAATCCAGTCGGCGCACTTGATGACGTCGAGGTTGTGCTCGACCACGACGACGGTGTTTCCCGCATCGCGCAGCCGCAGCAGCACGTCGAGCAGCAAGCGCACGTCGTGGAAATGCAGGCCCGTGGTCGGCTCGTCGAGCACGTAGAGCGTGCGGCCGGTCTCGCGCCGGCCGAGCTCCTCGGCCAGCTTGACGCGCTGCGCCTCGCCGCCCGAGAGCGTAGTGGCCGGCCGTCCGAGCGTGAGATAGCCGAGCCCGACCTCCTCGAGGGTGCGCAGGCGGCGTTCGATGGCGGGAATGGCCGCAAAAAGGCGGCGCGCATCCGATACGCGCAGCTCGAGCACGTCGCGGATCGTCAGCCCGCGCCAGCGCACCTCCAGCGTTTCGCGGTTGTAGCGGGCGCCCCGGCACACGTCGCAGGTGACGTAGACGTCGGGAAGGAAGTGCATCGGCACGCGCATGACGCCGTCGCCCTGGCAGGCCTCGCAGCGGCCGCCGCGCACGTTGAACGAGAACCGGCCCGGACCATAACCGCGCGCGCGCGCCTCGGGCGTCGCGGCGTAGAGCTCGCGGATGGTGTCGAAGATCCCGGTGTAGGTGGCCGGATTGGAACGCGGCGTGCGCCCGATCGGACTCTGGTCCACCGCGACCACCTTGTCGTAATGCTCGAGCCCTTCGAGGCCGTCGTGCGGCGCAGGCTCGGTGCGCGCACCCGAAAGCGCGCGCGCCGCCGCCGCAAGGAGCGTGTCGTTGACCAGCGTCGATTTGCCCGAGCCGGAGACGCCCGTCACACACACGAACAGCCCGACCGGGAAGCGCGCGTCGATGCGCTTCAGGTTGTGGGCGCGTGCGCCGCGCACGAGGAGATGTCCGCGCGCCGGGCGCCGACGCACGGCGGGCACCGGGATCGCCAGCGCACCGCTCAGGTAGCCTCCGGTGAGCGACGCCGGCTCGCGCGCGACCGCCTCGGGCGGACCGGCCGCGACCACGCGCCCGCCTTCCTCGCCGGCTCCCGGCCCCAGGTCGACGACGTAGTCGGCGGCGCGGATCGTCTCCTCGTCGTGCTCGACGACGATCACGGTGTTGCCCGCGTCGCGCAGGCGCGCAAGCGTCGCGATCAGGCGGCGCGTGTCCCGCGGGTGCAGTCCGATCGACGGTTCGTCGAGCACGTAGAGCACGCCGGACAGCCCTGAGCCGATCTGCGAGGCAAGGCGAATGCGCTGCGCTTCGCCGCCCGAGAGCGTGTCGGCCGGCCGGTCGAGTGCGAGATAGCCGAGGCCGACGTCGGCGAGGAAGGCGAGGCGCGCGGCGATCTCGCGCACGAGCCGTTCGGCGATCGCCGCGTGCGCACCGCTCAAGGCAAGGCCAGCGAAGAAGGCGAGCGCCTCGTCGATCGTCAGGCGCAACACCTCCGGTAACGTGCGCGCGCCGAGGCGCACGTGGCGCGCCTCGCGCCGCAGGCGCGCGCCTGCGCAGTCCGGACAGGGGCGACGGCTGCGCAGTTTGGCCAGCTCCTCGCGCACCGCGGCCGAGGTCGTCTCGCGCCAGCGCCGCTCGAGGGCCGGGATCACGCCCTCGAAGGGATGCGTCTTCACGCTCGTGCGGCCGGCCGCCGGCAGGCGAAACGCGATCGCCTCCTCGCCCGAACCGTAGAGCACGATCGCCTGGACGCGCTCTTCGAGCGCCTCCCAGGGCTGCGTCGGGTCGAAGCCGTAGTGGCGTGCGAGCGACTCGATGATCGCAAAGTAGAGCGCGTTACGCCGGTCCCAGCCGCGGATCGCGCCAGCGGCGAGCGAAAGCTCCGGGTGCGCGACGATGCGCTGGGGATCGAAGTGCTCGACGCTGCCCAGGCCGCCGCAGCGCGGACAGGCGCCGTGCGGATGGTTGAACGAGAAAAGGCGGGGCTCGAGTTCGGGCAGCGCCGTCGCGCAGCGCGGGCAGGCAAAGCGCGCCGAGAAGACGTGCTCGACACCGCGGTCGGCCTCGACCACGATCGCGCGGCCATCGGCGTGCCGGAGCGCCGTCTCGAGCGAATCGGCGAGCCGCGTGCGCGCCTCGGGGCGTACGCGCAGCCGGTCGACGACGATCTCGATCGCGTGCGCGCGACGCGGCGAAAGCCGCGGCGCGTGGTCCAGGTCGTGCAGCTCGCCGTCGATGCGCACGCGGGCAAAGCCCTGCGCGCGCAGTTCGTCGAAAAGGGCGGCGTGCTCGCCGCGCCGCCCGGCGAGCACGGGCGCGAGCACGAGCACGCGCGTGTCCTGGGGCAGCGCGAGCACCGCCTCGACCATCTGCGCGACCGGCTGCGCGGCGAGCGGGAGGCCATGCTCCGGGCAGTGCGGTGTACCGGCGCGCGCCCACAGCAGCCGCAGGTAGTCGTGGATTTCGGTCACCGTGCCGACCGTCGAGCGCGGGTTGGGCGCGCCGGCACGCTGCTCGATGGCAATGGCGGGCGCCAGGCCCTCGATCAGGTCGACGTCCGGGCGATCCATGCGCTCGAGGAACTGGCGCGCGTAGGCGGAAAGCGACTCGACATAGCGGCGCTGGCCCTCGGCGTAGAGCGTGTCGAAGGCAAGAGAGCTTTTCCCGGAACCGGAGACGCCGGTAAAAACGACGAGCCGGTTCTTGGGCAGCTCGAGGCTGACCGCCTTCAGGTTGTGCGTGCGCGCACCTCGGATGCGGATCGCGTCCACGGAAAGGCGAAAGCGCAAAACTTGCTACTATATCGAGCGGTGCGCTCCGGAGCGCAGCTTGCCGCGGGGCGGCCTCTCGGCGTTCCCTGTCTTGCGACTGCGACCGCGCATGCCAGCGACCGAGCTCCGCGCGGCGGCGAGCCTTGCCGGCATCTTCGGCCTGCGCATGCTCGGGCTTTTCCTGATCCTTCCGGTGTTCGCGGCGCACGCCCCGCGCCTTGCGGGCGGGGAGAACGCAACGCTGGTCGGGCTTGCGCTCGGCGCCTACGGCCTGACGCAGGCGCTGCTGCAGCTTCCCTTCGGCGTCGCCTCGGACCGCTACGGGCGGCGGCCGGTGATCGCGCTCGGACTGGTGCTGTTCGCCGCGGGCAGTTTCCTCGCCGCGCTCGCCGAGCACATTCTGGTGGCGATCGCCGGCCGCGCGCTCCAGGGCGCCGGGGCGATCGCCTCGGTCGTCGTTGCCCTCGCTGCCGACCTCACGCCGGAGGGACGGCGCACGGCGGTCATGGCGGCGATCGGCTCGACGATCGGGCTTGCCTTCGCGCTCTCGCTCGTTGCCGCGCCTCCGCTCTACCGCGCGATCGGCATGGAAGGGATCTTCGCGACGACGGGGCTCCTTGCGCTCGCGGCGATCGCCGTGCTCTACGCCTTCGTGCCCGAGCCGCCGCGGCAGGTGCGCGCGGCCCCGCGCGCGCTCCGAAGCGCTGCGTTGCTCGAACCCGAGTTTCTGCGCGTGAACGCCGGGATCTTCGTCCTGCACACGGCGCAGATGGCGATGTTCGTCGTCCTGCCAGGGCTGCTCGTCGCCGCCGGGCTCGAGCTCTTTGACCACTGGAAGCTGTACCTGCCGGCGCTCGCCGTCTCCTTTGCGCTCCTTGTGCCGGCGGTGGTGGCCGCCGACCGCCGGGGCCGGACCAAAGCGGTGCTCGTGGGCGCGGTGGCGCTCCTTGCCGCCGTCGAGGCGGGCCTTGCGCTCGCCGGTGCGCGGCTTGCCGCGCTCGCGGTGCTGCTGACGCTCTTTTTCACCGCTTTCAACGTGCTCGAGGCGCTGCTTCCGGCCCTGGCGACGCGGCTTGCGCCGGCGGCGGTGCGCGGTGCCGCGATCGGCGTGTTCAACACGGTGCAGACGCTGGGACTTTTCGCCGGCGGACTGCTCGGCGGCTGGGTCGCGCACCGCTCCGGCCCGAGTGCGGTATTCTGGACCGGGGCGGCGCTCGCGGCCGCATGGCTCGTCGTCGCCGCCGGCATGCGGCGGCCGGCGCCGGTCAACGCCGGTGCGCCGGTGGCGTTAGGGGAATCGGAGAACCGCGCGGAGGCGTCATGGCATCGGTGAACAAGGTGATCCTGGTCGGCAACCTGGGACGGGATCCGGAAACGCGCTACATGACCGACGGGCAGGCGATCACGAATGTGTCGCTGGCGACCACTTTCACCTGGACCGACCGCAGCTCGGGCGAGAAGAAAGAGGAGACGGAGTGGCACCGCATCGTGTTCCGCGGCCGCCTGGCCGAGATCGCCGGCGAGTACCTGAAGAAGGGCTCGCAGATTTACGTCGAGGGCAGGCTGCGCACGCGCAAATGGCAGGACAAGGAGGGCAACGACCGCTACACCACCGAGATCGTCGCCGACACGATGCAGATGCTCGGCCCGCGGCCGCAGGGGGCCGAGCCGCGCGAGCCGGCCGTGCGCGAGGGGGCAGGCGCCGCGAAAGGGTCGGCGAAGCCGAGCGCCGCAAAGCTCGCCGACCTCGAGGACGACATTCCCTTCTGAGATGCGCGCGTTGGCGTTGGCGGCGCTCGCCTTTACAGCCACGTGCGCGCACGCGCAGACGCTCTACCGCTCGACCATGCCCGACGGGCGCGTGGTGCTGAGCGACCGGCCGATACCCGGTGCGCGCAGGGTCGAGGAGATCGCGCCGCGCACGGGCAACGTCGTGCCGGCGCTGCCGGGCGCGCCGCAGGCGGCGGAGGATGGGGCCGCGCGCGCCGAGGAACTGGCCGAGGCGCGGCGCGCGCTGGTCGAAGCGATGCGCGCGCGCGAGGCGGCGCGCGAGGCCGCGCGCAAGGGCGAAGAACCGCTTCCGGGCGAGCGCACCGGAATCGCCGGTGGCGGCTCGCGCCTGAACGAAGCGTACTGGGAACGCCAGAGGGCGCTTGCGCGCGCCGTCGAGGAGGCCGAGCAGCGGGTGCGCGAGGCCGAGGCGCGCGTCAACGCCCTGCGCTAGCGCGGGCTGTCTGCTCCAGCCGGGGCGGGGAAGCGCACGCCGCAGCGCTCGAGCTGCGCGATCTCCTCGGCCTCGAACCCCCAGTCGGCGAGCGCCGCGGCGCCGCCGGCGCCGCGCGCCGGCGGCGCGCGGTGCACGGAAGCGGGCGTGCGCGAGAAGCGCGGCGCGGGCGCCGGTTGTGCGACGCCGCCCACCTCGATGAAGGCTTCGCGCGCGAGCGCGTGCGGGTGCGCGCGCGCCTCGCCAAAGGACAGCACCGGCGCGACGCAGGCATCCGAGTCCGAGAAGACGGCTTCCCAGTCGGCGCGCGTGCGGCTGCGGAAGGCCGCCGCAAGTTGCGCGCGCAGCTCGGGCCAGCGGGCCCGGTCGTGCTGCCCCGGGAGCGCGGCGGCCGACAGACCGAGCCGCGCGAGCAGCTCGGCGTAGAACTTCGGCTCGATGGCACCGACGGCCATGTGGCCGCCATCGGCGGTTTCGTAGACGTCGTACCACGGTGCGCCGGTGTCGAGCACGTTGGTTCCGCGCTCCTCGCGCCAGCGCCCGCCGGCAAGAAGCCCCCAGAACATCGCCGCGAGCAGCGCGGCCCCGTCGACCATCGCCGCATCGACCACTTGCCCTTCTCCGCTTGCGCGCGCATGAAGCAGTGCACAGACGACGCCAAAGGCGAGCAGCATTCCACCGCCGCCGAAATCGCCCACCAGGTTGAGCGGCGGCACGGGCGCCTCGCCGCGGCGGCCGATCGCGCCGAGCACGCCCGCCAGGGCGATGTAGTTGATGTCGTGGCCGGCGCGCGGTGCCAGGGGCCCGCGTTGGCCCCAGCCGGTCATGCGGCCGTAGACGAGGCGCGGATTTGCGGCGAGCGCGCTCTGCGGTCCGAGGCCGAGCCGCTCCATGACGCCGGGGCGAAAGCCTTCGATGAGCACGTCGGCGCGCGCAACGAGCCGTCGCGCTGCCTCGCGCGCACCTTCGTTTTTGAGGTCGAGCACGAGCGAGCGCTTTCCCCTGTGCATCACGTCCATCCAGCGCTCGCGCTCGAGGCCGAGCCCGGACTCGGCGGGGCGCTCGACGAGGAGCACGTCGGCGCCCAGGTCGGCGAGCATCATGCCGGCGAAGGGCGCAGGTCCGATCGCCTCGAATTCGAGCACGCGCACCCCGGCAAGCGGTCCGGCGGGCGGTCGGGCGGGCGTCGTCATCGGGGGTAGGCGTGCGCGCCTCAGTCGCGGGGAAAGACGGCTTTGCGCTTTTCGAGGAAGGCGGCGATGCCCTCGCCCGCTTCGGCGCCGTGCAGCGCCTCGACGAAGGCTTCGCGCTCGAGCTCCATCTGCTCGGCCTGATCGCGCGCTGCGGCCTGTGCCAGCAGCCGCTTGATCCGGCCGATCGCCCGGCGCGGCCCCTCGGCGATGCGCGCCGCCCAGGCGAGCGCTTCGGCGAGCGCCTGCCCCGGTGCAGCAAGCCGGTTCACGACGCCCAGTTCCGCGAGCCGGCGTGCGCCGATCGGCGTTCCGGTGAGCGCAAGCTCTGCAGCGAGCTGCCGGGGCAGGCTGCGTACGAGCAGCCAGGTGCCGCCGCCATCCGGGCTGAGGCCCGCTTTCACGTAGGCCATCGTGAACTGCGCATCCTCGGCCGCGACGAGGAGGTCGCAGGCCAGGGCGAGCACGCAGCCCGCGCCTGCGGCGTGCCCTTCGACCGCGGCGAGCACCGGCAGCGGGCATTGTCGAATCGCGCGCACGAACTCGTTCAGATGGCCGACCCGCTCGAGGTGGTGCGCAGGCGGCTCGCTGCGGCGGCTTTCGGCGAGGGCGCGCAGGTCGCCGCCCGCGCAGAAATGGCCGCCTTCGCCGTGCAGGACCACCGCGCCCAGTTCCGGGTCGCTCGCGGCGCGGCGTAGCGCCTGCGTCATGGCGCGCGACATCTCGGGCTGCAGGGCGTTACGCGCCTGCGGGCGGTCGAAGGCAAGCCGCAGCACGCGCCCTTCGCGCGCCTCGCGCACCCCGGAAGCGGAAGCGGCGCTCAATGCAGACCCAGCGCCGCCTCGACGTTACGCACCGTCGCGACGAGGCGCGGACCGATCTCCTCTTCCAGCTGGCCCTTGCGCAGCAGGAAAGCCGGCACGCTGCAGTTGAAAGCGATGATCTCGCCATCGGCCGCGCGACGCATCGGCACGCCGACCGTGTGCACTTCGCGCCGCAGCTCGCCCGCCGAGACGCAGAAGCCGCGCGCGCGCACGTCTTCGATCGCCTTCTGGATGACGGCCAAGTAGCGGCGGTGCATCTCCGGCTGCTTCACCTTCATCTGGTTGAGGATCGCCTCGCGGTCGGCGGGCGAGCAGGCGGCGAGGTAGGCGCGGCCGATCGCCGACTGCGCAATCGGCACCGAGGTGCCGATGTCGGGCAGCGTCACCAGGCCGTCGCCGTTACGCGAGGACTCGACGTAGACCATGTTCAGGCGATCGCGGATACCCATCGACACCGAGCCGCGGCAGGCGTCGGCGAGTTCCTTGAGGTAGGGCCGCGCGATCTGGCGCACGCTCATCGAGGCAAGCAGCGGATAGCCGAGCGAGAGCACCGCCGAGCCGAGCTGGTACTTGCCCAGCCGCATGTTGTGCCGCAGGTAGCCGAGCCGGGTGAGCGTGTAGGTCAGGCGCGAGACCGTCGGCTTGGGCAGGCCGGTGCGCTGCGCGATCTCCTTGTTGCCCAGAAGCGGCTCGGTCGGCGTAAAGCAGCGCAGCACCTCGAGCCCGCGCGCGAGCGTGGTCGCGAACTGGCGGTCGCCATCGAAATCGTCGTGATCGGAGGAAGGCGCCGTCTCGGACACGGGGGGCGTCGAGTCGAATGCTCCCATCGCTTGTTTTCTCCTGCGGAAGCTGCGGCAAGGGGTCGTTTCGCGTTTCGATGTTCCAAGGAGCTGGGAGCCGTGTCAACTTAGAGGATTCGAATTTCGCATGTCGAAACAGGCTTCAGGATCGCCCTTCGACCTGAGCGGGCGCGTCGCCCTCGTCACGGGCTCGACGCGCGGCATCGGCCGCGCGATCGCCGAGGAGATGGCGCGTGCGGGCGCGGCGGTCGTGCTGTGCTCGCGCAAAGCGCAGGCCTGCGAGGCGGTGCAGGCCGAGCTCGCCCAGGCGGGCCATCGCGTGCTCGCGCGGCCGTGCAACGTCGCGGTGCGCGAGGAGCTGGCCGCGCTGGTCGATTTTGCGCGCGCGCGCTTCGGCCACGTCGACATCGTCGTTGCCAATGCCGCGGCCAATCCGTATTACGGTCCGCTTGCCGCGATCGCCGACGAGGCCTTCGACAAGGTATGGCACAACAACGTGAAAAGCGTGCTCTGGCTCGCGAACCTCACGTTGCCCACGATGGCCGAACGCGGGGGCGGGGCGTTCATCGTCGTCGGGTCGATCGCGGGGCTACTCGGCAATGCGCACATTGGCGCCTACGGCGTCTCGAAGGCGGCGGTGCACCAGCTCGTTCGCAACCTCGCCGTGGAATGGGGTCCGCGCAACGTGCGCGTGAACGCGATCGCACCGGGCCTCGTTCGCACCGACTTCGCCCGCGCCCTCTGGGAGGACGAGGCGAAGCGGCGCGAGCGCGAGGCGGCGACGCCCTTGCGCCGGCTGGGCGAGCCCGCCGACATCGGACCGATCGCCGTCTTCCTCGCCTCGCGCGCGGCGGCTTTCGTCACCGGGCAGGTGATCGTCGCCGACGGCGGCGTGTCGGTCCTCTAGAGGTGCGCGCGATAATGGCGCCGCAGCAAAGCGCAAGCGTAGGGAGGTCGCGATGGATCTGAACTATTCGCCCGAGGAGCTTGCTTTTCGCGACGAGGTGCGCGCCTGGATCGCCGCGAACCTGCCCGCGGACCTGCGCGACAAGGTCGTCCACCACCGCGAGCTCGGCAAGGAGGACCTGCTGCGCTGGCACCGCATCCTCGCGGACAAGGGCTGGGTCGCGCCGGCCTGGCCAAAATCATGGGGCGGCACGGACTGGACCCCGGTCGAGCGCTACATCTTCGAGGAGGAGTGCGGCTACGCAGGGGCGCCGCCGCTCATTCCCTTTGGCCTTGCGATGTGCGGGCCGGTGCTGCTTCGCTTCGGCACCGAGGAGCAGAAACGGCGCTTCCTGCCGCGCATCTACCGCGGCGACGACTTCTGGTGCCAGGGCTACTCGGAGCCGGGTGCCGGATCCGATCTCGCCTCGCTCAAGACGCGCGCCGAGCGGCGCGGCGATCGCTACGTGGTGAACGGCCAGAAGACCTGGACCACGCTCGCGCATTACGCCGACTGGATCTTCTGCCTCGTGCGCACCGACCCCACGGCGGCCAAGCGGCAGGAGGGCATCTCGTTCCTGCTCATCGACATGAAGAGCCCGGGCATCACGGTCCGGCCGCTCGTGCTGATGGACGGCGGGCATGAAGTGAACGAGGTGTTCTTCGACGACGTCGAGGTGCCGGTCGAGAACCTCGTGCACGAGGAGGGCAAGGGCTGGACCGTCGCCAAATACCTGCTCGGCTTCGAGCGGCTCAACACGGGCCGCATCGGCGCCTCGCGGCGCGAACTGGCGCAGGTCAAGGCGCTCGCCGCGCGCACGCGCGGCGACGACGGCCGGCCGCTCATCGAGAATGCGCGCTTTCGCGACCGCCTGACGCGCGTCGAGGTGGAACTGACCGCGCTCGAGATCACCAATCTGCGCTTCCTCGACCGCATGCGACGCACAGGGCAAGCGCCGGGCGCGGAGGCGTCGCTCCTGAAGATCAAGGGCACCGAGATCCAGCAGGCGCTCACCGAGCTCGCGATGGAGGCGGCCGGCCCCCTCGCGCTCGCCGTGCGGCCGCTCGACCCCTACCCGGAGTTCGACGCGTTCACCGCGGCGCTTGCGCCGCGCTACTGCAACTTCCGCAAAACCTCGATCTACGCGGGCTCGAACGAGATCCAGCGCAACATCATCGCCAAGATGACGCTCGGGCTGTGAACGCGCGAGCAAACGGAGGGCGCGCATGAACTTCGATCTGAGCGAAGAGCAACGGCTGCTCGCCGACGGCGTGCGCCGCATGCTCGAGAAGCACTACGACTTCGAGGCGCGCAAGCGGATCCTCGCCTCGGCCGAGGGCTGGAGCCGCGAGGCGTGGGCGCGCTTTGCCGAGCTCGGCGTGCTGGGCGTCGCCCTCGGCACCGAGCACGGCGGCTTCGGCGGCGGGGCGGCCGACCTGATGGGGGTGCTCGAAGCAGCGGGCGCAGCGCTCGTCCTCGAGCCGATCGTGCCGACGATCGTCGCCGGCCGGCTGCTCGAGCGCGCAGGCAGCGCCGCGCAGCGCGCGCAGTGGCTGCCCGCGCTCGTCGCGGGCCGCGCGCGGCTCGCGCTCGCCACCACCGAAGCGAGTGCGCGCAACGACCCGCAAAGAATCGAGACGCGCGCGCAGCGCGCAGACGGCGGCTGGCGCCTCTCGGGCAGCAAGCGCGCCGTCGCCGGTGGCGGCGCCGCCGACGCCTTCCTTCTGAGCGCGCGCACCGACGAAGGGCTTTCGCTTTTTCTCGTTCCGGCCGAAGCGGCGGGGCTCGCGCGCAGGGCCTGCCGGCTGCTCGATGGCACGGCCGGCGCCGATCTCTTTTTCTCGGCCGCGAGGCTGCCGCTCGAGGCGCTCGTCGGCGAGCCCGGCGGTGCGCTCGCACCGCTCGTCGAAGCTCTCGACTTCGGCGCTGCGCTCGTCTGCGCCGAGGCCGTCGGCGCGATGCAGTACGCCTGCGAGGCGACGCTCGAATACCTGAAGACGCGGCGCCAGTTCGGCGTTCCGATCGGAAGCTTCCAGGCGCTGCAGCACCGCATGGTCGACATGACGATCGCGCTCGAACAGGCCCGCTCGCTGGCCTGCCTCGCCTGCTCGAAGGTCGACGGGGCGAGCGAGTCCGCCGAGCGCGCGCGCGCCGTCTCGCTCGCCAAGATCGGCGTCAACGAAGCCGCGCGGCTCGTCGCCCAGGAAGCCGTGCAGCTTCACGGCGGCATGGGCATGACCGAGGAATTGAAGGTGAGCCACAGCTTCCGGCGCCTGACCGCGCTACGCCAGCAGTATGGCGACACCGATGGGCACCTTGCGCGCGTGGCCGCGCTCGATGCGCAGAAGGAGGAGGACAACGCATGCCGATGAACAAGGCGTGGGTCGTCGCGAGCCTGCCCGAGGGCTGGGTGAGCGAGGAGAACTTCCGCCTGGTCGAAAAGCCGGCACCCGAGCCGCGCGAGGGCGAGGTGCTCGTGCGCAACCTGTGGCTGTCGCTCGACCCCTACATGCGCGGGCGCCTCAGCCGGCAGCGCAGCTACACGAAGGGTGTCGAGCCGGGCGAGGTGATGACCGGCCAGACGGTGGGCGAAGTCGTCGCCTCGCGCCATCCGGCTTTGCGCGCGGGTGAAAAGGTGCTCACCAACCTCGGCTGGCAGCTTTACGGGTGCGCGCGCGGCGAAGACCTCGTCAGGCTCGAGGCTGCGCGCGCTCCGCTTTCGCTCTACCTCGGCTGCCTCGGCATGCCCGGCTTTACGGCGTACTTCGGCCTGCGCGAGATCGGCCGCCCGAAGGCGGGCGAGACGCTCGTCGTCTCGGCGGCGACCGGTGCGGTGGGCAGCGTCGTCGGCCAGCTCGCCAAGCTCGAGGGCGCGCGCGTGATCGGAATCGCCGGCGGCCGCGCCAAGTGCGACTGGGCGGTGCACGAGCTCGGCTTCGACGCCTGCATCGACTACCGGACGGGCAACCTCTTGCGCGACCTTCGCGAAGCGTGCCCGCGCGGCGTGGACGTGAACTTCGAGAACGTGGGCGGGGAAGTGCTCGATACCGTGCTGCGGCTGATGAACCCCTTTTCGCGCCTCGTCGTCTGCGGCCTCATCTCGGACTACAACCGGGAGGAGCCGTACGGGCTGAAGAACTTCCGCTCGGTCCTCGTCAACCGCATCCGCGTCCAGGGCATGATCGTCTTCGACTGGAAAGACCGTTACCCCGAGGCGCTGCAGGCGCTCGCGCAGCTTCACGCCGCCGGCAAGCTCAAGTACCGCGAAAGCGTCACCGAGGGCATCGAATCGGCGCCGCGCGCGCTCGTCGGTCTGTTCCGCGGCGAAAACTTTGGCAAGCAGCTCGTCCGGCTCGCATGAAAGCGATCGAGCTCTACACCTGGCCCACCCCGAACGGCCACAAGGTGCACATCCTCCTCGAGGAGACCGGCCTGCCCTATCGCGTCATTGCGGTCGATATCGGCGCGGGCGATCAGTTCCGGCCCGAGTTCCTCGCCATCTCGCCGAACAACAAGATTCCTGCCATCGTCGACCCGGAAGGGCCGGAGGGCAAGCCGTTTGCGCTCGCCGAATCGGGCGCGATCCTTTTCTACCTCGCCGCGAAAGCCGGGAACCGTTTCCTGCCCGCGGACGAGGCCGGCCGCTGGCGGGTGCTGCAGTGGGTGATGTTCCAGATGGGCCACATCGGCCCGATGCTCGGCCAGGCGCATCACTTCCTGCAGTACGCGTCCGAGAAGGTTCCCTACGCGATCGAGCGCTACACGAACGAGGCGCGCCGGCTCTACGGCGTGCTCGAGCGCCGTCTGGGCGAATCCCGCTATCTCGCAGGCGACGCCTACAGCGTGGCGGACATGGCCACCGTGCCCTGGCTCCGGTTCCCCGAGCGGCAGGGCGTCGATCTCGCCGAGTTCCCGCGCGTACGCGCCTGGCGCGACGCGATCCTTGCCCGGCCTGCGGTCGCGCGGGCGCTTGCGGTGCTCGCCGACCGGCGCCGCAGCGGACCGCCGAGCGAGCGCGAGCGCGAAGTGCTCTTCGGCGCGACGCAGTACGCGAGGCGCTAGCCCGTGCAGCCGCTCGCCGGACGCGTGGCGTGGGTGACCGGCGGGGCGAGCGGCATCGGCCTTGCCGCGGCGGTCGCGCTCGCGCGCGCGGGCGCCCACGTCGTCGTCTGCGGCCGCAACGCGCGCACGAACGAGGAAGGCCTTGCGCGCGTGCGCGAGGCCGGGAGCGCGGAGCTCGCGCCCCTCGACGTCACCGACCGCGCCGCGGTCTACGGCCTCGCGCAGTCGCTCGCGCAGCGCCACGGGCGCATCGACATTCTCGTCGCGAGCGCCGGGACGAACATCGCCGGTCCCCGGCGTAGCCTCGCGGCGCTGGGCGCCGAGGACTGGGACGAGGTGGTCGCGGTGAACCTCAATGGCGTTTTTTACTGCGCGCACGCGGCGCTGCCGGTCATGCGCGCGCGCGGCGACGGCCTGATCGTCGCCGTCTCGTCGTGGGCGGGGCGCTGGGCCTCGCGCCTGACGGGCGCCGCCTACAACGCGACCAAGCGCGCCGTCCTCGCCCTCGTCGAATCGATCAACATGGAGGAGGGTGGGCGCGGCGTGCGCGCGACCGCGCTGCTGCCGGGCGAGGTGGCGACGCCGCTCCTTGAAAAGCGGCCCGTTCCGCCGCCACCCGAGGAGCGCGCGCGCATGGTGCAGCCCGAGGATGTCGCCGCGGCGATCCTCTTCTTGGCGACGCTTCCTGCGCGCTGCTGCGTCAACGAGCTCGTCCTCAGCCCGACCTGGAACCGCTTCTACCTCGGCGGGCTGGAGGGCGTGCCGCGCTGATGCACCTTCGCGTCGCGGCGCCCTTTCTCGCCGGCTACTTCCTTTCCTACTACTACCGCGCCGCGAACGCGATCGTCGGGCCGATCCTGGCCGAGCAGTTCGGCCTGAGCGCCGCGGCGCTCGGCTTTTTGAGCGCGGTCTACTTTCTCGCCTTCGCGCTTTTCCAGTTGCCGCTCGGCGTGCTCCTCGACCGCTACGGGCCGCGGCGCGTCGACGCGGCGCTCCTTTGCGTGGCGGCGCTCGGCGCCGCGTGGTTCGCGGTCGCGACGAGCGAAGCCGAACTGATCGCGGCGCGCGCGCTCCTCGGGCTGGGCGTCTCCGGCTGCCTGATGTCGGCCTTCACCGCCTTCGTGCTCTGGTACCGGCCGGAGCGGATCGCCTTTCTGAACGGCATCGCCTTTGCCACCGGCATCGTCGGCGCGATCGCAGCGAGCGTCCCCCTCGAGTGGTTGCTGCGCGCGCTGTCCTGGCGCGAGGTCTTCGCGGCGCTTGCGGCGTTCAACCTCGCCGTCGTCGCGGCGATTCTGCTCGTCGTGCCGGAGCGGCGGGGACCGGCGGGCGGCGAGCGCCTCGGCGAGCAGCTCAAGGCGCTTTTGCTCGTTGCGCGCGACCCGGCGTTCTGGCGCGCCGCGCTCTGCGTCGGGGCAAGCCAGATGGCCGCGGTGTCGCTTTCGACGTTGTGGGTGGCGACCTGGCTGCGCGACCTCCTCGGCTGGAGCGCAAGCGAAGTGGCGCAGGCGCTCCTTGCCTTCAACGTGGCGATGATGGCGGGCTACCTCGGCTTTGGCCGGGCGGCCGATGCGCTCGCGCGCCGCGGCGGCTCGGTGCTCCCGCTCGTCGCAGGCGGGCTCGCGCTCGCCCTCGCGGCGCTTTTCCTGCTCCTTGCCGGCGTGCGGCAGGCGGCGTTGCTCCTGTGGTGCCTGTACTTCGGCTGCACGACGGCGGTCGTGCTCGTCTATCCGATACTTTCGCGCCGTCACCCGAAAGCGATGGCCGGGCGCGTGAACACGGCGCTCAACGTATTCGTCTTCGCCGGCATGTTCGCCGGCCAGTGGCTGGTGGGCCTCGTGCTTTCGCTCTGGCCGCAAGTCGCGGGCGGCTACGACCCGCGCGGCTACGGCTGGAGTATCGGGCTTCTGTGGCTTGCGCAGGCGGCGGGGCTTGCGTGGCTCTGGGCCGGCCGCCGCCATTTCGCCGCACCGGCCCCGACGGGACGATCGTAGCGAGCGCATTCTCCAGATCCCGCCTCGGCCGAGCGATGAAAGGTCGGTCCCACGTGCGACTGGCCTTTCCGTTCGCCCGTGGACTGCGGGGATGGGCGTCGCAGTGCTACGACTCGCTTTGCTCTACGCGGACGGCGCTGGCAAGCCCGAGCTCTTGCAGGAGCTGATGCAGCTCGGCTGCGAGGGCAGAAGCGGCATCGGATGAAATGCTCACGACGTACTACGAGCAGAAGGCTCGGGAGCGCGACCCGGAGCGCCGGCCGTCCCGAGCGCGGCGTGACGAGCGGCTAAAGCCCGAGATCGGGCGCCTCCGG
>OGCL01001546.1_pt1 | contig 19085 bp, 20 predicted proteins | sample 1570041 | NCBI WGS metagenome assembly OGCL01 (sample SAMN06266162, study PRJEB24511) | hot springs metagenome | isolation source: Hot spring water | place: South Africa: Limpopo | collected 2015-06-22
CTGCTGATCGGCGACGATCCCATGCCCACCGTGCACCCCCGCATCATGAAAGCGCACGAGGCGTTCATCCCATGGGCAGAATTAGAGGGCCGGCTCAATGCCCTGGAAATGGCTCTGAACGTGAACGACGTGGGCGTGATCCGCCTGATGATGCAGCAGCTGGTGACGGGTTACCACCCCATTGACGACATCGTGGACTGGGTGCACTTGGAGCAAGAGGCCGAGGCTAGGGCGATGGGGAGTTGACCTGTGGATCGCGAAGAGAAGCGGGAGGCGTTCCGCCAAGACGCGCTGAAGGCGTGCGGAGCCTCCCGTGCAAACGGCTTGCACGTGACCGCCGACGAGGCCGATGCCTGGATGGCACAACTCGAACAGGGCAACGACATTGAGCCGCCCGAATGTCACGCCTGATCTGGTCTCCTCCGGCGCTGCTGGATGTGCAGCGCCTTTATCGGTTCCCTGCACACACACCCCACCACCCAAGTAGGGTATCGTTCTTTCTGTGAATTCCGTTTTGCCCGCTGGGTGGTAGGATCGCCGGGCGAGGTGCGTAGGCGCGTAGCGCCGGAGCAGCTCGCTCGGCAAGGCAGCGCGGTCATGGTGTGACGCCGTGATTTCGACAAAGGAGTGTGCCCATCATGGCTATGCGAGTCGAAACCAACCCCCTGCAAGCCGCTTATGCGGTCTTGCTCGAGAACGGGCTGGATGGCGCCGGGGAAGCCTTACGCATCCTCGTCAATGAGGCCGCCAAAGCCGAGCGGGCCGAGTATCTTGGCGCCCAACCGTTCATGACCGCTTGGCCATGAACGGTTGGCCCGCCCGACGTCATGGTCCGGCAGCCACACAACCGATCGGAACACCGCCTTGTACCCCAGCGCCGAACGACTCGTCATCCTGGATGCGGATGGCACCACCATCGATGCCTTCAGCGCCATCGAACGCACCTTCGCCCATCACGGCATGGACATCGGCGACCTGGAGCGCTTTCAGAAACGGCGCCACCTGTTCAAGTACCTCGGCGGGCTGAAGGAATTCCCCGCCAACCTCAAGCGCCAGATCGGCAAGCAGCGGCGCCGGCAGCTCATCGCCACCCTGACCGAGGTCTACCGCGAGGAGGCGCGCCTGTTTGCGGGCATCGCCGAACTGGTGCAGGCCCTGATCGAGGCCCCCGGCATCCGCGTGGGCCTGGTCACGCGCAACATCACCCATGAGCCGGCCGAGACCCTGCGCCTGCTCTTCCTGCGTCACGGCATCGACGCCGACGCGCTCGATTTCCTGGTCACCGTGCCCTTAAGCGATGCCAAGACCGCCCATTTCCGCGCGGTGCGCGAGCGCCTGGGCATCAACCCGGCGCGCGCCTATGTCTGCGGCGACGAGCACAGGGACTTCCTCGCCGCCGTCCACACCGGCATGCACCCCTTCATCGTCTCCTACGGCTTCGAGGATCACCGGCGGCTGACCGAGCGGTTCGATGTGCCGGAGGAGGTGATCTCGCGCACGCCGGAGGAACTGTGCGAGCGGGTGCGTCACGGGCTGGATCTGGCCTCGCGCGCAACCGCGCCACCCGCCGGGAACGATGGGCTGCCCGAGCACTCCATCGCTTAGCCCGCCACTCGAAATCGAACCCGCCTGAAGTCTGCCGATGATCACTCAAAACGCCCTCAAACGCTGGCTCCCCCTCCTGCTCGTCATCGCCCTGACCGCGGCCGCGCTGTGGCTTTGGCAACCCTGGCAGAAATCCGAATCCGGCCCGGTCTACCGGCTCGGCAAGGCGGAGCAGGGCAAGCTCTCGGCGGCGGTGTCGGCCAGCGGCACGCTGGGGGCGCTGGTGACGGTGCAGGTGGGCTCGCAGGTCTCCGGCCAGATCGCCGAGCTGATGGCGGACTTCAATTCACCGGTGAAGCGCGGTCAGGTCATCGCCCGGCTCGACCCGGAGGCCTTCGAGACGCGGGTGGCCCAGGCCCAGGCCGACCTGCGGGCGGCGCAGAGCGCCGCCCAGGTGGCGCGCGATAGCCTCGCCGTGCGCCAGGCGGAACTCGCCAAGGCCCGTATCGCCCTGGACGATGCCGGCCGCAAGCTCGAGCGGACGAAGGCGCTGGTGGCCCAGTCCTTCCTGTCGCCGGCGGAACAGGACAGCGCCCAGGCCGCCTTCGATACGGCGCGCGAGGAGGTGCGCCTGGCCGAGGCCGGCGTGCGCGTCAACGCCGCCCAGGTGAGCAACGCCGAGGCCCTGGTGGCGCAGCGTCAGGCCGTGCTACGCCAGGCCCAGGTGGAGCTGGCGCATACGGTGATCCGCTCGCCGGTGGACGGCGTGGTCATCAGCCGCAACGTCGACGTGGGCCAGACCGTGGCCGCCTCCCTGCAGGCCCCCGTGCTGTTCACCATCGCCCAGGACCTGCGCCAGATGGAGGTGAACATCGCCGTGGACGAGGCCGATGTGGGCCGCGTGAAGGCGGGCCAGAAGGTGCGCTTCACCGTCGATGCCTACCCGGGCGAGCGTTTCAGCGGTCAAGTCACACAGATCCGCAAGGCGCCGCAGACGGTGAACAACGTGGTGACCTACAGCGTCATGGCCACCGCCGCCAACACCGATGGCAAGCTGCTGCCGGGCATGACCGCCAACGCCCGCATCCTCACCGACGAGCGCGAGAACGTGCTCAAGGTGCCGAACGAGGCCCTGCGTTTCCGCCCCCTCAATCCGGATGGCTCGCCGCTGAAGCTGGAGGTGCGCGGACGCGAGGAGGGCCCGGGCATCCCCGGAAGGGTATGGACGCCGGGCGGAGGAGGCCAGCCCAAGCCGGTGCCGCTGCGCCTGGGGGTGAGCGACGGCAAATCCACCGAGGTGCTGCGCGGCGAGATCAAGGACGGCACCGAGATCATCCTGGGCTATGAGGAAGGCTCGGAGCCCAAGCCCAAACGCCAGACCCGGCCCTTCGGCATGGGCATGTGAAGAGGGTGAGGGGTGAGGCGTGAGGCGTGAGGCGTGAGGGGTGAGGCGGGACAGGGCCAGCGGCTCATCGAGGTCAGCGACCTGAGGCGCGAGTACCGCCTGGGCGATGTCACCGTGCCGGCGCTGCGGGGGGTGAGCCTCGCCATCGGGCGCGGCGAGTTCGTGGCCGTGATGGGGCCCTCCGGCTCGGGCAAGTCCACCTTCATGAACCTGCTGGGTTGCCTGGACCGACCCAGCGGCGGTCGCTATCTGCTCGCCGGGGAGGACGTCACCCGGCTCGACGCCGACCGCCTGGCGGCGGTGCGCAACCGCACCATCGGCTTCGTCTTCCAGAGCTTCAACCTGCTGCCGCGCGTGACCGCCCTGGAGAACGTCGAACTGCCCCTGATCTACGCCCGCGTGCCGGCCGCCGAGCGCCATAGTCGTGCGCGCGAGCGGCTGGCACGGGTGGGCCTGGCCGAGCGCGCCGCCCATCTGCCGCGGCAGCTCTCCGGCGGCCAGCAACAGCGGGTGGCCATCGCCCGCGCGCTCATCAACGAGCCGCCCCTGATCCTGGCCGACGAACCCACCGGGGCGCTGGACTCGCACACCAGCCTGGAGCTGATGGCCCTGTTCCAGGAGCTCAACGCTGCCGGCATCACCATCGTGCTGGTCACGCACGAACACGACATCGCCGCCTTCGCCCGGCGCGTGATCCACTTCCGCGACGGCCGTGTGGTCGAGGATCGCCCCGTGGAAAAGCCGGCACGTGCGGCCGATCTGCTGGCGGGCACTCAAGCGCCTCACCCCTCACCCCGCAACCCCGGACATGAACCTGCTTGATACCACCCGCAGCGCCCTGCGCTCGCTGCGCGCCAACAAGCTCAGGAGCGCGCTCACCACCCTGGGCATCATCATCGGTGTGGCGGCGGTCATCACCATGCTGGCGGTGGGCGAGGGCGCCAAGCGCACGGTCGAGGCACAGTTGAAGAGCCTGGGCAGCAATACCATGATCATCTTCCCGGGCACGGTCACCACGAGCGGCGTGCGCTTGGGCACCGGTACCCGCAATACGCTGACCGAGGGCGACGCGCGCGCCATCGCCGAGGAGGTCGCGGGCGTGCTGGCGGCCGGCCCGGGTATGCGCGGCACGGTGCAGGTGGTGCACGGCAACCTGAACTGGTCCACGGTCGTCTTCGGCGTCACGCCGGAGTGGCTCATCGCCCGCGAGTGGCGCATCGCGCGCGGCCGGGCAATCGACGACAACGACCTGCGCACCGGCGCCAAGGTGGCCGTGGTCGGTCAGACCGTGGCCGACATGCTGTTCGGCGGCACCGACCCCACCGGCCAGGTCATCCGCGTCAAGAACGTCCCCTTCACCATCGTCGGCCTGCTGGTGCCCAAGGGGCAGAGCTTTTCCGGCAGCGACCAGGACGACATCGTGCTGCTGCCCATCAGCACCGCCCGCAGCCGCGTGCTGGGCGGCGGGCCGGGGCGGCAGCGCAGCGTCGGCCACATCTCGGTGAAGATGGCCGACGGGGTGGACATGACCGAGGCCGAGGCCCGGGTGCGCACACTCCTGCGCCAGCGTCACCGCCTACAGCCGGACCAGGACGACGACTTCAACATCCGCAACCTCTCGGAGGTGGTCGAGGCCGAGCAGGCCGCCTCCGGGGCGCTCTCGGGGCTGCTGGCGGCGGTGGCCGGGGTGTCGCTGCTGGTGGGCGGCATCGGCATCATGAACATCATGCTGGTGTCGGTGACCGAGCGCACGCGCGAGATCGGCATCCGTCTGGCGGTGGGGGCGCGCGAGCGCGACATCCTGACCCAGTTCCTCACCGAGGCGGTGATCCTGTCCCTGATCGGCGCCCTGGCCGGCGTCGCCCTGGGGCTCGGCAGCGCCCTCGCCCTGGGCCATTTCGCCGGCTGGGAGGTCGTGCTGCAGCCGCATGCCGTCGCGCTGGCCGTGGCCTCGGCCAGCATCGTCGGCATCTTCTTCGGCTGGTGGCCGGCGCGCAAGGCGGCGCGCCTTTCGCCCATCGACGCCCTGCGTTACGAGTAAGACCGCGCATGGACTCCGAACGCGAGCACCTGTACATGGAGGATCGCTTATGAGCAAAAAAACCTTGTGCCTGACCGTGAGCCTGGTCGTCCTGACCACCGGTGCATGGGCCGCAGATGCACCGCCCCCACCCCCGGCTCAAGGCCTGCCTTTCAACGCCTTTCTCAGCGAGGGCGAATTGCGGCTGCTGTTCGACTACACCCGCGACGCCATGATCGCCGCCATGAAGGGTGAGCGTTACCGCATGCCGCCCGAGCTGGCGCAAACCCTCGCCCGTGTGCAGGAACGACTGATGCGCCAGGGCAATGCCGCCGTGCGTCAGATGATGGAGATGATCCAGAAGGACCTGGACCGCGCCCTGGAGGAGATGAAGCCGCCGGCGCCCGAGCCGAAGGCCGAGCGCACCGGCGCCTGAGTTTACATGCCGCCCAGCAGGGGCTGCAGGTCCCGGCTAGCGGAAAAACCCCTTGTCCAGCAGCTCCATGGTCAGGTGCCGGTAGTCGCGCGCGCCGGGGCTGTCACCGGCGTAGGCGAAGATGTCCATGCCGTGCGCCGGGCTTTCGGCCAGGGCGGGGTCATCGGGGATACGGGTCTCGCACAGGACCTCGCCGTAGCGCTGCCTCAGGTTGGCGAGGGCCTCGCGGCACTGGGGGCGGGATTCGTCGTAGCGGGTGAGCACCACGCGGCGCTCGATGCGGCGCTGCAGGGGCTGCTCCAGCACCTGCAGGGCGATCTCCAGGCGGTTGAGGCCCTGGAGGGTGAGGAAGTCGGAGGTGACCGGGATCAGCACCCGGTCGGCGGCGAACAGGGCGTTGAGCGAGAGCACACCCAGGGCCGGGGCGCAGTCGATGAGGACCGGGCTCGCGCCGAAGACGCCGGTATCGCGCAGGCCCTTCCTGAGCCGCCCCGCCACCCCGGGCGTGCCGCCGAGCAGGGCGTCGATCTTGGACAGGTCCGGGTGGCCCGGAATCAGACGCACACCGCCGGCGACGCGCCGGGCCATGCCCTCCAGGGGCAGACCCGAGCGGAAGAAGCCCGACATGCAGGCCTCGGAGGGCACGCCGCGCACGCCCAGGGCCAGACTCACGTGCGCCTGCGGATCGAGGTCGAGGATGACGGGCTGGCGATCGAGCATGGCCAGCCCTGCGGCCACGTTCAGCGTGGTCGTGGTCTTGCCCACGCCCCCCTTCTGGTTGAAGACCGCGATGACCGCCATGCCTACTCCACCGTCACCGACTTGGCCAGGTTGCGCGGCTGGTCGACATCGGTGCCCTTGAGCACCGCGACGTGATAGGCCAGCAGCTGCAGCGGCACGCTGTAGGTGATGGGCGCCGTGGACGGATGGATGTCGGAGAGGGTGAGGTTCTGGAAGCGGTCCAGCTCGATGCGCGCCTCCTTGTCGCTGAACAGGAAGAGCTCGCCGCCGCGGGCGCGCACCTCCTGCAGGTTGGACAGCACCTTGTCGAGCAGCGGGTCCTTGGGCAGGGCGCAGACCACCGGCATCTCCGCGTCCACCAGGGCGAGCGGCCCGTGCTTGAGCTCGCCGGCGGGATAGGCCTCGGCATGGATGTAAGAGATCTCCTTCATCTTCAGCGCCCCCTCCAGGGCGATGGGATAGAAGCAGCCGCGGCCGAGGAACAGGGCATCCTTGCGATCGGCGAAGGCTTCGGCCATGGCGCTGATGGCGTCGTTCAACTCCAGCACCACCTCGACCTGGCGCGGCAGGGCGGAGAGCTCGTTGACCAGCGCCTCCTCCCGCTCGCGTGTGAGGCCGCGGCGGCGGGCGAGCGCCAGGGTGAGCAGGCGCAGCGCCGTCAGTTGCGTCGTGAAGGCCTTGGTCGAGGCCACCCCGATCTCCGGGCCGGCGCGGGTCATGAGCGCCACGTCGGATTCGCGCGTGAGCGAGGATTCCGGCACGTTGCAGATGGTCATGGCGCCGATGTAGCCCATGCTGCGGCTGCCGCGCAGCGCCGCCAGGGTGTCCGCCGTCTCGCCGGACTGGGAGATGGACAGGAACAGCGTGCCCGGCGGCACCACCACCCGGCGGTAGCGGTATTCGCTCGCCACCTCCACCGCGCAGGGCACGCCCACCTCCTCCAGCCAGTACTTGGCCACCAGGCCGGCGTGGTAGCTGGTGCCGCAGGCGATGATGTGCACGCCCTGGGTGCGATCGAAGAGGTCCTTGGCTTCAAAGCCGAAGCTCTCCTCCAGCAGCCTACCCTTGTGGATGCGGCCTTCCAGGGTCTCGCTGATCACCGCCGGCTGCTCGAAGATCTCCTTGAGCATGTAGTGGCGGTAGGGGCCCTTGTCGGCGGTGGCAGCCGACAGCTGCGAGATGCGCTCGGGGCGCTCGACCGGACGGCCCCCGGCATCGTAGACGTTCACCCCGGTGCGGCTCACCTCGGCCACGTCGCCCTCGTCCAGAAAGACGAAGCGCTGGGTCACCGGCAGCAGGGCGAAGACGTCGGAGGCGATGAAGTTCTCCCCCAGGCCCAGGCCGATCACCAGCGGACTGCCGACACGGGCGACCACCATGCGCTCCGGGTCCTGGGGGCTTGCCACGGCCAGGGCATAGGCGCCGACTAAGCGCCGGACCGCCTGCTGCACTGCGCGCAACAGGTCGGTCTCGGTTTCCATGATGCTGGCCAGCAAGTGAGCGATCACTTCGGTATCGGTGTCCGAGGTGAAGTGATAGCCGTGCGCCTTCAGCTCCTCGCGCAGCTCGCCGTGGTTTTCGATGATGCCGTTGTGGACGATGGCCACCTTCTCCCCGCTCATGTGCGGATGGGCGTTGCGCTCGGCCGGCATGCCGTGCGTGGCCCAGCGCGTGTGGGCGATGCCCAGGGTGCCGGCGATGGGTCGCTCCGCCAGCAGCTCGCGCAGCCGCGCCACCTTGCCCACGGCACGGATGCGCTTAAGCCGGCCGTCATCCAGGCGTACCGCCAGGCCGGCCGAGTCATAGCCGCGGTATTCCAGCCTCTGCAGGCCCTCCATGAGGATGGGCACGACGTTGCGTTGGCCGATGGCGCCGACAATTCCGCACATATCAGAACTCTGCAGACGAAGGGTGGGGGGTGAGGGGTGAGGGGTGAGGGGTGAGGCGTGGGATGCCAGCCGCGGCTGTCATGTCAAAGTAAGCGCACGCGCTCATCAAGTAGCCTTCCGCACCCTCGTTGTGTGCCATCTGGTCATGGATCACGCTTACCCCTTGTCCGCCTTCTTCGGCCGCTGCCAGCCGGTGATGGTGGTCTGGCGCACACGCGAGAGGGTGAGCTCGCCGGCGGGGGCATCGCGTGTCAGGGTGGTGCCCGCCCCCAGGGTCGCCCCGCGGCCGACGGTCACCGGGGCCACCAACTGGGTGTCGGAGCCGATGAAGGCCTCGTCCTCGATCACCGTGCGGTGCTTGTTGGCCCCGTCGTAGTTGCAGGTGATGGTGCCGGCGCCGATGTTGACCTTGCGCCCGACGTAGGCGTCGCCGACGTAGGACAGGTGGTTGATCTTGGAATTGAAGCCGACCTGGCTGTTCTTCACCTCGACGAAGTTGCCGATGTGGGTCTCGGCGTCCAGATCGGTGCCGGGGCGCAGCCGCGCGTAGGGTCCGATGCGGGCCTGCGTGCCGATGCGGGCCCCCTCGATGTGGCAGAACGGCAGGATCTCCGCGCCGGCCATCACCTCCGCGTCCTTGAGCACGGAGTAAGCGCCCACTTTCACGTTATCGCCCAGCACCACCTTTCCTTCGAAGATGCAGCCGACGTCGATGAGGACGTCGCGACCGCAGGCGAGCTCGCCGCGCACATCCAGCCGGGCGGGATCGATCAGGGTCACGCCCTGGGTCATGAGGGCACGGGCGAGGTTCATCTGGTGCACGCGCTCCAGCTCGGCCAGCTGCTGGCGGCTGTTGACGCCCAGCACCTCCCATTCGGCCGCGGGATGGCATGGAAGTATGCGCTCACCTTCGGCCGCCGCCATGGCGATGACGTCGGTCAGGTAGTACTCGCCCTGGGCGTTGTCATTGGTCAGCCGCGCAATCCAGCCACCGAGCTTGCCGGCAGGCAGGCACAGGATGCCGGTGTTGACCTCGTCGATGGCCAGCTCCTCGGCGCTGGCGTCCTTGTGCTCGACGATGCGTTCGACCTGGCCTTTGCCGTTGCGCACGATACGGCCGTAACCGGCGGGGTTGGCAAGCCGCACGGTGAGCAGGGCGACGGCCCCCTCGCGGGCGAGCATGACCATCTCCTGCAGGGTCTCCGGGCGGATGAGGGGCACATCGCCGTAGAGGATGAGCACCACGGCCTCGGGCTGCAGATGCGGCAGCGCCTGCTGCACGGCGTGTCCCGTGCCCAGTTGGGGCTCCTGGCGCACCCATAACAGGTCGGCGCGACCGATCGCGGTCGGCAGCCGCTCCCCGCCATGGCCGTAGACCACACAGATGCGCTCGGGCCGTAGGCTATCGGCCGCGGCCAGGACATGGTTGAGCAGTGGCCGGCCCGCCAGGGGGTGCAGCACCTTGGGCAGATCCGACTGCATGCGTGTGCCGCGCCCGGCGGCGAGGACGACGATGTTCAGCGTAGGGGACATAGGCGGTTCGTAGGTTCATTCACCTGGCAAGTATAACGGCATCAGGTGAACACCCTTGAGCGGCCAGACTTCGGAGCGCGTCCTGCCGCTTAAGCCGGCGCTCGCGGCCCTGATCAGCGCCCCTTCTTGCGCAGCTTCTGGATGGCGGACAGTTGGGCGATGGCCTCGGCCAGTTCGGCCTGGGCCTTGGCATAGTCCATCGCGGAGCTGCGGTCCTTGACCGCCTCCTCGGCCTGGCGCTTGGCTTCGAGCGCCCGCGCCTCGTCGAGGTCGGCGCCGCGGATGGCGGTGTCGGACAGGATGGTCACCACGCCGGGTTGCACCTCCAGGATGCCGCCGGAGACGAAGATCAGGTCCTCCTCGTCGCGGTCCGGCGCCTTGATGCGCACCGAGCCGGGCTTGATGCGTGAGATCATGGGTGCGTGGCGCGGATAGATGCCCACCTCGCCCATCTCCGCCGGCACCACGACGAACTCCGCAAGGCCCGAGTAGATGGAGGCCTCGGCGCTCACGATGTCCACGTGTATGGTCATTGCCATGATTGACTCCGGTGAGGCGTGAGGCGTGAGGCGTGAGGCGGGTGAGGCCCAAACTTGCCCTCACCCCTCACCCCTCACCCCTCACTGTATGGTTTTCGCCTTCTCGACCGCCTCGTCGATGGTGCCCACCATGTAGAAGGCCTGCTCGGGCAGGTGGTCGTACTCGCCGGCGACGATGGCCTTGAAGCCGGCGATGGTGTCCTTGAGGCTGACGTACTTGCCGGGCGCGCCGGTGAAGGCCTCGGCCACGAAGAAGGGCTGCGACAGGAAGCGCTGGATCTTGCGCGCGCGGGCGACGATCAGCTTGTCGTCGGGCGAGAGCTCGTCCATGCCCAGGATGGCGATGATGTCGCGCAGCTCCTTGTAGCGCTGTAGGGTGGCCTGCACCGAGCGGGCGACGCTGTAGTGCTCCTCGCCGATGACCAGCGGGTCGAGGATGCGGCTGGTGGAGTCGAGCGGGTCCACGGCCGGGTAGATGCCCAGCTCGGCGACCTGACGCGAGAGCACCAGGGTGGCGTCCAGGTGGGCGAAGGTGGTGGCGGGCGAGGGGTCCGTGAGGTCGTCCGCCGGCACGTACACCGCCTGGAAGGAGGTGATGGAGCCCACGCGCGTGGAGGTGATGCGCTCCTGCAGCGCCCCCATCTCGGAGGCCAGCGTGGGCTGGTAGCCCACGGCGGAGGGCATGCGGCCGAGCAGGGCCGAGACCTCGGTGCCGGCCAGGGTGTAGCGGTAGATGTTGTCGATGAACAGCAGCACGTCGCGGCCTTCGTCGCGGAAGAATTCGGCCATGGTGAGGCCGGTCAGCGCCACGCGCAGGCGGTTGCCGGGCGGCTCGTTCATCTGGCCGTAGACCAGGGCCACCTTGTCCAGCACGCCGCCTTCCTTCATCTCGTGGTAGAAGTCGTTGCCCTCGCGGGTGCGCTCGCCCACGCCGGCGAACACGGAGTAGCCCGAGTGCTCGACGGCGATGTTGCGGATCAGCTCCATCAGGGTGACGGTCTTGCCCACGCCGGCGCCGCCGAACAGGCCCACCTTGCCGCCCTTGGCGATGGGCATGATCAGATCGATGACCTTGATGCCGGTCTCCAGCACCTCCACGGCGGCGGCCTGATCGGCAAACGAGGGTGCCTTGCGGTGGATGGGCAGGTGGTTTTCGGATTCCACCGGGCCGGCCTCGTCCACGGGATCGCCCAGCACGTTCATGATGCGCCCCAGGGTCGGCTTGCCCACCGGCACCAGGATGGGGTTGCCGGTGTTCCTGACGGTCATGCCGCGCCTGAGCCCGTCGGTGGAGCCCAGGGCGATGGTGCGCACCACCCCGTCGCCGAGCTGCTGCTGCACCTCGAAGGTGAGCTGGGGGTCGTCGAGCTTGATGGCGTCATAGACCTTGGGCATGCCCTCGCGGGGGAATTGCACATCCACCACCGCGCCGATGATCTGTACGATTTTTCCTTCGGTCATCGCTTCGTTTCCTGACAAGTTTGAATTCCGTTTAGTCCTGCCTCAGACGGCGGATGCGCCGGCCACGATCTCGGACAGCTCCTGGGTGATGGCCGCCTGGCGGGTCTTGTTGTAGACCAGCTTGAGTTCCTCGATCACGTTCTTGGCGTTGTCCGACGCGGCCTTCATCGCCACCATGCGCGCCGACTGCTCGCAGGCCATGTTTTCCGACACGGCCTGGTAGATCAGGGCCTCGATGTAGCGGATCATCAGCGCATCCACCACGGCCTTGGCCTCGGGCTCGTAGATGTAATCCCAGTGTTCCTCCCGCTTTTCCAGGGCCGCCTCGGGCGTGAGCGGCAGCAGCTGGCTGAAGGTGGATTCCTGCTTCATGGTGTTGATGAAGCGGCTGTAGATGATGTACAGGGCGTCGATGTTGCCGGCCCGATAGGCGTTGAGCATGACCTGCACCGGGCCGATGAGCTTCTCCACATGGGGGGTGTCGCCCAGGCCGGTGAGGTGCGAGACGATGTTCGCACCCATCCGCTGCATGAAACCGAAGCCCTTGTTGCCGATGACCGTGACGTCGCAGTCTATGCCCTGCGACTGCCAGGCCTTCATCTTGCTGATGGCCAGACGCAGGGCATTGGTGTTGAGGCCGCCGCACAGGCCCTTGTCGGTGGTGACCACGATGAGCCCGACCCGCCGGATGGGGTCGCGGGCGATGGTGCAGGGGTGCTTGTACTCGGAATGGGCCTGGCTGAAGTGGGCCACCACACGGCCGATCTTCTCGGCATAGGGGCGGGCCGCCTTCATGCGGTCCTGCGCCTTGCGCATCTTCGAGGCGGCCACCATCTCCATGGCCTTGGTGATCTTGCGCGTGTTCTCCACGCTCTTGATCTTGGTGCGGATCTCTTTGCCGGCTGCCATGGTCGGGCCCGTCAGTAAGCGGCGCTGGCCTTGAAGTCCTCGACGGCGGCCGCCAGTTCGCGTTCGGTGTCGGCGTCCAGGTCCTTGTTCGCCTCGATCTTGTCCATGACGGCCTTGTACTTGGCGTGCATGTGCGAGATCAGGGCCGCCTCGAAGGCCAGCGCGCGCTTGACTTCCACGTCGTCCAGATAGCCGCGGTTGACGGCGAACAGGGTCACCGCCATCTCGGCCACGGTCATGGGCGAATACTGGCCCTGTTTCATGAGTTCGGTGACCATCTTGCCGCGCTCAAGCTGCTTGCGCGTGACCTCGTCCAAGTCGGAAGCGAACTGGGCGAAGGCGGCCAGTTCACGGTATTGGGCCAGGGCCAGGCGCACACCGCCGCCCAGCTTCTTGATGACCTTGGTCTGGGCCGCGCCGCCGACCCGCGACACCGAAAGCCCCGCGTTGATGGCGGGGCGGATGCCGGCGTTGAACAGGTCGGTCTCTAGGAAGATCTGACCGTCGGTGATGGAGATCACGTTGGTCGGCACGAAGGCGGACACGTCGCCGGCCTGGGTCTCGATCACCGGCAGGGCGGTGAGCGATCCGGTCCGGCCCTTGACCTCGCCGTTGGTCTTCTTCTCGACGAAATCGGCATTGACACGGGCCGCCCGCTCCAGCAGGCGCGAGTGCAGGTAGAACACGTCGCCGGGGTAGGCCTCACGGCCGGGGGGACGGCGCAGCAGGAGCGAGATCTGGCGATAGGCCCAGGCCTGCTTGGTCAGATCGTCGTAGACGATGAGCGCGTCCTGGCCGCGGTCGCGGAAGTACTCGCCCATGCTGCAGCCGGCGTACGGGGCGATGAATTGCATGGCCGCCGGGTCGGAGGAGTTGGCCGCCACCACGATGGTGTGTTCCATGGCGCCGTGCTCCTCGAGCTTGCGCACCACGTTGGCCACCGAAGAGGCCTTCTGCCCCACGGCGACGTAGATGCAGACCACGCCGGTGCCCTTCTGGTTGATGATGGCGTCGATGGCCACCGCCGTCTTGCCGGTCTGACGGTCGCCGATGATCAGCTCGCGCTGGCCGCGGCCGATGGGCACCATGGCGTCGATCGCCTTGAGGCCCGTCTGCAGGGGCTGTGAGACCGACTGGCGGTCGATCACGCCCGGGGCGATCTTCTCGATGGGCGAGGTCTCGCTGCACTGGATGGGACCCTTGCCGTCGATGGGCCGGCCCAGCGCGTCCACCACACGGCCCTTGAGGGCATCGCCCACCGGCACCTCGAGGATGCGCCCGGTGCACTTGACCGTGTCGCCCTCGGTGATGTGCTCGTATTCGCCCAGCACCACCGCGCCGACGGAATCGCGCTCGAGGTTGAGCGCCATGCCAAAGGTGTTGCCCGGGAACTCCAGCATCTCGCCCTGCATGACCTCTGCAAGTCCATGTATCCGCACGATGCCGTCGGTGACGGAGACCACGGTCCCCTGGGTGCGCAGCTCGGAAGCCGTCTCCAGACCCTGGATCTTGCTCTTGATCAGCTCGCTGATTTCGGAAGGATTGAGTTGCATAAGCACTCCAAAGACGCTTGATTAAGCTGTGAGGTTGGCGGCGAGCTCGGCCAGCTTGCCGCGCACCGATGCATCCAGCACCTCGTCGCCGACGTGGATGACGACGCCGCCGATCAGGGCGGGGTCCACCTCCTGGGTGGCGGTGACCTTGTGTCCGAAACGGGCCTCCAGTCTGGCGACCAGGGTTGCCAGGTGGGCGGGGCTGAGCTCGTAGGCACTGACGATGCGCGCCTCCAGCACCCCCTCCTCGACCGCCTTCATCTCCTCGAACAGACGGGCGATTTCAGGCAGGGCGGCGAGGCGGTCGTTCTCTACCAGCAGACGCACGAGATTGATGCCTTCCGCCGTGAGCTTGTCACCACACACGGCCAGGAGCACCCCGGTGAGTTGCTCCCCGGTCACGTCGGGGTGTTCCGCCAGGGCGCGGATCTGCCCGTCAGCGGCCACGGCGGCGAGCAGCGCCAGCATGTCGGACCAGGCGGACCAGGACTTGCCCGCCTTGGCCAGACGGGCGACGGCCTCGGCATAGGGGCGGGCCAGGGTGGTCAGTTCGGCCATGGTCAGATCTCTTTGCTGATGGCTTCCAGCAGGTCGGCGTGGACCTTGGCGTCCACCTCGCGGCGCAGCACCTTCTCGGCACCGGCCAGCACCAGGGCGGCGACCTGACTGCGCAGCTGCTCGCGGGCGCGATGCGCCGCCTGCTCGATCTCGGCCTGCGCTGCGGCGATTTGGCGCTCACCCTCCACCTTGGCCGCCGTCTTGGCCTCCTCGATGATCTGGGCGGCGCGCTTTTCCGCCTGGGCGATGATCTCCGCGGCCTTCACCTTCGATTCGTGCAGGGTTTCGGTCGCCCGCCTGGCCGCCAGCTCCTGCTCGAGCTTGCCGCGCTCGGCGGCGGCCAGCCCGTCGGCGATCGTCTTGCGACGCACCTCCAGGGCATGCACGATGTGCGGCCAGATGAACTTCATGCAGAACCACACGAAGACCGCAAAGGTGATGGACTGCCCGATCAGGGTCAAATTGATGTTCATAGCCGGAACCTCTTGCCGGTTGCGCGGAAATCGACTCAGGCCGCCACCGCGAAGAGGACGTACATGGCCAGACCGACGGCGATCATCGGCACGGCGTCGACCAGACCCATGACGATGAAGAACTGGGTGCGCAGCATGGGAATGAGCTCGGGCTGGCGGGCCGCGCCTTCCAGGAAGCGGCCGCCGAGGATGCCGATGCCCACCGAGGCACCCAGGGCGCCCAGACCCATCATGAGCGCGCCGGCGATGTAGAGCAGAGCTTGGGACATTTCCATTTTGGAGTTCTCCTATGTCAAAGGTCGGGATATGGGGGAAGATCGATTAATGGTGTTCCTGGTGCGCCATGTCCAGATAGACGATGGTGAGCGTCATGAAGATGAAGGCCTGCAGGGTGATGATCAGCACGTGGAAGACCGCCCAGGCCCATTGCAGCACGCCGCCGGTGAGGAACATGACGGCCCCGCCCGAGAACATGAGCGCGATGAGGATGAAGATCATCTCGCCGGCATAGAGGTTGCCGAACAACCGCAGGGCCAGCGAAACGGGTTTGGCGATCAGGTTCACGCCCTCCAGCAGGAGGTTGGCCGGCATGCCCCACTTGCCGAAGGGCTGGAAGGCGAGCTCACCGAAGAAGCCGCCCACCCCCTTCATCTTGACGCTGTAATACAGGATCAGGATGAACACGCCTATGGCCATACCGAAGGTGGCGTTGGGGTCCGTGGTCGGTACCAGCTTGAAATAGGGCAGGCCGAGCGCCCCCATCAGACCGGGTATCCAGTCGATGGGCACCAGGTCCATCAGGTTGAGCAGGAAGATCCAGATGAAGATGGTCAGGGCCAGCGGGGCCACCAGGGGGTTGCGGCCGGTGAAGGAGCCCTTGACGCTGCTGTCGATGAATTCCACCACCCATTCGACGAAGTTCTGCAGCCCGCCGGGCACGCCGGTGGTGGCCCGGACGGCCGCCTTGCGGAAGAGATAGAGGAAGACCGCGCCGAGCAGGATGGACATGCCCAGGGTGTCGAGATGGATGGCCCAGAAGCCCATGGCCTTGGCCTCGGCGGCGCTGTGGGCCAGGCCCCAGGTGCCGTCCGGGTGCTGGCCGAAGGCCAGATTCTGCAGGTGGTGCTTGATGTACTCCGCCGAGGTGTGCGCTTCGCCCGCCATTTCCAGTGCGTCCCCAATCACTTACACATCCGTACGGACCGCCGTCGCGATCACCCAGGCCGACAGTCCGACGACAAACCCGGCCAACATCGGCGCGGCCTCGAGCTTCCATCCTCCCAGCCCGAGCGCCAGCCAGATACCGACCACAAAGAACCGCTCCAGACTGGAACGATGGAACGACTTCAGGTGCCGGTCGGCATCGCAGTGGTAATCGCGCTCACCCCGCCGATGCCGCCAGACCAGCAATCCCGTGTTCGCCAGCGCCGCGGCGCCCCCGTACAGGGCCGCCCAACCGTCGGCCGGCGTCGACCACAGACCGATGCCCAGGGCCGTCAGCAGGACGACCAGGCCTTGTGCGGTCGCCGGAAAAAACATTAGTCGATAATGATATATGAATTAGCGAGCTTAATGCAATCATCAAAGCGATTGATCGTTTTGCAATTCAGGCAATGACCGCTCCCTCCCGCCAAATCGTGTCCCGACAAGGGTGCATGCCGGCCGCAGGGGTCAGTCCCGGAGACGGCCGAGTATGCCGTCCAGCTGGTCGAGATCAGAAAATTCTATGGTCACCCGACCCGCGCCCTTGCGGTTGGCCGTGATGCTGACCTTGGTGCCCAGGGTCTCGGACAACTGTTCCTCCAGGCGCAGCACGTCGCGGTCCTTGGTCGTCGCCCTGGGCGGCTTGGGATTGAGCAGACGGCTCACCAGCCGTTCCACCTCCCGCACCGACAGGCCGCGGCGGGCCACCTCGTGGGCCGTTTCGGTCTGGCGGGCGGCGGACAGCGGCAGAAGCGCCCGGGCATGCCCCATCTCGATCTGACCGTCCAGCAGCATGGCCTGCACCGGCTTGGCGAGATTGAGCAGGCGCAGGATATTGGTCACCGCCACCCGCGATCGGCCCACGGATTCGGCCACCGATTGATGGGTCATGTCGAACTCCTGGATCAGCCGTTGCAGGCCCTGGGCCTCCTCCAGGGGGTTCAAGTCCTCGCGCTGGATGTTCTCGATCAGGGCCATCTTCAGGGCCTGGTCGTCCGCCACTTCGCGCACCAGCACCGGCACCTCGGCAAGCCCCGCGAGCTGGCTCGCCCGCCAGCGGCGCTCGCCGGCGATGATCTCGTAACGCCCGCCGTCGACCGCCCGTGCCAGGATGGGCTGCATCAGACCCTGGGCGCGTATGGAATCCGCCAGCTCGGCGAGCGCCTCCGGATCCATGCGGGTACGGGGCTGATATTTGCCCGGTACCAGGCTCTCCACCGGCAGGGTGAGCAGGCGCTCGCCCTCCGGCGTCTCACCGGCCGACAACAGGGCGTCCAGCCCGCGACCGAGTCCTTTAGGTTTGGCCATGTCTAGCGTATCTCCTTGGTCCGATTCTGTCGGCGGGCGATGAATTCCTCGGCGAGCCTCAGGTAGGCCTGGGCCCCCTTGGAACCGGGGTCATAGGCCAGGGCCGCCAGGCCGTGGCTGGGCGCCTCGGCCAGACGCACGTTGCGCGGGATCACCGTTTCGAACACCTTGGCGCCGAAGTGTCCCTTCAGCTGGTCGGACACCTGCTGCGAGAGGGTGTTGCGCGGGTCGAACATCACCCGCAGCAGGCCTTCGATCTCGATCATGGGGTTGATCCCGGCCTTGACCTTCTTGATGGTGTTGACGAGATCGGTGAGCCCTTCCAGGGCGAAGTACTCGCACTGCATGGGGATCAGCACCGCATCGGCGGCCGCCAGGGCGTTGACGGTGAGCATGTTCAGCGCCGGCGGACAGTCTATGAGGACATAGTCGTAGGCCCCGTCCAGGGCGCGCAGCTCGTCTTTGAGCCGTGTCTCCCGCTGGGCGATGCCCACCATCTCCACCTCCGCGCCGGCCAAGTCGCGGTTTGCCGGCAACAGGTCGTAGCCGCCGCTGGGGGAATGCTGGATCACATCCGTACCCCTGGCCTGGCCCAGCAGGACCTGATAGATGGTCCTGGACAGTCCCCGCTTGTCGACGCCGCTGCCCATGGTGGCGTTGCCTTGGGGATCCAGATCCACCAGCAGCACCCGCTGCGCCAGATGCGCGAGGCCGGCGGCCAGGTTGACCGCCGTGGTGGTCTTGCCCACGCCGCCCTTCTGGTTGGTGATGGCGATGATGCGGCTCATGCGTCGCGCTCCAGGACGAGGAGATGGCGCTCGGCCGCCAGCATCGGCACCCGCAGCCGGATCGCCCGCACCACCCGCGCGCCCTTGAGCTGGGCGAGCTCCTCGTCCGGATGCACGCCCTTCATCGCCAGCCACTGTCCGCCCTCGGCCAGCAGGTGGTCGGTCAGGCGCACGAATTCCGCCAGATCGCTCAAGGCACGCGAGATGATGCGCGGGAAGGGGTGCGTCGGGCGATAGTCCTGGGCACGGGCCTGCACCACCTTGACGTTGGCCAGGGCGAGCTCGATCGCAGCCTGCCGCAGAAAGGCGACCTTCTTGTGACTGGACTCCAGCAGGGTGACCTGCAGCGCAGGCCGGGCCACGGCGAGCGGGATGCCCGGCAGGCCGCCGCCGCTGCCCACGTCGAGCAGGCGGTCGGCGTCCACATGCGGCAGCACGGCCAGGCTGTCGAGCAGGTGGTGGCTCAGCATGCGTTCGGGTTCGTGGATGGCGGTGAGGTTGTAGACCCGGTTCCATTTGTCCAGCAGACCCAGATAGGCGAGCAGCCGGTCGCGGGCGACCTGGTCCAAGTCCAGGCCCAGTTCCGTCAGGCCGGTGTGCAGTTGCGCGGACAGATTCATGCCGACCTCTTCCCGGTTATCGTGAATGTCGCGTAGCCGACTCACGACGCTCCCCTCCCCCTCGGGGGGAGGGGCGGGGGGAGAGGGAACGGACACGGCGACAT
>OGCL01001547.1_pt1 | contig 19060 bp, 23 predicted proteins | sample 1570041 | NCBI WGS metagenome assembly OGCL01 (sample SAMN06266162, study PRJEB24511) | hot springs metagenome | isolation source: Hot spring water | place: South Africa: Limpopo | collected 2015-06-22
ACATATGAGCGTGCATGCGTCCTTGACCAAGCTCGGGGTGGAAGTGGCGACCATCGAGGCGTTTTACGAGCGGGTGGCGTGAACGGCAAAATGGCGCTGGCGCTTGATCTATGCGCGGTTTCTCCCCATCTGCCCTTCGATAGGGATGGAGGACGACGATGGGATTGTTTGACGGACTTCTTGGCCATGGATCGAGCGTTGATCCGGCGGATCTCGCCAAGCGGCTGGATGGCGTCTTGATCGAAGGCGAGCAGGTGGGGCTTGCCTTCAAGGTGATCCGCGACGTCTTCGTTTTCACCGACAAGCGGCTGATCCTGATCGACGTGCAGGGCATCACCGGCTCGAAGGTGGACTATATGTCGGTGCCCTACCGGGCGATCACCCGTTTTTCCGTCGAAACCGCCGGCACCTTCGACCTCGACAGCGAATTGAAGATCTGGGTCTCGGGCGCCCATGACCCGGTGACGAAAACCTTGAAGAAGGGCACGGATGTCCGCGGGATCCAGCGGGCGCTGGCGGCGGGGGTGTTGCGCTAAGCCGGCCCAAACAACCTCCTCAAATTGAGCAATGGGCCCCTGACACTGCCTTCTTCGCGCAGGCGGGGAGAGGTGGAGCAAGCGGTCTCGATCTCGGCCTTCTCCCCGTCTGCGGGGAGAAGGTGCCGGCAGGCGGATGAGGGGCTTTTCATACCCTCGCTTTCCGCTCCTCCCCCCTCCCCCAAACTTCCCTCACCCCCGAATCAGTGATACCCCTCGGGCACTGCCGTCTGGCGCCCGGCGCCCGTATCCCGAAGGTCTTGTCCCGCCCGTGTTTCGTGTTCCGCTCATCGTCGCCACCGCGCTGATCATTGCCTTTGCAGGCGGGATCCTGTCGGCGCTTTCGATGCTGAATGCTTCTGTCGGCTTCGGGGCGATCGAGGTGGCGGGGTGGCGGGCGTTTCCGGCGGCGCAGACGGCGGCTGCCGATCCTTACGCCAAGGCGCATCGGGCCAAGGGCGGGCGGCTGCTTTATGGGTCGGCGGAGGGGCTGCAGTTTACTGCCGCGCGCGATGCCGACGGGCTGACGCTGACGGGGACATGCTCCTATCGTATGAGCGGGCGAACGCCAACGACGCGGCTCTGGACGCTTTATGCCGCAGATGCCGACGGCAATCCGCTCAACGCAGGGGCCGAGCTGCCGGTGGCGAAGAATTCGCAGACCGTGCTGAGGCAGCGCGACGGCTCCTTCGACATCACGATCTCGCGCACGGCTAAGCCCGGCAACTGGCTCGCCATTCCCGATACCGGCGCCTTCCAGCTGGTGCTGACACTGCTCGATACGCCGGTGGCCGCCTCGACCGGGCTTTCGGGACTGGCCATGCCGGTGATCACGCAAATCGGGTGCGGCCAATGAGCAAGCTTCTCTATGCCGTGCTGACGGGCATCTTCGGCGCAGTGCTCCTGCATATCATCATCATTCTCGGCGTACCGCATTTCACCGGACGCGATGCCTATACGCGCGTGACGTCGGAAGGGGCGCCTTTCCTTTTTCATCCGCTCGCGGCGAAGCCGGATGCTGTCGGGCTCTCCAGCCTCGATCCCGATCTCAGGATCGCGGTTTGCCATTTCGATATCGAGCGCCAGCCGCTGTCTCTGGTGGCGCTGGGTGGCAACGTCGATTTCTGGTCCGTCGCCATCTTCGACCGGGATGCCAACGAGGTGTTTTCCATGAATGACCGCACCTCGGTCGCGGGCGATCTCGACGTGCTGGTCGCCACGCCGGTGCAGGTGGCGCAGCTGAGAAAGGCGCCAATTGCAGCACTGGCGGAGACGATCCTGGTCGAGCATCCCGGAACGGAAGGCTATGTGGTGCTGAGGGTGCTGGTACCGCAGGCGAGCTATGAGGCCGAGGCGAAGGCCTTTCTGGCGGATGCGGAATGCCTGCCGTTTACGGGCCGATAAGTCGCGGCTGAGGTTTCAGGTGACCGGCGCATCTGCCAGCACGCTGCCGAGCCGGATGACCATCTTTCGGTCGAAGAGCTGCGGTCTGGCGAACATCCAGTCCAAGGCTTCCGCAGAGGTCCAGGCGCGTTTGTATGGGCGCGCCGAGGTCAGTGCTTCGAAGACGTCGCAGACGGTGCTGAGCCGCACCGGCATGCTCAAGTCGTTCCGCTTCAGGCCAAGAGGATAGCCGGAACCATCCAAGGCCTCGTGATGCAGGCGGCAAATGTCGAGCACGACGGGCGGCAGGCCCGGATGAGCCTTGAGCAGCTGGTAGCCGCCCTCGGGATGATTGCGGATGATCAGGCGCTCCTTGTCGGTCAGTTTGCCCGGCTTCGTCAGGATCTCGTCCGGGATGAGCAGCTTGCCGATATCATGCAGCATTCCGGCGACGCCGAGGATGGTCGTCGTCTCCTCATCCATGTCGAGCGAACGGGCGAGAAGCGTCATCATTCCGCTGACTGCCAGCGAATGAACATAAGTGGACTCATCCTTGCGCTTCAGCCGCGTAACCTCGAGCGCGATGGTAGCGCTGTCAGACCACAGGCTGGCATTGTCCGTTGCGGCCTGAGAGAGCTTGGTCATTTCGAGAGAGCCGCCAGCGGCCAGGTCCCCCAGGCTCATTTTCAAGGCATTGGCCGACGTCCGGATTTCGTTGCGGACTTCAATCATGCGAACCCGGTCGGGCGCCGCCTTCGTGGAGCGCTTTGCGGGCGGACGGCCGTCCGGATCGATGCCGAGCTTCAGATTGATGGATATGTCGGCTGCAGAGGTGGCGAGGATGGCTGCGATTTCTGCGTCGGTCGTGAGGAGAAAGCGGCGGCGCGCGAATTCCCGGCTGGGACAGGCGACGCTTTCAACAAACATGCCTTTGCGGATGCGGTCCTTGGCAATCTTCACCAGCATAACCGTATGCGAGGCTCCGTGGGAGACAGGCCGGAAACCGAACCTGAAGGCACTGCGGCGAGATACCGCAATTTCGTAATTTTATTGTATGCTGCACAAGTAATTTACGGTCTATGAATGGCGCGCAGCTTGTCGAAAGATTGCGCCCAGAACGTGCCCCACCACCGATCAAACCCTGGTGAAGAGCGCCCTTACCGTACGCGAACGGCAGCGTGCGCCGGCTGTCCTTGGCGAGCGCGCAGCCCGCTACCGGCGAGACGGCGGTCCCTCCTCCCTCAGAAGGGACGGCGACCGGGACCGAAGACGGGGCCCTGCGGGGCAGGCAATGCCGGCAAAGTCGGCAATTCGACCCGTGGCCAGATGGCGTTGGGATCCAGCCGTTCGTAGCGAATGCCGGTGAAGAAGAGGATCTCTGCCTTGTGTTCGCCCGTGCGGGGCATACGGCGCGTAAGATTCAGCCGGTCCGAAATCCTGATGATATCCGCCATGCTCGTCTCCTTTCTAGAAGAAAGATCGAGAGGATCGAGAGTGTCATCTCGCCCTGCCCTCTTGTTACGAGGGCCGGCACAATCCGGTTCATGCTGCGGAAAGTCTCACACGAACCAGGGTCATCTGCGCCTTTCTCCGACGCGTTCCCCCTGTCGCGGTTCACCCCACGAAACGGGGTACGCATATGCCTAATAACGGAAACATGCGGCGAATCGCCTGTCTTGACCATCCGCCTGTCCACAAGAAGCCATAGGTTAGTTAACAGCTTGCTAACAAATTCGTTCTAATCTGGCGCACATCTGTATTGCGTTGGAGTGGGTAGTCGTGAGCGAACAGTTCAGGGAGCTTGAAAGGCCGGCCGGCGCGCGGAACAAGGATGTCGTTCTGATGGCCACGGTCACGAATTTCCAGGCGCTCTCCTTTCCCGGCAAATCCGAACTCCGACAATTTGCCGAGCTGTTCCAGCCGCTGTTTGCCAGTTCATCGATGGAGGCGCGGCGCGAAGCGGTGGCGGCCCTTTCGCAGAGCCCGCGCCTGCCGCTTTCGGTCGCAGCCTTCATCGCCAGTCAGCCGATCTCGATTGCCGCGCCCTTTCTGGCTTCCTCACCAGCGCTTTCCGACGACATGCTGATCATGATCGCCCGGACGCAGGGCGCCGACCATGCGCGCGCCATCGTCAAGCGCGAGCGGCTGTCGCCAACGGTCATCGACGCGCTGGTATCCCTGCGCCACGCACTGCCGCCCCGGCCGGAAAAGGCGAAGACTGTAGCAGCCAAGGCCGCACCACTGCCGTCAGCGACACCATCAAGCTTCGACAAGGCAATCGCGGATCTTCAGATGCGCGATCTGCCCGGCGCCGTTGCTGTCGAGGAGAGCCTGGCCGAGGGCACGGCACGAGAAGAAGCGCTACGCCAAACGATCAAACGCATGGCCCGGCAACAGCGACCGCCGCGCGAGGATCGGCTCGGGCGCCGGCAGGCGACGCCGGTGCAGACGGCGCTTCTGGTGCGTTTTGCCCGCCAGCATGATGGCGGCCTGTTTGCCACGACGCTGGCCGACATGCTTTCCTCCAGCCGCTGGCTTGCCGAGCGCATCCTGCTCGACATTTCCGGGCGGCAACTCGCCACGACGCTTGCGGGCGTCGCGATGGAGGATCGGGACGCGATCTTCATCCTCGAACATATCTATCCGCATCTTGCCCGTAGCGAGAATGGCGCCAGCCGGGCAGAAAACATCCTGTTCGGCATGGACCCGGATCAGGCGGAAGCGCGGATCGACAGCTGGATCCGTGCCGACCGGTACACCTTCGCCGGCGAGGAATTGCCGGCCGAGCCGCAGGCGGCAAGATCGCGGCCAGACGAGGCAGTGCCGATGGTCGCGGCCAACCAGACATCGCCCAAACGCCAGCCGGTGGGTGACGAGCATGGGCGGCAGGTGCTGAGAGCACGCAAGCGGTAGAAGCTGATACAGGCATTAGGCATTAGGCATTAGGCATTAGGCAGTAGGCAGTAGGCAGTAGGCGTGCCGGTTAATCAACTTTCGGAGCCACCATCGTCAGTCGTCACCCGCCCCGGCGCCTTGCGCCGACCCTCCGCCTCGATGGCAAGGTACAGCCGAGTCTGCAAGTCAGGCCTTCTGATCTGTCAGTGTGAGATAGGTGCCCAGATCTTCGACCTCGATTTCGACCAGCCAGAGATCGCTGTCGAATTTCCGCTCTCGGGCAATTAAAGCCTCCACGGCCTCGGGCTCTGAGCGCGTCAGGCGCGGCTCGAAGATGCGGTCGTCGCGCTCACCCTCCCCGATCATGGCCTGCGGGGCCGGGCCATAGAGCGTCTCCCGGCCATCACGGAAACGCTGGCGCACGAAGATCGCACCTGACGCCTCCGAGCCCTTGGCGACGACCGCAGCATAACCGCCATCGGAAAAGACGCGGCGGGTGAGTGCGGAGACGAAAATGTCGGAGCGGATGCGCATGGGTGGGGTTTAAGCGATTGCAGGGGTGGCGTCGAGCCCGATAGCCGCTGTACGCTAGACGGCAGCCTTATACGGCGGGACCACGATTTCATCCGCCCGGCGCCTTGCCATCGCGATGTCGAAGCTGTTTTGCATGCGCATCAGGGTATCCATCGATACGCCGAAGGCTTTCTCGATGCGCAGGGCCATCTCGGGAGACAGGCCCGCCCGTTGGTTGAGCAACGCAGACAACGCTGCACGAGTGACACCCAAGGCGGTGGCAGCGCTTGTGACGTTAAGCCCGAGCGGCTCGATGATTTCATGACGGATGAACTCACCCGGATGAGCCGGCGACTTCATGCGATAGCCCGCATCCATATTCATCCCTGCCTCCTAATGATAATCCTCGTAATCGAGATCTACGATCTCAACGGCGTCAGCTTCGATGCGGAAGGTCAGGCGCCAGTTCTTGGTCACAAAGAGGCTCCAGGTGCCCTTCCGATCTCCGCTCAGGCGGTGGGCTTTCCAACTGGGGACATCATGCAGTTCGTCTTCACGCTGCATGTCTTGCAGGAAGGACAACATCCGCCGGAGCTTCGGCACGACGGCGGGCTGAAGGCCGGAGCTATCATCCGCTTCGATCAAACGACGCAAGCCCTTGTGCAGAACCGACCTGATCTTCATGCGAAAAGATAGGCTGTGCAGTGTATATCGTCAAGCGACGCTTTACACCTTCACCGCCAGCCTGAGCCCGCCCCAGTGCCTTCCGGCGACGAAGATCGGGGCGGAGATGTCCTTCATCAGGACGAAATTGCCGCCGCCCATGTCGCGGCGGTAGGTCTGGACGAGGAAGGGGGCTGTCGAGCGCCCGGCGGAGAGGCCGACGCGGTCATTGAAGATGCGGCGGTTGCGGCAGTTGGCGGTATTCCACACCGTGTCGCCGGGACGCTGCGGTGCGGAGAACTTCTTGTTGTGGGTCGGCAGATAGCCGTTCTCGTCGACGGCGGCGCAGAAGCCGATGCGCTCGGACGAGGCGGCAACCGGCTCGATGATGGCGGGAAGCACCTGGTCGGTGAACTCGGTGAAAGCCGTCATCATCTGCACGGGGTCGGTGCCCGGGATCGGGCGATAATTGCGATCGAAGAGATCGCTGGCGCGGATGCGGCCGCTGTCCACCGCCTGCTGGAAGGCTTGCGAAATGCGGGCGGCGACGTCGACGGCCGTGTCGATCCAGTCGCTGTCGGCGGTGCGGATACCGGCGCTTGCCGTCAGCTGGATCAGGGTTTCCGACAGCCCCACGACCTTGTCGATGCGGCCTGCGGTCTGCTGCAGGTGGTGGTCGGACTGGCGGACTTCCGCCGACATGTCGCTGAGCGTCGCGACAAATTCCGAGCACTGGCGATCGACCTGGTCGGTCGTCTGCGCCATGGCGGAGGAGCCGTCGAGGATGCGAGTGATGACCTGCTCCATGGCGGAGAAGGAGTCGTTCATCGCCTGGGATGTCTCTCGGACATCGCGGGCGCTTGCGGTCGCGCCACGTCCGGCATCCGTCAGGCGGACGATCTTCAGGCGGATCTGGTTCAGGGTTTCCTGGATGGCACCCGTCGCCTGCGAGGTCTGCAGCGCGAGCGCGCGCACTTCCGCGGCAACAACGGCGAAGCCCTTGCCGGCATCACCTGCCCGGGCCGCCTCGATTGCAGCGTTGAGTGCCAGGAGGTTGGTCTGGCGGGCGATCGTGCCGATTTCCTCTGCGACCTTGTCAACTTCGGCAAGAGACTGGGAGAAACTGCCGATCTCGGTGCCGATCTCTTCCGATGCCTCGACCATGTGATCGATCTTGCCGACGGCGCCGGTCAGGCGCGTGGCGCTGTCGGTCAGCATGCGGCGGGCTTCGCCGGCCGTCTGGTCGGTTTCGCGCAGGCTGGCGGCCACATCCCGGTTGGTTTCGGCGATGGTCAGTGCTGTTCTGGTGATGCCGTCGAAGGTGACTGCATGGCGCTTGGAAATGCCGGCGACGTCCTGGATCGCGCCGGCGATATCGACCAGGTCGACGCCCAGCGTGGATGCCTCCTGGGCAAGACGTTCAACGATGCCCCGCAGGGTGGCGGCGTCTGCTTCCGCGCTCGGTGCTGCCACCGGCTCCGGGGAATGCGGTTCGTCGTCAAGATGCGCGATCATCGCAGCTGTCATGGTTCATCCTCCTCCAATCGAAGAAGGATAACATTGGTATGATTAATGAGTACTTTATTTAGGGGATGCGAAAATTCGCTTAGACGAAAGGCTCAGAGAGCCCCTATGGCCTTGAGTTTCTTAAGAACAGCAGCGCTCGGCTCACCGGTTTCGGGCATCTGGTAATGGCGCTCGAAACGGCGGATGGCGGCGCGGGTATCCTGGCCCGGCACGCCGTCAATGGTGATGTTCTTGTAGGCCATATTGGAGAGGCCTCGCTGGATCTCCATTACCAGACCGGGATCGAAATTGGCCTGCTGCAAGGGTGCGGGGGCGGTATCTGCGATGTCGCGCGGCGGCGACGGCTTGGCGGCGGCCGTTGGTCGGCGGGGCGCTGTCACGATCTGGCTCTCGGAGTTGAGGATCGCTGCCGCGACCGGATCGTCGGCTCCGAGGTTGACGTCCATGACCGGGCGCTGTGCCGGGACGGCGGCGGTCACGCCGCGGTCGAGGGCGAGTGCAGCCAAAAGCTCCGGGGTTACGAGGCCGTTCGCCTCCATGCCCACGGTTTTCTGGAACACGGCAATGGCAGTTTCGGTCCGCGGACCGACAACGCCATCGGCTTCGCCGTCATAGAGGCCACGGCGCAGCAGTTCGGCCTGAACCTCGCGGATCAGGTCAGCCGTCTTTTCTGCGCTTGCGGGCAGACTTGCTGGCCGTGCTTCGGCTCCACCGCCTGAGGCCGGTGTCGCCGCCGGATCCACCGAACCGGGCTTTTCACGCTCGATCTTGAACGTGGTGACGGTCTGCGGATCCTGCTCGCTCAGGAGCGGAGCACGCGGCACGCCGGCAAGGGCGGTGAAATCCTCGGCGTCCCGGGTGCGCAAGAATGGCGACGGATGCTGGCCCGGTTGGTACCAGAGGGCATTGGCGGCAATCGTGCCGAAGATCAGCGTGAAGCAGAAGCCACCACCGACGGCACGCGGATAGCGTCCAGCGAGCCGCGCGAGCGCGCCTGCGCCCTGCGACAGAACGAAGAGGGCCTTGGAGCCCGCCTTCTTCTTCTCAGGCGATTTTCGCTTCCGCTTCGTCATGCTTCGGTGCTTTCCCGCCCTTTTTGGGGTCAGCTCCCGTCTCGGCCAGGCGCGGCGGGAATTCGACCATGTTCGTTTCGCATGCGGCCCGGGCGCCAGAGCCGTCTGCCGGCAGGCTCACCCAGACCACGGTTCCCTCGCCCGGCCGGCTTTCGATCCGGAAGGTGCCGCCATGGAGGGCCGTCAATCCCTTTACCAGCGAAAGTCCCAGGCCGGAACCCTCGTAGTTGCGATTGAGATCGTTCTGCACTTGTGCGAAGGGGCGGCCGACGAGCGCCATCTTTTCCGGCGCAATGCCGATACCGGTGTCGCTGATGCTGACGGTGACCTCGTTGCCGCTTCTGGCGGCATCGATGATGACGGCACCGCCGGCATCGGTGAACTTGATGGCATTGCCGACGAGGTTGATGACGATCTGGCGCAGTGCCCGGCCATCGGCGGTGATCTCGCCAAGGCCCTTTGGCAGGCGGCTGGTGAGCTTGACCCCCTTGGTCTGGGCCTGGAGCGACAGCATGCGCTCGCACTCCGTCAACGATTGCGCCAGGTCGACCTCTTCCAGCATGAGCTCGTAGCGACCGGCCTCGATCTTCGACATGTCGAGCATGGTGTTGACGACGGAGAGAAGATGCGCGCCGGACTGGCGGATCAGCTGGACATATTCGCGCTGGCGATCGTTTTCCAGCTTGCCGAAATATTCGCCGATGAGAATGTCGGAGAAGCCGAGGATGGCATTGAGCGGCGTGCGCATCTCGTGGCTGACGGCAGCCAGGAAGCGGCTCTTGATCTCGTGGGCGGCACTCGCCTCTTCTTCCTTGCGGGCGACGGCAGCGCGCATTTCCATTTCACCGGCAATGTCGAGCATCTGGGCACGGATGGAGGCAAGCGCGCCGTCTTCGGCCCGCACCGCCGTCATGTCGAGGCGGACGTTGAGGAACTGGGCCTGGTCGAGGCCGATGACGGGACGATCGAGGCGCAGGTCGGTGACGACCACATCGGCGCCAAGGCGCAGTTCATCCAGCGCCTGAACGAAGGCCAGCCGGTCGGACACATGCACCTGCTCAACGAAGGGCCGCGACAGCGGTTCGCGCAGGAAGGAGAGGAACATCTGGCGGTCGCGACCGCCAGCAGCGCGGACGATGCCGTTGGCATCGAGCGACAGGAACAGGCCAGGGCAGAAGTCGTAAGGGTCGGTTGCCGGCTCGAGGCTCAAGGCAGGGCCTGCCTCGCTGCCTTCGGCATCCAATCGACGACCGGCGATTATGGCTACGGCGGCGACGAGATAAAGGGAGGTGGCCAGCGCAAAGCCGATCGGCAGGCCAGTGGCGGCGCCGAAGACAAAGGTCAGGGCGACGGGCACGGCGACAAGGACCGGCGACAGCGCAAAGGTGAGCTTGCGCAGGGCCTCGATCTCGGCCCGATCGGCGGGGCGGCCGGCGGCATGACGCGACAGGAGGCGGGCGAGCAGCCCGTCCATCGACACCGTCAGTGCATCCGACATTTTACGCAATACAACCACGCCAGAAATCCGCGACCGGTTCCTCTGATTTACCGGCTGAAGATAGGCCGGACGCGCTTAAGGAATAGATAAGGCGGGGTGCCGCTGGCGGCCAAGATCGGCCGTTCCGACCCGAAACGGGACAGCTGCGGGATGCTTTCCCAAACATGGTTAACGGGGCGTAAGCGCTGAAATCATTCGCTTTTTAGAAAGCACGTTAACGCTTGTGGTGCCGGCGGCACGCGAGAAGCGGTGGATTGCGGGGGCCTTGCCACAATTATGCTTAACGGCCACCGCTAAAGTTTTAGCCAAGAGACCCGAAACGGAGCGATCACTCAAATTTTAGTCAAATTTGGCTCAAAACCGTGCGGGTTTCGAAAAGCGATTTTCGCGAATCAAACCTAGGGTGGCACTCACGAGTTCGGGGAGAAACCCGGACCGTTCCGGCAAAGACCGGCAACAGGGATTTGGTGAAGACCATGTGGTTTCTGATCAAGGGAACTTTCTATTGCACCGCGACGCTGGTCGCGCTGTCCTTCCTCGCGGCGCCGCCGGCCGAGGAACGCGATGGTGCGGGCTTCGACATGGGTGCCGCCATCACCGCAGCGAGCGGCGCATATCAATATGTGACCTCGCTTTGCGTCGAAAAGCCCGAGGTCTGCGAGAAGGGTGCGGAAACCTTCCAGGCGCTCGGCCAGCGGGCCCGCGAAGGCGCGCTCGTCGCCTATCAGCTGCTCGACAAGCAGTTCACCACTGACGGTGCGACGGCTGTGGCAGCGGAAGAGAGCGTTGCGCCCAAGCGTGGCGGCGCCGTCGAGATCGTCTCGCCGGCCGCCGAAACGCCACGTCTTGCCAATGTCGAGGTCGAGGCCCCTGTGATCACCGGGACGGTGACGCCGGCGGAACGGCCAAAGCATCTGCCGAAACCCTACCAGCCGCCGAAGCCCTGAGGGCAGACGCGCTTCCTGCGATTGCCACACGGCAATCCTCCAAGAATTCCGGGGCGGATGCCCGCCCCTTCCCCGCTTGCAGCCGGCCCTGCCATGGACCGGATGCCTGTCTGCCTGTCCCTGACTGAATTCGGCATTTGCCGGGCCGCGTAGCGCAAGCTGCGCGGCTTTTTTCTTTTCAGGCGCTATCTCATCACCGGCTGGGGAACGCCTTCGTCGACATTGCGGCCATCAGGCACGGACGTATGCAGATCCCCATGCCTGATCTCGACGATCCCGATACAGCCGAGACCAAGTGACATCGCAAAGAGCCGCCATCGACAGGTTTCGTTGACGCAGCCGGTTCAAATGCGCGCCGGTCTGGCCTATATCGGTCCGACTGAAACGCGGGTGGGCAGCATGGCGACTTTGAACGAGATGATCGACGACTTCGGCTTCCTGGATGATTGGGAGGACCGGATGCGTTACGTGATCGAGCTCGGCAAGGCCCTGCCTGATCTGCCCGATGCGGAGAAGACGGCTGCCAACAAGGTGCAGGGCTGTGCGAGCCAGGTGTGGTTGTCGGTCTCGGCGGGTGAAGGTGCCGATCCGCTGATGGAGTTTCGCGGTGACAGCGATGCCTTCATCGTGCGCGGCCTCGTCGCCATCGTGCTTGAAGCCTATTCCGGAAAAAAGGCCTCCGACGTGGTCGCCTTCGACGCGCTTGACCTGTTCAAGCAACTTGGCCTGCTCGAGCACCTGACCGCCCAGCGCGCCAACGGCCTGCGCTCGATGATCCAGCGGATCCGCGAGGAGGCTGCGCGGCGGCTGGCGTGATCGCCCTCCCTACCCGGTTCTCGGTCGAAATCCCTCCTCGCCCCAGTGCCGGGACCTTGGATTCGCTGGTGGCGGGGCGTAGTGGCGCGCGAGTGCGAGCAGGGCTGCCCGCAGCATCAGCTTGGCGGAGCGGGCCGGCCATTGGCGTTCGCGCTCGACGGTTTCCAGCCCCTTGCCGAAGCAGCAGATGTCGAGCGCGACACCGGACAGTTCCGGACCCATGGCTTCCACGGCGCGGGTCACGCGGCGGCGTGCGGCCAGCCTGTTGTCGGCGAGCTCGACCGAAGCCGGTGGCGCGCCCGAACTGCGGCTCGACAGGCGCGGCTGCCAGCTTGCGGTGACGCGCGGCTGCAGGCCGGCAAAATCGAAATCCGCGGCGAGGCGCTCGCCGGCTGACACCGCATCCTCCGACAGGAAGGCACGACCGTCCTTCTCCTTCAGCCGCAGCAGCGGAAAGAGGGGGGACTCCTGCAGGTTGCGACGCACCTGATGGCGGCCCTCCGGCAGGACCAGCGTCTCGTTCGCAATGGTGCGGTGCTGCGCGGCATGGACCTCGTCAGGCAGGTCACAGAGATCGCGGCGAAGCCAGGCGGTCGTCTCGGGCGTGGCGACGAGGCCGAGCGGCGACGAAGCCAGCAAGCCATCGGCAACAAGGCGGGCGACAAGTTCTGCGGCAGGTTCGGTTACCGATGCGGCATCAAGCGTCGCCACGGATGCGGGCTTGCCGTCTGCGGCAAGGGCGAGCGGGCCGGCCAAGGCGCGGCGCAGGATCTGACGGATCTGCTTGCGCTCGGCCCGGCCCGGGGCTGCCGCGCGGATGCCTGCATGGGCCGCCGGTGCGGTAATTTCGGTCTGGGTCTTCCTGCGGGACATAAACTTCTCTCCCTTCAGATGCGTCGTCCGGCGACAAGATGGACCGCGCTCGCCATGCGCTCGACGATGGAGACGAATGTGTCGTAGGCGCGGTCATCGCGGCGGTCCTCGACCATCCGGCAGGCATGGCCGACCGTGGAGCGATCGCGGCCAAAGGCCTGCGCAACCTCGCCCATCGGCATGGAATAGGCGACATGGCAGACATACATGGCCACCTGGCGCACATGGCTCGTTGCACGCCGACCAGGGTCCTGGTCATGCTCGAGGCCGGTGGCGCGCAGAAGCTCCTCCGTCAGCTGGCGGACGATCATGCACAGGAGCCGGCGCTCCGGCGTCAGAGGGCGCTCTGCAGGCGGATCGTCTTCATCCGGAAAGGCTGCCTCCGGTTGCCATTCCAGGGCAGGCGCTGCAGGCAAGGCTGGTGTCGGGGAGAGAGGGGGTGGATCGATCGCCATGGCTCAACTCGATATAGGATTTTCTTCCTATTCAAGCTAGCAGAGTTCTGCGGCATGTGAACCCCTGAAATCTAGGGTCTAAAGCAGGAAAGATTCTTTTGCGCCAGCCGCACCCGAAGTTCGCGGCCATTGGAATATTTTCCTGACGCTGAATGCAAAAAGGCCGGTCGCAGGACCGGCCTTGATGCATCTGCACCGTCCTTAGACGGTGAAAGGCTCACTTGCCGCGCTTGCGGCGCTGGCCGAGGCCCATTTCCTTGGCGAGGCGCGAACGCGCTTCGGCATAGGCAGGTGCGACCATCGGATAGTCGGCCGGCAGGCCCCACTTCTCGCGATACTCTTCCGGGGTCATGTTGTAATGGGTCATCAGGTGACGCTTCAGCGACTTGAACTTCTGGCCGTCTTCGAGGCAGATCAGATAGTCGTCTTCGATCGACTTGCGAATCGGAACCGGCGGCTTCGGCTTTTCGACAACAGCCGGTACCGGCGTCGGCGAGGCTGTGTTGTTCAGAGCCTGATGGACGTCGGCGATCAGGCTCGTGAGATCACTGATCTGGACCATGTGATTGCTGACATAGGCCGAGACAATGTCTGCCGTCAGTTCAACCAGCAACTGCTGGCTTGGCCCCTGTTCTACTTCACTCATTTACTTCTCCTGTTCATCTCCTGCAGAGCCGCCGTCCCTACAGTCATCATTCGACATTTCAGCCCGTCCGCAGCACGGACAGACAAGAAAAATTCAGCCCCACGAAGATCACCAAATGTCCCGCCACGGTCCCCAAACCGTTCGGTCTCCTGTGCGTTCATTCTGACGAAGATCGGGCCGGCGCACGCACCAATACCTAAAACTCAACTTCGCCAGAAGCATTCAACGCAACAGATCAGCGCTCTCTGGAATGAATTAACATTCCGAGCGCAAATGTCCACCCGATTGTTCTACTAGATCTAACGGGTGGAAAGCTCTTTTATTAGACGTTTGTCCATGTTTGCACTGCAAACGGGTCTTTCCGATTTCAACAGATGGACTTACTCAACCAGCAATACGTTAGCGTGATTATCCCATCATATCATCACGAACCGATTTAGACCAAAGCGGATATCCGACTTTGTGTGCCGCACGCGCGAGAAGATGCGCCGAGACTGGCGCCGTCAGGATAAAGAAAACGATGCCAGCCAGCGCACGACCGAACGTGGCGACATCCGCCGCATGCAGGCCGACGGCAAGCAGCAGAAGACCGGAGCCGACAGTGCCGGCCTTCGAGGCTGCATGCATGCGGGTGTAGAGATCCGGCAGGCGGTTGAGACCGATCGCGGCTACCAGTGAGAACAGGGCGCCGACGACCATCAGGGCCGCTATGGCCAAAGCTGCGAGAAGCGAGATCATTTGGCCTCCTTGCCGATCGCGGCGGGCGTCTTGGCAGGCTTGCTCTTCTTGGCGGCTTTGGCTGCCGGGGCGCTTGCGCCCGCCTTTGCGGGCGTCAGCCCCGGTTGAACCGCCTCCCCTTCCCCCACTCGACCGCGGGCCAGTACGAAGCGGGCAAAGGCGACGGTCGCCAGGAAGCCCACGAGACCGAGAGCAATGGCGATATCGATGTAGAGCGTGTAGCCGGTTCTGAGCGCAATGACGGCGATGAAGCCGATGACGATGCCGACGAGCATGTCGAGCGCAATCACGCGATCCGGCAGCGTCGGGCCGACCACCACCCGGTAGACGGTGATGAGCAGCGCCAGCACCAGGATGACGATGGCGAAGACGGAAGCGTATTCGACGATCAGTTCGGGGGTCATCAGGCGAAGGCCTCCATGATCTTCTTTTCGAAGCCCTCGGCAATGTCACGTCGGGCCGCCTCGACATCGGAGCAATCGATCGCATGCACATACAGCGTCTGGCGATCTTCGGAAACGTCGACCGACAGCGTGCCGGGCGTCAGCGTGATGAGATTGGCGAGCAGCGAGATCTCCCAGTCGCTCTTGACCGTCAGCGGATAGGCGAAGATGCCGGGCTTCAGATCCATCTTCGGTCGCAGGACGAGAACGGCGACGCGCCAGGCGGATTTCGCCAGCTCGACAAGGAAGAGAAGGATGAGCGACAGGACCCGGCGGGTGCGGCTCGTGTAGTCGGCACCGACGAAGCGCTCCCGAAGGAGGTAGAGCGTCAGAAGCGAGAGCACGAAGCCAAAAATCAGATTGAGGAGCGTGAAGCTACCCGAGACGGTGGCCCAGATCACCGCCATCAGGATGCTGATTGCATAAAGGCTCATCGGGCACCTCCTTCAGGGAAGACGGAGCGAATGTAGGTGGTGGGATCCAGCAGACCGGTGGCGGCATCCTGGCTGGCGACGATCAGGCTGTTCGGGAAGAGGCCGAACCAGACGACAAAGGCCGTCAGGATCAGGATCGGCATCATGCGCCAGCGCTGTGCGCCCGCCGTGATCGCCGGTGCGCTCGTCACCTCGGCAGTGCCCTCGACGGCCACGGGGCGCCAGAAGGAGAAGAGGAAGACGCGCCCGAAGGCAATCGTGGTCAGGAAGCCCGAGATCAGGACGGATGCTGCCAGCCACCAGGCACCGATATCAATCGATGCCTTGACCAAGAGCGCCTTTGGCCAGAAGCCCGAAAAGGGCGGCAGGCCGCTTGCGGCGAAGAAGAGCGCCAGCGCAAGGGCGCTGAAGGCCGGGGCGATAGCCCAGAGCCCGGCGACACGATCAAGGCGGTAATGCCCGCCGATCCGGGCAATCTCGCCGGCGACGAGATAGAGCGCCGTCATCAGCAGGATCGAATGCAGAGCGTAGAAGATCGCGGCACCGACGGCGAGATTGCTGCCGATCGCCACGCCGGCCATCATGTTGCCGATGCCGGCGATGACGACGAAGCCGAGGAAGCGGCGGATATCGTTCTGGGCGAGTGCGCCGATGGCGCCGAAAATCATGGTGAGTGCTGCGACGATGGCGATGACGAGGCTCAAGGCTTCACGCTCGACCGGGAAGAGCATGACCACGACGCGGAACAGCGCGTAAACGCCGACCTTGGTCAGAAGGCCGGCAAACAGCGCCGACACGACGACGCGCGGCGTGTGATAGGAGGCCGGCAGCCAGAAATTGACCGGGAAGGCTGCCGCCTTCATCGAGAAGGCGAGAACGAAGAGCGCCGTCAGCGTCATCAGCGGCGCGGTCTCGCCGTATTGCGGGACCTTCATGGCGATATCGGCCATGTTGAGCGTGCCGAAGATGGCATAGACATAGGAGACGCCGATGAGGAACAGCGTCGTCGCCATCAGGTTCAGGACGGCATATTTCAGCGCCCCGTCGATCTGTTCGCGCTCGGAACCGAGGATCAAGAGGCCGAAGGACGAGATCAGCAGAACCTCGAACCAGACATAGAGGTTGAAGATATCGCCGGTCAGGAAGGCACCGGACACGCCGGCCATCAGCAGCATCAGCAGCGGATAGAAGCCATAGCGGCGGCCACTGGTGTTGATCTCCACATGGGCATAGAGGGCGCCGCAAAAGGCAACGATGGCGGATGCGAGTGCGAGCAATGCCCCGGTCAGGTCAACCGTGATGGCGATGCCGAAAGGCGGCAACCAGCGGCCCATCATCATGGTCAGAGGTCCGTCGGCCAGGACCTTCATCAGCAGCATGACGTCATTCAGGACGAGAAGCGCCAGACCCAGCAGTGCCACTGGCGGATGCCAGTGGGTGCGGTGGCGGATCATCATCAGGATCGCGCCGAAGGCGATGCAAAGCGCCATGGGCGTGACGGCGAGCCAATGGGCGGCCGTCATCGGCTCCATCACATAGGCGCTAGCGTAGTCGGCAGGTGTCGTTGTGGGGGCGGCCATGAGGTCCTCGTGTCTCCTGCTCAGTAGCCGCTGGGCGGCAGCGGTTCGTCCTTCGGCTCGGCGACGCGCATTTCAGCGGTGTCGTCGGTGCCAAGGTCCTGATAGGCGCGGTAGGTGAGCACCAGCAGGAAGCAGAAGAAGGAGAAAGAAATGACGATCGCCGTCAGGATCAGGGCCTGCGGCAGCGGATTGGCGGTGCCAGCCGGAAGCACATCCATGCCGCCCGGGATGATCGGCGGAATGGCAGGCGTCAGACGACCGGCGGTGAAGAGCAGCATGTTGACGGCGTTGCCAAGCAGCACGACGCCGAGAAGGATGCGGATGATCTTCTTCGACAGCATCAGATAGACGGCGCCAGCGAAGAAGATGCCGACGACGAGTGAGAAGATGACTTCCATCAGCCGTCATCCCTTTCTTCCAGTGCAAGTGCGATCGAGGTGAAGGTGCCGACAACCACGAGATAGACGCCGATATCGAAGGAGATGACCGTGGCAAGCGGCACTTCGACATCGAACAGGCTCGGATAGACCCAGATGCCGGTCATGAAGGGATAGCCGAGCGGCGCGGAAATGATGCCCGACAGGGTCGAGATCAGCAGGCCGCAACCGGCGACCGACATCGGATGAAAGACCATGGCGCGGCGCACGGCCTGAACGCCGAAGGCGATGCCATAGATGGCAAAGCCCGCCGCTCCGATCAGCCCGCCGATGAAGCCGCCGCCGGGCTCGTTGTGGCCGCGCAGCAAGACAAAGATCGAAAAGACCAGCATCAGCGCCGTCAGGAAGGGCGCGAAGGTGCGGAAGATCAGGGTGTTCATGAGCGCTTGCCACCTTTCGTCTTGGTCGGACGTACCACCTCGGCGGAGGCCTCGGTCGGCGCCATGGCGGGCGCTGCCGGCGCGCCACCGACGCGGATGCGGATCAGCGCCAGGATGGAGAGGCCGGTGATCATCACCACGCCGATCTCACCCAGCGTATCGACGCCGCGATAGTCGACAATGATGACGTTCACCACATTGGCGCCGTGGGCGATGATCTTCGAATGCTCGGCGAAGAAGGCCGAGAGCGAGCCGTCGAAGGGACCTGCCGTCGAGGCTGCGAGCATCAGGCCGAAGCCGAGGCCGCAGGCGATTGCCAGCGTGCCGTCGAGCAGGCGGGCAACCATCGGGCGGTGATCGGCGAGCGAGAGCCTGAGCCGGGTCATGACAAGAGCGAGAATGACGACCGACAGCGTCTCGACCATGAACTGGGTGAAGGAGAGATCCGGCGCGCCATAGAGCAGGAAGATGACGGCGACCGCGAAGCCCTGGATGCCGAGGCAGACAATGGCCGTCAGGCGATCCTTGGCGGTGAGCACGGCCACCACCCCGATCACGGCAATCGCCAGGATCGCCATTTCGTGGAAGTCGAACTCATCCGGCCAGGCGACGCCCGATGGCAGCTCGCCGAAGACGACAGGCGTGACCAGGAGCACGATCGCCACGAAGATGAAGGAGAGCGTGATATAGGTTTCCAGACGGCCGTTCTGGACGATGCGGGTGATCGCCGTGGAGGACCGGACCAGACCGGTGATGAAATGGTCGAAGCCGCGATCGGGGCTGACGCCGAGGCCGGTAACAAGCCGGTCGACGCCGGCGCGCAGGCGCTCGAGCCCGAGATAGAGCACGACGCCGAGGATCACCGTCAGCACAGACAGCGCCAGGGCTGCCCCGACATGCGGCACAAGGCTGATGGTGATCGATTGGAGCTCGCCATCGACCGCGCTTGCCATGGGCGAGGAGATGAAGCGGTGCGTGATGCCGGAGAAGAGCGCGGCGACCAGCGAGAGCACGGCCAGAGTCAGCGGTCCGATCCACAGCAGCACGGGGCCTTCATGGGCATGCTGTGGCGTGTCGCCTTCCCGACCGATGAAGGGCTTCAAACCGACGGCAAAGGCGATGACGAACATCAGGGCATTGCCGATAACGGCGACAGCCGTGAAGAGGATGGCACGCGGGCTGGTGCCGGCGAGCGCCGCATAGATCTCTTCCTTGGCGAGGAA
>OGCL01001549.1_pt1 | contig 19042 bp, 17 predicted proteins | sample 1570041 | NCBI WGS metagenome assembly OGCL01 (sample SAMN06266162, study PRJEB24511) | hot springs metagenome | isolation source: Hot spring water | place: South Africa: Limpopo | collected 2015-06-22
AAAACCCCTGCACAGTTCTTAGCTGAACAAGGGTTTCCTCTTTTTTCTTAAATGTCTACAAATGCTTTACAACTTCATCATCGAGTTCTTTTTTAGTAAATAACATTAATATCTTGTGGTTGAGATAATACCGTATAGAGACGTGCATTGGTTGCCTCTACATAGGGAGCCACAAAGTAGGCAGATATTCCAAAGGTCAAGAGTCCTAATAAGTTCCATAAGATAAAGGATAGATCTAATACAAAGATATCCAACTTATGACCCATGGTCATTTGTTTACTCTTCTCTAGAGCTTCTTTAGGTGTTAAGCTCGTATCTTCGGCTAAGAGATAGGGTACATATCGATATTGGTATCCTTTGATGATCCCTGGAATAATAAAGACAAATGTCCATAGTAGGATTGATAAGAAAGCTAATCCTTGTGCTTTTATAATAGGCATAATATCTTTAGAATTGAATCCAAAGAATAGTTTACTAATATCTACATCACCTTTAAATCCATCAATAAAGAACTTACTCTTACCAACTTCTATAATAAATCCAAGGAATAAGAATGCGATTCCCAATACAATTGAAATAAATGTGACAGTTCCGATTGCGAGAAATCCGAGTGGTCTAATATTACTAATTGCGGATCGTAATAGTTCAAATCCATAAGGTACTGATATATTAACATCTATTCCATTATTTACAACATATTCATAGTTTTGTTGGAATTGTGCACCTGTATTAGGATTGTTTCGTCCAAATCCATTCATGAGTAGAGTAGCGATGAGTACTACGATAAATGCTTTCCAGTAGTGTGATCTTAGAAATCCTTTAGCATAGTCTTTTAATTCTCTTCTTGTCCACATATTAAATAATCCCCCTTTTATAGTAGTTTAACATGGTATGGATTAAGAGTGGGTTAAGAAAAGTTAATAATGAAAGATATGTAAAATTATGAGAAAATCAAAATAGTAGTTCAAATAATAAAGTCGGGGGACATTTATGAATAATACATTAAAACAGTTAAAAGATATTGATGAAGCTATTTCATTAAACATTGAACATTTAAGAAAGGAGAATAGTGGGTTATTAACAACTAATGTTCTTAAGTATTTGAGAGATCTAACTGAAGTTGTTGCAGTCATAATTAAAAGCAATAAAATAGATTCTGATTATGATTACAATAATATACAATCATCACTGAAATTCATAAAAGCTAATTATAAATATAATTTTATTTCTAAATTTCATAAATTTCTAGAAATATCAGCTTCACATTACACATCAGATTTTGATAAATCTCAAAGACTTATGTTAAAGTACTATGATTATATTCTTAGAATAAGAAAAATAATAAATGATGACTATAATGTAAAAATACTTTCTAACTTTGAATTAATAAATATAAATCAAGATCCAAGTTTAGAAAAATATTATAAAGAAATATCAAATAAAATAAATAATGTAAGCTCTAGTGTTTTGATATCAGCTTCTAAGAATAGATATTACATACTTAAAATAAAACCATTCTATATAGAGAATAATATTTATTATGAAGTAACATTTACATCAGCAAGTGATTACTCTAGTAAATTTAACAGAACAGTAGCTTTTACAAAACTACCTATTTTATCAAACTATTCTGTGAAGTTAGATATTAATGAGGAGAATATTAAAATACAAAATAAAAACCTTCCGATTAATATTATTACAGATTGGAGTGTTTCGATACGACCTTGTGAACTGGAAAGATACTCTAAAATTCTTGGTTTCTCTTATAAAGCTGCATCAAGTAATAATGAATATTTATCAATAATGAAATACATAAGTAATTCCGGTATTACACTAAATGAAGTTCTAGATTTTGATGATGAAGAGTTTAATGAGTTTATAAGTAGAATACATACAGAATCAACAAAAATAAAATTCATTGATGTCATAATTGAAAGTAGAAAATATGTTAAGAATAATCTGGCAGGAAGAAACATAATTACTTACTTATTATTTTCGCTTAATAATAAGATTATGAAAAATCAAATTAGCTTAACAGGGTGTGAAAGATTAAATAATCTAAAGTTAGATTATAAATGTATTCCTTTTGATCAAATGCCATTATCAGCATCTTTATGTAATCATAATCCAAGATTAAATGACATTATTGAATGCTTTGGCATTAAAAATAGAGAACATGAATTTCTGTCAAGAATAATTAGGATTAACACAGAAAATGAAATGAAATTATATACTCAAAAAGAAGATTTAGAATCATTTTCGGATTTAGATAAGTTAGTAAATATGTTTAATGGAAATCTATACTATAAACACAAAAATCGGGAACTTAAACAATATAAGAATAATGTATATATTCATGGATATGAAGAAGATACCTTAAATATCATAAATAACCTAAGAAAATTATCAAACGTTGAGCCAACGAATTATTCGAATGTAGTAGAATATTGGCTAAATGAATCTGCATACTCAATCGATTGTGATGAAAAGAGAGAAATAATTAAGAAGCTTTTTGATAAATCTAAAGTAGCAATAATTTATGGAGCAGCTGGGACAGGTAAGTCAACACTAATTAACCATATTTCAAATTTTTATGCTTCAAGTAAGAAATTATATTTAGCAGTTACTAATCCAGCTGTTGATAATCTTAGAAGAAGAGTTAAAGTAGCTAATGCGGATTTTAAAACAATAAGTAAATTTAATCATCCAGTAAACCATGAAGTTAGTTGTGACATTTTGTTTATAGATGAATGTAGTACGGTTAGTAATTCTGATATGCGGAGAATTTTAGAAAAAGCGAAGTTTGAATTTCTTGTTCTTGTGGGAGATGTATATCAAATTGAATCTATTAACTATGGAAATTGGTTTGAAATAGCGAGAAATCTTATACCTAATAATTCTATATTTGAGCTATTTTATCCTAGAAGAAGCTCAGATGCTAATCTTATCAAATTATGGGATTTAGTCAGGAAAAACGAAGATAACATTCTTGAACATATTCAACGTTGTAATTACTCAAAACCACTAGAAAGCATACTGTCAGATGAGTTTAATAATGATGAGATTATATTATGTTTAAACTACGATGGTTTGTACGGTATCAACAATTTGAATAAGTTTATGCAATTAAGCAATCAGAATTCTCCAGTTCAATGGGATGTTTTGACATATAAAATTGGAGATCCGATTCTGTTTACTGAAAACGAGAGATTTTCGCCACTAATCTATAATAACTTAAAAGGTAGTATTGTAAAAATAGAAAAAAATGATGATGAAATTATTTTTGATATCCGAATTGAAATCCCATTAATGACTATTCAAGCTAAAATGTATGATTTTAAATTAATAAGTTCAGATGAAAATAGTTCAATTATACGATTCTCGGTTTTGAGCTATTCAAATTCAGATGAAGATGAAGATAGCTTTTCAAGAACTCAAGTGCCATTCCAAATAGCTTATGCAGTATCGATTCATAAAGCTCAAGGATTAGAGTTTGAATCTGTAAAACTTGTTGTAACTGAAGAAGTTGATGAAATGATTACACATAATATATTTTATACAGCTATAACTAGAGCTAAATCAAATCTGAGTATATATTGGTCACCAGTTGTTGAGAAAAACATACTAAATAATCTAAAGCATAAAGTCAATCATCGTGATGTATCAATATTTGTTGAGAAACATGGGTTAAAGATAAACTAATAAGGTTATAAGTAATTATGTAATGGTATAATCAAATCAAGTTTAATTAAAAGGATATATATGAAAAATACAATTGAGAGAGTTCATAAGTTCACCAAAGATCGTGATTGGGATCAATTCCATCATCCAGAGAATCTAGCAAAGTCTATTTCAATAGAAGCTGCAGAGTTATTAGAATGTTTCCAGTGGAGTAAAGAGTTTGATCACACTAGTGTTACTGAAGAACTTGCGGATGTATTAATCTACTGTATTCAAATGGCAGATAAGTTAAATGTAGATATCGAAGATATTATAAATAAGAAGATGGATAAGAATGAATTGAAATATCCTGTAGATAAATCTAAAGGTAAAAGTGATAAATATAATAAATTATAGGGGTGGGGTATGATTGTTTATTCAGACTCTAAGTACAATTTTATGGAAGTTGTATTAGATGGAAAGATTGCGGATATTATTGAACAGAGTTTAAGAGATCGAATTGGATTGAAGGTTAGTCAATCTGAGTTCAATGCATTTCAAAACTCTTTAGTTTTTGTGCGCATGATGTTAAGCCAAACAAAATTACACGATGATACAACAGTATCGATAGAATATCGAATACCTAACACATCAAAGAGGATTGACTTTATCATTAGTGGTTTAATAGAAGATGAGAAACCTAGTGCTGTCATATTAGAACTTAAACAATGGCAAGAAGCAGAAGCAATAACTTCATCTGATGGACTCGTTAGAACTATGGTTGGAGGAGGAAAGAGAGTTGTGACTCATCCTTCTTATCAAGCATGGTCTTATCAGAGTATGTTAAATGATTATAATGAAAATGTTTATAGAATCCCTATTGAACTATCTTCGTGTGTTTTTATGCACAATTACACTAAGATAGAAAATGTAGGGATTTTTAATAGTCATTATGAACCATATTTGAAAAAAGCTCCTGTTTATGCAAAATCAGATATAAAGAAGTTAAGTCAATACATTGATGAAAAGATTAAACTACCTGATTATAAGAAAACAATTGAGCTAATAGAGTATGGAAAAATAAAACCTTCTAAATCTCTTCAAGATTCACTAGCAAACATGTTAGAAGGGAATCCTGAATTCATATTAATTGATGAACAAAAAGTAATATTCGAACAAGCTGTAACACTCGCAAGACTTTCACAAAAAGATAGAAAGAAACGAGTCATGATTATAGATGGTGGACCAGGTACTGGTAAAACAGTTGTGGCGATAAACTTAATGGTATACCTAACAACAGAATATGAAATGCATTGTCGATATGTCACAAAGAATTCTGCACCAAGACAAGTGTATAAATACTATCTAAAGAAACATGGTCAAAAAGGTAAGAATATAGATTATCTATTTACGGGTTCAGGCAGTTTCACAGATACTCCAACAGATTACTATCCTGCTTTGATTGTGGATGAAGCACATAGATTAAATAAGATGTCTGGAATGTTTGAAAACTTAGGTGAAAACCAGATTAAAGAAATTATAAACTCTTCATTATTCTCAATATTCTTCATTGATCATGATCAAAAGATACATATTAAAGATATTGGTAGTACAGATGAAATTAAACATTGGGCTGAATATCTTAATGCTCAAGTATATGAAAATAAATTAGAATCACAGTTTAGATGTAATGGTTCTACTGGCTATCTTAATTGGTTGGATAATCTTCTTGAAATAAGACAAACCGCAAATGATGTATTTGATTTCGATTATGATTTCAAAGTATTTACAGATTTAAATGAAATGCGTAAAGCGATTGAAGAGAAGAATAAAGTAAGAAATAAATCGAGAATACTTGCAGGTTATTGTTGGGACTGGGTATCAAAAAATAATAAAGATACATACGATATTGTGTTTGACGAATTTGATTTCAAAATGAAATGGAATTTAAGCAATGAGATATTCGCAATATCAGATTCATCCATTACGGAAGTTGGATGTATACATACCTCTCAAGGATTAGAGTTTGATTATGTCGGTGTCATTATAGGTGAAGACTTAACTTATAAAGATGGACATATTGTGACTGATCCATTAAAGAGAGCTTCTACAGATCAATCACTCAAAGGGATTAAGACTATGATTAAGACTAATCCTGAGAAAGCTTATAAGATTGCAGATGAAATTATAAAGAATACTTACAGGACACTAATGACCAGGGGGATGAAAGGTTGTTATGTGTATTGTGTGGATAAAAAAATCGAAGATTATTTGAATTTCAAGATTTTTAAATTTCGAAATAGTTAGGAGCGTAAATCGAGGATGTATGATTTAGATAAATTTGAAGAAGAACACACTACGTACTATTATGGTCAATATAAAATTTCTGATCTGAAGTTTGATGGTAGAAAGAGATATAAACTTATTTTTTTAAATAGTCCAAAAGTCATTTATGATGTTTCAGGTACGCAACTTAAGAAAGAGTATTCTGAGTATTATCCTTTCAAAATAGTCAAATTCCTTATGGAGACTATAATTTATTTATGAATCAAATATATTAATTACAACTAATGATTAAAAATATTACAATTCTTAAAAATTAATAATTTCATAGATAAACTATATGATTTGAGCAAGAGCGAGCAAGTTTAACTAATAATGAATTAGTTAACAATAAATAACAGGAGATTATATGCAAATTACTTTTTTAATTGGAAATGGATTTGATTTAAATTTGGGTTTAAAAACAAAGTATAGCGATTTTTTTGAATATTACTTAAAAAAAACTAATGATAATGAAGAAATCATCAAATTTAAAAATAGTATTTTGGAAAACATAGAAAATTGGTCTGAAGCAGAATTAATGTTTGGAGAATATGCAGAATCTCTAAGTGAACTTGACACATATAAATTAATTCTAAGAGATTTTAAATTAAACCTTAGTAAATATCTCACATCTGTTCAAGATGAATTCAATTTAGACTTATTAAATGAAAAAACCTGCAATCAATTTAAAGAGTCAATAGTTAGCTACTATAAGAAATTCAAAAAGACAAATTCAAATAAGATACAAAATCTAATAAACAAAAACACCCATGAGATTTGGAATTATAATTTTGTTACATTTAATTATACGAATGTTTTATCAAAATGCATAGATAAGATAAAGGTTACAGACGATTCATTTCCGAGACATTCAAACTATAATGATACTTTAAGTCAAATTACTCATATTCATGGAATGACACACAATCATTTAATTTTTGGTTTAGATAATGAGACCCAAATTAAAAATCAAGATTTTAGAAATGAATCAAGACTCAAAGAAATAATATTAAAACCAGAAATAAATTTAAAGTTAAAGAAAGAGATTCATACGGAAGTAACAAGAATAGTTTTATCAAGTAAGCTTATTTATATATTTGGAATGTCCATAGGTGAAACAGACTTGGTTTGGTGGAAATTATTAGCCGAATGGCTTCAGAAGGATCTTTCAAATATTTTAGTAATTGTAAACTATACCAAAGAAATAGATCAAACGATTCCAGAAGATGAAATAGAGTTCGAAAATAAAGTGCTCGATAGGTTCTTTAGATTAGTGAATGCTTCTGAGAAAGTGGAGTCTACACTTAGAAATCAAATAATAGTTGAATATAATACAGAAATGTTTAAAATCCTAACGTAAAATAAGTAGTAATTTTGATAAAAACATAAAAATTTTAAGCTCAAGGAAGGCCTATAATGAAACTTATAATACTAGGGAATGGTTTTGATTTAGCAAGTGGTTTACCAACAAAATATCGAGATTTTTTTGAAGATTTAACAATAAAGAATAATTCTAATTTTAAAGAAATTAATAATTTTATAAACAAAGAAATTAATTCTTCATCAAAACAAAGTTGCATAAATTATTTTGAAAGTACAAAGAATGAAATATTTGTAACTTCAGGTAAAACACCAAAGCAATTAGCAGCTGAAAAGTTCCAAATTTCTATCGATGATGATAAAAGAAAAGTCGAGGAATTGTATAATGATTTCCTAATTAATCACATTATAGATAAATTAGATTTTTGGGCATTTCTTTTTTGGGTCAAAAATAAGAAAATGACAGAGAATAAAGATTGGTTTGAGGTAGAATTAGAAATAAAAGAATTTCTTAATGCCATTTTAAAAATATCTAAAAACGAAGAGATCGATCCAGAGTATAGTATATTTAATAGTGATTTTTTTAGAATATTGATGATTGAAAATCTATCATACTTCGAAGATTCAAAATTCGAGAATATACTTGATAAAGTTGATAATAATTCCAAGCTCGATGCATTGCTTTTAAAATATTTCCTATATTTAAAGGATATTTACAATAATAATATATTCTATGGTCTTTATTTAGAGTTAACAAAGTTTGAAGACAAATTCAAAAATTATATATATGAAATTTTGGAAAAATTTGTTCGAAAGGATTCTAATAATTTAAAAATATATAGAGATAACTTTCTAGAATTAATAAAACATGATTCTATTCATAATCAGTATAGTGTTCTAAATTTTAATTATACAAGTTTCACTGATAGTTCAAACAAAATATCTGAAGCTCAAAAAATAATATTTAGAAGAGAAAACAAAGACGTTAATATTTTTGAATCAAATATACATGGAAACTATAGAAAATTATCAATTTTTGGTATTGATCAGAAAAAAATTGAAGCAACTTCACCATTGTATCAGTTCACAAAAACATACAGAAAGATGATAGATCAAGATAAAATATCAAGATTTTCATTACCAAACATAAATATGATTGATGAAATAATATTCTATGGGCACTCGTTATCTGACGCAGATTACTCATATTTTCAAAGCATTTTTGATTTCTATAATATTTATCAAAGTGATATTAAATTATCGTTTTTCTATAGTGAATATGGTTTAATCGAAGACTTTGCAGAATTAAGAAGGAAACAGATTAACAATGTATCGAATTTATTAAATAAGTACGGAGATACTATAGGTAATAATGACCGAGGAGAAAATTTAGTTCATAAATTATTATTGGAAAATCGATTAGGTTTTAAGATAATTAAACTTAAGAAAGTTCATACAAGTCAGTTATATTTCGATCTAATGGATTATAGAGTGAACAAAGCTGAAGTTGAAAATGTAAGTTCGGATAAGATATTTAGATATGATATTGTTACTTCGATTGTAGAGCAAAAACCGACAGAATTAAAAGATTTGATGAAAATAAAAGGGTTTAGTGATAGAAAAATAGAAAATTATGGACTAGATATAATTGAAATTGTTAAAAAACAAAAATATAATAAGTCAATTTAGCATGATAATGGAGTAAATTATGGCAACAAAGAATTTATCATTTTACTTTCCAGACAGTGATAATGCTTCTGGATTAAAAATATTTAAAGAAATAGGAACGGCTTTAACTGGTTTCTACTTTAAACGTTCATATTTGCCTAATGTTTTAAAAGAAGAAAATTCAAGTAATTATGCTATCTATTTTCTTTTTGATGACAGTGATAATGATCCTATTGTATATATAGGTCAATCAACGAATGGATCAATACGAATTAAAGATCATGTTAAGAAGAAAGAGTTCTGGAGTTTTTGTATTATGGTTGTCTCTGATAATAATAGTTTTGATAAATCAGCCATAGATTATTTAGAATATCATTTTATTCATAAGTTTAAAAACACTGTTTATAAACTAGAAAATATAGATAATCGTAATACTCAACCATTAGTTAATGTATTTCAAAAGAGTACTTATGATAATTACTGTAATCAGATTGAATTTATGTTAGAAGCTAATGGGATTGATTTCCTTGAAAAGAAAAACAGTAAAGAAAAAGACTTTCAATTCTTTGAAGCTAGTAAAGGAATTAAATCAAAACTATATGTTAAGGACGATGTATTCTTCCTTACTAAAGATTCAATAATTTCTATGCCCATCGAATCTTCAAAAGAGTGGAATGATGATGGAAGATTTTATAAAAGTCACTCTTATAGATTCAATGAATTAATAATTGATGGTAAAGCAAAGACAATAGAGAATAATCCATCAAAAGCAATCCTTTTAGAAGATATACCTTTCAAAAGTCCAAGTGCTGCAGCTGAAATAACTTCAGGTTATGCGGAAAATGGATGGCTATTTTGGAAGGGTTTAAATGAAATAAGAAAAATAGATTCGGATTTAAATAATAATTAGTTTAATCTACTATTGAGATAATAATCATATTTATTAAATTACTAATACTTGGTCAAAGGAGGTTTACATTGAGAGAGATACTTGTATGTGAAAATTGTAATAAAATTTGGACTGGGAATAAAACTGTCAATAAATACTGTTCAGAATGTTACGGGATATTAAAGCCTTTAAATATATCAGATAGTTTATGGGAAAGAATGTCAGATGTTGAAAAACAAGAAATTTTAAATAACAATGAGAATAAAATAAATACAAAGATTAATTTAGAAATTATTAATGGTGTATATGCAGGAAAAGAAGCATACTTTGAAATAAGACAAAAAAACTTTGTATTGGTATTGGATAATTTCTATAACACTTCTAGTAATAAGGTTGAAAAAAATGAAATTAAAAAAAGTATCGATGAAGCTCATGAGTATTCTACTTATGAAATCGAAAAAGATAAAAGTATAAGTGTATCGATAATAGTTGGATTTGTAACTTGGTTTAGCAGTGGTTTTTATAATTATTATCAAACACTAGATATGTTCTCATTTGTTGAATCAATTGTAACTGGAATTTTATGGGCGTTTATAGCTTGGATAATAAGTAAACAATTTAAAGAGAAAAAACGTGTTATTAAAATTAAATTCTTTGATTTAGAAGTTAACATTAATTATGTTCAAGAAATGCATAGGCTTTTAGAAGACAAATTTAGAAACAGTGAAAGTTCTTATAGTTTTCATTCATTTTCTAAGGAAGATAAATATGAACAACTTATAAAACTAAAAGACTTGCTTGATAGAAATATTATTACTGAAGATGAATTTAAGGTAGAGAAAAAGAAAATATTAAATAAATAGTAAGAAAAAAAAGTAACTTAAGTTGTTATTGCTTACCACTATAAAAGAGAAAATGGTCTATGAAAGATAACTTAATTAATATAAATTTACATGATTTATATCACTTTCTACATTTCAAAGAGATTGAGCTTTTTACATTAACATTCTTGTTCTTAAAATACTTACAAAAGAATAAAAGAAATGAAAATTCAGAACGTGATTTTATTCTCTTTATTAATAATGGTAATATTATTGAAATATTAGATAAAGAAGAATATGCAATTGTTGGAATGTTTTATAGTTCATATATAGGGTATTCGGATTATAAATATAATAATGAAAGGTTTAGAAATTATCTTAGATATTTGAATGAAAAAAATATTTCAGAAGTACTAATTTATATAAGTAAATATATTAAATCTGATGAACTTAAAATACCCCATAATTTTGTAGAGTTTATAAAATGGTTTATTATGAACAATACAATATCCGGTGACTTAACTGTATTGGAATATATGGGATCTAATTTTGAAGATATGAGTATTTTATTAAATGCCTTGAAAATTGAAGAATATGACTTTGTTACACATAGTTATTTAGATTTTTATACAAGAGAGATATTGTCTAGAGTTGTTAATCACAAACCTGTCAAGAATTACAAATTTGATTTTAGTTGCAATAGTGACGTTTTATTACATAAAAAATTCGATTTTATTTATTCATTATTTCCTTGGAATTTAACATTTGTTAATAATCAATTAGATAAAGTTCTTGCTTCCGATATATACGTCACCAATGATTATAAGTCTATATACTACTTATATTCTAAACTTAAATCAGATTCTTATGGATTAGTTTTTGTGTATGAAAACATAATAAATAGTAAAAAATTCTCTGAAGACAGAAGAAGATTTATTAAAACAAATGCTATAAACTCAATAATTAGACTCCCAAAGAAATCGATAGATAATTTTAGTGGGTTTGTTTATTTATTGATATTAAGCAAAGAGAATATGGTTCTTAATTTATTTGATTTCTCAGAATTTTATGAAATAGAGAATAATAAAGTTTCTATTTTAGTCGATAATTTTGTTGAAAGCTATTCAACGCGAGATGATAAATATTTTAGGGAACTAAGTTATAAGGAACTTGATTTAATGAATTTTAATATAAATTTTAAAAATATATTTGGTGATAATAAGTAATAAGCTAAATTATCAAAACACTCTTCGAATATAAAAAAGCAACAATTTATATATGTAAATTCTAATTCATTTAGTATATTCTAAGGTTGAATCTATTCATATTAAACATTGATTTAGTTATTATTCAATCCATATTTCTTAGTTTCAAATACATTTTTCCAATAATTCTCTCGCTCTATTATTGTATTCATTTTAGTTTTAGTATCAAAGATTTCAAGTATTGTGTATTTGAAATTATCAATGATATGTTGCTTACCATATAACTGAACAAGTTCCTTAAATCCATCATTGCCTCCAGTTGGATTTTCTAAATTTGCATAAGAAGACCAACGTTGCCAAATACCATCTGTATTACCAGATGCGGATCCAACGTATAATTTTCCACTACTAGTATCAGTAATTACATAAACACACTTTACATGGGATAAGGCTAGTTTCCAACTCGGTTCATTATTAATAACAATCAATTGTAGGTCTTTATGCTTCAAACAAACATTTTGGTAACCTTGAAAGTTTCCAAGTTTAGTGCTAGGTGCAATTTCATAAATTTCAGGATTTAAAGTTTCCTGAATGTTTAAATATAACCGATTATAGACATCTCGACCAATTGGCTTTTCAATTCGAATAATTAAACGTTTAATATATTCTTCATAATCTTTCATCAATATTAATTTATAACCAACAGAATCAAATACTTCAGGAAGTATTTTTTCTACTTTGTATAAACCACCAAATATAAAATATTCAGGTCCATATGGATAATATTGAGCAAAAGCAATTAAGTACTCAGCATTATTAAGATTATTGTTTGTTTGTTTTGTTTTCCAAGCATTCATTACAATCCATTCTACATTATCCTCTAATAGAAAATCTAAAGCACGTTTACTTGGATCTGATGCATTCATATTAAATTTTATCTTTGTTTTTTCTGGATTTGATACTTTAATAAAGTCTGTAAGTTTTATCACCTAGATTCTCCTGAAAAGTTTTTTTCTAATAAAATTATACAATACAAAGTCGATGTGATAAAAATACCAGATAATATTATTTTAATACTCCAATCTTTGCCACATTAGATGAATAATAATGGTATAGATGTTGCTATTCTTAAAATGTAGACTATAGGTGAAGGGTAATATGATCAAAATAACAAAGAGACAAAAAGACATTATTCAGTATCTGTTGGATAGTAATGGATTTGTGACGGTTAAGAATTTATCCGAACGTTTTAATGTGAGTCAAAGAACATTTAGATATGAGCTCGATACGATTGAATATTTTCTTAAGTCATATGAGATAGAAATTGAACGTAAACCACATTATGGAATAAAGCTTGAAGTCAATGATAGAAAGCATAAATTACTACTCGAGGATTTAAGGTGTGAAGATGATTATCATTTACAGATTGATGAAAGAAGACGTTTGATACTGTTTTATTTGTTATGTGAAAGATTGACAACGATTGAAGTATTAGCAGAGATCCTTAATGTTAGTAAGCAAACAATTCAAAGTGATTTGGAAGAATTAGATAAAGAGCTAAGTGATATCGATTTAAGAATTGTTCGTAAGGTTAGAAAAGGTTGTTTTATTGAAGGAAAAGAAAAAGATATTCGAATTTATTTTAGTCAATTATATTTAAAGACAAGTGATATAGAGAAATCGATTATTGATAAATATATCATCGATAAATGCCAAATAATATCAGGTCAAGCTAAACAAATTGTTTCCAATATGGAGAAATTCCAAAAGTTTAACTTTGCACATCCTAATGAGTTAAGAAGCTTTGTGGCATTTAATCTGTTTAGAACTAGCCAAGGGAATACATTGACTGACATTGATACAAATAAATTTGAAGAAGGTCGATTGTCATTAATTGAAAAATTAACGAACAACTTTGAATTAAAAATTGATGAGAATGACGCACTATTTATCCTTGAACGAATGTTAGACGCAAAAGTAGATTCAATTCCTCAAGCAACAATACAAGAAGATGAAGACGAAAGGATTGCGTCCGAGTTAGCTGATTTCTTATTAGAAGGATTATCGAGTTCATCTAAATTAAATGAAGAAGAAAGTCTAGTTTTTACTGAAAATCTAAGATTACATCTAAAGATAACTCTATTTAGGATTCGAAATAAGTTAAATGTTGAAAATCAAATACTTGATCGAGTAAAAGTAAGTATTCCATTAATTTACGAATATACAAAGAATCGTTTGATTGATTTTGAAAGTAAATCAGGACTCTATTTTAACGAAGAAGAAATAGCGTATATTGCCATGCATATAGGCGCAATTGTAGAGAAAAGAACACTTTACTCACCTGGATTAAATGTACTCGTTGTATGTCACTTTGGGATAGCGACATCTAAGATAATGGTTTCTCGATTAAATGTGATGATTCCTGAAATTAATATTATTGGGCCATTAACGATAGAAGAAGCTAAGAATGAACTAAGTCGAAATAAGATTGATTTGATAATTACGACAATAAAATTTGAATCAGTAATCGATACCATTCAAGTAAGTCCACTTTTATCCGATGAAGATATTTATCGAATTAAGTCAAAAGCTTATAAGAATACTTATCTAAAACAATGTAATAAATTCATTAAGAATTTTAATACCAATAGTAAAGTGGATTATTCGCTCTCTGATTTTCTATCTGATAAACACATTCAAATTCGCGAATCGATACCAGAATGGAGAGATGCGATTCGACTCGCAGCACAACCGCTGCTAGAGGATCAATTTATAGAAAAACGATATGTTGAGAGAATGATACGAGCAGTTGAAGAATTTGGCAATTATATGGTGATACTCCCAGAAATAGCATTTGTGCATGCAGGTATCGATGATGGAGTTAACCAACAATGTGTAAGTATGTTAATTCTGAAGAATCCAGTTGTATTCGGGAATAAACATCAAGAGTTAATTCGCAATATTGTCGTAATAGCGGTTAAGAAAAGAGAAGATGATATGATCTTGAAACTTGCGAAAATATTAGAAAATCCCGAGAATCGGAATAAACTTTATCAAGACAATATCACAGTTAGTGAAATATTAAATTTAAAATACGAGGTTACATTATGAACGAACTCATCAAGTTAGAGAATATTAAAGTAAATCAAGAACCTAGTTCTTGGCAAGAATCAATCAGGATTGTAGGAAAGTTGTTACTGGATTCAAACTGTATAGATGAAGAATATATCGATGCAATGATTGATGCGGTGAATAATTTAGGTCCATATATCGTAATTGGTAAACATATCGCAATAGCGCATGCAGCTCCAGAGAAATATGTTAAAAGTAATGGATTATCATGTGTCATATTATCAAACCCAGTAGAATTTGGATCTCAAAATGATCCAGTAAAAGTACTATTCGCAATATCGAGTGTTGATGGTAAATCACATATGAATATGTTGATGGATTTAGCCAAGATTATTGGTGAGGATGATGAGGTTGTGACTTTATTAAGTCAATGTACAACAGTAGAATCCGTTTATGAAGTAATTAATGGTGTTAACAATGGTACGCGGCCATTGTCACATAGAGAGGGGTAAAGCATTGGGAAAGAGACTAAGAATACAGACAGTGTGTGGATTTGGTGTTGGAACTTCAATGTTCCTGAAGATGAAAGTAGATGAAGTGGTTAAGAGTAATAATTTGAATATTGATGTTTATTGTGGGGATGTCACAACTTGTACTTCAAGTGAATGTGATGCCATCTTTACTTCAGCAGAGCTCGCTGAAACAATTGGCAGAAGTGCAAAAGTTCCAGTAATCGTCATAAATAGTTTCATTAATTCAAAAGAAATCACTGAGAAAACATTAAAGTTTGTCAGTGAAATCGAACAGTGAAAGGGAAAAAATGGAAATCTTAAATTTTATTATCACAGATATTTTTGGAAATGCTTCCATATTCTTAGCTTTAATTGCTGCGGTTGGGTTAATTGCTCAACGTAAAACAATTGTTGAAGTATTACAAGGATCAGCAAAAACAGCAATTGGTGTCGTTGTATTATCACAAGGGAATTCAATTATCATTTCAGCAATCCTAGGATTGTCTGCTGCATTCAGTGCTTTAAATCCTACAACTGCTAGTGCAGTGACTGAGATTGGTTCTGATGCATTTAGTGCAATGTTTGGAACTCAAATCGGTGTTGTTATGGTTATTGCATTCGTAATTAATATTCTAGTTGCTCGATTTACAAAATGGAAAACAATTTTCTTAACAGGACATATGTTATATTGGTTCCCATTTGTATTCTTAGCAGCAGGTTATGATGCTGGCCTTAGAGATACAAAACTTATTATATTAGCAGTTGTCTTTACAGCGTTATATATGATCATAATGCCTAACTTATTACAACCGTTTGTTCGTAAAGTTACAGGTAGTGATTCATTCGCAATTGGACATCCAACAGCTGGACTATCCATTATTAGTGGTTTCTTAGGTCAATGGTTTGGGGATAAGTCAAAATCAACTGAATCTTTAAACTTCCCTAAAGGACTTGGATTCTTAAAAGAAATTTCTATTACAGGTGGTATCGTAGTAGCCTTAACTTATGTTGTTATGACTGTATTAATGTATATCAATGGAATTGATGGAGCAGCTGTTTATGGATTAGCTTCTGCTTCAAAATTATTCTCACATATTCTATTAATGGGATTCACATTTGGTGCTGGATTAACTGTCCTATTATTAGGGGTACGTATGGTTATTGCTGAAATCGTACCAGCATTCAAAGGTTTCTCTGATAAGATCGTTCCAGGTGCAATTCCTGCATTAGATTGCCCAATGTTATTTGCTTATGCCCCTAATGCATTAGTAATTGGATTCGTTACTGCTATGATTACTTCCGTAATCACTATCATTATTACAAGTTCAATGGCAATCTTCCCAACTATTGTTTTACCTCTAACAATCACATGTTTCTTTGAATTAGGTACAGCTGCGATTATTGGTAACTCAACAGGTGGAGTTAAAGGTGCTGTTATTGGTTCTGCAGTTGGTGGCGTTATTATGGTCTTCTTAGTTGGTTTCGGCGCAAACTTCTTCATGAATACAATTAATCAATGGATGTTAGTATTCGGTGGACAAGATTTCTCTATCTGGGGAATGCTTGCAGGCTTCTTTGCTAGACTATTCGTATAATGGTTAGTAAAAGTTTAGTTTACGTACAACATATCAAACATTTGATTGATACTGTTGTAGAAACACAATATAAAAAAATTGATGAAGTCTCTTCCATAATGGTTGAAACAATTAAGGAAGGAAAATGTATATATGTATTTGGAGCGTCGCACGCAGGAATTATAGCCCAGGAAGTGTTCTATCGAACTGGAGGTTTGGTCCCAATAAACCCAATATTACCAAGTTCTCTCATGTTAAACACTCGCCCAGTTATTCATACAAGTTCAATGGAACGCTTAGAGGGTTATGGTTCAGAAGTATTAAAAACGGTTAATGTTCAAGAAGGTGATCTCTTATTGATTCACTCTGTTTCTGGACGTAATGCGGTCGCAATTGATATGGCTCTGGATGCTAAAGCTAAAGGAGTTAAAGTTATTGCATTAACTAATCTTACTTACTCTTCCCAAGTGACGGCTCGCCACAGTTCAAATAAACGATTATTTGAGTGTGCAGATATCGTAATTGATAACTGTGGTGATTTCGAAGATTCTTGTATAGAATTAGATAATTTTGATCAAAAAGTTGCTCCTACTTCTACGGTTATTGGTGCACTAATAGTCAATATGTTAGTTGTACAAGTTGCAGAAAAGTTATTGGAGTTAGGAACTGATCCACCGATATATCACAGTGCTAATGTTGATGGTGGTGATGCTTTCAATCAATTGATGTTTGAAAAGTATAAGAATCAAATTCATTACCTATAAAAAAAGAAATGAGCAGAATATTGCTCATTTCTTTTAAGATAAGTTAATGCATTTAAAATCCAATCAGTGTAAATTTAAACACTACTAATTTTAATGTACTTATCTCAATGATATAATCAAAGTAATAAGTTTAATCAAGAAATAATAAAGGGGATAAAAAATGGGCATAAAGAGTACATTATTTAAGGGAAGTGCACAATTTGTTAAAGAATTAGTAGGTGAAGAAGCAATTGATATTAGTGTAAAAATAGGAAAAGAAATTTATGAACAACAAAAATTGATGGTTAAAATACCTGATTTAAAAGATGTTCATATTGATGAGGCTATGCGTATACTAAAAGATGAATTACACTTAATACCTACTAAAGCATTTGCAAATCCTAATATTGCGTTTGCAGATGAAAGTGATAATGAAGTTATGTACTCAGAACCTCGTTTTGGATCAAGAGTTAATCCTGGATCACCGATTAAAGTTTACTATCTTAATCAAGAAGTAATAGATAAAAGTAAAGTCTTACTGAGTAATGCTGTAAGTGAGTTTAAAGTTCCTATTGTTGTTGGTTTAAATGTTTATGAGGCAAGAGAAGATCTAGAGAATTTAGGACTTAGAGTTTCCGACAAGCTAGAAGTTCCTCATCATAGTTTTGCTAATAAAGAAGATGGTCAAGTAACAAGACTAACTTATCCAAATGAAAAATCAGTAGGCACAAAGTTAAAAACTGGAGATCGAGTATTCCTTTATTATGTCAATGAAGAAGTTATCCTAGAGAGTAAGTCATTAAAAGATAAAAGTGATAAAGAAAAACAAGAAATGATTGATAACATAAGTAAATCAGCAAAAGATTTAACAAAAGGAATTTCAAGTGGAGCTGCAGATGCTACTAAGAATCTTGTGAGTAGTATCAGTAATCCATTCAACAAGAATAAAAAGTAATTTAACAAAAAATTTGAGATTATTTAAAGTATTTTGAACTTATGAAATTAGTTTAGTTTGAAATGCTTTTTATTTATTATCAATATATTTATAAACATATGAACATAAATCTTTATATATCTAAAGATTATCTCTATAATTATGATAGAGGATTTAACTATGCGATTAAACTATAATAAGTTATTCAAAATACTCAAAGAACGAAATATAAGTAAGACAACACTTCAAAAGAAGTTAAGACTTTCATCCACAACAATCGCTAAACTATCAAAAAATGAACCAATCTCAATGAAAGTTC
>OGCL01001552.1_pt1 | contig 19016 bp, 20 predicted proteins | sample 1570041 | NCBI WGS metagenome assembly OGCL01 (sample SAMN06266162, study PRJEB24511) | hot springs metagenome | isolation source: Hot spring water | place: South Africa: Limpopo | collected 2015-06-22
CCATGTGAGAGTAGGTCATCGTCAAGCACCTACACCGAAACCCCCGATCAGGTAACTGATCGGGGGTTTTACTTTGTCTGTCGTTTTAGCCGCGAAGGGCAGCGGCGCTTGGGGCCGCTCGGCTAGAATAGGCCCGCTGCCAACCAGAGCCTGAATTGATGAAGGATCCGACCGTTAGCCAGAGCGCTGCCGATACGCTCGATCTTGATCGCTTGATGGCCTGCCATGAGTGCGATTTGCTGATGCACAGGCCGCCGCTTTCTCGTGGCGAGCGAGTTGAATGCCCGCGTTGTGGCTATGAGCTGCATGTTCAGCGTGAGCGAGTGGTGGAGCGCAGCCTGGCATTGGTGGTGGCGGCTTTGTTGCTGTTTGTGCCTGCGAATTTCTTGCCGATCATGCGCCTCAACCTGCTCGGCCAGGCCAGCGAGGATACGGTGTGGAGCGGTGTGCTGGGGCTCTACGACAGTGGCATGCAGGGTATTGCTCTGGTTGTGTTCCTCTGCAGCATGGCCGTGCCGCTGCTCAAACTCTTGTGCCAGTTTGCCGTGTTGCTCAGCATTCGTCTGGATATCGGGCGTAGCTATGGCCTGTTGCTGTACCGGATTTACCACCACCTACGCGATTGGGGGATGCTGGAGGTCTATCTGATGGGCATTCTGGTGTCGCTGGTCAAGCTGGCTGATCTGGCGGACGTGACCCTGGGCCTGGGCTTGTTGTGCTTTATCGCCCTGCTGTTGGTGCAGGTGTGGCTGGAAGTCATCATGTCGCCGCAGCAGATCTGGCAGGCATTGGCGGGGGAGGGCGAGCATGCGGGCGATTGATGCCGGGCTGCTGATCTGCCATGAGTGCCATCAGCTGAATGTGCAGCATAGTGGACCGCAGTTCTGCAGTCGTTGCGGCGGGCAGCTGCATGCTCGTCGCCCCAATAGCCTGGTGCGTACCTGGGCCTTGTTGCTGGCGGCGGCGCTGCTGTATATCCCGGCCAATCTCCTGCCGATCATGACGGTCAATTCCCTGGGGCGTGGGCAGTCCGATACCATCATGTCCGGGGTGGTGACGCTGGTGAATTTCGGCATGCTGCCGATTGCCGCGGTGGTGTTTATCGCCAGCATTCTGGTGCCCACCTTCAAACTGGTGGGTATCGCCCTGCTGCTGTATTCGGTGCAGCGTCACCAGCCGATGTCGGCCCGTCAACGCATTCTGATGTACCGCTTTATCGAGTGGATCGGCCGTTGGTCGATGCTGGATATTTTCGTGATTGCCATTCTGGTGGCGGTGGTGCGCTTCGGCAATCTGGCCAGTATCGAGCCCGGCTGGGGAGCTGCGGCCTTTGCCTCGGTGGTGATTCTGACCATGCTTGCTGCCTTGACCTTTGACCCACGTTTGATCTGGGATAACACGGAGTCGGATGACGACCATGAATGACTTGCCAAAGGCCCGGGTACGGCCCGCATCCAACTGGTCGGCGATCTGGGTGCTGCCGTTGATCGCCCTGCTGATCGGCGCCTGGCTGGGTTGGCGCGCCTACAGCCTGGCCGGGATTGAGGTTCAGGTGGTGTTTCCCACGGGGGAGGGCATCCAGGCCGGCAAGACCGAGGTGATCTACAAGGGCATGCCGGTGGGCAAGGTGGTGGCCCTGGCTCTGGATCGCAGCGAGCAGGCCCGTGGGGTGATTGCTACCCTGGAAATGAGCAAGGATGTACAGGCGCAACTGCGCAGCAATACGCGTTTCTGGCTGGTCAAGCCCAGTGTCAGCCTGGCCGGTATCACCGGGCTGGAAACCCTGGTCTCGGGCAACTATATCGCCTTCAGCCCTGGTGACGGCGAGGCGGCTCTGGAGTTTCAGGCGCTGGCCGAGGCGCCGCCCCTGTCCGATGACCGGCTGGGCTTGCACCTGACGCTCAAGGCCGAACGGTTGGGTTCGCTGAACCGGGACAGCCCGGTGTTCTATCGGCAGATTCAGGTCGGGCGGGTGAAGAGCTACAGCCTGGGCGAGGATCAGGCCACCATCGAAGTGAAGGTGTTTATCGAGCCGCAGTTCGCCAGCCTGGTGCGCAAGCACACGCGTTTCTGGAATGCCAGTGGCATCAGTGTGGATGCCGGTCTCGGTGGCCTCAAGCTGCGTACCGAGTCTCTGGCCAGCATGCTGGCGGGTGGCATCGCCTTTGCCACGCCGGAACATCGCAAGGACAGCCCTCCCACCGATCCGGCCCTGCCATTTCGCCTGTATGAGGACTTCGACAGTGCCCAGGCCGGCATCAGGGTGCTGGTCAGGTTGGACGATTTCAGCGGCTTGCAGGCCGGCCGCACGCCGGTGCTGTACAACGGTATTCAGACCGGCATGCTCAAGTTGCTCAAGATCAATGACGACCTGAGCGGTGCGGTCGCCGAGCTGACCATGGATCCGCGTACCGAAGAGTTTCTGGTCGAGGGCACCGAGTTCTGGGTGGTCAAGCCCTCCATTTCCCTGGCCGGCATCACCGGTCTCGATGCCCTGGTCAAGGGCAACTATATCGCCGTGCGGCCGGGTGAAAAGGGCGGGCTTGCTCAACGTGAGTTCGAGGCCAGGCGCAAGGCGCCTCCGCTGAATCTGGACGCCCCCGGCGTACATCTGGTGCTGCTGAGTGACAGTCGTGGCTCCCTGGAGGTGGGCAGTCCGCTGCTCTATCGCCAGTTCCAGGTGGGCTCCGTGCAGAGTGTGCAGCTGTCGCGCGACAGCCAGCAGGTGGCGTTCGGCGTACATGTGGAGCCCGAGTACACGCACCTGATCAACAGCAGTACGCGCTTCTGGAATGCCAGCGGTATCAGCCTCAAGGGCGGATTGTCGGGAGTCGAGGTGAAGGCCGAGTCGCTGCAGACCCTACTGGCTGGCGGTATCGCTTTCGCCACACCTGACCCCAAAGCCGCCGAGCTGACGCGACGGGTATCGCGCTTTGCGCTCCATGCCGACCAGGACAGCGCCCTGCGCAAAGGTGTTGAACTGAGTATCCGGGTGCCCCGTGGCGATGGCCTGGGCGTGGGCACGGTCATCCGCTACCGGGGGCTGGAGGTGGGCAAGGTCGAGGCTGTTGTGCTAAGCGATGACCTGCAGTCGGTCATCCTTCAGGCCCGGGTTGTCCAGGCCACTGAGCAGATTGCCCGTGTCGGCAGCCAGTTCTGGGTGGTCAAACCTGAGGTCAGTCTGACCCGGGCGGCCAATCTGGACACCCTGGTCAGTGGCCAGTACCTGGAGGTGTTGCCGGCCAGCCAGCCGGGGGCGCGACAACTGACGTTCGTAGCGCTGGCGGCGCCACCTGCGCTGACCACCCGGGAAGAGGGGCTGCGCCTGGTGCTCAGCGCGGCGCGGCGCGGTTCGATCAAGCCGGGCGTGGTGGTCAGCTACCGGGAAGTGCCAGTGGGCAAGGTCACCGATTTTGAACTGGGACCGACCTCGGATCGGGTGCTGATCCATATCCTGATCGAGCCCCGCTACGCGCCCCTGGTGCGCAGTGGCAGCCGTTTCTGGAATGCCAGTGGTATTGGCGTGAGTGCCGGGTTGTTCAGCGGTGTGCAGGTGCGCACCGAATCCCTGGAGGCCCTGCTGGAGGGCGGGATTGCCTTCGCCTCGCCGGACAACCCGCAGATGGGCGGGCCCGCCCAGCCGGGGCAGACCTTCGTTCTGCATGATGAGCTCAAGGAAGAGTGGTTGCGCTGGGCACCGAAGATTGCTCTGCAGCCGGTCAGCCCGTAAGTCGCTGGCTGAATCTGAGCAGATAGCCGTCCGGATCCTGCAGCATTAATTGGCGAACCCTGACCTGGGATTCGCCAACCTGGTACGTCACCTCTTCAAGCGGCAGCCTGAGTACTAGCCCCTGCTCGCTCAGGCGCTGATGCAGCGCATCTACATCGCCCAGCGTAATCTGCAGATTGATACCGCGGCCTAGGGGTGGATCCAGAGGCGCGACGAGCCAGGGATCGTTTGCTGCAGCCTGCGGGTCAATCTGCTCCAGCATCAGTGCGGCTTTTCCCAGGGCGATGGCGGCAAAGCCCTGTTCCGGGCGTTCAAAAAGCAGACTAAAACCCAAGCGTTCGATATAGAAATCCAGGCTGACGCTGAGGTCGCGTACCTGCAGTTCTGGCGTCAACGCGGGCAAGGGATCGTCCATCGTGCTGGCTAGGGTCTGTTGCCGTTTCATCGCGAGGCGCGTTGCCGCATGAAATGGCAACAGACCCTACCCCTCGCTCTGAGCGGCTTTAAGGCTTTCATAAGCCGGTGCAGCATAGATGCCGATCTCCACGGCCAGCGCCATCACCCGGGCCAGGTCGCTGCTGTATACCAGCACCGCCTGCAGTGCGTCGTCCAGGGGGTCGCTGAAGTCCACCAGTGTGTAGCCGCCGGTTTCCGGGCTGAGGCTGGAGAGTTGCACCTGGATGCGGTTCAGGGCCTTGAGTGCTTCGGTCTTGGCCAGCTGCTTGGGCTTGAGTACGAAGCTGACCTGGGGGCCGAACGACTCGGTGATCTGCTGGAACAGCTGCTCATAGCTGTCTGCCTGGAACAGCACCGTCTCGGGCAGGCTGCCCACCACCACCCATTCGCCCAGGGGAATGGGGAAGCTGTCGTCGTAGTTGATATCCGGGTTGGCGGCAAGAAAACCCTGCGGGTCGGCATAGGCCTGGGCGGCTTCGTCGGCGATGCGCAGGGTCTCCTCGTCACTCAGGCAGCCCGAGCTTATGCTGCGGATCAGTTCTTCGAGCTGGGCTTGCATCCGGGTCACCTGCGAGGACATTCAAGGGCGCACAGCATAGCCTGGCCGCGCGTGGCTCGCGAGCCTGTTAAGCTTGCGCGGTTTCCAGCATTCACCTTGGGGAGTTCCAGTGAGTTCGCATGTTCATGCCCTGGCCGGTCAGCCAGCGCCTGCCGCCTATCTGACAGATATCGATCAATTGCTGGAGGCTTACCATGCATTGCGGCCCGATCCAGCTGAATCTGGCCAGCGGGTAGCTTTTGGCACCTCGGGGCACCGTGGAAGCTCTCTGAATCGCAGTTTCAACCGCGATCATGTGCTGGCCATTACCCAGGCCATCTGTGATTACCGGCACGCCCAGGGCATCGGCGGGCCGCTGTTTATCGGTGCCGATAGCCATGCCTTGTCGAGGCCGGCTCTGGATACTGCGCTGCAAGTACTGGCTGGCAATGGTGTGCAGACCCTGCGCTCGCTGGACGATGAATTCGTTCCCACTCCCGCACTGTCTCACGCCATTCTGGTGCGCAATCGTGGGCGTAGCAGTGCTCTGGCCGATGGCATCGTGATTACGCCGTCCCACAACCCCCCGGATTGTGGTGGCTTCAAATACAACCCACCGAACGGTGGTCCCGCTGATGGCGATATCACCGGCTGGGTGCAGCAGCGGGCCAATGTGTTGCTCGAGGGAGGGCTGCGTGAGGTCAGGCAGTTGCCGCTGGCCCAGGCCCGGCAGGCGAGCTGTGTGGCGGAGCACGATTTTCTTGGCAGCTATGTGGATGAGTTGGGCGCGGTGCTCGATTTTGCTCCCATTCGTGCTGCCGGTTTGCGTTTGGGTGTCGACCCGCTGGGCGGCGCCGGGGTGCATTACTGGGGGCGGATTGCCGAGCAGTACGGCCTCAACCTGGATGTGGTGAGCGAAATTGTCGATCCGCAGTTTGCCTTTATGAGCCTGGACTGGGATGGGCAGATCCGTATGGATCCGTCCTCCAGTCATGCCATGCAGCGCCTGATCGGCCTTAAGGATGGTTATGACATCGCTTTTGCCTGCGATACTGACCATGACCGCCACGGTATCGTCGCGCCCAGCGTCGGCTTGCTACCGGCCAATCACTTTCTCAGTGTGGCCGTTGACTATCTGTTTCAGCATAGGCCGCAGTGGCATCCGGCTGCAGCAGTGGGCAAGACCCTGGTCAGCAGCGCCATGATCGATCGGGTCAGTGCGCGCCTGGGGCGGCCGCTGCAGGAGGTACCGGTGGGCTTTAAATGGTTCGCGGCGGGCCTGTTTGATGGCAGCCTGGGCTTTGGCGGCGAGGAAAGTGCCGGTGCGAGTTTCCTGCGTCGTGATGGTCAGGTCTGGACCACGGACAAAGATGGTATCGCCATGGCCCTGCTGGCGGCGGAGATGACTGCCGTTACCGGGCGCGATCCGGGCGAGTTGTATCGTGGTCTGACGAGTGAGTTTGGCGCCATCCATGCCGACCGCCGTGATGCGCCGGCGACCACGGCGCAGAAGCAGGTATTAGGCAAGCTGTCGGCTGACCGGGTGCAGGGTGTCGAGTTGGCGGGCGACAGCATCGTCCAGGTGCTGGACAAGGCGCCGGGTAATGGTGCGGCCATCGGTGGGATCAAGGTACTGAGTGAGGGCGGCTGGTTTGCCGCGCGACCCTCCGGCACCGAGGATATCTACAAGATCTACGCCGAGAGTTATCGCGATGAACAGCACCTGCAGCGCATCTTCGACGAGGCGCAGCAACTGGTCGATATGGCGCTGCAGGCCTGATGCCGATGGCCCGTCTGGAGGTCAAGATCCGTCTGCATAATGGCGCCGATATCGCCATGGGCCCGGGCAAGGCCGATTTGCTCGCGGCCATTGCCGAGCATGGCTCGATCAGTGCGGCGGCGCGGGCCATGGGCATGTCCTACCGGCGGGCCTGGCTGTTGGTGGAAACCATGAATCGCAGCTTTCGCGAGCCCCTGGTCAGTACCCTGGCCGGGGGCAAGCATGGCGGCGGCACCCGGCTGACCGCCCTGGGCGAGCAGGTGCTGCAGCGCTATCAGGCACTGTGCGTCAAGGCCCAGGCCGCTGTGCAGAGCGAGGCGGCCGAGCTGGTCGCCTGGTTGGCGCCAGTGTCTGATACGGACTGACTGAGGGCTGCTACAGAGCTAGAGACGGGCAGCTGCTTTGCATATCGCTATATTTCACTGTATATAGCGTTTGTTGCCTGTTTACCTGCTCGCCAAGGAGTCCTGAGCATGTCCCGCGTTTTTTTCCATGCTGTCAGCCTGTGTCTGGGCTGGCTGCTGAGTGGCGTTAGCCTGGCCGGTGAGGTGCAGGTCGCCGTGGCGGCCAATTTCACCGCGCCGATGCAGGCAATCGCCAGACAGTTCGAGCAGGACAGCGGGCATCGCCTGCTCGCCTCCTATGGCGCGACAGGCCAGCTGTATGCACAGATCCGCAATGGCGCGCCCTATGATCTGCTGCTGTCCGCCGATCAGAGCACCCCGCTGCGGCTGGAGGCCGAGGGGCTTGGTGTGCCGGACTCACGCTTTACCTATGCCGTTGGGGCACTGGTGCTGTGGTCGGCGCGCGAGGGTTTTATCGATGGCACGGCTGCGGTGCTGCAGGGAGGGGCGTTTCGCCACCTGGCCATTGCCGATCCGCAGGCCGCGCCTTATGGCCAGGCGGCCCTGCAGGTGTTGCAGCGCCTTGGTTTGCACGATGCCCTGCAGGGCAAGCTGGTGATCGGCCAGAGCATTGGCAAGGCGCTGCACTTTGTCAGCACCGGTAATGCCGAGCTGGGCTTTGTCGCCCTGTCGCAGGTTTATCAGGAGGGGCAGGTGCGCAGCGGTTCGGCCTGGCGAGTACCGCCGTCGCTGCATGAGCCGATTCGCCAGGATGTCCTGTTGCTGGCCAAGGGGGCAGACAATCCGGCAGCCAGGGCGCTGCTCGATTATCTGCAGGGGGCGAAGGCGCTGGCCATCATCCAGGCCCATGGCTATGAACGCTGACAGGTAGCCCGTGATGCCACTGACACAAGCGGATCTGGATGCGGTTTGGCTGACCCTGGAACTGGCGTCACTGACCACTGTGCTGCTGCTGCTGATCGGCACGCCCATCGCCTGGTGGCTGGCCTGCACCGCCTCGCGCTGGAAGCAAGTGGTCGGTGCGGTGGTGGCGTTGCCACTGGTACTGCCGCCCACCGTGCTGGGATTCTACCTGTTGATCAGCATGGGCCCCCATGGCTTTTTCGGACAACTGACCCAGAGCCTGGGCCTGGGGACCCTGACCTTTACCTTTGCCGGCCTGGTGATCGGCTCGGTGTTCTACTCCCTGCCCTTTGTCGTGCAGCCGCTGCAGAACGCCTTCGAGGCCATCGGCCGGGCGCCGCTGGAGGCGGCCGCGACCCTGCGTGCCACGCCCTGGGATACATTCTTTTCTGTGGTACTGCCCCAGGCCAAGTCGGGCTTTATCACCGCCGCCATTCTGGGTTTTACCCACACGGTGGGGGAGTTCGGTGTGGTGCTGATGATCGGCGGCAATATCCCCGGCAAGACCCAGGTGGCCTCGGTGCAGATCTACAGCCTGGTGGAAACCATGAATTACGCCCAGGCCCACTGGCTGGCCGGTGGCATGGTGTTGTTCTCCTTTATCGTGTTGCTGGCCCTGTATTCGGGGCGTGGCACCAGGCGGGTATGGTGATGCTGGGGCGATTCTTTGCCGGGGCCTCTCGTCCCGGGCCGGCGCAGCAGGGCCTGATCCAGGCGCGTTTCAAAGTGCTGCACGCGGACTTTGCCCTGGATGTCGAGTTGGACCTGCCGAGCCACGGGGTTACCGGGTTGTTCGGTCACTCCGGTTCGGGCAAGACCAGCTGCCTGCGTTGCTTTGCCGGGCTGGAGCGGCCCGTCGAGGGCTATCTGCAGGTCAATGGCGAGGTCTGGCAGGACAGCAGCTGCGGTTACTTTCTGCCGCCCCACAGGCGGGCGGTGGGCTATGTGTTTCAGGATGCCAACCTGTTCAGTCATCTGTCGGTGCAGCGCAATCTGCTGTTCGGCCTCAAGCGTATCCCGGCGCAGCAGCGGCAGATTCCCCTGGAGCAGGCGGTCGAATTGCTGGGCATCGGCCATCTGCTGCAGCGTCTGCCGGACAAGCTCTCCGGCGGTGAGCGCCAGCGGGTGGGCATCGCCCGGGCGCTGCTGACCAGCCCGCGGCTGTTGCTGATGGACGAACCGCTGGCCGCCCTCGACCTCAAGCGCAAGCAGGAGGTGCTGCCTTATCTGCAGCGGCTGCATGAGGAACTGCAGATCCCGATCCTCTATGTCAGCCACTCCCCGGACGAGGTGGCGCGCCTGGCCGATCATCTGGTGCTGCTGGACGAAGGCCGGGTGCGTGCCAGCGGGCCGTTAAAGGAAACCCTGTTGCGCGCCGATCTGCCCTTCGTCTTCGAGGACGAGGCCGAGGCGGTGCTGGAGGGGCAGGTAAGCGCCCACGACGAAACCTACGGACTGCTCCATATCCGCCTGCCTGACAGCGATATCCGGCTGCGCCTGGCCCATGCTGCCATGCCCCTGCAGCACGCGGTGCGGGTCAAGATCAAGGCACGGGATGTCAGCCTGAGCCTGCAGCGGGCCGAGGGCAGCAGCGTGCTCAATCTGCTGCCGGCGCAGGTGCTGGACTGGGTCGAGGTCGAAGGCCAGGCCCACTGCCTGGTGCGTCTGCAGGTCGCCGGCGAGCAACTGATGGCGCGCATTACCCGCTACTCCTTCGAGCAGCTGGGGCTGCAGAAGGGGCAGCGGGTCTGGGCGCAGATCAAGTCGGTGGCGTTGCTGGCCTAGCAGGCCGTTGAAAAACTACCTGCGTTGGCAATACTGCGTTGAAAACGGCCTCACAGCCGAAGGCTGAACGCGCTTTAGCGCGGCCCCGAAGGGGTGAGCGAAGCGAATCAAATGCTCATTTACAACACGTAAACTGCGCTTTTGACTCACTACGTTCGCTCTGTGGGCCAGCCTGCGGCTGTTACTCCGCTTCGCTACGTTGCGGCCGTTTGACCAGCCTGAGGCTGTTACTGGCGTAGCGCCTTGTCTTGCCTGCCTCGCCTACGTTTTTCAACGGCCTGCTAGCGCAGTTGGCTTTCCGCCAGGGTGCGGGTGCGCGGGATGCGGGCGGCGTCCCAGTGCGCGCTGGCCCAGCGCAGGAGCTCTTCGGCGCTGGCCTGTTCGCCGCCTTCCGGCAGCGGCTGGCCCAGGGCGCGCAGGGCGCGCAGCAGCAAGGGGGTGGCCTGGTCGGCCGGCAGGGGCGGGGAGCGGTAGGACTTACCCAGCTTGTGCCCGTCGGGCTGGATGATCAGGGGCACATGCAGGTAGCGCGGCTGCGGCAGGCCGAGCAGCTCCTGCAGATACAGCTGGCGCGGGGTCGAGTCGAGCAGGTCGGCGCCGCGCACCACATCGGTCACACCCTGCCAGCCATCGTCCAGCACCACGGCCAGTTGATAGGCATACAGGCCGTCGCGGCGGCGAATCACGAAGTCGCCCACCTCGCGGCCCAGGTGCTGGCTGTACTGGCCCTGCACTCGGTCGATGAAACCGTAGCGACTGTCCGGCACGCGCAGGCGGATGGCGGCGTTATCCTGGGCGTGGCCGGCGGCGCGGCAGAAGCCGGGGTAGATGCCCTGATGGCCTTCGAGTTGCTTGCGCGAGCAGGTGCAGGCATAGGCCAGGTCGCGTTGCAGCAGTTCGTCCACCAAGGCGGCATAGGCGGCGTGGCGCTCGCTCTGGCGTACCAGTTCGCCATCCCAGTGCAGGCCATAGTTTTCCAGGCTGCGCAGAATGGCGGCCTGGGCACCGGGCACTTCCCGGGGGGGGTCGAGGTCTTCCATGCGTAGCAGCCAGCGCCCGCCCACTGCGCGGGCGTCGAGGTAGGAGGCCAGGGCGGCGACCAGGGAACCGAAATGCAGATAGCCGCTGGGCGTAGGAGCGAAGCGGCCTATATAGGTGGGTGTGTTCATACGGGCGCGAGCCAGTAGAAATGACAGAGGGTGCCGAAGCACCCTCTGGGACGGATCAGGAACCGACCTGCTTTTCCTTGATTTCCGCCAGGGTCTTGCAGTCGATGCACAGGGTGGCGGTGGGGCGGGCTTCCAGGCGGCGGATGCCGATCTCGACGCCGCAGGAGTCACACCAGCCGTAGTCGTTGTCTTCGATCAGCTGCAGGGTTTCGTCGATCTTCTTGATCAACTTGCGCTCGCGGTCGCGGGCGCGCAGTTCGAGGCTGAATTCCTCTTCCTGGCTGGCACGGTCTGCTGGATCAGGGAAGTTGGCCGCCTCGTCCTGCATATGGTGCACGGTACGATCGACTTCCTGCATCAGTTCCAGCTTCCACTTGTTGAGGATGCCGGTGAAGTGGGCGCGCATCGGCTCACTCATGTACTCCTCGCCCTTGGATTCTTTGTAGGGCTCGAAACCACGAGTCAGTTGGCTGCTTTTTTCTTTTGCTTTGGTGGGCATGGATGACCGCCTCTCACTCTCTCTAATCCACTGCGCAGGATGGTGTCCCTTGCCGAGCACGCTCGACCCTGCGGCTGCAAGCGGGCGAACTTACCAGATCAACACCAGCCGCGCCACTCCCGGTTGTCGAAGCTGTGCCGGCTATGCTTTAGAATCCGCCGCTTACCCCTTACCCAGGCAGTTCCATGGCCCCGTCCTACAGTGCGCGCAGCCGCGCCATCGAACCCTTTCACGTGATGGCCCTGCTGGCCCGCGCCAATCAATTGCAGGCCGAAGGCCGCGACGTGATCCATCTGGAAATCGGCGAGCCGGATTTCACCACCGCCGCGCCCATCGTCGCCGCCGGCCAGGCCGCCCTGGCCGATGGACACACCCGCTATACCGCCGCTCGCGGTCTGCCGGCCCTGCGCGAGGCGATTGCCGGCTTCTATGCCGAGCGCTACCGATTAAGCATAGACCCTGAGCGCATTCTGATTACCCCGGGCGGCTCCGGCGCCCTGCTGCTGGCCGCCAGCCTGTTGGTGGACCCGGGCAAGCACTGGCTGCTGGCCGACCCCGGCTACCCCTGCAACCGCCATTTTCTGCGCCTGGTGGAAGGCGCCGCGCAGTTGGTGCCGGTGGGCCCGGAGGTGCGTTACCAGCTCACCCCCGAGCTGGTGGCGCGACATTGGGACCGCGATAGCGTCGGCGCCCTGGTCGCTTCGCCAGCCAACCCGACTGGTACCTTGCTTGATCGCGATGAGCTGGCCGGCCTGTCCAGTGCGCTCAAGTCCCGCGGTGGGCACTTTGTGGTGGATGAGATCTACCATGGCCTGACCTATGGGGTGGACGCCGCCAGCGTGCTGGAGGTGGATGACGAGGCCTTTGTGCTCAACAGTTTTTCCAAGTATTTCGGCATGACCGGCTGGCGCCTGGGTTGGCTGGTGGCGCCGCCGGCCGCGGTGCCAGAGTTGGAGAAGCTGGCGCAGAACCTCTATATCAGCGCGCCGAGCATGGCCCAGCATGCCGCCCTGGCCTGTTTCCAGCCGGCCACCCTGGCGATCCTCGAACAGCGTCGGCATGCCTTCCAGCAACGTCGCGATTTCCTGCTGCCGGCCCTGCGGGCGTTGGGTTTCAGGATCGCCGTGGAGCCCCAGGGCGCCTTCTATCTGTATGCCGATATCAGCGCCTTTGGTGGCGATGCCTTTGCCTTCTGCCAGCACTTTCTGGAGACCGAGCATGTGGCCTTCACCCCGGGCCTGGATTTTGGTCGGCACCTGGCCGGTCAGCATGTGCGCTTTGCCTATACCCAGGACCTGCCGCGTCTGCAGCAGGCGGTCGAGCGCATCGAGCGCGGTCTGAAGAGCTGGCGCCCCGATGCGCTTTGATCCACCCCTTGAGGAGGGCCGGCTGCTGCGCCGCTACAAGCGCTTTCTCGCCGATATCGAGACGGTCAGTGGCGAGCTGCTGACGATTCACTGCCCCAATACCGGCTCGATGCTCAACTGCATGGCTGAAAACGCACGGGTCTGGTTTAGCCGCAGCACGGACCCCAAGCGCAAGCTGCCCGGTACCTGGGAGCTGGGGGAAACGCCCCATGGGCGTCTGGCGGTGATCAATACCGGGCGGGCCAATGCCCTGGTGGAGGAGGCGCTGCGGGGCGGGTTGATCGCCGAGCTGAACGGCTTTACCGGCCTTAAGCGCGAAGTGCCCTATGGCCAGGAACGCAGCCGTATCGACTTTCGCCTGGACTATCCGACAGGCCCGGTGTTCGTCGAAGTGAAAAGCGTGACCCTGGGTTTTGCCGACAGCCCTGTGGCCGCCTTCCCCGATGCCCGCACCGAGCGTGGCGCCAAACACCTGCGCGAGCTGGCCAGCCTGGCCCGGGCCGGCGTGCGGGCGGTGCAGCTGTATTGCGTCAACCTGAGTGCTATCGACGCGGTACGCCCGGCGGTGGAGATCGATCCGGTTTATGCCGCCGCCCTGGCTGAGGCGGTCGCTGCCGGGGTTGAGGTACTGGCCTATGGCGCCGTGATCAGCCCCGAGCAGGTCTATCTGGCAAGGCGTCTGGAGGTGCGGCTGTAAGCGCCTGCGGCTGCATGGCGCTGCGCAGATGCTGCTCGAACTGCTCGACTATGGCTGGCCAGCCCTGGCGTGAGGCGTGCAGGCGAGCGTTGAGGCGCACCCGGCGCAGGTTCTCGCGGTTTTCCAGCAGCCAGCTGGCCGCCTCGACAAAGCCGGCCTCGTCCTCGGCCGTGGCCAGGGCGCCGTTATGCCCGTGACGGATATGCTGGCCCGCCGCGGCCTGGTCGAAGGCCACCACACCCAGGCCCGAGGCCAGGGCTTCGAGGACCACATTGCCGAAGGTCTCCGACAGGCTGGGAAAGATAAACAGATCCCCCGAGGCATAGTGGCTGGCCAGCGCTTCGCCGCGCTGCACCCCGCAGAACAGCGCCGCGGGCAGTTGCTGCTGCAGGTTGGCGCGTTGCGGGCCGTCGCCCACCAGGATGAGTTTCAGGCGTTTGTCCGGGTGGGCCTGCTGCAGGGCCTGGAAGGTGGCGCCGAGCAGGGCCAGATTCTTTTCCGCGGCCAGCCGGCCGATATGCAGGACGGCGATATCCTCATCGCTCAGGCCCCAGCTGGTGCGTAGCGCAGTGCAACGTTTGGCCGGGTGGAACAGCTGGCTGTCGACGCCGCGGGCCAGTTGTGCCAAGCGCTGGAAGCCACGCCGGCCCAGTTCCAGCTGCTGGCTGAGGCTGGGTACCAGGGTCAGTTGCGAGCGGTTATGAAACCAGCGCAGATAGTGGGTCAGGGCCCGGGTCAGCAGGCCGAAGCCATAATGTCCGCTGTATTGCTGGAAGTTGGTGTGAAAGCCGCTGACCACCGGAATGCCCAGGCGTCGTGCAGCGCGCAGGGCGGATAGCCCCAGGGGGCCCTCGGTGGCGATATAGAGCACATCCGGGCGCTGGCGGCGCCAGCTGCGCAGGAGTTTGTGCAGGGCCGACTGGCCCCATTGCAGGCCGGCATAACCGGGCAATGGCCAGCCGCGGGTCAGCAGCAGTTGTGCATCGGCGATGTGGGCCGGGTCGCTGGCCTGGCGCGGGCGCACCAGTTGCAGGCGATGGCCGCGGGCCAGCAGGCCTTCGTGGAGTCGGCCGAGGGTGTTGGCCACGCCATTGACCTCCGGCGGGAAGGTTTCGGTGATCAGGGCGATATGCAGGGGGCTTGTGCTCATGGCCGCAGTGTCGGCGGCGGCCATGTAGCAAAGATGACATCAGGGTTGCGGATTTGTGACGGGGCTGGCCCCGCGCTCGCGTACCCAGAATACCGTTGCCCCGGCAACCGCCGCCGGCATCATCAGGATATTCAGCCCCGGCACCCAGAGCGCGGCATAGGTGATGCCGCCAAAGCCCAGACTCTGCCAGCGCTTCTCGCGCAGCCAGGCGAGCATCTCCTGCCAGCTCATCTTGTTGTTGTCAGCCGGGTAGTCGATGTACTGGATGGCCATCATCCACACCCCGAACAGCAGCCATAGCGGTGCGGCGATCAGGTTGAGCACCGGGATAAAACTCAGGATCAGCAGGGCGATGGCGCGCGGCACAAAGTAGGCCAGCTTGCGCAACTCGCGTCCCAGGGTGCGCGGCACCATGGCCAGCAACTCGGTCCAGCTGAACGGCGGAAAGGGGTCTTCGCCGCGCACCACCACCTCGACCTTTTCCGCAAGGAAGCCGTTAAAGGGTGCGGCGATCAGATTGGCCAGCAGGGTGAAGGTGAAAAACACCATCAGCAGCACCAGCACCACGAACAGGGGCCAGAGGATGTACTCAAGAAAACCCAGCCAGCTCGGCAGGCTGGGCATAAAGCTGTCCACCCAGCCGCCGAACTGCTGCACGGCCACATAGATCAGGCCGACAAACAGAATCAGGTTGACCGCCAGGGGCAGCAGCACGAACAGGCGCAGGCCGGGGCTGAGCACCAGGCGCAGGCCTTCCTTGAGGTATTGCGGGCCGCTCAGTACGGGGGCAGCAGGCATGGGATTCTCCGCGCAGGGTAGGTGGCGCAGACCTTAGCGGCTTTGCCGGCCAGGGAAAAGTGGCGGTTATGCCCTGGCCTCTTGCGTACTGTAAAGCACGACGCTGTTGCGTACCTGCTTGGCCCGGTACATGGCCTGGTCGGCGGCGCTGATCAGGGCGCTGGCGCTATCGGCATGCTCTGGGTAGAGGGCGATGCCGATGCTGGGGGTGACGAAGTCGATGCGCGTGCCGCTGAACTCGAAGGGCTGGCTCAGCGCCTGGATCAAGCGCTGGCCCAGGGTGCTGGCGTTCTGGGCATTGCCGGCGGGCATCAACAGGGTGAACTCATCGCCCCCCAGGCGGTACAGCTGTTCGGACTGGCGCAGGGTGTTGCGCATGCGCTCGGCGATGGCCAGCAGCAGGGCATCGCCGGTGTCATGGCCGAAGCGGTCGTTGACCTCCTTGAAGCGATCCAGGTCCACATACAGCAGGGCCAGGCTGCTGTCTTGCCGCTGCGCCTGCTCCAGGGCCTGCTGCAACTGCTCGGCGAAGGCCTTGCGGTTGCCCAGGTCGGTGAGTGGGTCGCGGTAGGCCATTTCGCGCAGCTGTTGCTGATAGGCCACCTGCTCGCTGATATCGCGCAGAATGCCATGGTAGCCACTGAGCTGGCCCAGGTTGTCGATGATCAGGGAGAAACGGATTTCACAGTGGGCCTGGCTGCCGTCTGCCCGCCTGAAGGGCGCGGCGAAGGGGGCGGTGCGCGTGGCGCCGTTTTCCAGGGCCTGGAGAAACAGGGCCTGGGCGCGTTCGACCTGTTCGGCACCGAGCAGGTCGCCCAGGCTCAGCTGCAGCAGTTGCGTCTGGGTATAGCCGAGCAATTCGCCCAGGGCCGGGTTGACCTGCAGCAGTCGCCCCTGGGTGTCGATCTCGAAGTAGCCGTCCTGGATCGAATCGAGAATGGCCTGGTCGCGCACCTCGCTCTGTTGCAGGCGATCGAGCATCTGGTTCAGTTCGCCGGCCAGGGCGCCCAGTTCGTCGCGGCCCTGATCCTGCAGGCGGCTGAGCACCGGAGCATGGCCGATCACGGCGATCTCCTCGTGCATGCGCTGCACCCGGCGCAGCACCCAGTATTCCAGGCCCAGGTAGAGCAGGGCGATGGCGCTGAGGGTGACCAGCACGGCGGCCACCAGGAAAAAGCGAATGGCCAGGTTGCCTTCCTGGTGCAGCAGGCGCGGCAGCGTCAGCTGCAGGCTCAGCTCGCCTTGCCCCTGGCGGTTGCGAAACAGCAACTCGTTGCGCTGCCAGTCGGCTCCGGGGTGCCAGTGGCTGCTGAGCAGGGCGCCGCCGTTGTAGCCTGCCAGGTCACTGGGCAGGGGCTGCCAGTGGCTGTCGGCCGGGCTGTCGCCGGCAGCCAGCAGCTGTAGACGGGCCTGGCTACGCGCCTGCAACTGCTGCAGGCGCGGGGTATCGAGCAGGTGGCCGGCGATAATGCTGCCCACAGGTCGGGCCGTGCGCCGGGTGTCAGTAATGGGGCTGCTGAGCAGCAGGCTGGGGACGCCCTGCACCAGCGTCAGCTGGGCCAGGCCATGCTCGGGGTTGCCGGCATGTTCCAGGGCACCCAGCTCGCGGCCGCGCTGCAGCAGCGCCAGGCGCAGGGAGGCCAGGCTGCGGGGGCGTTCGGCGCTGATGCTGACCAGTTGTTCCAGAGCAGGTGGAGTCCAGAGTTCGCCGATGACCTGACCCTGCTCGTCGACAAAGAACATAAAGTGAAAGCTCAGCCCCAGCAGTACGTCCGAATGCAGCTGGTGCTGGATAAAGTCACCGTTTTCGCTCTGCATAAAGCGGTAGCTGTCATCCCACCAGGCGTAGCTGCGCAGCATGTTCAGGTAGCCGCCGATCTCGCTGTCCAGATGGTGATGCAGCTGCCGTGCTTCGCGCTCCAGTGCCTGCTGATCCTGGCGGTCGAAGCGCTCCAAGAGGATGCGCTCGGCCAGGCCATAGACGCTCAGCAGGGTCAGCACCAGCAGCGGGACAAACAGCCAGAACAGGCGACGGCGTAGGGGCATGGCGGGTGGTCGGAGATAGCGGAGGACAGGGGCAGTATAGTCGGCTGCGCAGTATCCTCCGGAAATGGCCGCAAGGCTTATGGGGATTGCCTATGGCCCGGATAGCTCAGACCCAGGTGTTGAGCTTCAGCTCCTTGGCGCTCAGGCGCAGAAACTGGTCGCTGGCCTTGACCAGCAGGGCGTGCTCATCCACTGCCAGCTCACGGCTGGGCAGGCCTTCCAGTTCGCTGCGGTAGAGGGTGGTGCAGCCGTCCTGGCGCAGGCGCTGGTAGCGCTTGCTGCGTGCTTCGACGCGCAGGCTGAGCAGGTCGACATAGGCCACCTGGAGCTTTTCGCTCTGTCCGGTTTCCAGGGCACAGCGCTGCAGGGCCGGAGTATGGGTAAAGGGCGAGTCGGACAGCATGATCTGCTGGCACTGGGCCAGATCCGGGCGTGGTTCGCCATTGTGAAACCACTGGCCACGGATGTCGCGGCGCAATTCCAGGCGGCGCTGGCCATGGTTGTCCACCTTGAGCCAGAGGCGACGAAAGCGCCACTGCGGGTCGCAGTCGAGCACATAGCTGGCGACTATGCTGTCGCCGCGCAGGCTCTGCATCAGGTGGCTGCTGGCATGAATGCCGTGTTCGTTGATATGCAGGCGCAGGTTTTCCACGCCGGGGTTGTGCCAGGGTTTCCATACCAGGGTCTGCTGCATCACTGCGCTCCATGCAGGGTAGCGTGGCCGGGAAGCGTGCTGAGTCGCCTTCCCTGGCGCTGCCTAAAACTGATGCGCAGATGATAATTGCCCGCAATTGAACCTGTCTGTCAGCCATTGCCGACAGTTGCGCAGAATTCTGCGCAGGGCTGCGGCTACTTGCGCTGCAGTGAGGGCTGCTCGAAGCGCACGCCGGCCAGGCCGGTATCCATCAGGGCGCGGATATTGCCGTGGTCGCTGCCGTCAGGGGTGGCCAGCACGCTGCGGTAGTGCTCGCCAAAACACAGCAGGGTTTCTTCCAGGCTCAGGCCTTCGAGCAGGGCTAGGCCCAGGGTCTTGCACGAGCCTTCGTTCTGGCCGGCGGCATTGGCTACCTGGCCATTTTGGAAGGCGCTGGGCTGATAGCTGTAGTGCTCTGCGATAAAGGCCAGGGTTTCGCTGAACTGGAAGTGCTCGTTGTGCAGGCGGGCGCGGAAGTTGCTGAGGGCGGTCATCATTTCTTTCCTTTGTCGAAGGCCGCCTGCTGCTCGCTGGAGGCTTCCTTCTGGTATTTGGCTTTCCATTCGGCATAGGGCATGCCGTAGATCTCTTCTCGTGCTTCGTCCGGGCTGATGGCAACCCCCAGATCGTCGGCGGCAGCCTTGAACCATTTGGACAGGCAGTTGCGGCAGAAGCCGGCCAGGTTCATCAGCTCGATGTTCTGCACATCGGGGCGCGAGCGCAGGTGCTGTACCAGGCTGCGAAAGGCGGCGGCTTCGAGTTCCAGACGTTCTTGTTCGGTCATGGCGATGCTCTCGGATGCGGGATCGGAGGTTGGCGGCGATGATAAGAGCATAGGACCGGCTGTCAATTATTTCCCCGGCTGGCTAGGGTCTGTTGCCATTTCATTCGCGGCCGCGCCGGAGCCCGTTTTTGCGCGAGGCAAGGCACGAGGAGCGCGGTTTGGTCATTCCAAATAAGCGACGAGAAACGCTGCATCGCGCAAAAACGGGCCCGGCCCTGTGGGTTGCGCGGGAAATGGCCCCCGCTGTCGTTGCAG
>OGCL01001553.1_pt1 | contig 19005 bp, 15 predicted proteins | sample 1570041 | NCBI WGS metagenome assembly OGCL01 (sample SAMN06266162, study PRJEB24511) | hot springs metagenome | isolation source: Hot spring water | place: South Africa: Limpopo | collected 2015-06-22
CCCCGCTGGGGGAGGGAACCGGGCTCCTCCCCACAGGGAGGGGTTGGGGAAACCCGGTTTCCCCATGTCCCAACCGCGGTTGGGAGCGGCTGGCATCCCCACAGGCAGGGGTGTGGTTCGACAGGCTCACCGCAGGTGGGGAAACCTGGTTTCCCCATATGTTCACCTCAGCCGTCCATGCGACTGCGCCGCGCAACGCCAGAAAATCTTATTTCCGGGAGGGCGCAGCCCTCCCAAACCTTTCCCTCAAGGAGGAGTATAACACGAAAACGTGTACGTTGCAACCTCTGCGGATGCCCCCGGGAGGGCATTGCCCTCCCGGATCCTCCCGTTTGAAGAACTTGCCGGATGCGCCGCTTAACTTCTGGCAATGTTGACGCGGCGATGGGTACGGGTGTAGTAGCGGATCTGGCGGGGGAGGTTGCTGTCGAGGGGGGTTTCGCGCACAGCGGTGACAATCGCCGCGGCGGCCTCAGCCACACAGGCGCCAATCGCCGCTTGCGGCGCGCCTTCGGCCCGCAGGCGCCGTAACGTCGCCTCCCAGGGCACACTGCACGCGCCGCGGGCAGCAATGCCGACGACGTCGGGCAACACCTTGGTGTGACGGGTCCAGTTGAGACCCAGGCAGAAGGCCGTGACGGGGCAGGGCAGCCGTTCGACCGTGAGCAGCAACAGCTCGACTTCGCGCGCCACGGCGAAGACCAGCAAGGCCCGGTCATCGGCGGCAAGTTCCTCGGCGCTGCGGAGGGGGATCTGCAGCAGTTCGGCGAGCGCGGCGGCCAGGGGCCGGGCGAGACCGTCGGCGGCGACGACGGCGCTGAAGCGCCACTCGCTGCTGGCGACCAGAGCGATCAGGCGTTGCAGGGTCGTGCCGATGTTAGGATAGGTGAAGTGGTAATCCTGGGTTTCGCGGAGTTGCAGCCCGTCGTCGCCGGTTGAGCCGAGGTAGATCACGCCATCTTCGGCGTACAACTGATCCTTGATGCTGACCAGGCTGCGGAACTCGCGGTGGCGTTCGACGCTGTTGAGGTTGTCAACCACCTCGGCTATTGCCGCTGGCGAATCGGCCAGCAGCAGCGCGCGCCCGAAGGCAGCGGTAGCCTCGTCGTAGCGCCGCAGGCCGAGCAGGCAGCGGCCGTGCAGATTGTGGACCTCCCAATCCTGCGGGTAGCTCTGCAACGGCAGGTCAAGATGGGCCAGCGCCTGGGCGTGCTCGTTGCGCGCGAGGTGGATCAGCACCAGTTCGAAGTGGGCTGCCGGGTCATCGGGGGCAAGTTTGAGGCAGTGCTCAAAGGCGTCGAGCGCTTCGTCGTAGCGTTCAAGCTCGACCAGCACATAGCCGAGGTTGAAGAAGGCCAGGAAGCTACCCTCAAGACTGGCGACCAGGCGAAACTCCTCGACGGCTTTGGCGAAAAGCCCCGCGCGCTGGTAGTAGAACCCGAGGGCATTGTGCGCCTCCGGCTGCAGCGGGTCGGCGGCGATGGCCTGGCGGTAGTGGGCAGCGGCCTCATCGAGCCGGTTGGCCCGCTCCAGGGCCATGCCAAGCTGAAGGTGACGCAGCGCTTCTGAGCGGTTGTGCGGTTCGTTCATCGCTCATTCCTGCGCTTCCCTATTTTCATACCAGCTGTCCATGCGGCTGCGCCGCATAAAACCAGAATGAAAATATGTGTTCTTGGGAGGGCGCAGCCCTCCCAGAGCCTCCCGCGGGCGGGTTGTTCCCGGGAGGGCTGAGCCCTCCCAACTCCTCCCCGCGGGTGGGTTGTTTGCTGGGAGGGCTGCGCCCTCCCAACTCCTCCCCGCGGGCGGGTTGTTTCCCGGGAGGGCTGAGCCCTCCCAGAGCCTCCCGCGGGCGGGTTGTTTCCCGGGAGGGCTGCGCCCTCCCAACTCCTCCCCGCGGGTAGGTTGTTTCCTGGGAGGGCTGAGCCTTCCCAGACCCTCCCCGCGGGCGGGTTGTTTCCTGGGAGGGCTGAGCCTTCCCAGACCCTCCCCGCGGGCGGGTTGTTTCCTGGGGGGCTACGCCCTCCCAAACTCTCCCGCGGGCGGGTTGTTTCCCGGGAGGGCTGAGCCCTCCCAGACCCTCCCCACAGGGAGGGGCGTGGTTCGGCAAGCTCACCACAGGTGGGGAAACCCGGTTTCCCCATATGTGCAATCCAGGATCTTATACCAATTACCATTGATGATGCCGCATTGTTTGAGGCGGTTTTAGGCGTTGTGCTGCCCAGCGTGGCAATCCACAATCCACAATCCAAAATCTAAAATGGTATTATGTAGCAGCCCTCCCGCGCGCGGGCCAGTTCACTTCAGGCCCAGCGCGCGCTGCTGGACCACCAGCAGCGCGCCGATACCCCCCGCAGCCAGATCGATCAGGGCGTCGAGGCGCTGCCGGGAGACCGGGGCTCCCTCGGCGGTGCCCTGCACTTCAACAAACTCGCCGCTGTCGGTCATCACCACGTTGCAATCCATATCGGCGCGGCTATCCTCGCTATAATCTAGATCGAGGAGCAGGGCCCCGTCAACGCTGCCTACGCTCACGGCTGCTACGGCGCGGATCAGCGGCGAGTGGGCCAGGACGCCGTCGGCAACCAGGCGCCGGCAGGCAAGGGCCAGGGCCACGTAGCCACCGGTGATCGCCGCGGTGCGGGTTCCCCCGTCGGCCTGTAGCACGTCGCAGTCAACAGTGATCAGCCGTTCGCCGAGTTCCTCCAGCGCCACGGCGGCGCGCAGTGCGCGCCCGATCAGGCGCTGGATCTCCTGGGTGCGTCCGCTTGCCCCGCTGCGCTCACGGCGCGTGCGGGTCAGCGTTGCGCGTGGCAGCAGGGCGTACTCGGCGGTAACCCAGCCGCGGCCCTGCCCGCGCAGCCAGGCCGGAAGGCTCTCCTCGACGCTTGCGGCGCACAGCACTCTGGTGTCGCCACATACGATCAGCGCCGATCCTTCGGCATAGGGAGCCGCGTTGGGAATAATCTCTACCGGCCGCAACTGGTCTGGCCGGCGCCCGTCCTGGCGTAGCATGGCCTGCTCCTGGCGATTGTGGCTGTATCATAGCATGAGCCTTTCACTCTGGACAAGGTTTAGAGACGATGAAAACCTGCCAGCGGGCGGGGGTTGGGGAGACCGGGGTTCCCCGCGACCCCTTCGGGGGTGTCCCGGGAGGGCTAGATCCGCCCCAACCCTCCCCGACGGGCGAGGTTTAGAGGAAACCTGGTTTCCCTCACGTTCAGTATCACCGCGATGAGAAAACGATGTACGTGATAGGCACAGCCGGCCATGTTGACCACGGAAAGTCAACCCTGGTGAAAGCGTTGACCGGGATCGACCCGGATCGTCTGGAGGAGGAGCGGCGCCGGGAGATGACCATCGATCTCGGCTTCGCCTGGTTGACCTTGCCCTCCGGGCGCAATGTCAGCCTGATCGACGTGCCCGGTCATGAGCGGTTCATCAAGAACATGCTGGCCGGCGTGGGCGGCCTCGACGCCGCCTTGCTGGTCGTTGCCGCCGATGAGGCGGTGATGCCGCAGACGGTTGAGCACCTGGCCATCCTCGATTTGCTCGAGGTGCGTCACGGTGTCGTTGTGCTGACCAGGGCCGACCTGGTGGATGCGGACTGGCTGGCGCTGGTGGAAGAGGAGGTGCGCGCCCGTCTGAAGGGCACCAGCCTGGAGGACGCGCCGATCGTCGCTGTTTCGGCGCGTACCGGCGCGGGCCTCGACGCGCTCGTGGCTGCGCTCGACCGGGTGCTCGATGCCACCCCTTCGCGCGCGGCTGCGATCGGCGCGCCACGGCTGCCCGTGGATCGGTCCTTCACCATCGGCGGCTTCGGCACGGTGGTGACCGGCACCTTGCTCGATGGGCCACTGCGGGTCGGCCAGGAGGTGGTGATCCTGCCTGCGGGGCGCCCGGCCCGTGTGCGGGGCTTGCAGACGCACAAGCAGCGCTGCGAGATAGCGCTGCCCGGCACGCGGGTGGCGGTGAACCTGGCCGGGGTGCACCACAGCGAGGTGACCCGCGGCGATGTGCTTGCGCTTCCCGGCGCCCTGCGCCCGACCAGCTTGCTCGATATGTATCTGCGGGTGCTGCCCGATGCCCCGGCGCCCCTGGAGCAGAACACGGCCCTGGATCTGTTTCTGGGCGCGGCTGAGGTGTGCTGTCGCCTGACGCTGCTCGATGCTGAAACGCTGGAGCCGGGCGGGCGCGGCTGGGCGCAACTGCGCCTGGAACGGCCCCTGGCCGCCATGCCTGGCGACCGCGGCATCCTGCGCGTGGCCTCGCCGGGCCGCACCGTAGCCGGCGGCGTCGTGGTCGATCCGCACCCGCCCCGGCACCGGCGCTTCCGCCCCGAGGTAATCGCTGCCCTCGAGGCGCGCCGACAGGGTGATCCGCTCCAGTTGCTGCTGCAGGCCCTGGGGCAGGGCCTGCCCCGTCCCTGGGCCGAGGTGCGTCTTGAGGCCGGCCGTGGCGCGATGCTCGACCAGCACACCCTTGCCCCCCTGATCGCCGCGGGGCAGGTGCTCTGGCTGGGGGCGCTGCCAGAGCAGGCGGACCCGGGGGAAGGCGGATGGCTGATTTCGGCGGCCGGTTGGGCGCAACTGGAGGCGCGACTGCTCCCGGCCTTGCGCGCCTACCACAAGCGCTATCCCCTGCGGCGCGGTATGCCGCGCGAAGAGATGCGCCAGAAGCTGCGCCTGCCGGCGCGAGCGCTGGACGTGGCGCTCGACGAAGCCAGACGCCGCGGCCTGGTGGCGTTCGATGAGACGCGCATCTGGCTGGCCGGCCACGACCCGCAGCCAACACCCGACGAACTGGCAGCGGTTGATGCGGCCCTGGCAGCGATGCGACGGGCGCCCTACGGCCCACCGTCGCCCGCCCTCGATGAGGAACTCCTGGCCTGGACCCTGGAGCGTGGCCTCATCGTGCGCCTGGCCGCCGATGTCTTTCTGCTGCCGGAGACCTACGCCGAACTCCTGGCGTGGGTGCGCGCCACGGCCGCCGTCGAGGGCAGCGTGAGCGTTGGCATGCTACGCGATCGCTTTGGCAGCAGCCGCAAGTATGCCGTAGCCTTTCTCGAACACCTCGACGAACGCAAGATCACCCGCCGTGAAGGTGAGGGCAGGGTGCTGCGGTGAAACTATGGGCCAACCGGGTTTTCCCAGACCTCCGCCCACGGGGTGGCAAGCTCTCCCCACCGGAAGGGTCTGGGAGGGCTTGCCATACCAGGAACAATTCTGGCTCGATGCGGCCCAGCCGCATCGAGCCTCGCGGCGGAGGTCTCCAGCCCTTGCGAGATACGTTCTTAGCTCCTTCGAACCGCGCCGTAGCCTACCGCGAGTTCCAGTTCCTGCGCTTGCTGTAACTCGCTGGTCGTGCTCGCTACGACCTCAGGTTCGGGTTGGCGCTGCCTGTCGAGCAAATCCCTGACCCAGCCATTGGTCGGCTGGATGGAGCCGTCTTGCAGTATCCGGGTCATGGCCTTGGTATTGCAGTAGCGCGGATCGCGATAGTCCTGGATCTCGCCACGCTTGAAAGCCTCGATCACCTGCTTAATGCCGGCCTCAATCGTCCAGCGGGGCTGGTAGCCGAGCATGCGGTGGATCTTGTCAAAATTGACGCGGTAGTTCCGGCGGTCGGTCCCCGCGCCCTGCTCGATCAGTTCGGCTTCGGGCACCAGGGCATGGATCATTTCCCCGACCTGGCGGATGGTGTAGTTCTGGTGGTTCGAGCCAACATTGAAGGTCTCGCCGCGCACAACCGCCAGTGGCGCCTCAATGGCGTGGAAGACACCCAGGGCTGCATCGGCGACGTGGAGAAAGGGTCGCCACTGATCGCCGCCGAAGACGGTGATTTTCCTTTCCTGAAGCGCCTTCGCCGTGAGCAGGTTCACCACGAGATCGAAGCGATGGCGTCCTGACAGACCATACACTGTGCCAAAGCGGAGAATGACCGGCGCGAAGCTTTCGCTGCTGAGTTCGAGCAACACGCGCTCGGAGGCGATTTTGCTGCGAGCGTAGAGCGAGACGGGATTGAGGACCGAGCGCTCGTTAAGGATCTCGTCACTCGCTCCGTACACCGAGCAGGTACTGGCGAAGACGAAGCGCTCGACGCCCGAACCCTTGGCCACTTCGGCGAGCATGCGTGTGGCCATCAGGTTGACCTCGATCGTGATCTCCTCATCAATCGCACAGGCGGGGTCGCCAACAATCGCGCCGAGATGGACGACCGTATCAACGCCATGCATGGCTTTGACGGCCTGATCCACATTGCGGAAGTCGGCTCGAATGATTTCGAGCCGGGGATGCCCGAGCATATCTTTGATCGGCTCGGTACCGAAGAGGAGCAGATCGAGCAGGCGTACTCGATAGCCGCGTTCGAGCAGCATCGGTAACAAGGCAGAGCCGATGTAGCCGGCGCCGCCAATTACCAGAATGTGTCGCCCGGCCTCCACGGACCGCGTCGTGGCGGCAGGAGTGTGCCGCTCGCCCTGGAGCGTCATGACTTCCCAGATCTTCGACCAGAAGCGCGCGCCGATCAATGCAACCAGCGTGATCAGCCATGCGCTCAACAGCGCTACGCGTGGCACCGGTAGCAGTTGCGGCAGCAGGAACGAGAAAAAGCCGAAGATCAGGTAGGCGATACTCACCGCCTGGGCAATGACCAGCATCTTGTAGCGACTGGCGTAGGTGCGACTGCGGGTGTAGAAGCCGGATATGTCGAAGGTGAACAGGCAGATTGTCAGCAGCAGGGGCAACCCCACGATCACCGACTGGATGAAGCTATCTGCCAGGGTTGAGGATACACCAGGTCTGCTGAGCAGAACAAACCATTCGTACTCAAGGATCAGTGCCAGCAGATAGGCCCCTGAAACCATAAGCGCGTCGGCGACGACACGAACAACCACTGCGGGACGCCAGAGTTTCGTATCGAAAAATGCTCCGATCATGGTAGCATTCCTCCTTGTCCGGGAGTTGTGGCGGCTGGAATGCCGACCACAACAGGGTTTATGCCAGGATAAGATCCGCGACGGCGGCGATAACGTCTTCGAGGTCATCTTCGGTCATTAGTGGATACAGCGGCAACGAAACACTACGATCATAGATGGCTTCAGCTCCGGGCAGATCACCGCGCTGGTAGCCGTACGTGTGGGCGTAAAACGGGTGCAGGTGCACCGGGATGAAATGCACACTGGTGCCGATCTTGCGTTCACGCATAGCTTCGGTGAACGCAGCGCGATCGATACCGGTAGAGGGGTCGAGCTGAATGACATACAGATGGTACACGTGATTGCGGTCATTGTGACGGGCCAGCGTGCTTACGCCGGGCAGTGCGGCGAAGGCCTGGTCGTAGCGCGCAGCGTAGTGCTGGCGTGTGGCGATGAAGGCATCCAGGCGGCGAAGCTGGTGCAACCCGAGGGAAGCCTGGATGTCGGTCATGTTGTTCTTGTAGCCCGCAGCAATCACTTCGTAGTACCACGAGCCTGCGCTGGTGTACCGTTTCCAGGCGTCACGACTCATGCCGTGGAGGCTGAGCAGGCGCATCTGCTGGGCAAGATCGGCATCGGCGGTAACAATCATGCCGCCCTCGCCGGTAGTCATGTTCTTCGTGGCGTAGAACGAGAAAACGGTCACCCGGGTGAGGCCCTCCGGTCCCAGGGCGTCAGCGCCGATCTTCTGGTCGCGGTAGATGCTCCCGACGGCGTGGGCGGCGTCCTCGACCACCGGCAGGCCGTGGCGCAGGGCCAGGGCATAAATCGGCGCAAGATCGCATGCCTGGCCGGCAAAATGCACCGGGATGATCGCCCTGGTGCGCGGAGTGATCGCCTCTTCAATCGCGTCGAGAGCCACGTTGCCGTCAGGATTCACATCAACCAGCACCGGTCGGGCGCCCAGGTGTACCACCACGTTGGCCGTGGAGCAGAAGGTCAGCGTCGGTACGATCACCTCATCACCCGGGCCAATGCCCAGAGCCGTGAGGGCGATATGCAGCCCGGAGGTGCAGGAACTAACCGCGATGGCGTGGTCAGTGCCGACGTAGGCGGCAAAATCGGCCTCAAACCGTTTCACTTTGGGGCCGGTGCTGATCCAGCCTGAGCGCAGCGAATCCACGACTTCGGCGATCTCCTCCTCTCCGATCTGGGGCAGAGCGTAGGGCAGAAATTGCTCGCGCACAGGACGGCGCTGGCGAACCACGGCGCTCATTTCAGTTCTCCTTTACAAGCTGACGGATCGGCACAAAGGCTTCAGCGGCGGGTACACCAACGCTCACGCCCCGCTGCTGGGCGTAGATGCGCACGGCTTCGAGCGAGCGGGGGTGCGGGAAGGGCTTCACCTCACTCTGATAAGTCTCGCTGTAGGCTGCAGCAGCTCGCACCTTGTCCTCAAGGGTCGAGGTGATTTCGACAAAGTGCGTCGGTACGAAAGCCGTCTCAGCAAACGGCGCGCCCCATTCGGTCGAGGAAGCCACCTCGTAGCTGTAGGCCTGCTCCACCGGGCAGGCCCCGAAGGGCCGGATGGCGACCAGTGTTGCCGCGAAGATCGCCCGATGGTCCTGATTGGCATCGCCACGATGGTGGGTGTACACGATCTGCGCGCCCAGTTCGTTCACTGCGGCAGTGATGGGCTTGATCAGGTCGAGCAGGGGCAATGAGTCGAGGCGTTGATCGGCCAGGCGGGCAAAACGCACATGCTCCACTCCCAGGATGGCGCAGGCATTGACTGCTGCCGCCTCCTGAGGCGCAGTCACTGTGTGCCGCGCAGTGACGCCATCGGTCATGATCAGTACCGTCACATTGTCGCCTCGGCGGACGTGCCAGGCGATAGTTCCCCCCATCCCATAGGTTTCATCATCGGGGTGGGCAGCGATGACCAGGACCCGTTTTGGCATGTGACTCTCCTTTACGCTCGGTCTCAGGCCGAGGTTGCTCTATTTCCCCAGCAAAACGCTTCCCCTGAACCGCGCGGCGCTGCTCGCAGGCCCCTGCGTTGCTCCCCTGGCCCGCCACGAGGGCGCGGGGTGACAGGAGGCGAAGGTAGCCCGATCTGTCGGTTCCCTCTGCTCCAGGGAGGGAGCGTCAACAGGTTTCAAGCAGCCGCCTCGTGTGCCGGTGTACTGGCTGCGGTCAGTATCGCGAGGCTCTCGGGGCCGCAGTTGAACAACAGGTCAATCGCCGACATTCCCGGCACGAAGTCGCCCCACAGTTGTGGGTAGACAGGGTGCTGGAACTCCTGATAGCGCACGCTGATCCCATGCTCAGCGAAAGGCGTCTCGTCCAGGTACGTGCGTCCGGCGCGGCCCGAAAGGTACGCCGTCGCGCCAACGGCGCGGCAGATCGCCAGGTTGACCTGTGTCGGGCCGCGCTCGGCGATCCCCAGGGCGGAGGCGCGCACGAAGCGATTGCCAAGGCCAAATTGCTCGGCCAGATAGCTGATAATCGTGATGTTCAGATCGACCAGCGACGTCCACCGCTGGGTGTACAGTTCGGTGAAGAAAGGGCGGTGCGTGGCGAAAAAGGGTGATCGAGCGTAGCTCTGTGTGATCAGGGCCAGGCTGCGCCGGCCCCAATCGCGATCGTTGCAGATCTGAGTTTCGATGATCGCTTGCTCCGAACGACCAGCCTTGTACACCGGCACCGTCAGCCAGGTCGGCCCCTGCGCCGTCTTGATCCGGTTGCGGTTCTGAAAATCATCCTTGGCGAACTGGCATGTATCGAGCAGCACGAAAAGATCGGCCTGGCGCAGTTTGTCGAAGAACCCGAGCCAGGGCAGGTGCTCAGGCTGGTGGATGGTGACGAACATCAGCTCCTCCTGACCGTTTTTGAGCGCAAAAGACCTCTATGGCGCCGCAGGAGCGGCTCCTTTCACCGTGCAAGGCGGACAGAGCGCGTTCTACACTTTGCTGGGCATCGGTCGTCGCGGTGGCGGCAGCCACGAATAGACCAGGATGCAGAAGATCACGCGGATGATGATCCAGAGGTCCAGTAGCAGCGACTGGCGCTCGATATACTCGAGATCCACGGCCAGGCGCGCTGGTAGATGGCGGCGTAGATAGTGTTCCTGGAGCGGTACCCCTGTGGGCGGCGGGTCGTGGTAGGCGAAGTCGGGATACCAGTAGACGTCAGAGAGAGCCGCAAGGCCAGGGCGCACGCTGAGGGTGCGGCGCATAGCGTCGGTGTAGTGGCGTTCGACGATGTCCCAATCCTCGGGACGCGGGCCGATGACGGACATGTCGCCGCGCAGCACATTCCAGAGCTGGGGCAGTTCGTCAATCCGCAGACGGCGTAGCCAGCGACCCACAGGGGTAATCCGGTCATCATTGGCCTCGGTGACGCGCCGGTCAACCGTATCCAGACCGACGCGCATCGTTCGTAGCTTGTACATGGTGAAGGGGACGCCGTATTGCCCTGCCCGTCGGGCGCGGTAGAACGCCGGTCCGGGCGAGGTAAGCTTGACAGCTATCGCACCGGCGAGGATCAGCGGCCAGGTCAGCGTCAGGCCAATGCCGGCGAGAGTCACATCAAACAACCGCTTGCTCATGGCTGGATCCCCTTTGCAGCACAGGTGGTAGACTCTGCTGGTGCACTGGCCGCTGGCCCTCCAGGTAGAAGCGAAGCAACCCCTCGGCCTTACTCAGGGTCACATTGTCGGGGCGGACCTTGAGCGCCCGGCGGATCAGGCTATGGGTGAACGGATTCATCAGCGGGGCAATGAGCGGATGGAAGAGGACCCGCTGGCGTACCGGCTTGGCCCGGTAGCCCATCAAAAACTTGAACTCATCGACGCTGGGGGGCGCATCCAGCGAGTGGATGCTGTAGAATACCGCGCGCACGCCCGGGCGGCTGAGGACATCACTGCTCACCGTGTAGCAGAGGGCGTTGTTGACATATTTGTCAAAGTAAGCACGGTGACTCTGGGCTGTGAGCACGGAAACCGTGTCGCCAACCCGAACAATCAGCATACTGGCGGCGAGTTCATCGTCCACATACGCGCCCCATGCTTCGAAGCCCGGCAGATCGTGGGCCGCGCGGCAGAGCCTTGTCCATTCAGCCTCATTCATGCTCCTCAACCGTCCCTGGCGCTCGAGCGTGTCACGTTGCAGGCGCCAGCCTTTGCTGGCCAGTTCGTCAAAACTGATCTGCCCGATACGGTTCTCGCGCAGCCCGCGACGGGTCTTGTTGCGTGTGCGCGGGCTAATGTTCTCAAGCGAGTATGCGCCCTCGTCAAAGACAACGTGATAGCTGAGCAGACCTGTGGTCGCCTCGGGCGGTGTGGAGTAGCGCATACCCGCGGCGCCGGCCTCGCGCATCAATGCGCGCAGGTCGGCCTCAGGCAGAGAAAAGACCTGGTGAAAGGGTATCGGCTGAAACACCCGCGCCCCTGCATCGTACCAGAGACTGCCGGCCCCGCGGATGATGCGGTGACCGCGTCGGCGTAGCCACTCGGCGAGCGTTTCGGCGTTCATGCTTCCACCTCCTGTAGCCGGGCCGTGGCCCGCTCGCGCAAGCGTTGCGGTAGCAAATCCACCTGGAGGGCGTAGGTCTCGTCGAGCATCCGCTGGATGGAGTACTGCTCAACGACACGGCGACGGGCTGCACTGGCGCAGCGCCGCGCTAACTCGCGGTCATGAATGTAGCGGGCAATGGCCGCAGCGATAGCCTCGGGCGCCTGTGGAGGCGCCTGAAGACCGGTGATCTCGTGCTCAACCAGTTCGGCGTTGGCCAGAATGTTCGTTGTTACAATCGGTCGCGCCGCCGCCATAGCCTCGAGGAGCGAAATCGAAAGACCCTCCCAGAGCGATGGGCTAACGAAGATGTCGAGGCTATCGAGGAGCGCAGGAATGTCCCGGCGGAAACCGAGGAAGCGCACGCAGTCGTGGAGTCCCAGGGAGTCGCGTAATTCACCAAGCATCTCCCGCTCGGGGCCATCACCAGCGAGCGCCAGCGTAAACGGCCGCCCGCCGAGCATCTGCCGGAGCGGAACCATAGCCCGGATCAGACTGGCATTGTCCTTCTGCGCGGCCAGGCGTCCGGTGTTTCCAATCAGCACATGGTCATCGGGAATACCCAGTTCGTCGCGCAGCGCCGTGCCCGCGAGGGCGGGGCGCGATGTGGCAAACGGCGCAGGGTCAATCCCATTGCAGATAGTGACTAACTTCCAGGGCGGAGCGCAGCGGAAACGATGGGCATTGATCATATCGGCGCGGCTGACACAGATGGTGCGGGTCGAAGCCAGCGTCGCTATCCACTCAAGGGGCGTGTAGAAGGCCCGCTCCGAGAGGGTCGAAAACTCGTTGACCGCCCAGCCGGCCTGGTGGTGCAGAATGACCGGTGTACCGGCAAGGCGGGCTACGATCCGCCCAAGAAAACCCGGCGTTGCCGTGTATGTATGCACGACATCGTAGCGCCGGCTCTGCAGAAGTGTGTAAAGCTGAACGGCAGCGCGCAGTTGAGGCCCGGGCACGATGTCGCGCGGGATCAGGATGTGATCGATGATGCCCAGACCCTCAATGCGACGCAATTCCGAGACGACCACCGGATCGGTAGCAAGCACATCGACCTGCCATCCGCGTGCGATCAGGTAGCGACACCACCGTATCAGCAGGTAATCACCGCCGCCGTAACTGGAGTTGCCGGCGATCTGGAGTGCTCGCATATTTCCCCCCCCTTATTCAACTGGCGTCAGTTGTTATTGCCGTGCAACGATGCGCTAACTGTTGGCAAATACCTCGTTGTTGTCGGCACAGGTGTAGGTGTCGGACGCAGTGGGGCAACGACGGTCTGGGCGATCTCACGCACTGCTGGATACAGTTCCGGGTGGTTCGCCAGGTAGTCGTGGTACAGTTCGTTATCCCAGCGCCACATGTACCACCACGCTCCCACAACCTCGGGGTGTGCGTAGACGATACGCGCGTAGTCTCGCATCTCATCGGCGGTGGGCATGCGCAACCGGTCGCCCCGGTGGGCCATAGACTGCATTGTCCAGACGAGGCGCACGTCGGGCGCATAGCGACGCAGGGCCGCGATTTCGTCCTGGATATGGTTCAGCAGTTCCTTACGTTTGTAGGCGCCGTTACTCATGAAAGGGTAGAAGGCAGTCTGGCAGTAATCGCACATGCCCGGGGCGATGGTGGTCGCCGCGCCTTGCTCGGCCCAGAACGCGAAGCCGTTGATCTCGGAATAGACCGGCACCGGCGCAATGGCCTTGATGGCCCGGTACAGCGCCTGCTGATGGGCGGTCGTGTAACCACAGCCTTCGCACTCGTTCCAGTACGGCTCGTGCAGGCCGTAGACCGCAAACAGGGCGGGATGGCTGGAAACGGTGCGCAGGAACCTCTGCGCCTGGGCATCGATTGTCCAGGCCCCCGTGCGCCGATCCAGTTTCCAGCCCTCCGGCCACAACCAGGCTATAACCTTGAGACCCTGGGCGCGCGCGGCGTCAAGATAGGCGATCCACTCCCGGGGAGTGGCTTCGTAGTCGAAGTTGTTGAGAACCACCGTAAACCCGAGACGGCGAACCGTAGACAGTTCGTGAATCGGAACAAACTGCGTGCCATAGAAAGGGAGCCAGGAGCTGTCAACCCGACTCTCCACCGTGGCCTGTGGCCGATAGTCCATCTGTAGTCCCCCCGTCTCATCACTGCGTGTTTCTGCAAACCCGCTTCCGAACAGGGTGGCGAATACAAGAAAGATGACAAAAGGCGCCCATCGTATGAGCACAATGCGGTTGTCGCTCTGGTTCACGCCTCTTGCTCCAACTCTTGATTGCGATGACGCACGATCCCCCTCCCCTTCCGTAATCTAGCTAGCACGGCGCTGCGCGCCGAACGTAGCTCTTCAATCTGAAGCGCCGTCCCTATGCCCAGCAGGGTAATTAATCCCAGGATGCCTGCCAGAACCAGCATGGCGAGGTGTGCCGGGAAGGAAGCTGCCCCCGTCCATCTAGCCAGTACTGGTGGCTGGCTGACGACCGCTGCCATCAAGCTGGCTGTGACCAGTGCCGCACCAGTGACCCGGAGGCCGAGCCACGCAACGTTGCGGTTCTGGCCCGGCCCCCCGATGCCACGGAGAGTCGCTGCGGCCACGCCGCATGCCACAAGCTGGCCGATCGCGTACGCCCAGGCAACGCCGGGTGCACCCAGGGCGGTTGCCAGGAACGGTGCTACGCTCACCATTGCGACAAGTTGAGCGCTGGCGATCAGGATCGGCAGCAGAGGACGCCCATCTGCATACCAGTAGCTCCGCGCCACGAGCAAGTAGCCATACAGCGGGATGGTCAGAGCATAGATGCCCAGAATGCGCGCGGCCTCGCTCCCGCTCGCTCCCCCTTCGCGCTCAAACAGCAGATGCGTCACCGGGAGCTGGACAGCCCAGATCATGGCTGCGATTGGGACCCCCACAAGGATGACCAGGCGCATCGCAGCCAGCAAGGTTGCCCGCGCCTGACGCAGACCGGCAGCCGTGCGTGTCGCAAGGCTGGTTGCCAGGGTGGAAAGCGAGACAACTTCGATGCCGGTGAACAGCGAGTTGCCGATAACAGAAGCCAGGCGATGCCCATAACTCAGGGCGCTGATGCTCCCCGGCGGGAGGAACGAACCGATAACCCGCTCGGCAACCAGCACACTCTGAGCTATACCCTGTTCAAGGAGGGGCAGGGTCAGCATTCGTCTTACGCCAACAGCGCGCAGCAACGCGAGATCAATTGCCGGTCGGTAATGAGGTCCCAGGTGACGCCAGATGACCGCCCCGAACACTGTCGCCTGCACCAGCGCTGCAATCGCGTACCCCAGGGCCAGATGCTCAATCCGTAGCGCCGGGGTGATCACACCGAATCCGGCAATCACTGCGATCACCGTTGTACCGCGCAGCAGTTCATGCGATGCCGGGGCGGTAAACAGGTTATGCGCGTTGAGAAAGGCTCGCATTACCCCTATTGGCAGAACAAACACCAGGCTGACGAACATAATGCCTGACAGGCGAGCGGCAAGCGCGCCCGTCTCTGCATCGAGGCCGGGAGCCAGAAGCCGGCTCAAGGTGGCGTTGCCGAGCACTGCGCTTGTCGTTAACCCAGCCCCTACGATGACCGCCAGGGTGAGCAGGCTGTTGAACGCAGTCCAGACACGGCTATGTGGGCCGACAGCCTCTGTTCCCTGTGTGCGGATGAGGCCGACAAAGATCGGTACCAGGCCGGACTGAGATGCCGGGTAAACCAGCGATTCGATCAGGATGAGCAGTGTATATGCGACAAAAAAGGCGTCGGTGGCGCTGGTGAGACCAAATGCGGTGATGATCAGGACATCAACCACCAGCTTGGTTGCCACTCCCAGGCCCATGAGCAGGGTGGTCCGCCCCGATGCTGTGGCGAGATTGGGCGCCTTCGGAACACTCATCCCTGATTCCTCTTCCGAGAAACGTGGACCATAGCTGCGATCCAGCAAAGCGACGCCATAATCCAGAACGAACGCCAGTGGATTGTGTCAATAACCACACTGTTAAGCAAGAGGCCGATCATACTTGCGCTTACGACGCGAGCCGAAAGTCCGTATACGCGATCAGTGTCGCTACATGCACACCTCAGACAGTAGTACAGCGGGACAAGGATTACGACCAGTAAGGTGATCAGCCCGAAAATGCCGTACTCGGCAAAGGTACGCACATAGAGACTGTGGGCATTGGATAGCATCCCCGGTCCGATTCCGAAGAGGTGGCTCAAGCCGGCCTCAATCCCTTCGGCCTGTATGCCGAAGCGATCCGTATCGTAGGTTTGCAGAGGTCTTGCCCGCCACAGCAGAAACGAAACCAGATTGAGTTGAATGATCAACCCTGCCAGGACGGTAACGCCCGTCAGTGCTGGAAGTAGGAGCCTGGCCCATTGTCGCAGAGAAAGCGCTGGCGCGCTCAGCATCAGGTAGACAACGAGCGACACTGCCAGGTTCGCCCACGCGGCGCGCGAGAAGGCGAGAAAGACACCCGCGCTTAGCGACAGAATGGCGCCGATCTTCAACCAGAAACGCCCTGGAAACAGGTGCGGGCGCAGCAGCTCATCTACCAGGAACACAATCGGGAGAACCAGGAATGGCGCGAACACATTCGCATCCTTGAAGAACGCCACTGCGCGGCTCTCGCGGACAAAGAATTCCCTGGTTGGGATTAAACCAAGCAATTCGCCTCCAACCATGGCCACCGAGATCAGCGCCGCGGTCAGATAGCCAGACAATACCAGGCGCATGCGTTCCGCCGAGGTAACATAGAACATGACAAAGTAGGCCAGACCAATCAGATACAGCGTGATAGCGAGGTAGCGGCTGGCATAGGTCAGGTCGTGAGCAACCAGCAGCGAGATCAGGTTAATGGCGATAAACAGACCCAGACAGGCATGGATAAGTGATGAACGTTCCACTCCTTTGAGTGACAGACGTCCTGTAAGGATGCCTAACACCAGCAGCAGCGGAACCATCAGGTCAATCGGCGCTGGCTCCCGGCGCACCAGGCTGGAACTGGCAATAGCAAGAAATACCAGTGTGTGGAAGCGCGCCAGACCGAAAGCGATGACCGGCACCACCGCGACCATGCCGACGAGGAGCAGCGGTGCGAGGTCAGGCACGACCCGTGCTGCCAGAACTGCCAGCATCCCCCCGGCTCCGCTCAGGCTCAACGCGAGCAGGCTAAAGCCACCGAGCGAACGCATCTGTACTGACCGAGTCACAGCCGTTTCCTCTGTTTCACGTGCCTGATTCAAGGCACACAAAAACCAGTCGCGTCACACGTTCGTGATGCGCTCCGTTAGCTGATAATGCGTAATCTAAGGTTGTCTCTACACGACCTCGGAGCAATCACCGCACCGGGCCATCAGTCCCCTGTACTCTGCGCCCTGACGTCGATCGTACTGACTCGCGCGTCTGCCACAGACATACTTCCTGAAGGCATGGCAATAGGGGCCGGTTTTCCGATCAGCACTATACCGAGCACTCGGACTCCTGAACTCTCCAACCGGTTGCGCAGGCTCGCAAGTGCCGGGGCGCGACTGATGCCGGGCCGGGCTACCAGCAGGGCCGCATTGCTCGTTCGTGCGGCGTCAAGGCCATCGGCCAGAGCATGCGCCGGTCCGCAGTCAATCACTACAACCTCGGCACGCAGCCTGAGATGTGCTATGAGCTCTGCGAACCTGCACGAAGCCAGCAGTTCTGCTGAAGCTGCATGCGATGGTCCGGCGGGTAGAAGCTGAAGATTCGGCGTGGTAGTGGTCACCAGCAGGTGCTCGGTACGCTCTTCTGCGTGCTGCCGCAGTATGCTCGTAAGACCGTGGTTATTCTCGTGCCCGAAGTAGCGGTGCAACGATGGCCGGCGTAGCTTGGCATCAACCAGAATGACCCGACGTCCGGCCTGGGCAAGGCTAATGGCAAGATTGGCCGCGACAGCGCTGGTTGGGACATCCAGTTCGTCGCTCGTTATGGCCAGGATCTCTCCGCCGCCATCTCCTGGAAGAGCGATAACTCGTGATCGGAGGTGCCGGTAGGCTTCAGCAGCGGATGAATCCGGCTGATCGCGGAACACCAGCGCCTGCGTCGGGCGCGTGCGCCTGCCAGCCGGCACCATGGTCAGAGGCTCCAGGCCCGTTCTCCGCTGCACATCTTCCGGCGTTTCGACCAACCCGTAGATAGTCTGCCGGAGCACTATCAGGCCGGAGGCGATCAGCATACCAAGCATCCCGGCAATGGCGACGTTGAGCGGAGTGCGGGGAAAGACCGGCCGCAAGGGTGGAGCCGCTGGCTCAACGATACTCAGTGTTGCCCGGTGCCAGGAGTTGCCCAGCAGCGGCGTACCCTCCGTATGGAGCGCCTGCGCTGCGGTATGAGCAAGCAGCGCCGCCTGCTCTGCGCTGGATGACTCGGCGCTAATCCGCACCAGTTGCGTGCCCGGAACGGCCCGGGCGCTGATCTTGCGCGCGAGCTTCTCGCGGTTCATCGGCAGGTTCAGTTGCGCAATCACCGCGTCGAGCACCGGACGACTTTTGAGGAGTTGTATATAAGTCTCGGCAAGTAACTGACTACGGTTGAGCGTTTCTGTGACAGGTTGATCACCCCGTGTACGCTCACCGACCAGGACGGTCGTTGTGGCACGGTACACAGGAGTTAGCCACCGGCTGGCCAGTAAGCCTACCAAACCGGCCAGTACCGCGCTGAGGACGAGAAGCCATCCCCAGCGCCAGAGATGACGAAGCACAGGTTTCAGTTCCACAATTGCACCTTAGCTCTACGTTGTCATTTGGCTGATGGCCCGGGTTGCGGGAACCTCCGATCTCCGCCCTGGCGCGGCACAACCCTGCTGCACCACACCAGGAGGGGGCTATCAAGAGGCTTCACCTTCCGGAACACTCTGTAACCGCAACAGCCGTGCTGGAAAATGACAGCATCTAGGGGGATAGCATCGGCAAACGCGATTCCCCGCTTTCCTGCGTATAATTGGGATAGCCTGTTAATGCCTGGTCTGCTTTGCAGATCATGACATCAGTTTGCATAAAGAACAGTTCAGGACGAGGCAGAAATGGAGGTGCAGGGCTCAGGCGCTTGTTGTCGGTCGTGGTACCGACGATCCACACTTGCTGCCGTCTTGGTGTTAAAGATGCGGCGCGCAAGGGTGTAGACCTGACTGCGTTGGTGAGGCGATGAGGGTGTATTGGTGCTGTAAAGAAGGTACGATGAGAGCATACCCCTGGTGGCTAAAATCAACAAGGGAAAATTACCCTATCTTGATGAATATACTGTCATCTTGTCTTACCAACATACGACTTGATCATCTCAGTTGTCCGTGCGGTTGCGCCGCACAATGACAAGATGAACAGGGGTTTTTTCCTGGGAGAGCGCAGCCCTCCCAAACCCTCCCCGCTGGGGGAGGGAACCGGGCTCCTCCCCGCAGGGTTTAAGGGCGGACAGAACATCCGGGCTGACGTGGCTTATACCGCATTGGAACGCCCCCGCGCATGGCTCTGGTCTCCCCTCTCCAGCTTCGCTGGAGAGGGGGAG
>OGCL01001554.1_pt1 | contig 19005 bp, 17 predicted proteins | sample 1570041 | NCBI WGS metagenome assembly OGCL01 (sample SAMN06266162, study PRJEB24511) | hot springs metagenome | isolation source: Hot spring water | place: South Africa: Limpopo | collected 2015-06-22
TAGGCCAAATGAAACCTCATGGTGTCGGTCTGCTGTGGCAAAAACGTGAGCGGCTCAGTCAGCTTTTGCAAGTCTGTTATAGTGTTTGCTGTCGTTTGTTTGCATGTGATGTTATATGGCGCACACGTTCTCAGGTCAGATTCCGGTATTGTACTCCTTTCGACGTTGTCCTTATGCGATGCGGGCGCGCTTGGCCTTGTGTTACGCACAGCAGACGGTCGAGCTGCGTGAGATTGTGTTACGCGCTAAGCCTGCCGAGATGTTGGCGATTTCACCCAAAGGCACTGTGCCAGTGTTGCAATTGCCAGAAGGTCAGGTGATCGAGCAGAGTCTGGAGATCATGCAGTGGGCGCTGCAACAGCAAGACCCGCTGGGCTGGTTGCCAACGACTGTGGATGGGCAAGCGGCAGTGATGGGTTTGATTATGCAAAATGATCACTCATTTAAAGCGGTGCTAGATCGCTACAAATACCCTGAGCGTTATCCAGAACAAGATGCGATGTTTTATCGCGATCAAGGTGAGCAGTTTTTGGCACAGCTTGAAGACCGCCTGACCCCACAGGCTTACCTCTGTTCAGACCAGATCAGCTTGGCCGATGTGGCGATTTTCCCGTTCATTCGGCAGTTTGCACAGGTGGATCGGGCGTGGTTTGACCAAGCTGATTATCCGCGTGTACAGGCATGGCTGGCCGAGTGGCTGGACAGTCGGCTGTTTGCACACGTGATGCAAAAATTCCCCATTTGGCAGTCGGGGACAGTAGGGGTTCATTTTGGCGTAGATTAAGCATTTTTGTCGCAAAATGCGCTGGTGATACGCTGATGTTAACGCTATAAAGATGAATCGTTAAAAACAGAGGATTTTGCAGCATGACCCATCATGTGTATACCGAAGACGGCGTTCGGCTATTTGCCGAATGTTGGGGCAATCCGAGTGCCACACCGATTGTGCTGGTGCATGGTTATCCGGATAGCCACACGGTGTGGACACAGATTGCCGAGCAGTTGGCGGCAGATTTTTATGTGGTCACTTACGATGTGCGCGGGGCAGGCCAGTCTGATGTGCCACCGCGAGTGCGGGACTATCGGCTGGAGGTGCTGGCGCAAGATCTGAAGGCGGTAGTCGATCAGTTGTTGCCGGAACGCGGATTTCATTTGGCAGCACACGATTGGGGTTCCATTCAAAGCTGGGAATCGGTGACCACACCGGCCTTAAAAGGTCGAGTTTTGTCGTATACCAGTCTGTCGGGTCCTGCTTTGGATCATGCGGGGTTTTGGTTGCGCACCAAAGCGGTCAATGACCCCAAGACCATGCTACGTCAACTGACAAAGTCTTGGTATATCTACATGTTTCATTTGCCGTTACTCGCGCCACAGCTGTGGCAGCATGTGCTGGGTAAGCGCTGGGGACAGGTGGTCGAAAAAATGGAGCAGGTGTCGCCACTACCCGAAAATCCGACTCAGACCGCCGATGGCAAACACGGTGTACAGTTATACCGCGCCAATTTTATTGATCGGATCTTGAAGCCACGCATTCGGCGGGCGCATTGTCCGGTACAAGTGGTGGTGCTCAAGCGCGATGCATTTGTCGATTATGGCTTGTTTGATGAGCTGTCGCGTTGGGTCAGTCAGTTGAGCTTTCATGAGTTGGATGCAGCGCATTGGGCGATTTTGAGCCGTCCGACTGAGGTGGCGCAGTTGATCAAGCAGTATGTACGGCAGATCGAAGTACAGCGTAAGACGGCTGCGTAACGAAACATTGGGAAAGGCGAGACATATACGTCTTGCCTTGTGCTAGCCCATCTGCGGAGTCTTTACGGTTTTGCGTACGGGCTGATTACAGTTATCAATATCATGCAGACAGACATCGGGTTGGCTCGGTGTTTCCGGTACACAGTCAGCGATATTTGGATTATCCAGTAAGGGTTCAGGTAGCTTCACCCGATTGATATTGTGCTGGTGTGGCGGCTCAAGCGGTTCGACTGGCGCAGTCAGTTGCTCGGTCGATCTTTCGGCTGTGATCTCTGGTTCTGGATACTCTGTGGACATGGGTCAACTCCTACACAATCTTGTACAGATGGCTACCGCGTGGTTTGATTAAATCGTATCACGCATAGATCGCACAGTAGGAGTTTGGTCATCAAATGGCAAAATCGAGGATCAGCGCGGACAGTTCTCGTGAAGTTGACCAGCCTGCTGGGGAGGCAGCCTGTGAGTTGTGCGGTCGGGTGCAATTGCCGCTGACCCGTCATCACCTGATTCCACAGTCACAACATCAACGCAACCGTGCCAAACGCCAGTTTGATCGTGATGAAATGCAAAGTCGCATCGCGCTGCTCTGCCGTCCGTGTCATTCGCAAGTGCATGCGGTGTTAGACAATAGCCAATTGGTGCTGGCCTACCACACGCTTGAGGCATTGCGGGAACATCCTGAGATTGCCAAATTTGCCGCATGGATTGCCAATAAGCCGGTCGGTTTAAAAGTCACAGTGCGCCGCGCCCAGTCGTCCTAAATCTTCGTATAGATCTGCAAGATTACTGATGTTTAGCCTGAATTTCCAACAGATCATTTACAGACAGCATGACTGATTTGAGGTCTGATAGTTACAAGAATTTAACCTTATGGGACAAGCAAACATGCTGCGCAATCAATCGAAAAATCGCAATAGCACTTTCAAACCCCGTCACTTGTTATTGCCACTGGCCATCACACTGGTGGTATCGGGCTGTAGCCGTCATCAGACCTCTTCGAAAGAGCAGGCGATGATGGAGCCGATGCCAGCACCTGCACCAGTGATGGCGGCAGCGTCTGCGGACATGTTTGCGTCACGTATGGCGGTTGGCCATGCGATGCCGCCGATAGCTCCACCAGCCAGCCAAGAAAACTACCAAAAACTCGACGAAAACGAAGTCAAAAGTACCACGCAACAGGCCATCTCGACCTTGAGTCTGGATGTCGATACCGGCAGTTATGCCAACGTGCGGCGGATGATTCGTCAAGGGCAGCTACCTCCCGCCGATTCAGTACGGGTTGAAGAGTTACTAAACTATTTTCCATATGCGGATGCTGCGCCAAATGGCCGCCATCCGTTTGCAGTCAGTACTGAACTGGCTGCCTCGCCTTGGACAGCCGATAACCTGCTGTTACGCGTTGGGGTGAAAGCCGTTGAAGTGAGTGCCGCCAAGCAGCCACCGGCTAATTTGGTGTTTTTGGTTGATGTGTCGGGTTCGATGGATTCGCCCGATAAACTGCCGTTGGCGCAAGCCAGCTTGCGTCTGTTGACCCAGCAATTACGGCCACAAGATCGGGTTTCGATGATTGTGTATGCCGGTCGTACCGCGGTGGAATTGCCATCGACCAGCGGCAGTGAAAAGGCCAAAATTCTGGCGGCGATTGATCGACTGACCGCAGGTGGCTCAACCGCTGGCGAGGCCGCGCTGAAACTGGCCTATCAAGAGGCGGAGTCCAATATGATCAAAGGCGGCATCAATCGGATTTTATTGATGACCGATGGTGATTTTAATGTTGGTATCTCGAATATTAATGACATCAAAGCCATGATCGAAAAAGCCCGTGATCGCGGTGTTTCACTCAGCACCTTTGGCTTTGGGCAAGGCAACTACAACGAGCACCTGATGGAGCAAGTGGCGAACGTTGGTAATGGCAACTACAGTTATATTGATTCGATTGAGGAGTCGCAAAAGGTCTTGGGCGAAGAGCTGGCCTCGACTTTTAATACGGTCGCCAAAGATGTCAAATTACAAGTCGAGTTTAATCCTGCTGTCGTTAAAGAGTGGCGTTTGATTGGTTACGAAAATCGTGTGCTGAACGAACAAGACTTTAAAAATGACAAAGTCGATGCGGCTGAGATCGGCGCGGGTAAAAGCGTGGTGGCGTTGTACGAACTGACCCCCGTCGGCAAAACGGGTCTGTTGACAGATCGTCGCTACTCGGAAACAGCATCGTCGGAAGGGACAGCAGCAGCTCATAAAAACAACGAACTGGCATTTTTACGCACCCGTTATAAACAACCGAACGGTGAGACTAGTACCGAGTTTGCACTGCCGATCAGTGCCGAAGTGACGCGGCAACCCTCGACCGATTTGAAATTTGCTGCCGCAGTGGCGGGCTATGGTCAGTTGCTGAAAAATAGCAAATATCGCGGCCAGTGGAGTTATGCAAAGTCTGCCGAACTGGCACAACAAGGCTTAGGTGCGGATCACGGTGGCTATCGGGCGGATTTTGTCAAATTGGTGAAGTTGACCGATCGCGTGGCACAGTCGGGCAGTGTACAGCCGAATTGACGCTGGGCATATCGGTCTTGATGATGCTGGCTGAGTGTTAAGCCAGCATCGCGTCGGACAGGTGATTGAATATAGACAGGTAAAATCAGATTGTTGCTTGATCATGACTTGGCTTTTGCCTGTAGGCTGGCCAAATAATCGCCATCTTTGCGTCGTTGAATCCCAGTGGTTTTGGCGATGATAGTTTCAAGCCCGACCCAAAAATGCAGCCGCTCCAGAATCGGATTCAGGACGTTAGTGATCGCGCAATAGTGGCTATTCTTTTCGCCTGAATGGTGACGGGCATGCTCACGAGGGGTTTGTAGAATCCACCAGTCCTGTAGTTTGCTCACCAACCAAGGTTTTTCCTGACGGTTTTGGTGTGCCCATTTGTGGATTTGATTGGCATTCACTGCCACTGCGACGAATAAAACCACCCAAATATTGAGCCAGTCGCCCCACCACGCCAGCACGAGAATCACTGCACCAACCGCCAGTAAATCGGCGGAGCTTTGCCACCAGCTTTTACGTAAAAAATCGCGTGGTTTATGATGGTGCATCAAGTTGTTATGCGCGACCTGTTGCATGAATGGCATGTCAGGATGTGCATAGGCATCTTCCCACCAATGTACCAAACCAGACAAAAAGTCAGCCAATACTACGATCCCAACCAAATAAATCGCCCACATGATTTTGCTCCCATCCTGAACTCTTCATCGACCGTTGTGGTCTGAATCAAGCATGCAGGGCAGGGTTGATATGGGCAATACTTGGAGTTTTGAGTATTAAATAACGCGACTTTATGGTGTGTCTGGTACACCCAACAGGGTCGATGCCGCTTCCTCATAGAATGATGAGATCAAAAACGAAGCGGCAGGTGATTTGCTCATCTGCCGCTGATCAGCGTGGTGCTGGGCGTGGTTTAGCGAGGGTCTAATACAGCTGGCTCACCGTCGGGCAGGTGTGGGAATGGCAAGCTAGCAAAAATCGTTGCCAGATGATTACCCGATGGGTCATTGATTTGGCTCCACAAATGCCAGCCCAATTTGCCTTGATCATTAAGCAGGCTGTTCAGTTCAGGTCGGTTTGTCGGAAGTGCTTGTGAATACACTTTGTATTGCATGCCCTGAATACCCTGCCCAATACGGCTGTTGTACTCAAATAAAATTCGTGGATTATTATTTCCAAGACCAAACACGCGAATTGGATAGTAGCCTTCTTTTTGTTGTGCTTCGAGCAGGTTGGTCAGCGCATCAGTTCGAGTTGACGTAGGGTATTCCACATAACGATATTTAAATGTTCCGAGCTCTACGCTGCCATCCACACAGACGGTAGCATAAGTATTAGCAGGTGTAACTTGTAGACGTAAATCGACAAAACGGCAGCCTTGAGCACCTTGTTCCTCCAAAATGCCAGCCAGTTTCGTCGCGTTGACATCACTGTCGATACGGAGTTGATAACTAAACGTTTGCCCTAAATTGTTGCGGGCATACAGTGTTTTTGCACCAAAGAAAGCATCTAGTTGTTTTTTACCTAAGAACAGTAAACTTTGCGAGCCTAAGTCGTTGAGTTGTTGTAGTCGTTTCACGTTAAAGTTACTGTCTTGAGCCGGTTCATCTTGAGGGATATAGTTAAAGGTTAGATTCGAAAAACCTACGATTTGGGTCAGCACATCATATGTTTTGCTGCTGTTTGAACCGATTTCAGGCCGCAGTGACTTTGCCTCGCCGAGTAGCGCATATCTATTTTCTCCTCGCTGGTTTAAGCGCTCTAAGACGTTCAATAATAGCTCGCCATCGGCGCGCTCGACTAGTTCGGCTTTTGATTGCGTTAAGAGTATTGCAGGAGGAAGCTGACTAAAAGGTGTCTTATTGGTACGGGTAAAGCAACCGGCTGTATTGTCCGTAATGTTTTGGATGAATTGACTGATGTTGCTCGCTGTCACCGTGCCAGTAAATAAGCAAAAATTATCGGTATCCTTGAATACAATCGCTGTGGCGTTTGAGGGGGAAAAGTCACTACTACTGTAGTTGGTGTTGACCGGATAGTAGTAGTTTAGTCCGCTGGTTTGTTGTACGGCACTGATATTGTTAAAGATGGCTGCGAAGCTTGCAATGCCGGTTGTAATGTATGGGGTATCACTGCAGTCGGGGGTGGTGTAAGCAAACCCTTCATTACTCAGCAATCGTACGCGTACACGCACTTGGGTTTCGGGGTCTTTGTCCTCGACGAAGGTAAATAATGGTTGCTTGCTGCGCGCGCCTGCGATGGCCTCTCCATTGATCGAGTCAGTACTGGCACATCCATTAGCAGCCGTTTTACGCCACGACCCAGTCAGTGTTGGTGCTGGATTTTGCATGATCACAGTACCACGCCGCAGCTCTGTGCCTATTTCATTGAAAACGATCAGTTGTTGTGTACCTGCCGCTTGTGGGGTGCAAGTCACACGAATCTGGGTGTCGCTCTGCTCAGGCTGGCTGATGTTTGCACATTGCGGCAAACTGATTTGTAGCGTGCGGGGTAGGTTTTGACCTTTAATCAGGAATGTTGCGATTTGACCAACCGTCACCACGCTAGGAATCTCAATACTGCTGATAATAATATCATCGGCGGGTGCAGTGGTTTGGAGTTTAATATCGCCGCTAAATAACGTTGAGCCGGCTTCGTTTTTGACTGTTAAGGTTGACGTACTTTCAGTTTGAGGCGTACAAGTAAACGTCACTCTGCTGGTTGAGCCGCTCAGCGCACTGATATTTTGGCAGTTGGGCAAACTGACTTGCATCTTGCTGCTCATGTTTGTTCCGCTGAGCGTAAAGGTGGTCAGTGCTCCAACGATTGCACTTTGCGGGCTGACACTACTCACCACCATGGTGTTTTCGGCAGGCGTTTCTGAGCCGCCGCTAGAAGAGGGTGCGGTGCTGCTAGATCCACCACAGCCCGTCAGAACGGCCAGCATGGCTAAAATAAGCGAGTGTTTAACAAAATGCATGAGACGTCCCTATCGGCGTGTTGGATGTTATTGATCGGCTAATTCAGCCTGAGAAAATCTAACATTTTTACACGGTTCTATAAAATACTATGTTGTGAGTGAAAACAGTTGCTTGCCGTGTTCGGCGTTTTATTTACAATAAAATGACCGCATCACAGCCCTAAAATAGCGCGATTAGCGGGCGGTAGTAGTGCTTGAGGTGGGCTGGGGTGCGATTGGAGATGTTGTGGGGCTTGTGCCACGCGGCATCTCGCTGCCATCCGGATTCAGTCGATAGCGTGTGCCGAGTGAACGTAGGATGGTTTGTGCATCAAACTGCGTCTGCTGGTTAGATTTGGTTTTGGTCACCGCGATGGTGTAATTCACTTGCACCCGATCCATAAAATCCCAATTGCTAAAATACGCACTCTGGAAACGGTCATGCAGGTACCAACCGCCATTGTGCGAGTACGGATAATAATAGCCACTGCCATAGCCGCCATACACCCCCAATCCAGCATTCCAAGCGCGTTGTTGTGGCACGACCCGACTGACCGAACCATCCTCGACCACCGAAAAATAGCGATAACCGTTTTGCACCGTGATACGGGCGGCCTGTACCAAGGCGATTTGCTCCGCTTCGCTTTGGCTGGTGTAGCCGTTGCCGACGTAGCGCACCCGATACAACTGATCATTCAGTTGAAAGTCTTCAAATTGCCCAAGTGACGAAAAAGACCGGTGTTGCAAGCTGGCGCAGCCTGTAATCAGCAATGCCGACAGGCTCAGAAACAATACATGGCGCAGGATCATCGTCATTCCTGTGGTTTGTCGGTGTTGATTTTAGTATAAGAAAAATCAGCAATAGACGTGTATCTATCACGTTGCATCCGCGCCATAAATATGTAGGAATCGGTTGGACAGAAGCAAACAATCCAGCACCGAGATAGAGGCTAAAAACTGCTATTCGGTTGCTGCAAAAACGCCAACTCCTCCGCAGTGGATGTCCGACCCAGCACTGCATTCCGGTGTGGATAGCGGCCAAACCGATCAATAATCGCTTTATGCTTGTATTCAAAGTCCAAATTGTCGGGTAAGCCCAACGCAGTAAACAGCTCAACCGCACGCTGATGGATCAACACGGATTCGCTGTGCATATACGGCATATACATAAACAAACGTTGCTGCGCCACAAGTTGCCGATCAAAGCCCTGTGCAATCGCTTCTTGTGCCAATACCAACGCCATCGCATCGGCCGCAAACTGCTGTGCCTGATCCCGAAACAGATTGCGGGCAAATTGATCCAGTACAATAATCTCGGCCAAGCGACCTTGAGTCGTCTGCCGCCATGCCGATAGTTCACCGGCGGCAGCTTGCCAATAGGTATCCAAAAAACGCTCGGTAATCGCCTGATCAAATGCAGGATTTTTGCTAAACCAATCGGCAGCACTGTGCTCTACAAACCAAAAATCCAGCACGTGCTGCGGTTGAATCAGGTCTGTCATATAAAAAACTCCTAAAAATGAATGGATCTGCCAAGCGTTCGCTTGCACGCATGGCTTGAACTCATGCGCCTGCGCCCACATCAAGCAGCTTGTATGCGTTGACTGACCGGCTACAAAATCGAATCGTGTTTTGTGCCTGATCGGTTGATGATATACAGCGTTTTGCTAAACCCTGATTTTTCAGCAATCATCCGAGTATCGCTAAATCAAGCATCGGTAAATGAGTGTCGTGTATGAATAATCCAATCTCGGCGGCCCTGTCTATGCCTGCTTGGTTAACGCCAGATCTACTGATCGGTATGCGCCGTGGTATTGAGCGCGAGACCTTGCGCATGCAAGCTGATGGTTATATTGCCAAAACCCCGCATCCTGCTGCACTTGGCTCGGCCTTGACCCACCCGCATATCACCACCGATTATTCCGAAGCTTTGCTGGAATTGATTACGCCACCGTTAGAGAGTCCGCAAGCTACCTTGGGCTTTTTGCGCGAATTGCATGCGGTGGTGCAGCAGCATTTGCCAGTCGGGGAAACCCTATGGCCGCTGTCGATGCCGTGCTTGCTTGATGCAGCCGAAACGCAGATTCCGCTGGCGCGGTATGGTTCGTCGAATATTGGCCGCTTTAAGACTTTATATCGGCATGGTTTGGGATTACGTTATGGTCGCCGGATGCAGACCATTGCCGGTTTGCACTATAACTTGTCGTTTCCGCGTGAACTGTTTGCCGCGTGGCAAGCTGCCGAATCTTCTGCGCCTGCACAGCCACAGTCGCAATCACAGTCACTGCAAAGCTTTATTGATGCGCGTTATTTGGGCTTGATTCGTAATTTTAGTCGGCTCACGCCATTGGTGATTTATTTACTCGGGGCAAGTCCGGCCGTGTGTGCCTGTTTTTTAACGGGGCGGCAGCATCATCTCCAGCCACTGGTCAAAGGTACCTTGCATCTGCCGTATGCGACTGGCCTACGCATGGGCAAACTGGGCTACCAAAACACCGCACAACGTCAACTCGGTATTCATTACAACGATCTGGCCGGTTATATCGCCGGTGTGCGGCAAGCGATTGCCACGCCGTATGCGGATTTTGCTGCGCTGGGCTTGGATGATGCGGACGGCGAGCCGATCCAAGTCAACGATCATGTGCTCCAGATCGAAAATGAATACTACAGCATGGTACGCCCCAAGCAGGTCGCGCAAGCTGGTGAAACGCCCGCGCAAGCGCTCGAAAAACGCGGCATCGGCTATGTCGAGTTACGCGCAGTCGATCTGGATCCGTACAGCGTGATCGGGATTGAGCTGGAAACGGCCTGTTTTCTGGAGGTGTTGGCGCTCAGTTGTCTGTTGTCACCGAGTCCGAGTTTGTACTTTGGTGAAGAGGAGCGCATTGCCCGCAACCAAATGCGCGTGGTCGATGCTGGACGGCAGCCCGATTTGGCGTTTGAGTTACCAGATGGCGAGATGTCTTTTCACAAGTGGGCGCAACAGCAGTTGGATAGTATGCAATCGGCGGCAGTGATCTTGGATCAGACGCACGGTGGCCAGTCGTATCAGCAGGCGTTACAGGTGATGCAGCAGCGCGTGACGCAGTCAGAGCAGACGCTATCCGCGCAGATTTTGGCGGATACCTTGGCGGCGGGTGGCAGTTGGCGCTTTGGTTATGGTTTGGCGGTCGAGCATGCCGCGACCTTGTTACAATCGCCAGTGAGTGCGGAGATGAGCCAGCAGTTTGAGCAGTTGGCGGCGCAGTCGCATGCCCAGCAGCAAGCGATTGAGCAATCCGATCAGCTTGGTTTTACTGAATTTTTGGCCAGTTATCGTCAGCACCGCAGCGACGTGCCGACCAGTCAACCGATTGAATCTACAGAGAGTGTGTCGTGATGCGCGTGAACTTGAGTCAACTCAGTTATCGGCAGGTCAGTTTTGGCTTGTTTTTGGCGTCTGTGGCAGGCATGGCGTTTGCGCTGTACTTACAGCATGGGGTGGGGCTTGAGCCGTGTCCGTTGTGTGTGTTTCAGCGCGTTGGGCTGATGGGGATGGGGTTGTTTGCGCTGCTTGCGGCGATTCATAACCCGACACAGCTATGGTTGCGCCGTGTGTATGCGGGTTTGGCGGGCTTAAGCATCTTGTGGTCAACCGGTGTGGCGGCGCGGCATGTGTGGTTGCAGCATTTGCCACCGGAAGATGTGCCTGCCTGTGGTCCTGGTTTGGATTACTGGTTGGATGTGTTTCCGATGAAGGAGGTGATCCAAAAGGTGCTGCATGGTTCGGGTGAGTGTGCGGTGATTGATTGGACGTTTTTGGGGTTGTCGTTGCCGACGTTGTCTGCGGCGTTTTTTAGTGTGTTGCTGGTTGGCTGTGTATGGCAGGTGGTACGCCGCTGAGTAGGATGCCAGACGCTTAAGGTAACACAGCATTCAGCGGCTGGTGCTGTGTTATGCCTTCGCTTTAAGTGTGCTAAGATTGAACACGTTTGTTTTTTATGATTATCCTAAAATAGGGACACTTCCCATTTATTGATAGATCCCTTCCATCATTTCCTTTTCTAAATTTTATTACTTCAAATTGATCTGGATTGAATTTGTGTAAAAAAGTTATTGGAACACCCATATCTCCTTTATAATCTAAAGGTATGTCTTTTGTCTTATCAATGTTAATTCCATCATAATTGTCGTACCTCGGATATTTATCTTCATTTTTAAAATATTTCTTTGTAAGATGGATGTCTTCATGACGCTTAAAATTATCTAAGTTGGTTAACCACAAGCAGTTATTTGGGGAGACTATTCTATTTCCAAAGCCATCAATACGAGCTTCAGTCCCGTAAAGTTCATAATGCTCTGGTACAATAAATCCAGAAACTCCTCTGCCAAGGTTAATTCCCAACCAAGCTTTGTTTTCCTTGATTAAAGTAAAAATTTCTTTATAAGTTATTGCGTTAATATTTCCAATTATTAAAAATTTCTTGTCAAATTTAACAAGCTGTTCAACATATTCTCTAAAGAGCGAAAATGGAGGGTTGGTCACCACTATATCTGATTTTTTCAAGAGTTCAATACTTTCTGAGCTGCGGAAATCGCCATCACCCTTAAAAAAAATAATGTTAGGGGAGTTTTTAACTCGCTCCTCGTCGGAATTACTGTATTCAGAGAAAAATCCACTCTCGTTTTCTGTCTTTGAAAATAAATCAACCTTCTGCTCCTTATAGCATGAAGCTATTACTTTTCTTATCCCTAGCTCCTCGAAATTATCAACAAAAAATTTAAAAAAATTGCTTGCTCTAGGATCGTCGCAGTTGCAAAAAACAACTTTATCCTTGAAATGTGGTTTGTAATGCTGCAATTCACTTTCGATGTCGCAAAGCTGAGTGTAAAACTCATCACTTTTTGAAGTCTTCGCTTTTTGCAGTAGTTCGTTAGTTGCTTTTCTAGTCATCAGCAGCATTTACCCCATGTTTTCTAACTGTAAGCTGACTAAATAGGTCACTTCCAAGTGTCCTTAGAGATGCCTTAGAAATATCAATCATAATTTCAAACATTTTTTTTACATCCCATTTTTGTCCACATCCCTGTGAGTATATTGAAGCTGCCTGAAGCATAATTGATTTTTCTTTATGCGCCACAAATTTGTTTATGCACAAATTTTTATTGATTGGCATTCCATAGTTTGCAGCTGTCAATCTATCCAGTCTGTTCAACATCCCTGAGTTGCAATCAAGCTCTACCAGCCGTCCATCAGGTCTCTCAATTGAGACGGTTTGCGTTAAAAAATTAGAACCCTCAAGAAACAAAACATAAGGGAAGTGATTTTCAGACAGCATGAAGTTAGCGATTTCTGAAATGTTTTTATGGGATCTTTCTATAGCATTTCCAGCAGCCATCAAATCTTGATTACTGTTTGTTCCAACCAATACACCCTTCATAATATTTTCTATATCTTTCCCTTGATGCTTAGCTTCTGTTACCAACACTACCCTCCATTTACCGTTGTCATCTTTAACCTCTATTATCCCGCCATCTGGCCTGATGCTGGAGTTTGATACAAACAAAGTTTGACCCAATTCTGGATCAATTTTCTGTAATGCTTCGTTTATCTCAGATTTCTTTATGCTTTCTCTGAACCGAAAAAATAATTGAGGGAACTCATTTTCGAGCTCACTCATGACGGCTTTTGCAATTTTACCAACTGTGATGTCATGTGATTTTGCAACTTCACCAAATATACCAACCACGCCTTGAGAAAGCTTATGCTGACTCGTCAGCCGAGTTGACTGATTTTTCTTCGACATATTTTTACTTTCCACACTTCAGCTTTGAACAGCCAAAAGATAATATATGTATTGTCACACTTACCTTTCAAGCTGATAAAATCATAAGAAAAACAACGCATAAGGCCTTGGTCAAACCCTGAGAAATCCAGTTCTAGCAATATTTCAGCCAGCACAGAGCGACCTTATGCAACCCATCCACAGTAAACCCCAAAACCCCACCACCAACAAGCCCCTGCACCACAAAATTTCCACTGACCCATAAAAAATCCGATTGCACCATATTGGACGCAATCGGATGACGGACTTACTTCAGCCATTGAATAGAAGCGGTTAGCTCTCGACGTACTCGACCCGCTTATTGGTACTGTGTGGCAAATACGCATTCGGAATCAGCCACGCAATCACCTGATCACGCACCGCCGCATGATACTGAAGCTGAAAGTGATTCACCCCATAAAACACCGCTTTACGATGCTCCGGCACATTCAGCCGATACAGCGCGTTTTCGTGTTCGCCCAAGGCACTCTTCACACTGACCAAATAATCCCCGACCACTTCCATCGTCTTCGAACTATTCGGCGCACGCTCCAGCGTCCCCGCAACCAAATACGCCTTAATACGCGCGGGCAGTGGTGCAGGCTTGCGAATATCATCGGCCTGACCGCGCCGACCATCCAAATGCTCCCAATCATCATCGCGAACGCTACCATGCCGCAAGTCGATCACCCCAGCACTGCGAATATCCAACAACCGCGCCAACGCACCAGCAGTAAATGGCAAACGCCCCAAACGCTCTTGAATCATAAAGCCGAGCCGTTCCAACACCGCGCCGTGATGCGGCGAACCCAAGCAAACCAAATGATCGACCAAAAACGGCCATTCGCTGCCGCTTTGCTTGCCGTAGAACAGCGAACTACGAGATACCAAGCCGCCCATGCTATGCCCGATCAGATCAATCTCAGTGATCTGCGGGTTACGCTGAATCAGTTGTTCAAGTAAGCGCGACAAGCTACGGCCATTTTGCGAAATACGCCGGCCGGTGTTGTAGTTCAGGTACAACACATTGCTAAATGGCTGACGATACAGGATTTGCTCGCCCAAGCCGACGCTTTGACCCGGATCCCAACTCAAGTGATTCATGCACAAGCCATGCACCAAAATCACCACCCGACCGCGCAACTCGCCGCGCTGTGGCTGACCATAACGGTCATACAGCATCATCGGCAGTGCCATCGGATTGCGCATACGGATCAGGTGATCACCGGCCACGCCATTTAATGCACCGACCAGCCAGTGTAGGGCAGGGGTCAGCGGACGGCGTTTGCTTTCGGGGGTCATTTTATTGACAGTACGTAGACTTAAGGCAACACCACGACCTGAGCGAAAAATGGCTTTTTTAGCGAGGCCATACAGCTGACCGGTAAAACCTTTTTGCAATAATGCTTGATGTTTTGCGGTATGCAGGCCAAGCGGACGCAGCACGACTTCGCGGTGAATCGCTTGTACAATCTCGGTCACGCCATAGATGCTACTGGTTGCAAGCTGCGCAAAGCCCTCGAGCAAGTCGCCTTGGGTCGGTGGTGCTTGCTGGATGGTGCAGTATGGCTCGTGCAATGGGGTCAGACTTGGCATAATCAAATCCTTGGCAACTGATCTTCAGTAATCATCACAATCTACATGTAACAGAATACTTCACGGAGCGTAATAGCAAAAATGCTCAGTGATGGTGTTCAGTTGCATACCTATACGATTAATCCCTGAGCAAGGTATAAAGCAAATATGCCCAGATAATAGGCAAATTTGTCGGACAAACTCGCATCACGCGCCAAATTGTGCAGGGTTTTTACTGCTTTGCACCCAAACAGTGCGCACTCTTGCAGAGTTTGGCAGCCGAGGATCTGTGCAACGCAAGCGTAAGCGTTGTTGTACTGCGCCAGACACGCTAGGCTAGGCGCGGACGGCAGTTGCCGTATAATCGCCCGCACCAGCACAGCAACAGAGCAGTCACGTCATGCAGTTGATTTATATTCACGGCTTTAATAGCGATGCACAATCCGTCAAAGGTCGAATGTTGCAAGACTGGTGTGCTGTGCATCGGCCGGAGATTCGGGTACAGCGTCCTGATTTAAATCAACCACCAGAGCAGGTGATGGCACTGTTGGCGGACTTGATCGCGCAAGATCCACAGACGGCGGTGGTCGGCAGTTCGCTCGGTGGATTTTTTGCGACGGCGTGTGTCGCACAACATGGCGTGAGGGCTGTGCTGGTCAATCCATCTGTGCGACCCTTTGAGAGCTTTATGCGCTACTTTCAGCCGTTTGATCCGATGGATTTGGTCGGGCATGTGACCGAAGGCGGTTGGGCGGTGCAGCGCGAGCATTTGGAGCAGTTGCGCAGTTTGTTTGAGCCTGTGCCGAAGCATCCGGCTAATATTTTGGTTCTGCTCAAAGAAGGCGATGAGGTACTGGATTATCGGGTGGCGGCGGCGCACTACGCGCAAGACGGCGCACAATGCCCGATGATCATTGAGCCAAACGGCGACCACTTTATGCATGACATGGCGGATAAAATTCCGCTGATGCTGGATTTTTTGTTTCCAAACCATTGATTTTTTTAAAGGAAAATGATTGTGACCCAGTATACCGCCCAGTCCCTTGAAGTCTTGTCCGGCCTTGATCCGGTACGCCGACGGCCGGGCATGTATACCGATACCAGTCGCCCCAATCACTTGGCGCAAGAGGTGATCGACAACGCAGTCGATGAGGCGCTGGCCGGTCATGCCGATCAGGTCGATGTGGTCTTGTACCGCGATGGCTCGCTGTCAGTACAGGACAACGGACGCGGCATGCCGGTGGATATTCACCCTGAATACGGCCAAAGCGGCATTGAAATTATTCTGACTAAGCTACATGCGGGTGGTAAATTTTCGACCGATAACTATCAGTTTTCCGGTGGTCTGCATGGGGTCGGGATTTCGGTGGTCAATGCCTTATCACACAAGGTTGATGTGACCGTGTTGCGTGGCGGCAGTCAGTACCAGATGGGCTTTGCCAACGGTGAGCGGGCGACCGAACTGGAGGTCAAAGACGGCTTCCCCAAACGTCAAAGCGGCACGCTGGTACGTTTTTGGCCGGATGCCAAGTATTTTGACAGTGCCAAGTTTGCCACCAAACCGCTCAAGCACAACCTCAAAGCCAAGGCCGTACTCGCGGCTGGGTTAAAAGTCAGCTTTACCGATGAAGAAACTGGCGAAAAAATCGTCTGGCAGTTTGAAAATGGTCTGGTCGATTATCTCAGTGATGAATTACAAGGCCGCGACACCTTGCCACTCCAGCCGTTTACCGCGACCGCCAAGCTAGAGCGGGCGGCGGTTGAGTTTGCCTTGTGTTGGTCGGTCGAGTCCGGCGATAGCGTGCAAGAAAGCTATGTCAACCTGATCCCCACTGCGCAAGGTGGTACGCACGTCAACGGCCTACGCACTGGCACGACCGAAGCGTTGCGCGAGTTTTGTGAGTTGCGCAATCTGTTGCCGCGTAACCTAAAACTGTCCGCCGATGATGTGTGGGATGGGGTGAATTTTATCCTGTCACTGAAGTTTCAAGAGCCGCAGTTTTCCGGCCAGACCAAAGAGCGTCTGTCCAGCCGTGAAGCCGCGCCGTTGGTGCAAAGCATGGCCAAAGACGCGTTTAGCCTGTGGCTCAATCAACACGCCGACATCGGCACACAACTGGCTGAGATGGCGATTGCCCGCGCCGGTCGCCGCTTAAAGGCCGCCAAAAAAGTTGAACGTAAAAAGGTGGTATCTGGCCCTGCCTTACCGGGTAAGCTGGCCGATTGCGCTGGCAATACCCGTGAAGAAACCGAACTGTTTTTGGTCGAAGGCGATTCGGCTGGCGGCAGTGCCAAGCAAGCGCGTAACCGTAATTTTCAGGCGATCATGCCGTTGCGCGGCAAGATCTTGAACACGTGGGAGGTGTCTGCTGACGAAGTGCTGGCCTCGCAAGAAGTGCATGATATTGCGATTGCCATCGGTGTTGATCCGGGCAGTGATGACCTGTCCGAGTTGCGTTATGGCAAAGTCTGTATTCTCGCCGATGCCGACTCAGACGGATTACATATTGCGACCTTGTTGTGTGCGTTGTTTGTGAAGCATTTTCCGAGTTTGATTGAGCAGGGGCATTTGTTTGTGGCGATGCCGCCGCTGTATCGGATCGACGCGGGTAAAGAGGTGTATTACGCGCTCGACGACGATGAACTGGCGACCGTGCTAAAAAAAATCAAAGGCAAAAATCCGCAGATCACCCGCTTTAAAGGCTTGGGCGAAATGAACGCGCTGCAACTGCGCGAAACCACCATGGATCCAGATACGCGCCGTCTGGTGCAGTTGGATATGGATGATTTGCAGCATACCAACGCGCTACTGGACAAATTGCTGGCCAAAAAACGCTCATTGGATCGTAAGCAATGGCTGGAGCAAAAAGGCAATTTGGCCGAAATCGTCGTTTGATGTTTCGCCAATAACAGTGCGTTTTTGTCAGGATTTGAGGGGTGGGTGAGGTGATTGGTATCGCCTTGCCCGCGCATGTTGTAGGTCAAGTGTGTTGTGTTGTCCGCGTGTAAAAATAAAAAACCGCTGAATATCGCATATAAAAATTAACAATTACAAATAACGATATAAAGTTTACAGAACTTAACATCAATTTCTCGGTACAGTCATCTTACCGCAACGGTTCACGTAAGGATGGTAAGCATGAAAATTTTGGTTCGTACTGACAATCATATCGAAGGTAGCGCCCGCCTAAATTCACATGTCCGCACTCGTTTAGAACAAGAGTTCGACCGTCAAAGTAATCGAATAACCCACTTTGAGGTACATTTTAGCGATGCAAATGCGGCCAAACATGGCGAACATGATAAGAAATGCATGATCGAAGCGCGTCCGGCGGGCATGAAGCCGGTCGCTGTGACCGCCAAAGGCGATACGATTGATCAGGCACTCGAAGGTGCGGTGGATAAGCTCAGCCACCTGCTAGAACATACCTTTGCCAAAGCCGCAGGCCCACGCCATGTGCAGGAGCCAGAGTGGGTGATCGCTGACTAAGTGAAATTGATCAGTTGTGCGAGGGCCAGATTCTAAATCTGGCCTTTTTTTATGGCCGTTATGGGGTCATTTGGAGAGACCGCTGCTGTGCCTCCATCTCGTCAACGGGTAGGCTTAACACCAGTTCTTCACCTTCACTGCGCGCAACCACCACAGCACCGATGCTGTCGCCCCAGACATTCACGGTGGTGCGTAGCATGTCCAGCACCCGATCCGTGACCATGATCAGTGCAATCGCTTCGGCGGGTAGGCCGATCATATTCAGCAATAGAATAATCGCCACCAGCGAGGCAGAAGGTACTGCCGCCACACCAATCGACGATAACAGCGCGACCAATACGATCATCAACTGATTGACCCACGTCAGCTCCACACCATACAGCTGTGCAATAAAAATCACTGCAATCACACTATACATCGCCGTGCCGTCCATATTCACGGTCGCACCGAGGGGTTGCACAAAGCTGCTGATCCGCTGCGACACACCGGCTCGATATTGGGTGCATTCCAGACTCAAGGGCAGGGTCGCCGCCGAACTCGACGACGAAAACGCGGTCAACAGTGCGGGTGACATCGCTTGCATGTGACGCAGCGGTGAGCGTTTGGCCAGCACACGCAACAGCAGCGGCATCACCACCAGCGCATGCAGTGCCAAGCCTAAACAAACGGTTAGTACAAACCAGCCCAGCCGCTGTAACTCGGCCAGACTAAAGTCAGGATTTGCGACACTGGCGGCGATCAAGCCAAACACGCCAATCGGCGCAAAGCGAATAATCAATAAGGTAATCCGAATCATCACTTCATAGCTGGCGGTGATCATTTGGCGTAAGGTGTCGGCGGCTTGACCTTGCAGGGTACGCAGGTAATAGCCAAATAATAAGGAAAAA
>OGCL01001555.1_pt1 | contig 18975 bp, 15 predicted proteins | sample 1570041 | NCBI WGS metagenome assembly OGCL01 (sample SAMN06266162, study PRJEB24511) | hot springs metagenome | isolation source: Hot spring water | place: South Africa: Limpopo | collected 2015-06-22
TGGCGGCGCGGGCAGAAGTAACGCGTTTAATTAGCACGTTTCAGTTAGCGGCTGATGCGGTCACGCAGACTGATCTGGGCGCGGTGATGCCACTGGATGTCACGCCTGCGGCGGCGCGTTATCGCGGTATGGTGCAGCGTGTGCCGATTGGGGCGTGTGCGTTTATTAGTCCGTTTAATTTTCCGCTCAACCTGACGGCGCACAAGATCGCGCCCGCGATTGCGGCGGGTTGTCCGTTTGTGTTGAAGCCCGCTAGTCTGACCCCGATCAGTGCGTTGATCATGGCAGAGGTGTTGGCCGAAACGGATTTACCACAAGGGGCGTTTTCGATTGTGCCGTGTGAGCGGGCTGCGGCAGATGTGTTGGTGACTGATAACCGTTTGAAATTGCTAAGTTTTACGGGTTCTGATCAGGTCGGCTGGGACATGAAGGCGCGGGCAGGTCGCAAAAAAGTCGTGCTGGAGCTCGGTGGTAATGCGGCGGTATTGATCGAGTCAGATACTGATATTGATGCGGCGTTAGATCGCTTGGTGGCGGGGAGTTTTGGTCAATCGGGGCAGGTCTGTATCAGTGTGCAGCGCATCGTGGCACATGCGGCTATTTATGATGAACTCAAAGCCAAGTTTGTGGCGCGGGTGGCGCAACTTGTCCCCGCCGATCCACAACTGGCGTCCACGGTGGTTGGTCCAATGATCAAGCATAAAGAAGCCGAACGTCTGAAACAGTGGATTGATGCAGCGGTCGCCAAAGGTGCACATTTGCTCTGCGGTGGCGAATTAAACGGTGCAATGTTACAGGCGACGGTGTTGGAAAATGTACCCGATGGCTGCGATGTGATTGAAAATGAAGCGTTTGGCCCTGTGGTGGTGTTACAGCAATATCAGTCGTTCCGCGAGGGGTTGGCGCTGATCAATCAGAGTCGCTTTGGACTGCAAGCGGGTGTGTATACGCAAAACATCAATCAGATGTTTGAGGCGTGGGACACGCTGCATGTCGGTGGGGTGATTATTAATGATGTGCCGACCTTCCGTGTCGATAACATGCCGTATGGTGGTGTAAAAGACAGCGGCTTGGGGCGTGAGGGGATTCGGGCGGCGATGCTGGATATGACCGAAGAGCGGGTGCTGGTGATCTGTGGAGCAAATGATCATGGTTAAAAGTAGTGCGGTGAAAAACAGTCTGGCAATGCCACAAGGTTCAAAAGCGGTGTATGAGCTAAAAATTAGTCTAGTCGGTGCAAAGCCTGCGATTTGGCGGCGTTTCCGCGTCAGCAATCAGATCAGTTTGGCGCGGTTACATGATGTTGTACAGCAGGTGATGGGTTGGGAAGATTGCCATTTGCACAGTTTTAGGGTGCAAGATCAATTGTTCAGTGATGCCGAAACCAGCTTAGAAATGGAGTGGTTTGCTGATGAAAGTAAGGTGTTGCTGGGCGATGTGCTACAGCAACCCAAAGAAAAAATGCACTACGAGTATGACTTTGGCGATGGTTGGGAGCATTTAATTGTGTTGGAAAAAGTGCTGCCCACTTCTACGCTGAGTGGTCAGGCAGTTGCGGAGGTTGTGAAAGGTGAGGGGGCGTGTCCGCTGGAGGATATCGGCGGGCTGGATGGTTGGTATTATTTTTTGGATGTGATTGCGCATCCTGATAGTGAGGAGTATCAGGACGAGGAGCATCAGCAGATGTGTGAGTGGGTGACGGCTGACTTTAACCCGCGTTTTTATGATGTTAAGGCGGTGAATAAGGTGCTTGGGAGGGGGTTTTAGATGCTGCGCTTTTGCAATGGTATGAAGGTGTACCGTATTTCTATATTCGCAGCGGCATTCGTGTTGACTGGATGCTCAACATTAGATGTCACAAAACAATACCGTCTTGTTGGTGGCGAAACTTGGGTTCGAGACGTGCGGACTGAAAGGCCAAGTGTACAGGTTTGGCATAGGGTTAACCAAGATTTAACTTATTCACGTTTCGGCTCTATGGGTTTTTTCGGTTTGCCTTTAATCCCTGTCGGTGCTAACCCTCTGCCACCCAGAGAGCTCAACGTTGCAGTCACGCTAACATTTGAAGATTTTGAGCGAGATTTTAAGTTTGGCTCTCGGCCTTGTCTGGTTGTTGATCGCTCCAACCCCATTTGCGCCCATGAAGCGATTGTTTCTGCTGTAGGAATGCATAGGCGAGATGTCGTGGCTGGAATTGCTCCAGCTCAGCACCATAGGCGACAGGGAATTGCAGCTTTTGAGAGCAAACCGTCCGACATCGTACCTGCTGGTGTGTCGATTGATCGTAATCGCGTTTATCAGCACTACGGATATACAGGTTCACCCGCATGGGATTTTTTTAGAGTGAGTATTTTGTATAAGTTCAAATGTGGCATGGCTTGCCCTAAGAGATTCGACTTGCCGTTTAGTCAGTTTGGTGAGGTCGAGGGCTGGACGCATCCCACTAAAAGCTTTGCGTACGAGTTGGTGCGAGAGGTTGAGTATAAGCCAAGTGTGTTGTTGCAGTAAATTAGGTGCGTCAGTTCAGCATCGGCTGCGGCATACACCAGCCGATGCGTCTCATTAAAACTACTCGCCCTCTTCAAATGGATTCAGCACAAGGAGTCCTGCCGCTTGATACGGCGCGACGTCACGCGACACGACTAAAAAACCACGCGATACCGCAATCGCAGCAATATAGCCATCCGGTGTTGGAAAACCTCGACCATTTTGACGCGCTGTCGCTGCCAAGTCTGCATAACAGTGCGCTGCTGCACCATCAAACGGCAACACACGATCCTGAAATAGTGCTAAAACACCCTCAATCGTCTGGCTCAGTGCATCTTTACGCTTACCATTCGGTAGTGTTGCAACACCAAACAACAGCTCTGCAATCGTGATGCTAGACAGATATAGGGTTTCTGCGGCTTGCCGATTGAGCCATGCACGCACAGCCAGATTGGGCGCAGGTTTCATCATTTCTGAAACGATATTAGTATCCAGAACGATCATTCGAACCTCATCGGTTCAGCCAGTTGGCGATCTCGGGTTTGTTCAAGCCATTCAATATCCTGATCAGATACTCCGAAGCGTTGCCCGAGTTGTGCCATAGCATCGCCCATTTTTAGACGTGCTGCTGGCTTGACCGCTGCGGCCAGAATCTCGCGGACTTCTGCTTCTGTGCTACGTCCGTGCTGGGTGGCGCGGGCTTTGAGGGCACGATGAATGTCATCGGGCAAATTGCGTACGGTCAGCATCGCCATGTCTGCATCTCACGCGGTAAGTTGCATTCATTGTAGGATTTTGCATTCACTTTAGCAATGCTGTGCTAGTCATGCTAAATCGTTTTATATTTTGCGCAACTTAGCAAAATAAAACCCATCGCCCCCCTCACTCAGCGGAAACAACTGCCGCCCGTGTGGTCGCACTTGTCCCCAATCCGCTTCAATCGGCACTTCGACTGCACTCGGTGTCCGCGCCAAAAACGCGGCGATTTGCTGCTCGTTTTCGGCCTTCAGCAATGAACAGGTCACATAGACCAATTCACCGCCGACGTTAAGCTGCTTCCATAGATTATTCAGGAGCTTTGCTTGTAAACGGGCAGTCTGATCCACATCACCGGCTTGCCGTAACAACCGAATATCAGGATGACGGCGTAACACGCCAGTTGCGGTACATGGCGCATCCAATAAAATCGCATCAAACAAATGCTCCGCCTGCCATGTCGCGGCATTGGTCGCTTGTGTCACCACGCGATGATCCAGCAACTGCAAACGTGCTAGATTTTCCGACACGCGTTTGAGGCGTTCGGCATCGCTGTCGAGTGCGGTCATATGCTTGAGGTCAAATTTTTCGAGTAAATGCGCGGTCTTACCGCCAGGGGCTGCGCAAGCATCCAATACGCGCTTGTCATTCAGATCGCCAAATAGCTCAGCACACAGTTGGGCGTGATCATCTTGCACCGAAAACCAACCATCCTGAAAACCGACCAAACTCGGAATATGATTGGCTTCCAGCAAGCGAATGCCGTGCGGGCGGGCAGTCGCGACAGCATCGACCTGATTCAAATGCAAGGTGTGCAGATACTCATCACGCGGTTGTAGGCTGGCATTAACGCGGATAAACAGTGGCGCTTCAAGTCGCAATTCGCGCTCAATCGCGGCGTATTCGGCTGGCCAGTCTTGCTTTAAGCTGTCATCGAGCCACGTCGGTAGACTGCTATTTTGCGTAATTAAAGCTTCGAGTTCAGCTTGCTCACGCAGACAGCGGCGCAATAACGCATTGACCAGACCAGAGGCTTTCAGTTGGCCGAGTTGCTTAATCGCCTCGACTGTTTCGCTGATCGCGGCATGCGCCGGAATACGGGTATAAAAAATCTGATACATGCCCAAGATCAACGCAGCATGCACCCGATGGTCGGTCAGTGGTTGTTTGAGCAGCGGTTGTAAGGCGCGATCCAGCGCAAACCAATGCCGACAACTGCCCATCACCAACTGGTTAAATAAGCCGCGGTCGCGCTCAGTGGTGTTGTTGAGGGCTTTGCTAAACGGGCTGCTGCTGAGTGATTTGCCTTGTTTGACCATGACCAAAATACGGATCACTTGGGCGCGTAAGTTGCCGTGTGTGTGGTCGGTTTTGGGTGCTGCTTTATGGGCTGATGCTTGGCTCATGCGAGTATGTCCCCGAGTTGGATTTTGTTGGCTTGGAACATCTGCACGGCGTTGAGTGGCTTACCACCTGCCCATTGCAGTGTGGTGAGTCGCAGCAATTGGCCGTCAGCGCAGACCACATTGAGGCCGTATTTGCCGACGGCGGTCACCGTCCCTGTGGCTTGGTCTGATCTGGCGTCAGTCAGTTCGGCTGACCAGACACGCAAGGTTTGCCCGTTGTGTTGACAAAACGCCACTGGCCACGGTTGCAGGCCACGAATCTGACGGTCGATGGCGGCGGCCGGCTGTGACCAGTCGATTTGGCCTTCGGCTTTGGAGAGTTTATGCGCGTAAGTCACCTGTGATTCGTCTTGCGGGATGGCGGCGGCTTGATCGGCGGCAAGATGGTTCAGTGTTGCCAGCATTGCATCACCACCCAGCACGGCCAAGCGATCATGTAGTATGCCAGACGTGTCGGTGGCTAAAATCGGTGTGCGCACGATGCGCAACATGTCGCCGGTGTCGAGTCCGGCGTTCATTTGCATAATGGTAATGCCAGTTTCGCTGTCACCCGCCAACAACGCCCGATGAATCGGTGCAGCCCCACGCCAACGCGGCAAAATCGAGGCATGGATATTCAGGCAGCCCAAGCGTGGCATATCCAGCACGGCTTGCGGCAAGATCAAACCATAAGCGGCGACAATCATCAGATCCGGTTGCAGTGCGGCGAGTTCAGCTTGTGCGGCCAAACCTTCTGCGCTGCTGGCTTTAAAATTCAGCGGTTGATAAACCGGCAGGCCATGCGCAAGCGCGAGTTGTTTGACTGGTGAGGCGGTGAGTTTTTGGCCGCGACCGGCTGGCCGATCAGGTTGGCTGTAGACCGCGATGATTTGAAAGTGATCGGGCGTTTGTGCATTGAGCAACGCCTGCAACGCGGTGGCGGCAAACTCGGGCGTTCCAGCAAAAACGATCTTCAGTGACATGATGCGCGACCTTCAACAGATCGACGCATTTTAGAGGAAAATGGGGTGGAAGTGGCGATTTAAAGCGATGGCAATGCCGAGGTAGGTCTAATCGTTATGTATGTTAGTTGGGTTGTATGCCTGCGGCTGGCCTCACTTTTGACAGGCCAAAAGTAAGCAAAAGCCCCTGAGCTTGGAAAACTCGCCATCCTGAGTGGCACTGCCACGCAAGAAACAGTTCCAAGCTCTCCCCATCCCTGTACTCATCAAATCCGTTTAATCGTAAAAAACATCAGTCTTACAACAGGTGGCGCTTTTGCGCTTCAAACACGGCTTCGCCACGCGAGGCGACGTTGATTTTTTTATAGATGCGTTTGACGTGACTGGCGACGGTGTGTGGTGAGAGGTTCAGCAGGTCGGCGATTTCTTTATACAGCAAGCCCTTGGCTAGTAATTGCAGCACTTCGCGTTCACGGTCGGACAGTTGGCAGTCTTCAATCGGTGCGGTCTGCTCCGTTTGAATCATTTGAAAATGCCCAAGTAAGCGTTTGGCGATTTTTGGACTGATCGGTGTACCACCATCTTCCAATGCACAAATGGCGGCGGTGATCTCCATGCCGATCAGTTTGTCTTTTTGCAAAAAACCATCCGCACCATACTGAAACGCCCGAAACACCAAGTCGTCATTGCCCCACAGCGACACCACCATTTTTTTACAGGTCGGGTAGTGCTGTTGTAGCCAGCGTACCAGTTCCACACCAGAGCCGTCGGGTAATGATAGATCAATCGTCACCAGATCAGGCTGATGTTGTGCCAGTTGGTATTTGGCATCATTCAGGGTGTGTGACATGCCTGCGATGTCATAGTCGGTTTGGTTGGCAAGAGTCTGCCGTAAAAAATCACAAAACGACGGGTCATCATCGACAATCCACAGTTGGCGGCTGCTGTTCATCGGGTCGGCTCCAAGGGTTGATATTGAGCCAGCGCGATCAGCGGGTCGCGGCTGTGGCTGAGTTGAACGTGGATCAGCACATGGTAATGTTGGTCTTGTTGCCATGTGATCTGGCCGTTCAACGACTGTGCACGGCGTTGCATGTTTTCAAGCCCACGTCCGCTACTCTGCGTGCTGCGAATAGACTCACCATCGTTTTCGATGTGCAGATGCAAGCCATTGGCAGTGGACTGAATCTGGACGCGCAGTTGCTGCGGTTGATTGTGTTTAAATGCGTTGGTCACCGCCTCACGCAGCATCCGAGTCAGGTGGTGGTACTCAAACGCGGTTAGAAGTTGTTCATCTTGTATCTGTGTGGCTTGCCAATCCAGCGCAGCCTGACCGGCTTCACAGCGGCTGCGCGTTTCCAGTCGCCAGTTTGCCACGGCTTCACCGAGGCTCAGGTCTTCACCATCGAGACTACTGAGCAAGCCACGCAAATCATCGAGGGTTTCGCGCACGATTTGCTGTTGTTCGGGTGCGCTTTTTTGTAGCAGATACAGCAGTCGTGCGCCCAAGTCATCGTGAATATCACGCGCAATTCGCTCGCGTTCTAGTCGTGCGCCAGTATCACGCGCCCGTGCCACCGACAAAGCGAGTTCGGCCAGTTGTACCAATGTTTCAACCGTGCGGACATCTTGACGGGTAAACAGGCGTTGTCCACGCGCTGCGTGATGCAGCACCAGACTTTGACTGTTGGCTTGATCGGGTTGGAGGGTGGGAACGAGCAGGGTTTGTCCAGATTGCTGAATGATGGGTTCGCCCACTGCGGGGCTAGCACTCAGGTGCAGTGGATCAAACACGGTCTGAATAATGGTCGGCCAGCGTTGTCTGATTTGTCGTTCTTGATCACTGCCCAAGCGCACATCCAGCAACAGCGGTAAGACACGCGGCAACCACTGATCAATTTCTTGTCGTGCATCACGGCGCAAGCGTTGTAACACCCATTGCCGTAGTGGAAAATACAGCCAACCCATCATCGCCACTGCCAACACCAAAGCAGTCTGATTGGACAACGATAAAAACGACACCAACAGCACGTCGATCACCACAATCGACAGCCCGCTTAAGAACCAACTCCAAATCGAAAACCACCACGCCTCCAGTTCAAATAAACGATAGCGCAACAGGCCAAGCGCTAATCCCCAATACATCAGCAAAAATGCACCAAACATCAAACCTTGACTGGCGGGCAACGGGTAGTTCAGGGCATTTGGAATCAGCACAAAGGCAGCAAATAATCCCGTGCCCAAAAAAATTGACACGATGAACCAGCGGAACGAGGCACGATCCACTGGATGCCGACGCGCACGCCAGCCCTGTAGCACCGCCGTCACAATACCAACGCTAAACAGCGTCAGCACACTGAGCGGCACAAAGCCTGTGTTCGGCCACAACTGCGCCATATCGCTCAGCCAAAACAATAGGGCAGCCGCATAGGCCAGTGCAGGTACAGGCCAGTTGCGTAACCGACTCGGGTAGTGCCAAAGCAGTGCAACCAGAGACGCAGTAAAAAACAACGCGCCAAAATGATTAATCGCCGACAAAATCCGAAAAATTTCACCATCTAAAATCAGCTCACGCGAGCTATAAATCGCGGCACTTGGCGCAAAAATTAAGTAACCAATCCCCGTCAGTGCGTAATAACGGGTCGCAGCATTCGGGCTGCTAAACGCATAAATCGCCGCACCAGTCAGTGCTCCTGCCACTCCGACAAACAACTGAAACCAAAACATAAATGGCAGGTCGTGTAGGTGTCGGTTTTCGGCTTGAATTGGAATCTGTTGCTGATCATCAGTGAAGGCGATCAGTTGTTGTTGTGAGGTCGCTGCAAAAAGCTGCTGTTGTTGCTGAAAAAACTGATTAAATTCAGCGTAGCTGGGAATGATGTCTGGCTCCTCAAGTGCCAATGTGACAGAGGCGGTGATAGAGCTATCTGGGGTCAAAAATGTCTGAATCGGCTGTGATGCTGTGCTGGTTTCGATCACCAAACGTTGATCAATCACCTGAATACTGGGCGTTAAGCGTGGTGCATGGCACGCCAGCCAAATCGCGGCAGCGCATACCAACACGACCAGCAGTGCCGAGCCGCTCAACACGGCAGAAGGAGAAATCCGTTGCATTTGACTGACCACCTTGTCTGCGTCTATATGGCGGCACTGTGTTGGCCGCTTCTGTTAGAAGTTTATCATGTAGAGACATGTCCCTGAGCAGCACATGTCTTTTTTACCTGGTTTGTCGATGACCAAGGCAACAGCGTCTGATTAAGGACAGGTTTTGGCTTGTAGTTGCAACTGGATCGCTGCCAATTGCGCAGTCAGATCCGCAGATTGCGCTGACATACCCGCTTGGGGGGCAATACCATCGGCAAGCTGTCCGGCTTGTTGCGACATTTCAGCTGCTTGCTGGATGGCTTTGGTATTTACTCCGGCAAGCGCACCGGCTGCACCGAGCAAGCCACTGGCACGACCAAATAATCCAGCAGCTTTACTGACCTGTTCGGCGGGTGCGGTAGGTGTGGCAATGACACTCAGTTGCTGCTGGAACGTCGCATCCAGTCCTCGCAGTGCTGCACAGTCCATCGCTGCATAACCTTGCATAACTTCGGCATTGACCATCGCGGTAGGTTCGGGCGCTGTGACGGTTGGGGCAGGTGCGGCTGCGGGTTGTCCGCGCACGGCACTGGCGACTTGTGCCGCTTGCCCAATCATGTCCATAAAGCCCGCTTGAGCAGATACACTGACGCCAATACTACAAACACTCAATACTAAAGCACGCATATACATGACGATATCATCCATGATGAAAGGGGAGTACACCCCAATCACTGTGCGGATTGCGATCAGCAAAATCTATCCCCTATTCAGGTGATCCTACAGTTTTTGCAATTCACCTGTTACCTATCGGATGCACGCTAGCAAATCGAATAAAACCAAGTGTGCGTTTGCTCAGATGATCAAAACAGCCATGTATTTATAAAAATAGCCATAGGGACTTTTGCCTCACAGTCGTTATGATGTGATCAAATCAATCTGTCACTGGAGAGCAGCATGATCGGACAATTACTCGGTAAAACTTTTTTTAAGGCAACGGGCTGGACGTATGAAATCGCACCAGATGCGCTGAGCGATCCTAAGCAAGTGCTGATTGGTTTCCCACACACCACCAATATGGATACCGTGCGGGCAATGGCACTGTTTAATATTTTGGCATTGCCTTATCACATTTTGGTCAAGCAAGAGTTGTTTAAGCCGGTACTCGGTCAGCTTCTGACTGGATTAGGCTGTATTCCAGTCGACCGCAAGAGTTCGAAAAATATCGTGCAGCACATGGCCAACGAATTTGCCCAACATGAACGTTTTACCTTGGTCATCGCGCCAGAAGCAACACGCGGTAAAAACGGCGAAAAACCGCCGATTCGGACCGGCTTTTGGCAGATTGCTAAAGCGGCAAACGTGCCCGTTGTCTTAATGTTGGCTGATAACGAACGTCAAAAAGGCTTGATCTTAGGAAAGATCTACCCAAGCGATGATATGCAGGCTGACTTGCAGCAGATTCAGGCCATTTATGCCGCGCAGGGGATTCACGTAGAGCTGCCTCAGCCCAAGTAACTCAAACGCACACAAGCCAGATGCAAACAAACCAAATCAGCCAATCAGACTCACACTGAGAAATGCCGTAGCAAGTCAGGTGAAGCGACTGGCTTGAAATGCTATGCTTGCCGATATGCAACCTATTGCAGTGATCGCGGCAGCATTTGTACTGGAGAGTAAGCAATGAGTAATGACCACCTGCGCAAGCATTCATCCCAAGTTGTTGACGGCGTTGAATGTGCGCCTGCGCGTGCCATGTTGCGCGCTGTGGGGTTTAGTGATGAGGATTTTAAAAAACCACAGGTCGGCATTGCATCGACTTGGGCGAATGTCACCCCGTGTAACATGCACATCGACGGTCTAGCACGACAAGCCGAAGCAGGCGTGAACGCTGCCGGTGGCAAGGGTGTGATCTTTAATACCATTACCATCTCTGACGGCATCGCTAATGGCACCGAAGGCATGAAGTATTCGATGGTGTCACGTGAGATCATCGCTGATTCGATTGAAGCGGTGGCCGGTTGTGAGGGCTTTGACGGACTAATCGCGATTGGCGGCTGCGACAAGAACATGCCCGGTTGCATCATGGGTATGGCGCGCTTGAACCGTCCATCGGTGTTTGTGTATGGCGGCACGATTCAGCCGGGTGCAGGTCACACCGATATTATTTCGGTGTTTGAGGCGGTCGGTCAGCATGCCAAGGGCGAACTGAGTGCGATTCAAGTCAAACAAATCGAAGAAGTGGCGATTCCAGGGCCGGGTTCATGTGGTGGTATGTATACCGCCAATACCATGGCTTCGGCGATTGAAGCACTCGGTATGAGTCTGCCCAATTCATCAGCTCAAGATGCCATTTCCGGTGCGAAGCTAGATGACTGTGCGCGGGCAGGCGAGGCGGTGTTGAATCTGTTGCGCTTGGATATTAAGCCGCGCGACATCATGACCAAGGCCGCCTTTGAAAACGCGATTAAAGTGATTATTACCTTGGGTGGCTCGACCAATGCGGTGCTGCATTTGATTGGCATGGCACGCACGGTTGACGTTGATCTTACCTTGGATGATTTTGTGCGGATCGGTGAAGTCACGCCGTTACTGGCGGATGTGCGTCCATCGGGTAAATACATGATGAGCGAGCTGGTGGCGATTGGTGGGATTCAGCCACTGATGAAGCGCATGCTGGATCGTGGCATGTTAGATGGCTCGTGCTTGACCGTGACCGGTAAAACCTTGGCGGAAAACTTGGCGGATGTCCAAGATTATCCCGCCGATCAAAAAATCATCATGCCGTTTGATTCACCGATCAAAGCCGATTCGCATTTGGTGATTTTAAAAGGCAATTTGGCTTCTGAAGGTGCCGTCGCCAAAATCACCGGCAAAGAAGGTTTACGCTTCGAAGGCAGTGCCCGTGTCTATGAAGGCGAGGAAGGCGCACTTGAAGGCATCTTAAACGGTGAAGTCAAAGCCGGTGACGTGATCGTGATCAAGGGCGAAGGTCCGAAAGGTGGGCCGGGTATGCGCGAAATGCTCTCGCCAACGTCTGCGGTGATGGGCAAAGGTTTGGGCAAAGAAGTCGCGTTGATCACCGATGGTCGGTTTAGTGGTGGTTCGCATGGTTTTGTGGTGGGACATATCACCCCAGAGGCATTTGAGGGCGGCACGATTGGTCTGGTCGAAAACGGCGATAAAATTGTGATTGATGCTGAGAGCCGCGAAATCAGCGTACTGGTCAGTGATGAGGTGCTGGCCGAGCGCCGTGCCAACTGGGTACGTCCTGCGCCGAAGTACACCCGTGGCGTGCTGGCCAAGTATGCCAAGCTGGTCTCAAGTGCTTCGACCGGTGCAACCACCGATCTGAACTTGGACTGATCGGCGAGCGGTGAGCGTGGATCAATACTCTGGGGCGCAGTCTGTTGGCTGCGCCTTTGTGTTTGATCTGCTATTTTGATGTTTCTACGGCTTTGTTGGTCTGGCGATGGCAATAACGCGAATGGCAATGACTGAGTGGCTAGCGCAGCTCCGTCACACTCGGCTGATCAGGCGATTGGTCATGGTGACGATTGGGGTGCTGCTGCTGTCGTTACTGTCGCGTTATGTATTCTTAAGTGCGCAGCAAGATGAGCAAGCGAAGCAAGTGGCGTTGCAGCGTTTTGATTTTCTGGCTGAATTGTTGGCACAACAACTCAGCCAGCCTGTACAACCGAGCGTGCAACAGCTTAGGCCGATTATTGAGAGTTATTCCGTTGGGCTGCTGAGCAGTCAAGTGGTGCTGTTTTATCCGTCTGGTCAGCCAATGCTTGCCAGTACGTTACAGCACAACCATCACTATTTGTCTGAAGTCGCCGTATGGCCTGATCCGCCGCAGCCGCAACAACGCTTTATCGGTCAGCGGTTGCAAGCGTGGCATGCGTTGCCGCAGGGCTACTGGTTATATGTGAGCCATGTGGTGTCCCCTGCACCGCTGAGTCGAGTGTTTTGGTGGTATGCCTTGGGTGTGCCCTTACTGTTAGCGTGCTTGTTTTTACTGGTCTTGGTATTGCCGCTGGGGCGTTTATTTGAGCGGTTGCAGCAACTCACACGGTTTGCACAGCAGCTGGATCAGCAAGCGACTTATCAGCCGATTGAATGGCGTTCATCTGAGCATCAGGTTAATGGTTTGATTCATGCACTCAATCGTTTGAGTCATCGCTATCTACAACAGCAGCAGGCCTTGACGCAATCACGCGGTTTACAAACCACTTTGGTCGAGGCATCGCCTGAGATTTTATTTCAGGTGGATGCGCACAATCGGATCTGCTACCTAAACAGCCGCTTTGAACAGGAAATTGGCTTGCCGCGTGAGCAGTTTTTAAACCAAATCTTGACCGATGTGGTGCAGCCGTTGGATGTCGGTCATCAGACGGTGTTGGCACGACTGAGTCAGGTGGCACAACAGGTGCGTATGCAAGTGCGTTGTTCGGGGCATCGCGCAGTGTTTGATCTATGGCTCAATCCAGTCCGGCATGCCGACGGGCAACTGATGGGTTATACCGGCATTCTGCACAATATCAGCGAGTACTATACCAAGCTGGAAGATGTGGATGCCGAAATGCTGGATGTTCATAGACAGTTAATTGAAAATCAACATATTTTGGCAACCATGAGTCATGAACTGCGCACGCCGCTGAATGGTATTTTGGGCATGACGCAATTGCTGCGTGAAACCGAATTGAGCCAAGAGCAGTCTGATTACCTGCGTACCTTATATCATTCAGGACAGTCGATGCTGCGCTTGGTGAACGACATCTTAGATTTGGCGAAGCTTGACGCGGGTAAGATGCAGACCGAGTCGATTGAGTTTGATTTGTTGGAATTAACGCTTGATGTCTGTGACTTGATGTTGGCAGCGGCTGGACAGAAATCGATTGAGTTTGTGCGGTTTATTCATCCAAGCTGCCCGCGTTTTTTGCAAGGCGATCCCTATCGTATTCGTCAAATTTTACTCAACCTGCTCGGTAACGCGATTAAGTTTACCCAGTCGGGTCATGTGGCTTTGCTGGTTGACTGTACCACGCCAAATGCGCAGGTCTTGGCTGAGCATGCGTCGAGAGTGGATTTGCCACTCGATGCGGTCTGGATTCGCTTTCAGGTGGTGGATACGGGGGTGGGTATTCCACAAGACCGGCAGGCCGATTTGTTTCAGTTTTTTGCGCAAGCTGATCAGTCAGTGAGTCGGCGTTTTGGCGGCACAGGTTTGGGCTTGGCGATTTCGCGTGGACTTGCTGAGGCCATGTCGGGCTATATTCAGTTGAGTAGTGAAGCGGGTCAAGGCACGACGTTTGATCTGTCGCTGCCCTTACAACAGCAAAGTCGCACAGCAGTGTACCAACAGCCCGCTGGGTTACAGGGTGTCTTGGTGTTGGTGTTTGATCCAGTACCGATTAACCAATCTGGTTTGCAGCGTTTGTTTGCTTATTTTCAGATTGGTTGTCAGATTTATGCTGACTTGGCGCAGATCAATGTTGTGGTGCAAGCGGCTCTAACACAAAACAACAGGCCAATGTTGTTGATTGAGCATCAATTATTACAGGATTTAAGCCTGCGTGACTGGGTGGGTGAGTCAACTCTGCAAGCATGTGATTGGGTGTTGATGAGTCGGCAGCCGCGTCGCAGTATTCCACTGCGTCAGCTGGAGGGTTTTTCCGGATTTGTGTTGAAGCCATTACGAGTCGAGCATCTGTGGGCAGAAATGTTGAGTCTGCTCAATCAACAGCAGGACGCCGCGTTAGAAGATCCGGAGTGGGTGGTGCAAACTGACGCAGAACAGGCCGCACTGCTCTCTGACTTTTTTGCTTCGTTACCCGAGCAAGCGGTAGAGCCTGAACAGAAATTACAAGTGTTGTTGGCGGAGGACAACATCGTTAATCAAAAAGTCGCCAGCAAGATGCTGCAAAAACTCGATTGTGAGGTGATCGTGGTCGAAAATGGTCGAGAAGCTGTAGAGTATTTGGATGCGCATAGCGAGATTCATTTGGTACTGATGGATTGTCGTATGCCGGAAATGGATGGGCTAGAAGCCACGCGGCGGATTCGAGCATCACGCAATAGTGTGCCGATTATCGCCTTAACTGCGAATGATACTGAAGAAGATCGTGAGGCGTGCATGGATGCTGGTATGGATGAATTTCTGGCCAAACCGATTGATCAGGCACGGTTAGGCCAGTTGGTACGCCGTTTTAGCGCATTACGCTAAAAAACAGCCCCACAATGTGCGGGGCGATTTTGATGCATCTGAGCGGTGAGCTGAGTTGCGGGTTGGCTTAGTCGAGGTAGTAGGTTTTCAACGGTGGAAAGCCATTAAACTCGACCGACGAATATGAATTGGTATATGCGCCTGTGGTCATCCAATACAACCGATCGCCGACTGCCAGATTCTGTGGCAACTGGTAGTTGGAGTTTTCGTACATGATGTCAGTCGAGTCACAGGTTGGACCTGCCAGAACGACGGTACCAAAGTCACGCGCACCTTCCATTTTTGCGGTGTAAATCGGGTACTTGATCGACTCACCAAGGGTTTCGATCAGGCCTTGGAATAGACCCACATCGAGATAGACCCAACGATTTAAGTCAGTACGCGACTTACGCGAAATCAACACCACTTCAGACACCAACACGCCTGATTCACCGACCAGCGAGCGACCTGGCTCCAAGATCAGCTCTGGCAGTTCATCGCCGTAATCGTCATGCAAGTAGCGGGTGATTTCTTCAGCGTAGATCTGAATCGGGTTGACTTCAGAGATGTAATTGGCTGGGAAGCCACCGCCCATATTGATCATTTTCAGGCTGATGCCTTCTTCGTATTTCATCCAGTCAAACATATATTTGACTTTGGACAATGCCGCATCCCAGACCGCGATGTCTTTTTGCTGACTGCCGACGTGGAATGAAATCCCATAAGGAATCAGGCCGAGTTGTTTGGCTTGTACCAACAGATCAATCGCCATGTCAGGATGACAGCCAAATTTACGCGACAGTGGCCACTCTGCGGTTTCGCCGCCTTCAACCAAGATCCGTACGAAGACTTTAGAACCAGGGGCTTGCTCCGCGATGGTTTGCAAATCGGCTTTTGAGTCGGTGGCATACAAGCGCACACCACGATCAAATGCGTATTTGACGTGCTTGGCTTTTTTGATGGTGTTGCCGTAGGAGACCCGATCTGGTTCCACACCAGAATCAAGCACGCGATCTAATTCAAAGATCGAGGCACAATCAAAGCATGAGCCGAGCTCTTTAAGCAGATCAACCACCGGTTGGCCTGGGTTGGCCTTCATGGCGTAATGCACTTTGGCCATCGGGAAGCAGGTAGCCAGTTCCTGATATTTCTGGCGAATAATCTCCAGATCAACCACCAAGAAAGGGGTTTCCTTGTCCTTAGAAAATTCCTGAATCTTGGTCCACTCTTCAGGTGAGCAATAGTCGTCAAGGCGCATGGGCGATCCACTCGGCATAGGGCGAAAAAAAATAGCGGCTGTGGCGGGACGCTATAAGCCCGCCAAAGATAATCCTAGCGGGCATGAGATTCAAGCATACGATGCAATAAAGTACATGCTGTGACAGCAATGTAGTGCAAATTGCGGCAGCGACAGAATTTGTTTAGCGCACACGGACTTTTTGCCGTTCACGCTTGCCCAGTTTGTCGCGGATACGCTGGCGTTTCAGTGGTGATAAATAATCGACAAACAGCTTGCCATCGAGATGATCCATCTCGTGTTGAATGCACACGGCAAGCAGACCATCGGCATCCATGCTAAACGGCTTACCATTTAAATCAAGCGCATCAATCCGTACTTGAGCGGGGCGTTCAACACGGTCATATACCTCTGGTACAGACAGACAGCCTTCCTCATAAGGCAGTGTCTGCTCAGTCAGTGGCGTAATCTTCGGATTCACAAACACCAAGGGCTGATTTTTATCTTCGGACAGATCCATCACAATCAATTGAATGTGCTGGTCGACTTGACTGGCCGCCAAACCAATGCCGGGTGCGTCATACATGGTCTCAAGCATGTCCGCAGCGAGCTGCCGAATACCCGCGTCAACCTGCTGAACCGGCTGTGCTTTGCTGCGCAGACGTGGGTCAGGAAATTTTAAAATCGGCAAAATAGCCATAACTACCTCAAGCGATATCAAGTCAGTTGTGCTGGCTAGGCTCTGTTGATATTGCTAGAGCCGACAGTGGTGGTGCTCGCTAGCAAATGTCAACAGAGCCTAGACTTGCAGCGCATAAACGCTTATTGTAAACCCAACCGAGGGGAAGCATCACGACCAGCAGTATAGCCTGAACGTGCCTCCCATGAAATTAGGGAAATGATAATGAGAACATCGCTGTTCAAGAGGTCTCCGGTGACTGTTGAGTCGACACCATCTCGTGCAACTCAACCTTGCCTGACAAAGCCATCTTCATCTGTATTGGGATTATTGCCAGCCATCGTGTTATGTGCTGGTTTGGGACTGGCGACGCTGCCGTCCGCTGCATTTGCCAGCAATCCACCGCCAAACGTGCGAGCGGATGCGCCGAATGTGTATGTGGTCAAGCGTGGCGACACGTTGTGGGCGATTTCCAAACGCTACCTGAGCGACGCATGGCGTTGGCCAGAGATTTGGGCATCCAATCCACAAGTGCGCAATCCACATTTGATTTACCCTGGTGATCGACTGTTGCTGTGCCGTGTTCAGGGTCGTAGCGTGGTTGGTATTGATGGCGGTGACGGCTGTGATGGCGTGATTCGTCGCATGGGTGCAACCGCAACCACTGACACGACAGGGACGGATCGCTTGTCACCACGCGTGCGGGTAGAACCGTTAGATGTGGCTGTATCTTTAATCCCACTGTCAGACATTCAGCACTGGTTGACCAGTTCGCGTGTGGTGGACTACCAGATGCTACAGACGGCACCGTATGTCTTGGCGGCCAAAGGTCGTCGGGTGATCACCGCTGCGGGTGATACGTTGTACGTGCGTGGTGCTGGCTTGGCAATTGGCGAAAGCTATGGCGTGTACCGCGAAGGCGAACGCTATACCGACCCAGACACCCAGAAAGTCTTGGGTTACGAAGCGCGTCAGGTCGCCCGCGGTGTGGTGACTGAAATCACCGGTGAAGTGACCTCGATTCGCCTGACTGAATCCATCTCACAAGAGGTGCGTGAGGGTGATCGTATCCTGCGCGACGAGCCTGCTAACCTGCCCAATACCTTTTATCCGACGAATGCTGAGGGTGTGCGTCCAGCGCGGTTAATGCGGGTGATGGATTCGATTGGTACGGCAGCCGCACAGAGTGTGATTGCCATCAATCGGGGTGAGCAAGACGGCGTGAAGGCTGGTCACGTGTTTGCGGTGTATCGTCGCGGCGCGCTAATCCTTGATCCGAAGCAGCGTGATGTCGTGCGTATGCCGAGTGAGCGGGCTGGCCTTGCGATGGTATTTCGCACGTTTGGCCAGATGAGCTACGCCTATGTGCTAGAAGCCTCTGAGCCGATGAAGGTTGGTGATGAGCTACGCCCAGCGGTCAGCACTGACTAGTTAGCGTTGAGTAGTTTAGACTTGTTTGATTTGCCAGTTCAGCCGCAAAGGTTGGACTGGCAGCGGCGTTTGATTCTCTGGTGGCTGGCTGGTCAGTCGACAGCGGCCTATCACGCGATTTTACAGCATTTTGGCCAAGCAGAGTTGGCGGTTCGTGCCAGTGTCGCGGATTGGCAAGCCTTAAAACTACATGCTTCACATGTAAAACGTCGTCAACAATGGCAGGACAGTTCGCGTGTGCAAGCCGCGTTTGAGCATATATTTGGCGCGATTGCGCAGCAGCATTACCATCTGATTCAGCTTGACGATGTCGACTACCCTAAGCAGTTACGCCAAATTGACGATCCGCCGCCATTTTTGTTTGTGCGGGGTGATCGTTCCTGTTTGATTCAGCCACAGTTGGCGATGGTGGGTAGTCGCAAACCGACGCCTAGTGGTGTGCAGATTGCAAAGCAGTTTGCCAGTCGTTTGGCCGAAGAGGGTCTGTGGATTACCAGTGGTTTGGCACATGGTATTGATACCGAAGCCCATTTGGGTGCGTTATCGGCGGGTAATGGTCGTACCATTGCGGTGCTGGGTACTGGGATTGAGGTGTGTTACCCCGACAATCAGCGTTTTTTGTACGATCGAATCGTAGCTGAGGGTGGTTTGATTGTGTCGGAGTTTTTGCCAGACACGACCGCTAGGCCGTATTATTTTCCAAGGCGCAATCGTATCGTCAGTGGGTTGTCACTCGGCACGCTGGT
>OGCL01001556.1_pt1 | contig 18962 bp, 16 predicted proteins | sample 1570041 | NCBI WGS metagenome assembly OGCL01 (sample SAMN06266162, study PRJEB24511) | hot springs metagenome | isolation source: Hot spring water | place: South Africa: Limpopo | collected 2015-06-22
GGCGACGACATCCTGATCGGCGGCCTCGGCATCGACGAACTGACCGGCGGCACGGGCAAAGACACCTTCGTCTTTACCGGCCTCGACGCTCGTGACGTCATCCTGGACTTCAACCACACGGATGACACCATCGACCTGACCGCACTTTTGAACGGGTTGGCTCCCGACACCGATCTCGGAGCGCTCGGTTACGTCAAGATCACGCAACAGGGCACTGATGCCTTGCTGCAGGTCGACATTGACGGCACTGCAGGAAGCGCGCACAGCTGGGTCGATGTGGCTCTTCTCCAGGGCTTCGACTCAACTGCACACGCGGTGAAGATCCTGTTCCAGGATACGAGCCACGAGGTGAAGTCTGATCAGGTATAATCGAGGCTGAAGGGGCCGGCTGTTATCACAGCCGGCCCCTTCCCTTTCCACTCCGGGGCTTGCCAGGTCATCAGGAACCTTGCCCGCGCTAGAGCCGTCGTCTGGAAAGAGGCGAAACCCCTATACGTGCCGAATGCGGGAAACTGCAGAAAGATGGGCCTGCACATGTCGGCGAGCCCGAGCTTATTGCCCGTTGCAGTAGAATTCTCGCTGCACGGGATGGTAATAGGTTATAATGACTGTCCAAAAGCGAGAATCCTTATAACTATTTACAGTTTCAACACCGCGTTATACAACATTGCCAGGTTTTTACTGAACATCGCCGGCGCCCAAGAAAGCCGGCGAAATTCGCCCAGAAAAAGTCCATCGCCAACAGAAGAAGTGATGGATAGAAATGCTTTGATTAGGTACTGAGTTGCAGTGCACCACGCTGAGCGGTGCCGCGCTTGAGGGATGAGGGGAACATGACCAAGAATTGGCTTCGGTTAACGACTGCGTTGGTGGCTGGCACACTGAGTCTCTCGGCAGTGAATGCTAACGCCGTCGACCTTCGGCAGGCCGTCCAGACTGCGGTCTCGACCAATCCGGAGATCAGCCAGGCAAGCGAAAACCGCGAAGCTGTGGAATTCGAGCTGCGTCAGGCCCGGGGGCTCTATCTTCCAAGCATTGACCTCGAGGCTTCCGTGGGCGTTCGCCAGTTGGACAGCCCCGGTCGCCGACTGTCCGGCGAAGATGACGACACCCTGCGTCCGGCCGAAGTTGGCATCGTCATTTCGCAGAAGCTGTTTGACGGCGGCGGGCGTCGCGCCCAGCTCGACCTCCAGGCCTCGCGTGTGGACAGCGCATCATTCCGAGTTCTCGAGCGCAGCGAGACCGTAGCGCTTCAGGTTGTGCGCGAATATCTGGAATATTTGCTGCAGGCCCGGATCCTTGAGGAATCGCGCAAGAATGTAGCCTTCCATCAGGACATGCTGGGCAGCATCGGCTCCTTGATCAGCGGCGGCACCCTGACCGAAGCTGATCGTCAGCAGGCACGTGAGCGTCTGCTTGCTGCGCAGGCTCGCGAACGTGAAGCCGCCGAGACGCTCGCACAGGTTAAAATCGCGCTGAACCGCCTCGTCGGCGCGCCCGTGACGAGCACAAAGATGCCGCCATCCATGGCTGCGCATCTGCCGAAGAGCCTGGAGCAGGCGCTGAGCACGGCAAAGCGCAACAATCCGCGCATCCGTGCGGGTCTTGCAGATGTCGATGCAGCGGATGCTGGCGTTCGCGGAGCAAGAAACAATTACCTGCCGGAAGTGACTGCCGAGGGGCGAGTCGTGACCGGAAGTGAGATCAACGGTGATGACGGTCGCACCACCGATGCGCAGCTGCGTTTGGTGGCTCGCTGGAACCTTTACCGTGGCGGCATCGATCAGGCCCGCGAGCAGGAACAGGTAAGGCGTGCCAGTGAGCAGCGCTATGCCCTGGACTCCACGCACCGGGAAGTGGAAGAGGCTGTCAGGCTTTCCTGGGATCGCCGCGGTCAGCAGCGTGAACTCGCCGGGATCCTTAGCCAGCAAGCCTCGGCAAACGCGGAGCTCGTCAAGAGCTACCGCGAGCAGCTGGGCATTGGCCAGCGTTCGCTGCTGGACGTCCTTGGCGCCCAGAACACCCGCTACAACGTCAATGTCCTGGCAATGACGGCTCAATACGCGTCGTTGTTTGCCGAATACAGGTTGCTGGCCGCGACCGGTTCGCTTCTGGATGCCATGAAGATCTCGGCACCCAGCCAGAAGGAAGCCTATGCACGTGACACCTTCAAGGTGAAGGCCGACATGCAGCCTACGTCCAAGCGGATGAATTCCAAGCAGGATGCCGGATTGCCATTGGATCTGTTTTCGTTGGGCAACGACTAACCAAGTCGAAAAACCGTAGCGAAGGTAGGCTCTGCTGAATGTCAATTGGGTTTACCGACTCGTTTCGTGCGTTGGCCGGTTTTATGAACCGACCAACGTCAGACGTGTTGCTGTTTTCGGGCGTGCCCTTTGATCCCGTGCACCCGAGCACCGAAGAAATCGAACGTTTGTCGAGCCGCATCGGGCTGGACGTTAAATTGGTGAGCCATGATGAGTTCAGGCGCAGGGCGTTTGAACTTCCCCTGCTCCTCTTCTTTTACGATGGCCGCTCATTGGCGCTCTTCGAGGAAGATCCTCTCACCGGAGAACTCCTGAGCGAAAACGGCAACCGCGTTCGACTTGCCGATCTGGCGGCAGACACGATCGCATCAGCGTATTCATTCTCGGCTGTCTATGTGAACAGCGGCGAGGACGGCGTCACGGGCAAGGCGGAAAATGTCGATCAGGTACACTGGTTGCGCGCGATCCTCACGCCGTTCTGGCGATCCTATCTCGATGTCGCACTCGCCACGTTCCTGATCAATGTTCTGGCACTGGCAGCACCCCTTTTTACCATGAACGTCTACGACCGGGTCTTGCCAAACAAGGCGGTCGCCACGCTCTGGGTGCTCGCACTGGGCGTCACCCTGGGCATAGTGTTTGACTTCATCCTGAAGACGATCCGGTCTTCGATCATCGATTTTGCCGGCCGCAAGGCGGATATCAAGCTTTCGTATAAGCTATACGAAAAGATCCTGAACACCTCACTCAAATCCCGCCCGATGTCGACGGGAGAATACGCAAACAGAGTATCCCAATACGAGTTTGTACGTGAGTTCTTCACGTCCAGCACCATCAGCGTGGCGATCGATTGCGTTTTCGTCTTCATGTTCGTTTTCGTGATCTACATCATCATCGGATGGATCGCGATCGTACCGCTGGCAGCGTTCTTCCTGGTGGCAGCCGTAGGCTACTATGCCCAGATCCAGATAGGCCGAGTTATGGGGGCGGCACTGAATGAGGCCTCCCAGAAGCAGTCTCTGCTGGTGGAATCTATCTCCGCAATTGAAACGATAAAGTTGCTGAATGCTGAGGCGACACTGCTTCGCAGATGGCACAGCCTGGCAAAGAATGCCTCCCATACGTCGGAGAAGATCAAGGCCATTTCCTCGTGGGCTGCCAACATCACGCAATTTGTGCAGCAGCTTGTGACGGTACTCATCATTCTTGCAGGCGCCTATGAGTTCGCTGCGGGCAACATTACCTCGGGCGCCATCATTGCCACAACCATGCTGGCGGGGCGCGCAGTCGGGCCGTTGGGGCAGCTTGCCCTCACCATCGCGCGCATGCGTCAAGCGATGCTGTCACTGCGCATTCTCGACCAGATCATGTCGCAGGAAGAGGATCGACCCACCACGGTCGGTTTCGTCAACCGGACCATCAGCAGTGGATCCCTGAGCTTCAAGAATGTTGCCTTCGCTTACCCCGGCAGCGACTACAACGTCCTGCATGACGTCTCCTTCCACGTCAGATCGGGAGAGAAGGTTGGGATCATCGGTCGTATTGGCTCCGGAAAGACCACCATGGGCCGGCTTCTGTCGGGGGTCTACGGTACGACCGCCGGGCGTATTCTGATCGATGGTGTCGATATCCGACAATACCACCCAGCTGCAGTCAGAGGGGCCGTTGCGTTTGTCTCCCAAAGCTCGGATCTGTTCTCGGGAACGGTGAAGGAAAATCTCTTGATGGCCGCGCCGACGGCGACGGATGATGAGCTCGTCGCTGCTGCACGCATTGCCGGGGTAGACAGCTTCGTTTCGCGCCATCCTCGCGGTTACGACATGCCCGTCGGTGAGCGAGGATGCCTCTTGTCCGGTGGGCAAAGGCAGGCGGTGGCAATAGCACGCATCATGCTGCGCAAACCCTCGATTGTCTTCCTTGATGAACCATCAGGTTCAATGGATATGGCAAGCGAGAAAGAATTGATCGACAAGTTACTTGCGCATTTTCCTAAGGACGTGACACTTCTGTGCTCGACGCATCGTTACAGCATGCTGGCCCTGGTCGATCGTCTGATCGTGATAGATCAGGGGCGCATTGTCAGCGACGGGCCCAAGAACATGGTAATTGAAGGACTGCGGACAGGGACGTTGCCCGCCCGCTCGAGCGCGTGACACAGTGTTTAATTTCCGAAAGCCCGCCTCCTCCAATCCTGTCAGCTCGCCACCAGCCCCGGCGCGACGCGATGACATTATTGAGCGTCCAGCGCTCACACCGCGATTGACGCTCTACGTCTTTGGCGCCTTGATCATTACCTTCGTCGTCTGGGCTTCACTGACCCAAGTTGAGGAAGTGTCGCGCGGCGTCGGGAAGGTGATACCGGTCTCGAAGACGCAGATCATTCAGTCCAGTGAACCAGGAATTGTTCAAGACATCGCTGTCCAAATTGGTCAGGTGGTCAAGCGCGGTGACCTTCTGATCAGTCTGGATGATACGATGACCACGTCTTCGCTCGGGGAAGCCAAGGCGCGCGCAAGGTCTCTGAGGGCTCAGGTCACCCGTCTGGAACTTGAACAGCGATCTGACTTCAACGCTGAATTTCCTTGTCCGGCGGAGGTCGCAGAATTTGCAATGGAGGTCTGCGAGAACGAAGCGCGACTTCTGCGGGCGCGGGCCGAGACCTATGACAACAAACATTCGGTCTTGGAGGAACGTTATCAACAGCGCCTGAGAGAGATCGCGGAAACTCGCGAAAACATCGCGCGCCTTCAGACCAATCTTGAGATCACCCGCCAGGAAGAAGCCATACTGACACCGATTGTCGCACGCAAACTGGCGGCCAAAACTGATTTGCTGCGGGTTCAGAAGGAAGTTGCGGATACGGAGGGGCAACTCAAGCTCCTGGCGGAAACGCTGGGGCGCACTGAGCGCGCAGCCAACGAGGCGCAATTGCAGGTCGCTGAACTGAAGCTGCAAACACAGCAAGAAGCGCTTGCCGCCAAAACCGAAGCGCTTTCGCAGCTCTCCGTCATCGAGGAGACGATCCGAGGTGCAGAGAGCAGAGTGAGCAATACGGAAATCCGTTCACCGGTGGACGGCATTGTGAACACGCTCGAGGTGAACACCGTAGGCGCATACGTCAATGCAGGCGCCGTCGTCGCAGGTATTGTTCCCACATCGGACGAGTTGCTCGTCGAAGCGCGCCTTTCGCCTTCCGACGTGGCCTTTGTCAGGCCGGGACAGCACGCGCTGATCAAGATCACCGCTTATGATTTCACTATATATGGTGGACTGGACGGCGTAGTCGAGAACGTCTCCGCTGACAGCCTCGTTGATCAGGACAAGGGTGAGGCCTATTACCAGGTACGCGTTCGCACGACGGCTGCGGCCCTTGAGAAAGACGGCAACAGCTACGCGATCTCTCCGGGGATGGTCGCCTCGGTCGACATCATCACCGGCAAGAAGTCGATCCTGGCCTATCTTCTGAAGCCGATTATCAAGGCACGGACAGAGGCATTGCGGGAGCGGTGATGGACGTTTCCCAAACCTCTTTGCCCACCGAGCCTAGCCACCTGGTTTTCCGCGCTGTCATGGTGAAGCGCCGACGTCGGGGTATCAGGCTGGAGCAGGGCTACTGGGATGCCCTCGCGGATATCACGACACGGGAACGTATCGGCCTTGGCGAGTTGATCCTGGAGTTCGAGAGACGCTACCCGGACCTGCAAAACCTTACGGCTGCGATCAGACTTGGCGTGCTTGAAAGGTTGATGCTTGATGCTCGCGTTGCCAAAGCAAGCCTCAAGACCATAACCGCGACAGTCGCAGCTTGTCCAAGCCCCGCCTTTGCCTTGTCCGGAAGCCGGCAATTCATCACGTACAACACCGCATTTCTGTCGTTTCTGCAGGCACGGCTTTCCCCGCTATCCGCAGAGGCGATTGGCAGCGGCTTGAAATTCCAGCTCGAAATCCCCTTCGAAACACTCGTCGAGCGATTGGCAGCAGACCCTGAGAACCCGGTGCCCTCGAACTACACCATCATTGCTCATGATCGATCCCTGCGCGGTCGTATCAACGCGGTCCTGGCCTATTCGAAAGAAGGCGCCGCGGTGGTGGGATATCTCATCAACTGACACAGGCACTACCTTTCGGTCTTCCTGCCGGAAAACGTGCGGATCCACCTTGCTTCAAATCATACCCCGATCAGGTAGTCCGTTGATACGCATTATGGCATCCGAATGCCTGCTTTCCGCGACGACCAAAGAGCAGGCGGCGCAGACTTGACCATCTGTCGGCAAATCGGACGCAAGGCAGCCCCTTGCACAGAAGCTGCGCCTTCCAGCCGATAGATTCAGTGACACCCGGTGCCCGCAGGAGTCCCCACCGTCGCCCGCCAGAACCTTGGAATACTGCCATTCCAGCGGTCCGCCGCTCAGAGGTTTTCCTTGAGCAGGATTTCGATCCTGATTTTTTCCTGCGCCGCCAGCGGCTCCCGGGCATCCGCGCGCGCACGCATGATACGGATCGCGCTCCGCACCGCATGGCCCGGATCCTGGGCGATCACTGCATCGATCAAATCGTCGCGCAGCGCCTGTTCCGTAAAGGGCGTTCGCTCGTGGACAACCACGGAAATAGCGCCAAGCTCGACATTGCCGGCAGCCGCCAAGATAGGCGCACGAGCCTCTGCGCTGAGAACATACATACCGGATACATCTCGGTTGCCGGCAAGCACCCGGGCTAGCACATGCCGCGTCCGGGCCTCGTCGGCGTGAGTTTCGATTGAGGGCAGGCAGGTCAGATGCGGGAAGGAACTGTTGATCACATGGTCGAAGCCAAGGCGGCGCTGGATACTGTCTAGCGACTGCATCGTCTCCGCGACCACCATTATTTTTCCAGGTTGGGAGCCGGTCAGCATGCCCATCAGTTTCCCAGCCGTCGCGCCTGCCGCAAAGTTGTCGATGCCGACGAAATCAGCCTCGGGGAGCTTTTCCTGACCGGAAAGAAACTGCACGACTTTGATGTTGCGCTCGAGAAGTCGGGCCATGGCGTCGCGCACCTGAGGCGATTCAGGCGCCATAACCGCCACGCCGTCAACCGTCTCCTTGTCGAGACCCGATAGAAGTTTTGCTACGCCATGCGCATCGTCGATACCAATCTGACGACACGTAATCTCGGTAAGGTCCCCTTTCAGCGCTTTCTTAAGCTCTTCAACGTGGCGCAGGAGTTCTGTGAGGTAAAGATCGCCGCTATCCGGCAGCAGGAAGAGGAAGCGGTAGACCTTGTTGCGGGCAAGGCTGACGGCTGCCGGATTGCGCACAAACCCGATCCGCTCAATGGCATCATTGACTAGCCGGGCAGCCTTAGGGCTCACGTTCGGCCGATCATTCAAGACACGGTCGACAGTCGCAAGACTGACGCCTGCGGCCTCGGCCAGATCCTTTGCTGTTGGACGCATGATGACTTCCTGCTGATTCCCGCCTCCACACCATTCCTTCAAAAAACAGAAAAACGCAAGAAATGACGTGCGCACCTCAAAAACCGCTTGCATTGAGGTGCGCACGTCATTTAGCTTTCAATACGGTTCAGGACTGCTTGAGGAATGCAGTCCGTTCCACTGGAGGAAGCCGGCCAGAATGAGGGTCTGAAGCCGGCATCGAGCCCGAAAGGGCGTTTCGCCATCCGTAGGAGACCGGACGGCACTGGGAGGATGACATGACGAAATCGCTTTACGTGAATGGCCTGCTCGCTGCCTCGACGCTCGCTTGTGCGATGAGTTTCGGCACGGTCAATGCGCATGCTGACGAAAAGGAACTGACGCTCTGCTGGGCGGCCTGGGATCCCGCGAATGCGCTGGTGCAACTCAGCAAGGACTTTGAGTCGCAAGCGGGCATCAAGATGAAATTTGAGTTCGTCCCTTGGCCGAACTTTGCGGACCGCATGTTGAATGAACTCAACTCGGGCGGCAAACTTTGCGATCTGATGATTGGCGACAGTCAATGGATCGGCGGTGCGGCTGAGAACGGCTGGTATGTGAAGCTCAATGACTTCTTCGACAAGGAAGGCATCAGCATGGATGCCTTCGTGCCGGCGACGGTTACGGGTTATTCGGAATGGCCGAAGAACACCCCGAATTACTGGTCGCTTCCGGCCTTCGGCGATGTCGTCGGCTGGACCTACCGCAAGGACTGGTTCGAACGCCCCGAAATTCAGACAGCCTTCAAGGAAAAGTTCGGTCGCGATCTGACGCCGCCGGCAACCTTCGACGAGTTGAAGCAGGTCGCGGAATTCTTCCAGGGCCGCGAGATCGACGGCAAGACCGTATATGGCGCCTCCATCTACACCGAGCGCGGCTCGGAAGGCATCACAATGGGCGTGATGGACGTGCTCTATAGCTTCGGCTTCAAGTACGACAACCCTGAAAAGCCCTACGAAATGGAAGGCTTCGTCAATTCGGAAGGTGCCGTGAAGGGCCTGGAATTCTACAAGTCGCTCTATGATTGCTGCGTCGCGCCGGGCACGTCTAACACCTACATGGGCGAAGGCATCGACGCCTACAAGTCGGGTCAGGTCGCCATGCAGATGAACTTCGCCTTCACCTGGCCGGGCTTCGAGGCGGATCCGAATGTCGGCGGCGGCAAGACCGGCTACCTGGTTAATCCCGCAGGTCCAGGCGGAGAGAGGTTTGCCCAGCTTGGAGGCCAAGGCATTTCTGTTGTCGCCAACACGGACAACATGAACGGCGCCCTGGCCTACATCAAATGGTTTGCCCAGAAGGACGTGCAGGAGAAATGGTGGTCGATGGGCGGCTTCTCGTGCCTGCGCGCTGTGGTCGAGGATCCCAACTTCGCCAAGAGCCAACCCTATGCGCAGACCTTTCTCGACAGCATGGCGGTGGTGAAGGACTTCTGGGCTGAGCCGTCTTATGCCTCACTGCTCCAGGCATCGCAGAAGCGCTTCCACGACTATGTTGTGGCCGGCAACGGCACAGCCAAGGAGGCGCTTGACGGGCTGATTGCCGACTGGACGGAAACGTTCGAGGACGAAGGCAAGCTCTGACACTTCAGGATTTGACTCCACACATGGGAGCCATGCCTCTCTCCCTCGGCCTTCGCCGGGGGAGAGTCCCAAAGCCAGCGATGCCGCCGGCACCGATCTCTGCCCCCCTGAAGCTTGCCGGCACCACTCGAACCCTGCCTCTGTTCCTCAAGGCAAACGGCAGTGCTCGCGGCTGGCCCTTGAAAACCCAGACGGACCCGGACGATGACTGACACACCCGCAAACCGCCTCGCCCGCGCGACGCCAGAACCGGTTGCCAAGCGCATCCGTGGACTGAGCGACAGGGCCATAGCCTGGATATTTGTGGCACCCACGATCTTCCTGCTTCTGTCGATCAACATTTTCCCGCTGATCTGGACGATCCGCCTGTCCTTCACCAACTTCGCTGCGAACAAGCCAAACGCCGAGGTCAAATGGGTCGGATTGCGCAACTACGAGCGCATCCTGACCGACCCCGACACTTGGGCGAACATGCAGACTACGGCGCATTTCCTGATCTGGACTATCTGCTTTCAGGTTCTCATTGGCTTCTCGCTCGCCTGGCTGATCAACCGAAAATTCAAGGGCAATGATCTTCTAACAACTCTGATCGTCATCCCGATGATGCTTTCGCCTGCCGTCGTTGGGAACTTCTGGACCTTCCTCTACCAGCCGCAGATCGGTCTCGTGAATTATGCGGTTGAATTCCTGACCGGCATCCCCGCCGACAGCTTCTCGATGCTTGGCCCTGGGGGCTGGGCGCGCTGGGCGATCGTGATCGTCGACACATGGATGTGGACGCCCTTCGTCATGCTGATCTGCCTGGCGGGCCTGCGCTCGATACCCGACTATATTTATGAGGCAGCGGAAGTCGATCGCGCGTCCAAGTGGCGGCAATTCTGGACGATCACGCTGCCAATGGCGCTGCCGTTCCTCATGCTTGCGGTGCTCTTCCGCGGTATCGAGAACTTCCGCATGTTCGACCTCGTGGTCCTCCTCACTGGCGGTGGGCCGGGAGACCAGACCTTGCTCGCCTCAATCGATCTCAAGCGGGAAGCCTTCGAGAAGTGGCGAACAGGCTATTCCAGCGCCTACGCGATCATTCTTTTCGTCACGGTATTTGGCCTCGCATCCATTTATGTGAAAGCACTGAACAAGGTTAAAGAGCGATGAGTGCACATTCCGTCACTGAACCGTCGCGCCTCTCGAAGTGGGTTGCCGGCGTCATGGTCGCTTCGTACGCGGTGATCACATTGATCCCCCTGCTCTGGATCATCTCGACCAGCTTCAAATCCGGCCCGGACTCGATCAGCTATCCGCCGAAGGTCGTCTTCCAGCCGACGCTTGAGGGTTATGTGAACCTGTTTACCACGCAGTCGCGCCCCACGGCAGACGAACTGGCAAACATGCCGGCACCCACCACTTGGTATGACAAGATCACCCGCGATCGCGGCATGATCATTTCGGGGCCCTCACGCTACGGACAGCGGTTCCTGAATTCAGTCATCATCGGCTTCGGCTCGACATTCCTCTCGATCTTCCTCGGGACGCTCGCAGCCTATGCCTTCAGCCGCTTCAGGGTGCCACTCAAGGATGACCTCCTGTTCTTCATCCTTTCGACCCGGATGATGCCGCCGATCGCCGTTGCGATCCCGATCTATCTGATGTTCCGCCAACTCGGGCTATCCGATACCCACCTCGGCATGATCCTCCTTTATACGGCGGTCAACTTGTCGCTGTCGGTCTGGCTACTGAAGGGGTTCATCGACGAAATCCCGCGTGAATATGAGGAGGCGGCACTGATCGATGGCTACACCCGCTTCCAGGCCTTCTACAAAGTGGTCTTGCCGCAGGCTGCGACGGGCATCGCCTCGACTGCGATCTTCTGCCTGATCTTCGCCTGGAACGAATATGCCTTCGCCGTGCTGTTGACGAGCGGCAATGCCCAGACGGCGCCGCCATTCATACCGACCATTCTCTCGGTCGGCGGTGGTATTGACTGGCCGGCCGTCGCGGCTGCCGCAACCCTGTTCCTTATGCCCGTCGTCATCTTCACAGTCCTGCTGCGCAAGCATCTGCTCCGCGGCATCACCTTCGGAGCCGTGCGCAAATGATGAACTTCCTTGCACGTCTGCGCCGGTTCCGCCGGTCCGAATGGGAAATGCTCGCATCGGCCCTGATCGCGCTCGGCGTCGTCATGCTCATGCAGCCGCTCTCGCTCACTCTCTTCACCTTCTCCTTTCCGGTGACACTGATCGGAACCGTCATGTTCATCGTCGTCAGTCATTTTCCGGAGTAAGCCATGGCCCAGATTCGCGTTGAAAACCTGCGCAAAGACTTCGGAGCCTTCAATGCGGTGAAGTCGTCCTCCTTCACCGTCGAGGACGGCGAGTTCTTCATGCTGCTCGGCCCGTCCGGCTGCGGCAAAACAACGACACTGCGCATGATGGCAGGCCTTGAGCTGCCAACCAGTGGCGAGATCTACATCGGCGGTGAAGAGGTCGGCATGAAGCGCGCAAGCGAGCGCGACATCGCCTTCGTCTTCCAGATGTTTGCGCTCTACCCGCATATGAATGTGCGCAAGAACATCTCCTATCCACTTGTGAGTCAGGGTTTCTCCCGCTCCGACGTCGAGCGCCGCGTCGCTGAGGTAGCCCGTATCCTGCAGATCGAATCCATCCTCGACAAACCGGTTGGCGGCCTTTCCGGCGGCGACCGCCAGCGCGTCGCGCTCGGGCGGGCGATCGTGCGTCAACCGAAGGCCTTCTTCATGGACGAGCCGCTTGGCGCGCTTGACGCTGAATTCCGCGAGCACATGGCTGAGGAACTACGGGCCCTGCATGACCGCATGGGCGCAACCACCGTCTATGTCACCCACGACCAGCTGGAAGCCATGCAGATGGGCGACAAGATCGTCGTCATGAACCATGGCGTGATTGAGCAGTTCGGCAAGCCCCAGCAGATCTATGACTGGCCGGCAACCAAGTTCGTCGCGAAGTTCATCGGCTCGCCGCCGATGTCCTTCCTGGAGTTCGAAGGTACGATCGACAAAGGAGGCAATACGGTGGTGATCGGTGGATCCCACATCGCGGTCCCCGTGTCTCGCGAGGGTCGCCAGGGCGCACTCACGCTCGGCGTCAGGCCGGAACATGTCCGCCTGTCAGACGCAGCCGGTCTCCGCGGACGGGTGGCCGCCGTCGAGTACCTCGGCACCACACAGATCGTCACGATCGAGACCGCGTATGGCGAGGTCAAGGCGCGAACAGCGTCGAGCGACGCGATCCGAACGGACGCCTCCGTCGGGATCGAGTTCGATCGCAGGTCGCTCACCGTTTTTGATGCGAAGAGCGGACGTGCCCTCGTGTCCGAAGCCAATGAAGGAGTCCTCACCCGTGGCTGAAGTCGTCCTTTCCAGCATCAGCAAGTCGTTTGGCGCAACCCGCGCGCTCGACGACGTGACGATGACCATACCAGACGGTTCATTCGTGGTGCTTCTTGGCCCGACAGGCGCCGGGAAAACCACCTTGCTACGGCTGGTTTCCGGCCTCGAGACACAAGACAGCGGCGACATCCTGATTGGCGGACAGTCAATGTCCGGGCTGACGCCGGCGCAGCGCAACGTGGCGATGGTCTTCCAGCAATACTCGCTCTACCCGCACATGACAGTGCGACAGAATCTCGAATTTCCGCTGAAGTCGCCGCTGCTACGCACGCCGCAGGCAGTGATTGACCAGAAGGTGAAAGCCATTGCAGAGGTCCTGCAGATCGCCCACAAGCTCGACAACAAGGCGACGGCCCTTTCGGGGGGAGAGATGCAGCGCGTCTCAATCGGGCGGGCTCTTGTGCGCAATCCGCAGATCTATCTGATGGATGAGCCACTGAGCTCGCTCGACGCGAAACTGCGGGCCGATCTGCGCGTCGAACTGAAGAACATCCAGGCGCGTTCGAACGCCACCTTCCTCTACGTCACGCACGACCAGATCGAGGCGATGACCATGGCAACCCATGTCGGCGTGCTCAAGGAGGGGCGTCTGGTGCAGTTCGGATCGCCACGCGAGATTTATGAAGCACCGGTCAGCATCTATGCCGCAACGCGGCTTGGCCAGCCGCGCATTAACGTACTGCCCGCAAATATCTTCCCCGGAGCACCGGCAAGCGCCCATTCCATCGGGCTTAGACCGGAGCATATCCGCCAGGGAGAGGGCCAGGAGGCGAAGGTGGCCCGTGTCGAGCATCTCGGCGACCAGACGCGCCTTCATCTCACGCTTGGCGAACACCCGATTATCACCGTCACCGATGCCCATACCGTCCTGAAGGGCGGCGACATCATTAAAATCCAGCCGCACAAGCCGCTCTATTTCGATGCGGCCGGAATGCGCATTGTTTAAGGGAGGGTCTCATGTCTCAATTCCTCAACAGCAGGGAAAATGTCGTCATCGAGGCAATCGACGGCGTACTCATGGCTTCGGCCGGTGCCCTGAGCCGCCTGGACGGCTACCCGCACATCCGTGTCGTGGTACGGTCCGACTGGGACAAGTCGAAGGTGGCGATTGTGTCAGGCGGCGGATCCGGACATGAACCCGCCCATGCAGGCTTCGTCGGCCGGGGTATGTTGACGGCCGCCGTCTGCGGCGATGTCTTCGCCTCGCCGAGCGTCGACGCTATTCTTGCCGCAATCCTCGCGGTAACAGGCCCCGCCGGTTGCCTGCTGATTGTGAAGAACTACACCGGCGACAGGCTGAACTTCGGCCTTGCAGCCGAGCGCGCCCGAGCGTTCGGGCTCAATGTCGGGATGGTGATTGTGGACGACGATATTGCGCTTCCAGACCTGCCGCAGTCACGCGGGGTGGCGGGCACGCTCTTCGTGCACAAAATCGCCGGCGCAATGGCGGAAAATGGCGCAAGTCTTGACGCCGTCATCGATACCGCACGCCGTGTCGTCGCCAATACACGCTCGATCGGCATTTCGCTCGATACCTGCACCGTGCCCGGTTCTCCTAAGGAAGTCCGCATACCGGAAGGACGTGCCGAGCTCGGCCTCGGCATCCATGGCGAGGCCGGCGTCGAGCAAATTGACTATGACGGCGTGCGTGGGGCGGTAGCAGCTATGGCCGAAAGGCTCGCTGCGGGCATGGAGGACAAGCCGCATGTTGTGCTTCTGAACAATCTCGGAGGGACCTCAGTCCTGGAGATGGCGGTCGTCGTCAACGAGCTCGTCCAGTCGAAGATCGGGGCACGGCTTTTGCACATCATAGGGCCTGCTTCGATGATGACCTCACTCGACATGCATGGCTTTTCAGTCTCCGTGATGCCCGCGGAAAAGGCCGACCTGGACCTGCTGGCGAAACCGGTCAGCCTTGCAGCATGGCCGGGCGTGACGGCAATCCGGCCCGTCAATATCGTCGCCCTGCCCGACGGATTGACGCCGATTGCACCGCTGGCCTCCCAGCATCCCGCAACCCGTCAATTCCTCACGGATTGCTGCAAGCTGCTGATCGACGCCGAGAAGGACCTCAACACGCTCGATGCCAAATCCGGCGATGGCGATACTGGCTCAACTCTTGCAACGGCAGCACGGGCACTGATCGAGGCACTCGACAGGCTGCCGCTTGCCGATCACACCCAGTTGCTGCGGGCAATGGGCCAGGAGCTAAGCCAGACAATGGGCGGCTCTTCCGGCGTGTTGCTCGCCATCTTCTTCGCCGCAGCTGGCGACGGCGCCTCCAGCGGGCTCAACATGCGAGAGGCGCTGAAGGCGGGACTTGCGCGCATGCAGGAAATCGGCGGAGCTGAGCTTGGCGATCGCACAATGGTCGATGCCCTGTCACCCGCGCTCGAAGCCTTCGACAAGGGCTTCGCGGCAGCTGCAAGTGCAGCCCGAGCCGGAGCAAACAGGACCGCAACTTATGTCAGGGCTCGGGCCGGTCGGGCTGCCTACATCAATGCCAGGCAGCTCGAAGGCCATGTCGATCCCGGAGCAGAAGCCGTGGCACGCCTGTTTGAGTTCCTAGCCCGTCGCCAGGGCGGCATGCAGGGCAAGGCCGCAGAGATGACCTGAAGCCGCGATCGGTATGGAGGCATCATCAAGTATCGACGCCGCACCGGTCGTGAACCGGGAGATAGACAGCAGTCCTTTCTCATCTCCCGGCGAGGGCCGCGGCTAATCGGTGGGCCGATATAGGCCGTTAGAGTAGAAGGACGCATTGTGCCGGCTGGTCGTCCCGAACTCCAACTACTGTCTTGCAACGCCTTGACCGTCCGATGTGGCGCTACGTGATTGCACCAAGATGGCGCGAAAGTCGTTGACGTTGGTCAGCGTCGGGCCCGTGACAACCTGGGCGCCGAGGGCTGCGAAAAAGGTATGGGCATCGTTTCGCTGAAGCGCGAGACGCGGATCGACACCGCATTCGACTGCCGCCTTGAGAACGCCCGGACCTATGACCGCACCTGCCACTTCGGCGGCACCATCCACCCCATCGGTATCGCAAGCAAGGGCATAGATACCCTCTGCACCGTCAAGCGCAAGGGCCAGTGCAAGGCAGAATTCGGCATTCGGACCGCCGATACCATCGCCTCGGCGGGTGACCGTCAGTTCGCCGCCGGATAAAAGGACAATCGGCGGATCGCCCGCTTTCATGCCGGCCTGCAGATCAAGCGCCTCTCTTGCCTGGACTGCGGCAACCTCCCGCGCCTCGCCTTCCAGCGCATCTCCCAGCAGGCGCACGTCGCATCCGGCTTCCCGAGCCAGCGCTGCAGCCGCCTCCAGCGACTGGCGCGGCGCGGCATAGATAACGTTTCGGGCGCGGGCCAAGCGGGGATCCTTGGGCTGCACTACGCCCGAGCCAAGGGACAGGGCCTGGCGAACCGAGGCTGGGACTTCGACGTTCCATCGATCGATCACCGCCAGGGCATCCTCTGGCGTCGAAGGGTCGCCGACGGTTGGGCCAGAGCCGATGAAAGCCGGATCATCACCGGGCACATCCGAGATGATCAGCGAAAGCAGCTCCGCCGGCCAGGCTGCGGCCGCGAGTTGCCCGCCCTTGACCCGGCTCAGATGCTTGCGCACCGTATTCATCCGGTCGATCGGCGCACCGGAGGCAAGAAGCGCCTGATTGACCGCCTGCTTTTCGGCCAATGAGACACCCGCCACGGGCTGCACCAAAAGTGCCGACGCCCCACCCGAGATCAGCGCCAGGATGAAATCGCCCTCACCGGCACCCTCGACCAGAGAGAGCATGCGTGCCGTCGCCTCAAGACCGGCCTCATCCGGAACCGGGTGCGACGCCTCGACGATCTCGATACCCTCACAGGAGCGGGCATAGCCATAGCGTGTGATGACAAGCCCCTCGCAGGGCCCCCAGGCCGCCTCGACGGCCTCGGCCATGCGTGCGCTCGCCTTGCCGGCGCCGATAACGATCACACGACCCTTCGGTTTCTCTGGAAGGAAATCCTTCAGCGAGCGCATCGGGTCTGCGACTTCGACGGCGCGGTCGAACAGGCGTCGAAGAAAGAGGTTCGGCTGATCGATCATGAGACATCCCTTAGGCCGCTCGTGTCGCGGATGACGAGCTCCACCACCGTCATGGTCTCTGGCTCGGGGCGTGTGCTCTCCTCCAGCCAGGCCAGGATCGTGGCGGCAATGCTGCGGCCAACTCGGCAATACCGCAATGCAAGGCAGAAAGCGACGGGAAGACTTGGCTGCATTCCTCGATATCCATGCCCGTCAGTATACTCCGTTTATCACAGCCATGACCCGCATCCTTCTCACGGCAAGCTCGGGATCGGTGGCCAGCGCCATCGCGTTCCTCTGCTCGTTGGATGCTTCGGTGGTGACCGGCGCAACAGCCACAGTGGATGGCGGACCGACCATCGTCGACGTCCCCACCTTGGCCTTCGGTTGAGCACAGCCGGCCCGAGACCAAAAGAGCAGGCCGGCATGTCGCCGGCCTGCTCTGTATCGATCGGTTGTCGACCTGCCTATGCGGCCCGGACCGCGCCCGCCCGCGCTGATCCTGCGGCTCCCGAAGCAGGTCTGCCGGATGCCTCGAACTGGAACCGGGAAAGGAGTTCGCTGAGCTTGTAGCTCTCTTGTGCCAGCCCCGCACCCGCAGCACTCATCTCCTCGACCATCGCCGCGTTCTGCTGTGTTGCATGATCCATGTGATTGACGGCCGTGTTCACTTCCGCCAGCCCAGTGGACTGTTCGTGCGCGGCAGTCGCAATCGCATCCATATGGGCGTTGATGACCTGTACCAGTTGCTCGATGGTGCTAAGCCCTTCGCCGGTATCGCTGACAAGTTTGACCCCTTCCGAGACGGCGAGAGCCGAGTTTGTGATCAGCCCCTTGATCTCCTTGGCCGCATTGGCGGAGCGTTGCGCAAGCTCACGCACTTCCTGGGCAACCACGGCAAAGCCCTTGCCGGCCTCGCCCGCGCGGGCGGCTTCTACACCGGCATTGAGGGCAAGCAGGTTGGTCTGGAACGCGATTTCATCGATGACAGCGATGATCTGATTGATCTGTCGGGAGGACTCCTCAATCCTCTGCATCGCGCTCACGGCGTTACGCACCACCGCACCCGACTGGTCCGCACGACTACGCGCATCGCGCACCACGTCACGGGCTTCCGCGGTCCGCTTCGAGGTTGCAACGACATTGGCGGTGATCTCTTCCAGAGCCGCTGCTGTCTCCTCGAGTGAAGCGGCCTGCTGCTCCGTTCGCTTCGCCAGATTGTCCGACGCGTCGGAGATTTCCTTGGAACCACTGGTGACTGTGGAGACCGAGTGTCCGACGCTAAGCAGAGCCTCGCGCAGCTGGCGTACAGAAGTGTTGAAGTCTGCCCGCAGCGCCTCGAACTGAGCTGTCATTGGGGTCTCGATCTCGCAGAGCATGTCGCCCTGCGCGAGCCGGCGCAGGTTAGCCGCAAAAGCCTGCGTTGCCTGTTCAAGGCGCTCTTCCGCTTCCGCTTCTGCCCGCGCCTGCATCTCAGCCCGTTCGGCTTCGGCGCGGCTGCGGTTGGCAGCCGCTTCCGACTCGAGTTGTGCATTGCGCAGCGCGGCCTGGCGGAAGGTTTCCACCGATTGCGCCATGTCGCCGATCTCGTCGGTACGATCGATGAAGGGAATGGCGCTGGTCGTATCGCCATCCGCCAGAAGGCCCATGCGCCGCTGGATGGAGCGGATCATCCGCGAGATATGACGAACCACGACGAAGCTCAGCACGAGGACGAGCATCGAGACACCGACCGCGATGGCGGCACTCCTGATGAACGCTCGCTCCAGGGCATTCAGCTCACCGGTCGCCTTCTCGCCCAGCGCAACGCCGGCCTTTGCAATCAGATCCGCCATCAGGCCAGCCTGGGCGCCACTGCCCTTGGTCCAGCGATCCCGCTTGGCCTGATCGTTCGCCTGCGGCGGCTCGTTGTACATCTGCTCACGGACACTGGACATGAATGTCCCTTCCGGACCGTTGAAGAAATCGTTGAATGGCGTGACAAGCTCCGCGGGAAGAAACTCGCGGAGCACCGGCAAATATCGATCGCGCAGGCCTTTTGCGAGGAACAGGAACTGCAGTTCCGGAGGCGACAAGGCCTCACCGGAAATATACTTCTCACCGAGATTGATCTCGATCAGGCCGGCATCGTTGACCTGCATCAGGGCATGATACCCGTCGATGTAGCGCCCGAG
>OGCL01001558.1_pt1 | contig 18949 bp, 17 predicted proteins | sample 1570041 | NCBI WGS metagenome assembly OGCL01 (sample SAMN06266162, study PRJEB24511) | hot springs metagenome | isolation source: Hot spring water | place: South Africa: Limpopo | collected 2015-06-22
ATGAATTATCACTTCTAAATTCTTTTCTGGAAATAATCAATCACCGAAAATTTGAAAAACTCTGTGGGCATAATAGTCGCGAATTTGATTTTCCATATCTCTGCAGACGTCTTGTTGCTAATGGTATTTCGCTACCACCTTTATTAGATTTAGCCGGAAAAAAACCTTGGGAAGTCAATCACCTGGATACCATGGATATGTGGAAATTCGGAGATTTTAAAAATTTTGTTTCGCTAGACTTGCTTGCAGCTGTTTTAAAGATTCCTTCCCCTAAAACCGATATGGATGGGAGTCACGTATACTCTGTTTATTATAAAGATAGAAATTTAGAGCGTATAAAGAAATATTGTGAGCAAGATGTAAGAACTCTTATGGGCGTCTTTGCTAAATTATCTAGGTATTCAATTGCTGGCATTTTTGAGGAATGAAACTGTTGAAAATTCTACTACAAGAACTCACGATCTTTATATGGCTTTTAGCGTGCATAAGAGCCGACAGTAAAGAAACAACAAATCGGGACAAGCTGGATTCCCTTTTAATGCTTATCGTAAGGGATAGCATGGGGGATTTCAGAGGTGTTGATTTGGGGGATGAGAGGGGCGTTGTGGAATACTTGGAAAAGGACCTGCCAGTAGAGCTCAATAGTAAATCATCCTTGATAGTTCGCCAAGATTTCCCAGGGATAAATTGTCTTTACGTACGCTACACGTTTTTAAAAAATGGCTCAGTAGCCAGTATTACAGCAGATGCCTACATGGAGAAAATAGAATTAGGAAATCTTTTTGCCGAAGAGCTTCAATCCTGGTTCTCGAGGAGATTAGGACATTCTCAAGAGTTTATGGGAGTATTTTCATGGAAAACTAAAAATACTGATAGCACTGATTATATTTACGTTGAGTTAAGAGATGAATCAGAAGAATATGGGTATGGGAAAGTGAATATTTCCATCTATCAGCCTCCTTTCTAAAAATATGTAAGATTTTATCTATTTTGATTTAAAATTCAAGAAATTCTGAATTTAGGTATGGTGGAGATTATTGAGATTGAATAAATATCTATAAATTTGCAGCCTATGGTTCCGTGGCCGAGGGGCTAGGCACTGGTCTGCAAAACCATCTACAGCGGTTCGAATCCGCTCGGAACCTCAAGTTTTAGTTTCTCAAAGTATATTTAGTAATACTTCTTTTATTTTTTCAACATTATCCTTAACTTCCGTAATGATTTTTTGAATCTCAGCGTGAGAGGCCTTTGATCCTATTGTGTTTGCCTCACGCAAAATTTCCTGAGCAATAAAACCTAATTTTCTTCCGCATTCGGTTTCATTCTCCAGTGTTTCCATAAAATGCTTCAGGTGAGCCTTTAAACGGATAATTTCTTCGTGAATGTCCAAACGTTCCAAATAATAAATCAGCTCTTGTTCCAGTCGGTTGTTATCTATAATGATGGCGTCACCAATCTCACTCAGTGCATTTACTAATCTGTTTTTGATACCGAACTTTCGCTCTAAACAAAGGCTATCTAGTTTTTCCGATGCGTTTTTAATTTCATTGATAAGTTGACGAATAGACAATTCCATTTCCTGTCCCTCTTTTATGCGGAATTGATCTAAGTTCTCAAGGGCGTTTAAAAAAGCTTTTTTTAAAGAAACTTCCAAATCCCCCGAAATGAAAGTTTCAGGCTCTTTTTCATACACATCAGGGATACGCAAAGCAGCATTTATCAAATCTACGGCATGGACAGTTTCTTCTTCAGATATATTTTTGAGCTTTTTAATATAATATCGGAGTTTTTGGTAATTGATCTTAGATTCTATGTCAAGATTGCCATTTTTTACCTCAATAAGGATGTCTAATTTTCCCCGTTTTACAATCTCCCGCAACTTAGTACGGACAAATATTTCTAAGTCTTGAAGATAATATGGAAGCTTTATTTGACAATCCAAAGATTTGCTGTTTAAGCACTTTATTTCGATTGCTATTTGATAATTATTTTTTTGTTCAACATGTCTTCCGAAGCCTGTCATAGATTTCTGCGGCATATACTTTTAGAATTTTTCTAATGTTTTTACTTTAAATTTGAATTTTGTAGAGTTTATTCAAAATTATGAAAATAGAGGTTGGTAATAAAAACACGGAGAATGGATTATTGGGATATATTCTCACGGACCCCGAATTTAAAATTCTAAGTTATCAAACTTTTAAAAATAATACGATTTTAGGAGTAAAAAAAAAATCAAGCTTACTAGGCAAGCACATAAAAATAATCAAAATTTTTAAAGACATCAATTTTCAAGTATTAATTGATCTCATTAAAACACATTCGGAACAAATTTTCGAAGTTCATGAATCTATAGAGGGCTGGGGAGATGTAGTTATTCAGGTGAGACCATTGACCAATGGTTTGGAGAATTCAAATTACCTATTTGAAATTAGTTCAAGAAATAACTATAAAACTAAGGAATACGAAGACTTTATATCTGGCATTTCTCAATTTGACAAAATTTTTAATACGGCTAATGATATCATTTTTTTAAAGAATAAAAACTTCCAATTTATTTATGTCAATGACGCTTTTTGTAGATTTTATAATTTAAGTAAAGAAGAAATTATAGGTAAAACTGATTTCGACCTTATCCCTTCAGAAATAGCCCATAAGTATAGGGTTCTAGACCAAGAGGCTTTTGAGAGAGAAACACTTACTATCACGGATGAAGCCAATTTTGGTGGGAGAACAATGGAGTACAAAAAGTTTATCGTGAGAAGTGCTTCAGGGGAACCTTATATTGCTGGGGTAGCGAGAGATGTCACTTATTGGCGTCAAATTATATCGAATCTAGAAGAAAAACAAAAAGAGCTTGAATTTTTCTTTAATAATAACATATTTGGTGCGTTTATTGCACGCTGCGCCGAGCCTGTTTTATGGAGTAGTATTAAAAACAAAGACGCATTTTATGAGGAATTTGTAAAAACAACCAAAGTAACGCGTGTTAACCAGAAATTTCTGGAACATTACGGAGCCACTACCGAGCAATTGATTGGCTATAGTATACTAGATTTTTTTGGTACGGACATTGAACAGGCCAAAAATACAGCTAAAGCCTTTTTTGAAGGCGGGGAACACTTAAAAGCTATTACTTATGAGAAAAAAGTGGACGGAAGCGACATCATAATTGAGGGGGAATATTCTGCCTTTTATAATGAGAACGGTTACATGACTGGTTTTTGGGGAATTCAAGACGAAGTAACTGAAAAAATTATAAAGAAGGAAAAATTACAGGCATATCAGAATTTACTGGAGGAATCATTTCGGGTTGCAAAAATGGGTGGATGGGAGGTGGATATGAATACAGGGGTCCTGAGCTGGACCAAAAGTTCATACGAAATATTCGAATTGACGGAGAATTATGTTCCATCCATGGATAATATCTATAGGTTAGTTGCATTCGAGGAGGATAGAAAAGTTATAAAATCAAAAATTAAAACCAGCCTGATTACTGGAGACCGATTTGATTTTGATGTTAGGGTGCTTACGGGGAAGGGAAATATTAAATGGGTTAGTTTATCTTGGGTGCCCGTTTTAGAAAATGGGGTATATCGCAAAGTTTTTGGTATTTTTAAAGATATTAATGAAGAAAAAACTAAAGAGTTATTATTCAAAGAAAGTCAAATTAAATTTAAAACCATTCTGGAAAGTACTCCGGGTATCATTTTTGTTTTAGACAGGAAAGGATTTATCTTATTTATTTCAAAAAATGTGAGTAATTCTTTAGGATATATACCCGAAAAAGTTTTGAAAAAGCAAATGCTTTCGTATGTTCTTAAAGATGATCAAGAGAACATAAAGGATATTTTTAGAGATATAGTTAAAAATAAAGTTCAGAGGGAAACACTACCTCACAGAGTAAAAAGAGTTGATGGGACTTATCGTTGGATGAATACATCTATGGCCCCACTATTAGATGAGGTAGGAGACGTTGAAGCAGTTTTAGGAATAGCCATGGACATAACAGAACTAAAGGAAACTAAAGATGCATTAGAAAAAACATCACGCCAGGCTGAACAATTAAATATTTATTATAGAACTATTTTAGAAAATCAAAATATTTATGTAATAAAACTTGATGAAAAAAATAGAATTGTTTTTGCCAATATATTATTTTTAAAAGATTTTTGGGGAGAATATGTCCCGGAAAAACCATCAATTAGAAAATTTCTGGATGTGGAAGATGGGGATGTATTTTTCAATACCCTTGAATCTCTCAGAAGGGGAGAATTAAAGGAAGAGAATCTGATTTTAGAAATACATTCTTACAATAAAGATTTCAAAAGATATATTCAGTGGAGTTTACAATATTACATAGATAATTACACTGAGGAGCGTGTAATTATGTGTATTGGCTATGATGTTACGGAGTTAGTTCAAAGTCATGAAAATACTAAGGAGCTCCTTAAGATTACAGAAGAACAAAATGCACGCCTAAGAAATATTGCCTATATCATTTCGCACAATATCCGGTCTCATTGGGCAAATATGCATGGTATAATGAATATACTTAATACGACCTCTGATGTTAAAGAAAAAGAAAATTATTTGGAGATAATAGATCGGGCTATTGATAATTTAGGAATAACCATTGAGGACCTCAATAATATTCTTAATATTAGAAAAGAATTGGCTCCTCCTAAGGAGTCAGTAATACTGAAGGACGAGATTAACCTGGTTAAGGAAACGCTCATTCATGATATTGTGGAAGCCGGAGCTATTATTGAGTTATATATGGCACATAACCTAAAATTGAATGTTGTTAAATCATATTTGACAAGTATTATCTTAAATCTAATAACAAACTCCATTAAATACCGATCATTGGAAAGACCATTGAAAGTTGAAATTCATGCATTTAAAAAGGATGGTAAAGTGGTGATTCGTCATATTGACAACGGTCTGGGATTCGATATGGAACAAGTGAAAAAGAAAATTTTCGGATTATACAAAACTTTTCATCAACATCCTAAAGGCAGAGGTTTAGGACTTTATATTGTTAAAACCCAATTGGAAACAATGGGGGGAACTATTTCAGTAGAAAGTCAACCCAATGTGGGAACAGCTTTTACAATAGTTTTACCTGAAGATTGATATATTCCTGCGATTAATCATTTCTCTCAGGTCTAAGCTGAGGAAAAAACAATACTTCCTGTATGGAATCTTGATTTGTTAAGATCATAACCAGACGATCAATACCAATTCCTAGTCCTGCAGTCGGCGGCATGCCAAATTCCAAAGCTCTTATGAAGTCTTTGTCTAGATACATGGCTTCATCATCTCCCTTCTCCATAAGATTTAATTGTTCCTGAAATCTTTCTAGCTGGTCAATTGGATCATTTAATTCGCTGTATGCATTTGCAATTTCTTTTCCAATAATCATTAACTCAAACCTTTCTGCCAGGCGCTGATCATCTCTGTGTCTTTTGCATAAAGGGCTCATTTCTACCGGGTAGTCAATTATAAATGTTGGTTGTATAAAATTTTTTTCGCACAGCTCACTGAATATTTCATCTATAAGCTTTCCTCTTCCCATACTTAGATCATGCTTTAACCCATTTGAATGACAGAACCTTCTCAATTCGTCATCTGAGGCGTTGAGGAAATCAATACCTGCATATTGTAAAATGGCATCTCGTAATGTGATTCTCGGAAATGGTCTTTGGAAATTTAAAATATGAGAACCATAAGCAATAGTGGTTGAGCCAAAAACTGATTTTACGACATTTTCCAGAAGTTCTTCTGTAAAATCCATCATCCAGAAGTAATCCTTATAAGTTACATAAATTTCCAACATAGTAAATTCCGGATTATGGGTTTTATCTATCCCTTCATTTCTAAAATCTTTGGCGAACTCGTAGACACCTTCAAACCCGCCAACAATAAGCCTCTTGAGGTAGAGTTCATTAGCAATCCGTAAATAAAACGGCATATCCAGAGCATTGTGATGAGTAATAAAGGGACGTGCGGCGGCACCCCCTGGGATAGGCTGTAAAATAGGTGTCTCTACCTCAATATAGCCCATTTTGTCAAAAAATTGTCTCATGGTTGCGATTATCGCTGTTCTCTTAAGAAAAATTTCTTTTACACCAGGATTTACAACTAAATCAACGTACCGCATCCGCTGGCGTTTTTCGGGATCCGTAAATGCATCATATACATTTCCGAGGTCATCTGTTTTTACTATTGGCAATGGGCGCAATGATTTGCTCAGGAGCCTGACATTTGTGGCATGTAAGGTGATTTCACCTGATTTGGTGCGGAATATAAATCCCTCTACTCCCAGAAAATCTCCGATATCAAGTAATTTTTTTATGAAACTATCAAAAAACGTCTTATCCTCATTTGGACATAGGTCATCTCTGCGCAAATAAATTTGAATCTTTCCTGAGCTGTCCTGCAATTCTCCAAAAAGAACTTTCCCCATGTCGCGAACACTCATAAGCCTACCCGCTATCCTGATATTATTCCAGGAATCCTTTGCGTCATCAGAGAATTTTTTTTTAATCTCAGCACTTAAATGAGTTGTCAGAAATGCTTGTGCTGGGTATGGATCAATGCCAAGAGATTTAATTTTTTCCAACTTAGCCCTTCTTTCAATTTCTTGTTCAGATAGATTCATAAAAATAAGAGCGCAAAAATAGATAGCTTAATCTTCAAAGTAATTTCTTCTTATTTGTTCTTAATGTTGCAAATTTGCAGCGCAATGCAAAAAATTATTTTTATTTGGTTGTCTGTTTTGACAATCTTACTTTTATATTTATTAGTAAGTAATTCAAGTAAGAAAAATGGAATCAAAATGGAATTTGAGAAAGCGGCTTCAGACTCTTCATTGCAGGGTGAAATACTATTTATAAATACTGATTCAGTGATCAGTCAATATGCATTGGCAGAAGAAAAAAGAAAATTCCTGGAACAGAAAAACCTAAATCGGGAAAGGCAACTTCGGGGTAAGCAAGGTCAATACGAAGCCGAACTGAAGAAATACCAGAAAGAACAACCTATTTTGACGCAGAGAGAACAAGCCAAGGCAGAAGAGAAACTCATGAAACTGCAAAATGAAATACTTGAATTACAGCAGCAATTTCAACAAGAAGCCCTTGCTGAAGAGCAAGCGCTGGTGCTGATGTTGGCTGATACTCTAGAATCTTTTATGCTTGAATATGCTCAGGGTAAAAATATCAAATATGTATTAGGGTATCAGCGTGATGGTTCTATTTTTTATAAGAATCCTCGTTTAAATATTACCGGCGAAGTGATCGAAGCTTTAAATCAACGATACAAGCCTTAGGCTCATTGATGGATCTGGGCACCTTCGTTAGTTTCTTGACACTTGTTGGGCTCGAAATAATTTTAGGAGTCGACAATATTGTATTTATTTCTATACTCACTGATAAAGTTCCGCGACATCAACAAAAGCAGACTAGGATAATAGGTCTATCCTTGGCTATGTTGATGCGGATAGCACTTCTTTTAGGGATTGTCTGGATTGTACGGTTTACCATTCCTCTTATTTCCATAAATTTTAGCGGGGTGGATGGACCTTTCTTAGTGGTAGGAAGTAAAAGTGATTATTTTCCATTTAGCGGACGTGATTTATTGCTTATGGCAGGTGGAGTTTTCCTGGTTATAAAGACCTTAATTGAACTTTTGGAGAAATTGAATAAAAAAGCAGATAGTTCTGAACTTAAGGACCTTCATTCGGATTCGTCGAAGATAAAGAGAAAAGAAAGGGCACGATTTCGTTCCGTCATTATTCAGATTGTTATTGTTGATCTTCTATTTTCTTTTGATTCGATTCTAACCGCCGTAGGGTTGGTGAAGAAGGTTCAGATAATGATTGCGGCCGTGATAGTCAGCATGATATTCATGATGATTGCTTCGAAATATGTGAGCGATTTTATTAATCATTATCCGGGAGTCAGAATTTTAGCCCTGCTTTTTTTAGTATTAATCGGCGCTCACTTATTCTTTGAAGGGATTCGTTGGCATCCGTTTGATAAAAGCCATTTATATTTTGCTTTGGTATTTGGATTATTAGTAGAATGGCTTGATATATTATATCGAAAAAAACAGGAATTTTAATTTGAAGTCCCAAAATGAGATAAAGACATTAATGGACTTAGAAATATAGAGATAAAAAAATCGAATTAATTATGGATGAGAGAAAGTAATGAAACCCAATTGATGCGGTCTGGACGGGACTCGAACCCGCGACCTCCGCCGTGACAGGGCGGCATTCTAACCAACTGAACTACCAGACCTTAATTTGAAGAAATATTGATTTTCGGTGGACAAAGATAGGAAAAGTTTTTTTATCCAAATAATCTTTTCCCAACTTGATCCCAGTTAACTACTTTCCACCAGGCATCTAGATACTCGCTACGCCTGTTTTGATATTTTAAATAATAAGCATGTTCCCACACATCGATACCTAATACAGGGGTTCCTTTTTCCTGACTTAAATCCATTAGAGGGTTATCCTGGTTTGGCGTGGTAGTAATGACTAGTTTATCGCTAGGTGTTTTAATTAACCATGCCCAACCGCTGCCAAAAATACCTAATGCGGCTTTCTTAAAAGCATCCTGAAAATTGGAAAAACTTCCAAAAGTGGTATTAATTCTTTCCGTTAAGAGGCCTTCAGGCATATTATTTTCTCTGGGAGACCTCATAATAGTCCAAAAAAAACTATGATTCCAATGTCCTCCAGCATTATTTCGGACTACGGCAGTTCGCTTTGAAACAGATTGCAAAAGTTCTTCCAGATTATGGGTATGAATTCCTTCCGCATCTAGTGCTTTATTCAAATTATCAACATAACCTTTATGATGTTTTCCATGATGAATTTCCATGGTTTGTTTATCAATGACAGGCTCCAGGGCGTCCGGTGGGTAGGGAAGCGGGGGAAGATTAAAGTGATCATGCGCAGCCATGAGTGGCGAATATAATCCTTCCAGAGAAAGGTGCAGTGCTAGGGGTGTTACACCTGTTATTTGAACAAATTGTCTTCTTTTCATACTGATTAATTAATTATCCAAAAGTGGGAAATTTTGGAGAATTATTAAGAATGTCTTCAATATTTTTCATGATAGTTTCATCCAAATGATTGGCTAATTCCAAAGAAGTCAGATTTTCTTTTAATTGGGAAATCTTGGTCGCGCCCAAAATGACAGTACTGACGTTTTTATTCTTCAAGCACCAAGCGATAGCGAGCCTGGGCAGTGTAGTCCCTAATTCCAAAGCTAATTGCTGTAACTTCTGAATTATTGGAACTTTTTGTTTGACATCTTCTCCTGTCAGTTTATCGTACAACCACTTTAACTCTGGAAGAAGAGCGCGCGTTCCAGTCGGCACCCCTTCATTATATTTACCTGTGAGCAACCCTGAAGCTAGTGGGCTCCAGACCGTTAATCCCAATCCCAAATGCGTATACAAATGTCTGTATTCAAGCTCTACCCTCTCTCGGTGAAACATGTTGTACTGAGGTTGTTCCATAAGCGGAGGAATCAAAAGATTTGTTCTAGCCCACATGTGAGCCTCCGATATACGTTGAGCATCCCATTCGCTGGTGCCCCAGTATAAGATTTTTCCTTGACGCATCAGATCATTCATGGCCCAAACAGTTTCTTCCAATGGAGTATCGCGGTCAGGTCTATGACAGAAGAATAAATCCAAATATTCCAATTGTAATCTTCTGAGGGCTGCATGACAGGCTTCGAAGATATGTTTACGGCTCAGTCCGGACTGAGTCGGTTTGGATCCGCCCCAAAACACTTTTGATGAAACAATAAAGCTATCCCGAGGCCAACCACTTTCTTTTAAAATTTTCCCCATTACTAATTCGGAGGCCCCGCCTGCATATACCTCCGCATTGTCGAAAAAGTTTATCCCAGCATCATATGCCTCGAACATGAGCTCACGAGCAGTATCATCTGATATTTGATTTCCAAAAGTAATCCAACTGCCAAAAGAGAGAGCTGAGACTTTAAGGCCTGATTTACCTAAATTTCTATATTCCATACATGAATATTAGAAATACAATTTATTTAAAATCCCGACAATTTTAAGAAGAATTCAAGTCATCCCGTCTATTTTTGTGCTTTTAATGACGAAGAATACTATAAATATTACGTTGCCGGATGGTTCAGTACATACATTTAAGTTTGGCCTCACAGGAGCCGATATTGCACGTAGTATTTCAGAAAGCCTTGCGCGGCGTGCATTATCCATTCTGGTTGATGGAGAAATTTGGGAGCTTAACAGACCAATATATAAAGATACGCATATAAAAATATTGACCTGGGATGATGAACAAGGACGTGTTTCTTTTTGGCATTCTTCTGCGCACATACTCGCTGAAGCTGTTCAGGCTCTGTACCCACATGCAAAATTTGGCATAGGCCCGGCCATTGAAAATGGATTTTATTATGATATTGATTTTGGAGATATAGTATTTAAGGAGGAATATTTGGCAGCTATTGAGGCTGAAATGAAAAATAGGGTAAAAGCGGATAGCACTTTCATTTTATATCCGGTTTCGAAAAGCGAAGCGCTGGATTTTTACAAAGAAAAAAATAATCCCTATAAAATCGAACTCATTGAAGGACTTGAAAATGGTGAAATCACTTTTTGTAAGCAAGGTGATTTTATTGATTTATGCAAAGGGGGGCATATTCCATCCACTGGGCTGGTCAAAGCATTTAAGTTGACATCCATTGCTGGCGCTTATTGGCGTGGAAATGAAAAAAATAAGCAATTAACGCGAATTTATGGAATCTCCTTCCCGCAAGAGAAATTATTGGACGAATATTTACATCAACTGGAGGAAGCGCGTAGAAGAGATCACAGAAAACTCGGCCGAGATTTGGGGCTATTTACCTTTAGTGCGCAAGTGGGTCAAGGGTTGCCACTTTGGCTTCCAAGAGGTGCGGCCTTGAGGGAAAGACTTGAAAATTTTTTGCGAAAAGCTCAGAAAAATCTAGGGTATCAGCAGGTAGTCACACCCCATATTGGGCACAAAAATCTTTATGTAACATCTGGGCACTACGAAAAATATGGAAAAGATTCTTTCAAGCCTATTTTAACTCCCGAAGAAGGTGAAGAATACTTTCTTAAACCCATGAACTGTCCACATCACTGTGAAATTTTCAAAAGTCGGCAGCATTCCTATCGGGATTTACCCATTCGTTTGGCCGAATTTGGTACTGTTTACCGATACGAACAAAGCGGCGAACTCAGTGGTCTTACAAGAGTGAGAGGATTCACTCAGGATGATGCACATATTTTTTGTCGTGCTGACCAGGTAAAAGAAGAATTTGAAAGAGTGATAGATTTAGTATTATTTGTATTTAATGCTTTGGATTTTCGCGAGTTCACTGCTCAGATTTCCCTAAGGGACCCGTCTGATAAAGAAAAATATATTGGTTCGGAGGAGAATTGGCAAAGAGCGGAGCAAGCAATAGTAGAGGCAGCTAAGGAAAAGGGACTCGAAACCAAATTGGAGCTTGGAGAAGCAGCTTTCTATGGTCCTAAACTCGATTTCTTAGTGCGGGATGCCATCGGAAGACGCTGGCAATTAGGTACTATTCAGGTGGACTATAATCTTCCTGAACGTTTCAACTTGGAATATATTGGAGAAGATAATACCCGCCATAGACCAGTGATGATTCATAGAGCGCCTTTTGGTTCTTTAGAACGTTTTGTGGCCGTATTAACAGAACATTGTGCTGGAAATTTTCCGTTGTGGCTAGCGCCTGACCAAGTAGCTGTGTTGCCGGTTAGTGAAAAAAATTTGGATTATGCCAATTATGTTAACGAATATTTGAAAAAATACGATATTTGCACCATCGTTGATGACAGATCTGAAAAAATTGGTCGAAAAATTCGTGATGCAGAGGTTCTTAAAATCCCTATAATGTTAATTGTGGGCGAAAAAGAGGCTAAAACCTCAACTGTTTCTGTCAGGCGACATGGCAAAGGGGATGAAGGTTCGTTTCCTCTTGGTGAATTTACTCAAAAAGTACTCGAAGAAATAGCAAGTGTTACTCAAACTGATTTTTTTTCCTAAATTTTAATTTATGAACAAAATCTATACAACTGCATGAAGCAGGAGGCCACTCATAGAATCAATGAAATGATTGATTCCCCTGAAGTGCGTGTGGTGGGGGATAATGTGACCCAAGGTATATTCCCACTTGAAGTTGCACTTCAAAAAGCCGAAGAGCTTGGGCTCGATCTGGTCGAAATAGTTCCAAATGCTTCACCGCCGGTTTGCCGCTTGGTGGATTACCAGAAATTCCTATATGGCCAGCGGAAAAAACAAAAAGAAATCAGAGCAAAAACAGTTAAAGTAACTGTAAAAGAAATCAGATTCGGTCCTCAGACTGACGATCATGATTTTAATTTTAAAATGAATCATGCGCGAAAATTCCTATTAGAAGGTTCTAAAGTTCGAGCATACGTTTTTTTCAGAGGACGTTCAATCATGTTTGAGGATCAGGGTAAAGAAATTTTGAATAAATTTGCAGCCGCTTTAGAGGATGTGAGTAAACTGGAAGTATTCCCTGAAAAATTAGAAGGGAGGCGTCTCACCATGGTACTTGCTCCGAAAAAGAGAAATAATTAAACTGAAGTGTCGCTATGCCAAAAATGAAAACCAACTCAAGCGCAAAAAAGCGCTTTAAAATTACAGGGACAGGAAAAGTGAAAAGAAAACAGGCTTTTCACAACCACATTTTGACTAAAAAAGAAACCAAACGTAAACGTCGTCTTGGGAAATTTACATTGGTCAGCCAGGTCGATATGAACAATGTTCGCCTGATGATGCCCGGTCAGATTTAACAAAAAATAAATCAAATCCATATGCCACGATCAGTAAACCACGTCGCTTCAAAGGCTCGCAGAAAAAAAGTGCTGAAGCTTGCCAAAGGATCCTTCGGCCGCCGCAAGAACGTGTGGACTGTTGCCAAAAACTCCGTTGAAAAGGGGCTTACTTATGCCTACAGAGATAGGCGTGTTAAAAAGAGAAATTTCAGAGCGCTCTGGATTCAACGTATCAATGCGGCCGCGAGGTCTCATGGCCTCAGCTACTCGGAGTTTATGGGGAAAGTTCATGCACACGGCCTTAAACTTAACCGAAAGGTTCTGGCCGATTTGGCCATGAATAATCCTCAGGCCTTTGAGGCTGTCATGAAGTCTATTGCTTAAACTAATTTTCAGGCAATTCTTAAGTTGAGATGTAACTCGCTCCATTTCTGGAAGCTGGTTATGTTTTTTCGTATTTGGTAAATATAGTCTCGCAATTGAATAATTTTGTTTTTATGGGAAGCACTTCGTAGTTGATGCTGCTTTCTCATTCAAAATTTCACTATGTATGAGGAAAATGAAGTTTAAATTCAAAAAAAACTTCCATTAAAGATGAACTCCTGACTAATGAAATCATAAAAAAAATTAATAGGCAGTTAAGGAAAATATGAAAAAAACGTAAGAGAATGCCCTAATTTTTGAGCAAGTCTGTCCATTTGCTAGAGTAAGCGCCATCCACTTTGGCCATGGCATTCACAAAAGGAGCAATTTCTGCTTTAGGTGCATCCTTGCATAAACCTAAAATTTCCTCCCGTTTAGCATTTAGGAAAATCTGAAGCAAAACACCATTTGGCCTTTGTCTGAATACATTATCCATTAGTATAGCCGCATCAAGCGCTACTTTTCGTTTACCTTCGAAATTATTGTAAAACTGGTCTAATGCATTTCGGTGATAATCGTACATGAATTTTCTAAAATCTTTAAAACCGGCATTCAGCATATCTTCGATCATCCAATAACGATTCCTGAAATTCTCTTGGCCACGCCAGCCAGGTGCATCTGAATTTTGGGCATTTAAAACCACATTTTGTGCTTTTTTAAAAAAAGGAGTTCCGCCTTCAGGAGCAAATGAATCGTAATCCAATCCCAATATATAATAAACGTAAAAGGCTAAAACACTTGTCAGGTTAGATAAATAGGCCTGCTCGGAAAATTCCATGAATTGAAATGGAACATAAGAAAATACAAAATCTTGATCCTGTATATTTAAGATAGGACTGTAATAGGTAGAGCCATATACCGGGCGACGGGCAGATACCTGGAGCGTGGCTTTATATGTATCGTTGCCCCGATTTTCTAGTACATTGATGAAAAAAGAACAATCAATTCTTTCTTCTGGCTGAAAAACATCGCTGCTCCACTTCGTTCCGTTGAGAAAATTTCGTATAGCTTTCTCTAATTCTTTGAAAACATTTGGGTCTACATTGGTAATTGCGGTAAATTGCACTTTGACCTCTGCTCGAAGCTCCTGAGATTGAACAGAATTGTGCCACGTAAAAAATATGAGTAAAATCAAAAAATAAAAAGTTAGAGATCTTATTTTAATTTTTGCCTTTCTCATAAAATAGACGTGCGATGTGTTTAACGATATGAGCAGCAACTTTATTTTTGGATTGCAGTGCAATTTCTTCTTCACGACCATCAGCCGTTATAATCCAAACATGATTAAGAGGAGAATCAAATGCTGCATCCTTTTCAGATACATCATTAACGACAACTAAATCGAGATTTTTGGTGATTAATTTTTGACGCGCTTTTTCAATAATCGAGCCAGTTTCTAATGCAAAGCCACAAATCAACTGATTATTATTTTTTAATTTTGACATTGTGTGCAGAATATCTGCATTGAGAGTAATATTGAGGGCTTGGGGAAAGTTTTCTTTTTTCAATTTATCAGAATAAATTTGATTGAATTTAAAGTCTGAAACAGCGGCTGCTCCCACAAAAATGTCAAAATCGTTGTGCAAGTGAGTTGCTGCGCTTAACATTTCGTCGGCTGATACCACACGCGTGCAGGTACAATCATGCGGAATCTTTACCTGTAGAGGTCCGGCGATGAGGTGAACCGATGCTTTACAATTTTTGAATGCGTGGGCTAAGGCTATGCCCATTCTCCCCGAAGAAGGGTTAGACAAATACCTGACAGCGTCTAGATATTCCCGAGTGGGCCCTAAAGTGATAACTATTTTAATTCCTTCTAATTTTGGCAAATCATCTTCCCAGCTTTCAATTCTGTCTGAAATAATTTCAGGGTCAGCCATTCTACCTTCTCCGGATAGCCCGCTTGCCAGCTCCCCAGATTCAGCGGGAATAATATGAACCCCCATTCTCTTAAGCCTTTCTAGATTTTCCTTATTGGCATGAAATTGATACATGTCCAGGTCCATGGCTGGCGCGGCAAAAATTGGGGCGGTTGAAGACTGAAGAATGGCCAATAATAGATTGTCGCATAATCCGAGCGCCCATTTGGCCAAAGTTTGGGCTGTGAGTGGAGCTACTACAATGGCATCGGCTGATTTAGCTAAATCTACGTGGCTGTTCCATAGGCCCGTTTTTGATTCGAAAAAAGCACTTAGAGTTGGTTTTCCTGATAAAGCAGACCATGTAACCGGCCCAACAAATTCCAATGCATCCGGCGTTGCAACCACCTGAACATCGTAGCCTTTTTTCACCAGTAGGCGAAGTAGGTAAACGGATTTATAAGCTGCTATTCCACCGCATACGCCCAGAATGATGCGGGGACGATATTCCATGAAAAGATGAGGTTTAATTAATTACTTTCTGGTGTTAGGCCAGACTCTTCAGTATTAATAAGTTTGTTTTCCAAAAATTCCTGAATGGATATCAGAGAGGGTTTGGGCATACGCTCATATGTGCGGGACATTTCAATTTGTTCTTTATTTTCTGTAATTTCCTCCAATGTGTCGGTATAGCTTGAAAATTCTTCCATTTTACGGCTGATTTCATCCTTCAAACTTTTCTGAATTTGATTTGCTCTTCTAGAAATTATTACTACAGATTTATAAAGACTCCCTGTTTTATCGCGAAACTCATTTAAGTTTCGGGTAATTGTTGTAACGGGTACTTTGGTTTTTTTCATGACAGTTTTCTTTTGTTTTTGTTATCTTCGGTTGACTTGTTTTCTAAATAAAATTTAGCTGTTTTAAACATGGAGTTAACATCCGATGCATACTTGGACCTAGAAAATTTTTCCGCAAAATTATAATAATATTTGATTGCTTCCTCAAATCGTTCTTTTTTCTTGGAATCAATACTTTTAATGGCATACAAAAAAGCACTTTTAAAAATATAATAAAGTGCATCTTCTTCATATTTGGTATCTGGGAAATCTCGTAGTAAATTTTTAAATGATATAATAGCTGAGGGATAATATTCCATGTGGAAATAAAGTAAACTCGTTCGGAAAGCTTTTTTTTCTAATTTCAGTCTCAATTCATCTATCAATTCGTTGCATTCTGCCACGCGGTTGCTTCGCGGGAAGCGATTTATAAAATATTGTAATTCTTGAATAGCTTTTCGAGTGTTAGTAGCGTCCAAGTCGTAGCGTGGGGAGAGCAAGTATAGAGTATATGCCGACATAAAAGCTGCATCCTCGGCAAAACCGCTGGTGGGGAATGTGCCAATAAAATTTTCAAAATAATACTGGGCTGTTTCAAAATCCCTTATACCAAAATGACATCGTGCATAGTAATAATAAAACTTTTCTGCCTCTGAGGTGCCGCGTGTAATGGTGAGCAATTCTTCGATGAGAGGAAGGGCTCTTTTGAAGTCACCTTTTTCATAATATTTTAAAGCAACCTGACGCTTTAGCTTGTAATCCGGAGACTTGAGCGCTCTTTGGTATTCGCTGCAGGATATCCATAACAAGGAAAAACTTGAAATAATTATTAAATCTGAAAATCTGAACAAAAGGCTATTAAAATACATTTAAAAATAAAATTGTCAGCTTCAACGATTAAATTATTTTTGCGTCAAAGTTAATTCAATAATAGGTTCATGGGAGATATTTATAATAAGATAAAACGAAGCATGGGGCCAATCGGACAATTTTACGAAGTGGCTCATGGATATTTTTCCTTTCCAAAACTTACGGGTGAAATTGGAAATCGGATGTATTTCCGGGGAAAAGAAGTTATTGTCTGGAGTTTAAATAACTACTTGGGATTGGCTAATCATCCTGAAATCAGACGAGTGGATGCCGAAGCAGCGTCCCGCTACGGATTAGCATATCCGATGGGAGCGCGAATGCTTACTGGAGAAACTGATGAGCACGAAACTTTGGAGGCTGGTCTGGCCAAATTAGTTGAAAAGCCAGCTGGTATGTTGCTGAATTATGGTTATCAGGGATGTATGAGTGTCATTGATGCCTTGACAGACCGACATGACGTTGTGGTTTATGATTCTGAGTCGCATGCTTGCATTGTGGATGGAGTTCGGCTTCATCCGGGTCATCGCTTTATATTTAAGCACAATGATGTTGAAAGCCTGGCAAAACAGTTGGAGCGTGCCTCCAAAATTACGGAGCGTACAGGGGGAGGAGTTTTGGTGATAACCGAAGGAGTTTTCGGAATGACCGGTGAGCAAGGTAAAATCGCTGAAATTGTTTCTTTAAAAAAAGAATTTAACTTTAGGTTGTTCGTAGATGATGCGCATGGAATTGGTACGCTTGGCGCTACGGGTGGCGGCGCTGTCCAGGAGCAAAATGCGGTGGACGGGGTGGATATAATATTTGGAACTTTTGCTAAGTCATTTGCCCTCATCGGCGCTTGGGTGGCCGGAGAGCACGATGTCATAACATGGTTGAAGTATAACACGCGTTCCCAGATATATGCCAAAACCTTGCCCATGCCCATTGTCATTGGCGCATTAAAGAGGTTGGAGCTAATCAATAAACATCCTGAATACAAAGAAAAGCTATGGCAAATCGTCAATACCTTGCAGACTGGACTTCGGGAAGCAGGGTTTGATCTGGGTAAAACCAATAGTTGTGTAACTCCTGTCATGATGCATGGTGGTGTGGCTGAGGCTTCCAATTTAGTGATAGATTTAAGAGAAAATTATGGGATTTTCTGTTCTATGGTTGTCTATCCAGTGATTCCTAAAGGCATGATACTTCTGCGCCTTATTCCTACGGCTGTTCACACGTTAGATGATGTGAATTATACTATTAAAGTATTTAAAGAAGTTCGGCAAAAACTATCAGATGGGAAATACGACAAAGTGAATAATGCTTCATTGCTAAAGGAACTTGAAGCTCAAAGGGTTGCTGCTATTGATTAAATTGATTTTATATAATTAACAGTTTATAATACAATAAATTTTTGTACCTTTATTCGTTGAATGGCTTGGGGTGAAATTGATCCAGCACTATTGTTTGTACCAAAAGAGGAAATGCTGGAGGTTCTTCCCCGCCAGCAGTCTATAACGATTGGAATTCCTAAAGAATCCTCTTTCCAGGAAAATAGGGTTCCACTCGTTCCCAACGATGTGGCTCTTTTGGTAGGTTTAGGCCATAACATCATAATAGAATCTAATACAGGGGTTTCTGCTAATTTTCAGGACAGGGATTACAGTGAGGCAGGTGCTCTAATTGTTTATGATGTGAGGGAAGTTTATAAAAGTGAAATCATCTTAAAAATTTCACCTCCCACAAAAGCAGAAATCGAATTAATTAGGCCTGAACAGCTTATTATTAGTGCGGTTCAGCTCGGTAATCACTACGAAGAGACCTTAAATAATCTTTTGGAAAAGAAAGCTTCAGCTGTGGCTTTTAATTTTATTAAGGATGACGATGGCATTTATCCCATTGTGCGAAGCATGAGTGAAATTGCTGGCTTGGGTGCTATTTTAATAGCTGCAGAATATCTGAGCAATGTTAATTCTGGAAAAGGCTTGGTTTTAGGCGGGTTGACGGGACTTCCGCCCGCTGAAGTAGTTATTATAGGTGCAGGAACTGTTGGGGAGTTTGCTGCTCGTGCGGCACTGGGCCTTGGAGCTCAGGTTAAGGTTTTTGATGATGCTG
>OGCL01001559.1_pt1 | contig 18947 bp, 19 predicted proteins | sample 1570041 | NCBI WGS metagenome assembly OGCL01 (sample SAMN06266162, study PRJEB24511) | hot springs metagenome | isolation source: Hot spring water | place: South Africa: Limpopo | collected 2015-06-22
GGGGACACCTCGACCGACGTTAAGTGACTTTGAGCCTCACTCTCGAAAGTATCCTTTGTTAAGACTACCAAGCCGTCTTGCATTTTTCCAGCTTTGGATCAAAAAGGCCCTCAAGCGGACGTGGCGAAATTGGTAGACGCAAGAGACTTAAAATCTCTCGGCCTCAGGTCATGCGGGTTCGATCCCCGCCGTCCGCACCATCCTTTCGTGCTGGTATGGCTGCCTCCGGCCCCACCGTCCCCCGTCCGAGCAGTGGCGCTGAGCAATCGAGCGAAGCGATATCGTGTCAATGACCAGACATGACGGCGATCCGTCCACGGTTTTGCCGGAACAGACCCGCTTCGCGTAGCATGAAGTACTGGCCAACTCAGCGTCGCTCAGATCGGGGCGGGCGCTGGGAATCTCCCGGTCGAGTCAGCCTATGTTTTTGCACATATTCCGAGGTACCTGCTCTTCCTGCGACACTTTCATCTAATCATGGAGGGCGTCGATCGAGGCCTACTTGGAGGCGATGTCGCTGCGCAAGGCATTGACGCGAGACCAGGCGCTTTAGGTTTTGGGTCCTAGGCCATTGCCAAGCAGGAACTCACCGGCCAGCTCGGGTGCGCAAACATCATAATTAGCGTCTCCCGCCTCCGCGCGGCGGAGTCCGTTCAGCGGTGTGCAGTAGCGCATCACACCGACCTTTTATCCCTGATACGATTTGAAATGATCTAAAACGATGTTTATCCGCGTGCATGACTTCACATGCACATCAAACCGACCCCGCCAGTCTCGCCGGGAGGCACCATCGGTCTCGCCGATCACGGTCCAATCAGCCTCTGCACATTCCTTCTTGCACATGAATGCACGAACTCAAGGCAACGAGAAACGTTGCCATCAAGGTCCAGAACAGAACGCGCGAATGTATCCCCCAAACAAGGAGAACTCAACGCTGAGGAGCGTCAATTTCGGTTTGCTGTTTTTGGGGGAGCTCGACCCCAGAAGTCGCGCAGAGGGACGAGAGCGTGAGAACATGAGGGAGACAGCAGGCTCGATGCTCGCTATCGACTCCGCCGAAACGAAGCCTGCTGCATCTAAGCGCTCTCAACCTGCAAGCGCATCGCGAAATTCAACCCCGATCTCGCGGGGGCTGCGCCATTTGACGGCGCAGTCGTGTGTTGTGCCATCTTCCAGGCGCAGGCGGAACTCGGCCGGGATGTCGGCGGTCGATTCGAAGGTCACCTTGGCGCCAACAGGCGAGAGATTGCGAATCATGCAGTCGAAGGTGGAATGGCCGCCCGGAAGGATGGCGCGGCCGGCTTTCAAGGCCCGAAGACGGGGCTGGCGACGACGTTCTGGCTGGGTCATGGCTTGCTGGTTCATGCCTGTATCCGGTTATGCTTTACAACCATCAGCATGCATCACAGCGCTTAAGAGTCCGTTGCGGAAAGATGGCGCATTTGAACGATCGGGGCTGCAGACCGGGTCCAGAAACAAAAAAGGCGGAGCCTCGGCCCCGCCTTTCGGATGTTTCGCCTGCTCTAGCTCAAGCGAGCTTGGCTGCCAGCTTGGCAACATGGGCACCCTGGTAGCGGGCACCTTCGAGCTCGATCGCGGAGGGCTGACGCGAGCCGTCGCCATCGGTGATCGTGGACGCGCCGTAGGGCGAGTTGCCCATGACTTCGCTGACACCCATCTGGCCCTGGAAGGCATAGGGCAGACCGGCATAGACCATGCCGTGGTGCAGGAAGGTCGGGATGAAGCCCATGATCGTGGTCTCCTGGCCGCCGTGCTGGGTGGCAGTCGAGGTGAACATCGAACCAAGCTTGCCGGTCAGCTTGCCCTGCGCCCACAGGCCGCCTGTCTGGTCCCAGAAATTGCGCATCTGCGAGGCGACCGTGCCGTAGCGGGTGCCGGCGCCGACGATGATGGCGTCGTACTGGTCGAGTTCGTTAGGATCTGCGATCGGAGCCTTCTGGTCCATCTTGTAGTAGGAGGCCTTGGCGACTTCCTCGGGCACCAGTTCCGGAACGCGCTTGACAGTCACATCCGCGCCGGCCGACTTTGCACCTTCGGCAACGGCATAGGCCATCGTTTCGATGTGACCATAAGCCGAGTAATAGAGAACCAGTACCTTCGCCATGTCGTATCTCCGTGTAAACATGCGGTCGTGCCGCGCTGAATGGATTTGCCTGATGTAGCGCATTCCATGAGTGCGGCCAGTCACCTGCCCGCGAACGCAGTGTTCAACCATTCATGGCCTTTACTTCTCGTCTTCGACACAAAACGGTAACTTCTTCTACCGCCTGCCCCACTCCATAGGACGCCTCCATGACATCCACGATCAAGACCGCCGCCATGCTCGCCATCGGCGACGAACTCCTGTCCGGCCGCACCAAGGACAAGAATATCGGCCATCTCGCCGATCTCCTGACAGTCGCCGGCATCGACTTGAAGGAGGTCCGCATCGTTGCGGACGAGGAGGATGCGATCGTCGAGGCGCTGAATGCGCTCAGAACCAGATACAGTTACGTCTTCACCTCGGGCGGTATCGGCCCCACTCATGACGACATCACGGCCGATGCCGTGTCGAAGGCATTCGGCGTGCCGTGCCTGCATGATCCCGATGCGATGAAGTTGCTCGGCGACATGTATGCGGGACGCGGCCTGGAATTCACCGAGGCCCGCCAGCGCATGGCCCGCATGCCGCAAGGCAGCCGCCACATCCCGAACCCGGTCTCCACCGCCCCCGGCTTTATCATCGGCAATGTGTATGTCATGGCCGGCGTGCCGCAGGTCTTCCAGGCGATGATGGCGCATGTGATCGAGACCCTGCCGGCCGGTCAGCGCGTGCTGTCGCGCTCCATCGCCTGCCCCTTCGGAGAAGGCGATATCGGCACGGCCCTCGGCGCGATCCAGAAGGCCCATCCGGAAACATCGATCGGCTCCTATCCGCATTTCGACGGCCAGCGCTTCTCGACCGAACTTATCGTGCGCGCTCGTGACCAGGCCATTCTTGATGCGGCGGCCGCCGATGTCGAGGCGATGATCGAGACCCTGCGTTCGGCAAAGGATGCAGCGGCGAAGCGGGATCTCGGCACAGGTGAGGTCGCCTGAGGCGGCGGAACCCGGCTCCACTTGACCGAGGTCAAGGCGGAACCCTCTACCGGCGCACATAGTTATCGCATGCGGACGATGGATAAGGGCCGCAAGAGGAGACGACCATGGGCTACCGCACACTTCTTGCCATATTGGACACACCAAAAACCACCAGACAGGTGAGTGATTTCGCCGTCGCCATTGCCAACCAGTTTCAGGCGCATGTGATCGGCGCCCATGCCGAGGCCGTCGCCATGGTGCCGCTTGTGGCGCCGATGGAAATACCCGATCCCGCGACCGTGCAGGCGCTGCAGGAGATGGCGCATCAGGAGACGGAAAGCGTCGAGAAGATCTTCCGCGAGATCGGCACGCGCGAGGGTCTGTCGCACGAATGGCGCAGCTTCGTGACGTCCTCCGGCTTCAATTCCGCCTCGCTGATCGACAGCGCCCGCAGTGTCGATCTCGTCATTGCCGCACAGGGCGAGGCCGGCATCCTGTCGGAGACCCGGTCCGAACTTGAGAGCTTCCTGTTCGAGAGCGGTCGCCCGGTGCTGCTGATCCCGCATATCCTGAAACAACCGAAGCCGATCCGCCGGGTGCTTGTCGCCTGGAACGGTTCGCGCGAAGCCGCCCGCGCGACCTTCGATGCGCTCCCCTTCCTGAAGGCGGCGCAGGAAGTCGAGATCTTCACGGTGGACGCCTCCGACACCTCCACCCAGACCGGCTCCATAGCCGGTGCGGAGATCGCCGCCTCGCTCGCGCGCCACGGCATCAAGGTCACGGTTACGGCGTCGGAAAAGACAGGACTGGACCCGGCGATCGCCATAGAGAACCGGTTGTCGGACAGTTCGATCGATCTCCTGGTCATGGGCGCCTATGGCAACAAGCGCTGGTGGGAAATGCTGTTTGGCGGCGTCACCCGCACGCTGCTCGATTCGATGACGGCGCTGACCCTGCTCTCGCGCTGAAACAGCTGTCGATCGGGGGGCATACGGGGCCTTGCCAGAGGCTTCGGATTCCCGCTAATAGCAACGGCCAAAGACTGGACCCCAAGAGGGCGAGCTTCGCGCGGTACCTGCCGCGCGAAGCGCGTTTCGGGACCCGCGAAACAGCGGCCCGCCTCAAGAGGATCCGGTCCATGGCGCCGCATTCCGGCGCGCACCCCACCTTGCTGCCAGCGGAGCCTCAGCCAATGTCTCTTCCCGATAAAGCCTTCCCTGTCTCCTGGGATCAGTTCCACCGTGATGCGCGGGCGCTGGCCTGGCGCCTTGCCGGCCTCGGCCAGGAATTCCGCGCTATCGTCTGCATCACCCGCGGCGGCCTCGTTCCAGCGGCGATCATCTCCCGCGAGCTCAACATCCGCCTGATCGAAACGGTCTGCATCGCCTCCTACCACGACTACGTCAATCAGGGGGAAATGAACCTCCTGAAGGGCATCTCCGCCGACCTGCTGGTCAATGGCGGTGAAGGGGTGCTCGTGGTCGACGACCTGACCGACACCGGCAAGACGGCACTCGAAGTCCGCCAGATGATGCCTAAGGCGCATTTCGCCTGCGTCTACGCCAAGCCGAAGGGCGTTCCGACCATCGACACCTTCGTCACGGAAGTCTCCCAGGACACCTGGATCTATTTCCCGTGGGACATGGGCTTCACCTATCAGGAGCCGATCGCCAAGGGTTCGAAGGGGTAAGACCCCGCCCGGCTTGATCCTCGGAAGCCCGCGCATGCTCGCGGGCTTTTTGCTATCTGGCGCTTCACATCGCCGTCAGCCGAAGGCGGCGCGATGGAACAAAAAGCCGTGCTCGGTCGTATGGCGTTGGTATCCCATCCCTCAAGATCGAGATCGCCATGGCCCTGCACTCTCCGCCCGCCGCCAGAAATGCCTATCCGCTTTCTGCGCTGTTCGTTCCCTTTCCTTTCGTCAGCTTCACGCTGGCCCTGATCACCGACATCCTCTACTGGCGGACCTCGCATCTGATGTGGAGCAACTTTTCCGACTGGCTGCTGTTTTTCGGCCTGATCTTCGGCGCCCTCTCCCTTATTGCCGGACTGATCGATCTCGCCCGACCGGCCACCCGTGCGCTGCGCCCCGGCTGGCCGGCAGTCCTTGCCTATCTCGCGGTCCTGGTCCTCGCCATCATCAACAGCTTCATTCATGCCGGCGACGGCTGGACGGCGATCGTGCCCTATGGCCTGAGCGCCTCGGCCATCACCTTCGTCGCGATGATCGCCTGTGTCTATCTTACCGCCGAACAGCGTAGCGCCGACGCCTGGAGGACACCATGATCCGCTTTGCCACCACCTCGCGCCGCGCCGCGCTCGCCTCCACCGCCGTCCTCGTCCTCGCCCTTGCCGGCTGCAGTGACGATGGCGATACGTTTGACATCTCCACCCAGATGGGTCCTGATCCGGTCCTGCCCGAACCATCACAGGATCTCCTGCCCGACCTGAAGGTCGCCGAGGTCGTCGGATGGGGTGACAACGAGACGCCCGACGTCATCGACGGTTTCACCATCACCGCCTATGCCCGTGATCTCGCCAACCCGCGCACCGTCCACACGCTGCCGAACGGCGATGTGCTCGTCGTCCAGAGCAAGGCCCCTCCGGGCAAGCCGGTCGAGCGGCCGAAGGATGTGATCCGCGACTTCATCATGTCGATCGCATCCGGCAGCGGCGGTGATGACAAACCCACCAATCTTATCACGCTGCTGCGCGACACGGATCGAGACGGCACCGTCGACGAGCGGCACGACATCCTGACCGACCTCAACTCCCCCTTCGGTCTCGCCTTTGCAGACGATACGCTCTATGTCGCTGCGGCCGACGCGGTCCTCGCCTATGACTACCAACTCGGCCAGAACGAGATCACCACGCCGCCGCGCGTGCTTACCCCCTTGCCCGGCGGGCCGATCAACCACCACTGGACGAAGGATCTGGCGCTGAGCCCCGATGGTCGCTTCCTCTACGCCTCCGTCGGTTCCAATTCCAATGCTGGCGAGCGGGGCCTTGAGGCCGAAAAGGGCCGGGCGGCGATCTGGCAGATCGACCGCGATACCGGCGCCTCACGCGTTTATGCGTCGGGCCTGCGCAACCCGAACGGACTCGTCTTCAACCCTGAAAGCGGCGCGCTCTGGACCGTCGTCAACGAACGCGACGAACTCGGGCCAAACCTCGTCCCCGATTACATGACCTCCGTGCAGGATCGCGGGTTCTACGGCTGGCCGTGGAGCTATTTCGGCCAGCATGTCGATCCTCGCCTGCATCCACCGAGGCCTGACATGGTCGAACAGGCAATCAAGCCCGATTATGCGCTGTCCAGCCATGTGGCGGCCCTCGGCCTTGCCTTCTCCATGGGTATGGCCATGCCGCAGGACTATGCCAACGGTGCCTTTGTCGGCAATCGTGGCAGCTGGAACCGTGACCACTTCAACGGCTACAAGGTCCTCTTCGTGCCCTTCGAGAATGGCATGCCGACCGGCGAACCACGGGATGTGGTGACCGGCTTCCTCAATGCTGACGAAGAGGCCCGGGGGCGCCCCGTCGGCGTCGGTTTTGATGGCACCGGCGCGCTGCTGATCGCCGACGATGCCGGCAACACTGTCTGGCGGCTCGCCGCCGATGGCGCAGAACCGCTGGCTTCGCCCATCGGCACGGACCAGATGCCGCCCGGCTCACCGGTTGCCACGGAACAGGCGACAGCCGGCGACGCCGTCGAAGGCGCTCCGACGGCACCGGTCGATGGCGCGTCTCCCGCGGCTGCTGGCGATACCCCTGCACCGACCCCGGACGGCACGACACCGGCAGCACCGGCAGAAGACCCCGCCCTCGCACCGACGCCGGAAGCACCGGCCAATACGGGGGATGGGACCCTGGCTCCACCGACACCGCCCCAGACCGACGTGCCCGCCACCGGGCCGGAAGGTGCGGTCCAGGACGCAACACCGCCGGCCTCTGCGCCCACACAGCCATAACCCGCTACGGCAAACGCAAATGGCCCTCCACCACATCCGGCGGAGGGCCTTTGCTTATGATGTGGTCTCGCGACCTATCTGCCTCGAATCAGGCGGGTAGCCGCCGGTCGTAGTCGTCCTTCAGCCTCACCCAGCCGTCCCAGAAGGGTTCAGGCTGGGCTCCACTCAGTTTTGCGGCCAGTATGTCGAGATGCATATGCCAGCCGGCACCGACCATCAGCATATTGGCGCGATCGGATATCCTGCGATGGGTCACGGTCAGGAGAACCTCGTCCCCTTCCGGACGCAGGTCGAACGCCACCTCGCCGCTCTCACCCCAGGTGAAGACCAGCCGCTTGTGCATCTGTAGTTCGACGACGCGGCTCTTCATCCGCATCTCTTCGCCGAACCCGTCCGGCCTGTCGCCCGGCGGGTTGGTAAGCTCGTCGTTGCGCCAGATGAGTTCGAAGGCGGCGCCCGCCTTTTCTTCCATGGCACCGGCTGCCAGCCATTTGCGACGCATGTCTCCGTCGGTCAGATATTGCCAGATCCGCGAAACTGGTCCGGGAAGCAGACGTTCGATCACCAGCGTCGCTGGCTCGGTCAGCCGACCATAGGGGTTGATGCCCAGTCTTTCCGTCATCGTCATTCTCCATCCTGTTTTTTGTGAGGGAATGCGGCATCCTCCGCGCGAAGGAGCCGTTCGAGGACATCCAGCCGGCCGGTCCAGAAGTGCTCGTAGGCGCTCAGCCACTGGTGGGCACCGGCAAGCGGCCCCGGTTCCAGCCGGCAGAGATGGGTGCGCCCCCGGACCTCGCGCCGGATGAGACCGGCCGCTTCCAGCACCTTGATGTGCTTGGAGGCTGCCGCCAGCGAGATGGCAAAAGGTTCGGCCAATTCGCCGACCGTCTGTTCTCCGTCCGCAAGCTTCGACAGCATGCGGCGGCGCGTCCCATCGCTGAGGGCGTGAAAAAGGGTATCCAGGAGCTGTGCGGAAAATTCAACCATACGGTTGAACATGCTCCTCACCGCAGCAATTGTCAACCATATGGTTGAACGTTCGAGGAGCGGGGTCTGATCCGCCTCAGATCATCATCAGAAGACCGCCGAGCACCAGGATCAGGAAAAGGCCGCCTATGATCAGCGACCATGCAGAGAGGGCGAAAGCAGGCTTGGCTCCTGATGCCGTGTTCGACGCATAGTCGGTTTCCTCCTGCGCCTGCCCAAACTTCTGATTGTCATTCGGCTCTGTCGCCATCGAATCTCCTCCAACCGGTGAGTAACACGCGTCTCGGAGATCAGTTCCTGCGAAAGCCATTCCGTCAGGGCGCTTTTGGAACCCTGCCCTCGCTCCTCCGTTTCCCCCCGGGAAAAGGAGAGGTTTCATGAACACGCGGTCCAAATTTCAATTCATGGCACGGGCGGGTTATGGCGCGCGTGGAATCGTCTTTCTGCTCGTTGCGGGTCTGGCATTGTTTTCAGGCTTTGCCGGCGGTGAGGCCGATACGCAATCCGCGCTCGAGACCATCCTGCAGCAGCCCTTCGGGCGGATCTGGATCGGGCTGATCGGTCTGGGGCTGGCCGGTTTCGTCGCTTGGCGGCTCGCTCAGGCGCTCGCCAATGCTGATGGCCATGAAGACAACGCCAAGGGCTACATCATCCGCGGCGCCATGTTCGGCAGCGCCATCACCTATGCCGGTCTGGCTGTCACCGCTCTGACGCTCGCCCTTGCCTACGGGTCGAACAGCGGGTCGGGAGGCGAAGCCGGGCTTGCGGCCTGGATCATGTCGCAGCCATTCGGCCGCTATCTCGCCGGCTTGACCGGTCTCGGCTTTGTGGCCGGTGGGGTGGTGACGTCCGTCAAGGGTCTGCGTCGCGGCTTCGGCAAGTATCTGGAACTCGACGCCAACCGGAATTCCCCGGCTGTGCTGATCTCCATATACGGACTTGTCGCCCGCGGCGTGGTCTTTGCCATTGTCGGTGGTTTCTTTGTCTATGCAGCCTTTACCGTCAATCCCGAACAGGCCGGCGGCACCGCCGAGGCACTGGAATGGGTCCGTCAGCTTCCCTTCGGCAGCCTGATCTATGGCGTGGTCGCGCTCGGTCTCGGCGCGTTCGGCCTCTACAATTTTGTCGAGGCGCGTTACCGGCGAATCAACGCGCCGGAGGTCGGCGATCTGCGCCGTCAGCTACCTCTCGGTCGCGCGAACTAAGGAACAGAACGCGGGGCAATCCCGTCAGAGCAGATCCTGCGAGGGCACGATCGTCACGCCCGGGGCCGCCGATACGGCGGCTTCCAGCATGGCGCGGGCGATCGCCTCCGCCGGGTTCGGCTTCGCTGCAGCAGGCAGGATCGGATCCAGGATAGAAAGCACCCTGCCCGCCCACTGCTCCATCGGCCTTGTCTGTTCGCGCTGGCCATCAATGAGCCCGGGACGGACGAGTACGGTGCGCTCGAAACCCAGTTGCAATATGTCCCGCTCCGTCTCCCCTTTCACTCGGCTGTAGAAGAAGAGAGACCTCGTATCGGCTCCCTTCGCCGAGTTGAGAACAAAGGTCCGGGCGCCGTGAGCCTTTGCCAATTTTGCGATGTTTAGCGGATAGTCGTGATCGACCTCCCGGAAGCGGTCGCGTGATCCGGCCGTCTTTCGCGTGGTGCCGAGCGCGCAGATCACCGCATCGGCCGTCCAGATCGCGGGATCCTGCGGAAGCTTGTCGAAGTCGACCACAGGTGACGACAGCTTTGGACGGATGGGCGGTGACCGACGGGTCGGGGCAGTCACTGCGGTAACGCGCGGATCGGCAAGGGCCAAGTCGAGCACATGGCGCCCGACAAGTCCGGTCGCGCCCAAGAGCAACAAATGCATGATCCCGTCTCCTTTATTCCGATGCCCCAGCGTGCGGTCCGCGCAGTGTCCGCCTAATGCCAGACACCATTGCTCGTTCCATCACACAAACGAAAGAAGCGCCACAATGCTGCGGCGCCTCTTCTTTTCACTAATTAGCGATTTTCCGAATTTCCTCAGGCCGCCGTGCGGTAGCCGGACGACCCGGAAGAGGCCCCGCCTTCCAGCCGGAAGCGGGCGAGCTGGGCCTGCAACTGGCGGGCTTCGCCGGCCAGAACCTGGCTGGCTGCCGTGGTTTCTTCGACCATGGCTGCGTTCTGCTGGGTCATCTGGTCCATGTGGTTGACGGAGGTGTTGATTTCGCCGAGCGCTGCCGACTGCTCTTCTGCCGCGCGGGCAATCGTCACGACATGGTCGTTGACGCGGTTGACCAGGTCCTCGATCTCACGCAGCGCGTCGCCGGTCGAGAGCACGAGTGTAACCCCGCCCTTCACCTCTTCGGCCGATGTATTGATCAGGGTCTTGATCTCCTTGGCGGCGTTGGCGGAACGCTGGGCAAGTTCGCGAACTTCCTGGGCGACCACGGCGAAACCACGACCGGCTTCTCCGGCGCGTGCTGCCTCGACACCGGCGTTCAAGGCCAGAAGGTTGGTCTGGAAGGCGATCTCGTCGATCACCGAGATGATCTGGCTGATCTTGCTGGAGGACTGCTCGATGCGGCCCATGGCGTCGATCGCGTTGCGGACGATGTCGCCAGACTTGCCGGCGCTGTTCTTCGTCTCGCGCACCATCTGGGAGGCTTCATTGGCGCGCTGGGTGGAGGTCTTGACCGTGGTCGTGATCTCTTCGAGCGCGGCAGCGGTCTCTTCCAACGAAGCGGCCTGCTGCTCTGTACGGCGGGCCAGCTGATTGGCTGCGGAAGACAGTTCGCCGGAGTTGCCGGTGATCGTGCCAGCAGCGGTCAGGATGTTCTGCATGGTCTGGCGCAGCACGGCCATGGTCTGGTTGACGTTGCCCTGGAGTTCGGCAAAGGCGCCCTGGAACTGACCCTGCATTTCGTGAGTCAGGTCGGCATCGGCAAGCGCTGCGATCACACGGCGCACTTCGTTCACCCCGCGGTCGACGCTTTCGACGAGTTCGTTGACCGAGGCTGCAAAGCGCTGCAGGTCAGCATCTTCATAGGTCTTGGAGATGCGCTTGGAGAAATCGCCGGCAGCGGCCGCTGCGACGATACCGCTGATCGAGGTCTGCAGGTCCTTGCTCTGGGCATGGAGAGCCGCTTCCTGGGCTTCCATGGCGCGCATCTGCTCTTCATTGGTGCGGAAGACTTCCAGCGCACGGGCCATTTCGCCAATCTCATCCTTGCGGTCGGTGCCGGGGATGCTGCTGCCGAGCTTGCCCGAGGCCATTTCCGACATGATCGCGGTCAGGCTGCGGATCGGGTTGACGATGCCGCGACGGGCGAGCAGGAAGCTTATGGCGACGCCGGCGAGAATGCAGACGGCAGCCGTGACGATCTGGACCAGCATGGTCAGGCCGGAGGCGGCCAGCGCATTGTCGCGCGAACCCGTCAGGCTTTCAGCAGACGACGTCGAATATTCCTTGACGACCGAGGTCACCACCTTCTGGGCCTCAAGCGCCTTGGCGAGTTCCGCCTTCATCACGTCCGTGTCCTGGCCTGCAGGTGTTGCAGCCACGGCCACCATGGCGCGGATCTGGTTGAAATAGGCATCAAGCGCGGTCTTGGTGCGATCGAGGATCTGCACCTCTGCCGGGCTTGCCGTGGTGGCGATCTTCGGCAGTCGAGCCAGCATTTCGGCGGCACGCTTGTCGGTTTCGGCCGCAAAATCAGCAGCCTTTTCCGGCGCCAGCGCCAGCTGGTAGGTCATGCGCGAGATGGCGATGATGTCGATGCGCAGGTCCATGGCCTCGCGAGCCACCTCTTCGCGGGCGCCGGTATCCTTGAGAGCCGCGCCGAGGGAGGAAAGACCGCTTGCACCAACGGCTGCGATTGCGGCAGCTGCAACGCCCATCAGAACGACGACGAGGCTGACCTTTTTCAAAATGGAAAGATTGGCAATACTCATGGAAAACTCACTCCGTGCGACCCGCCGTCCTGGCAGGCGGCCTCCTGCGGCCGCGCATGGAGATCATTCCACACCCATGTTCCCTCTCTATCGCTCACATATTTCGATTTAGTTGATAGCAGATACCAATATGTGCAGTGCACAGGAGATCGGATTGCGGCGCGGTGCCGCTTCGCCACATTTTGATGTCAAGCACTTCCGGAGCGATCCTTGATCCCCAGATTTTTGGTCGCGCCAACAAGATCTTGTAGCCATCGCAGCCAAATGCCGGAAAGGCCGCCAAAACGGCTCTTTTCGAGACGATTTCTCCCGGGTGACATTTCGTCAAGACTGCGGCATCGACCGGTGGCTTCGTCACACCGTTCGAGAAAGCCCTGTCATTCCCGTGACTTCGCTCTTTTGCACGTTATCCACAAGCCGGCACCACAACATATAGCGTTAACATTTCCTTCACAGACCACCCCTTGACGGAATCAGTCGGTCCGATGTTAATGGATCCTGTTGCGGCGGCGACTGGACCGGGCATAACGAGGCCGGGTTTCATCAAACATTGTGGCGGCTTTCTTGCAAGTGGAACGACGTTCTGAAGACGTCGTCCGCGCCAGGAAATTTGTGCGATTTTTGACCGCTGGGCGGGGGTCTTAGATCTGGCGGCAATAAACTGTTAGTACTATATTTAGTGTTTGCAGCCACCATCTCTACCATATACAGGGATCAACATCTCCGGATGAATCACCTGACGGACGAACTAATCAACGGCTGCGCGGTTGGACGCGGAGCCGAACGGAATTTTCGCGCCCAATTCGGCGCCCAAGATCGAGGGACACAGGCAGATGCGCATTGAACGTCGCTTCACCAAACCGGGGCAATCCGCTTACGCGGAGATCGAGTTCCGCAAGGCCATCAGCGAGATCAAGAACCCCGACGGCTCAATCGTATTTCGTCTTGCCGACATCGACGTCCCGGCCCAGTTCAGCCAGGTGGCGGCGGACATTCTCGCCCAGAAATATTTCCGCAAGGCCGGCGTGCCGAAGATCCTGAAGAAGGTCGAGGAGAACGACGTTCCCTCCTTCCTCTGGCGCTCGGTCGCCGATGAAAAGGCACTCGCTGCCCTGCCGGAAAACGAGCGCTACGGCTCGGAAACCGATGCACGCCAGGTCTTCGATCGCCTGGCCGGCACCTGGACCTATTGGGGCTGGAAGGGCAAGTACTTCTCGTCTGAAGAAGACGCTGCCGCCTTCAAGGACGAGCTTGCCTATATGCTCGCCACCCAGCGCGTCGCGCCGAACAGCCCGCAGTGGTTCAACACCGGCCTGCACTGGGCCTATGGCATCGACGGCCCCGGCCAGGGCCATTTCTATGTCGACCCCTTCACTGGCAAGCTGGTCAAGTCCAAGTCGGCCTATGAACATCCGCAGCCGCATGCCTGCTTCATCCAGTCCGTTGAAGACGACCTCGTCAACGAAGGCGGCATCATGGACCTCTGGGTCCGCGAAGCGCGTCTCTTCAAGTATGGCTCCGGCACCGGCTCCAACTTCTCTTATCTGCGCGGCGAAGGCGAAAAGCTTTCCGGCGGCGGTCGTTCCTCCGGCCTCATGTCCTTCCTCAAGATCGGTGACCGGGCAGCGGGCGCCATCAAGTCGGGCGGCACCACCCGCCGCGCGGCCAAGATGGTCGTGGTCGACATCGACCATCCTGACATCGAAGCCTATATCGACTGGAAGGTGAAGGAAGAGCAGAAGGTTGCCGCCCTCGTCACCGGCTCGAAGATCGTCGCCAAGCACCTGAAGGCGATCATGAAGGCCTGCGTCAACTGCGAGGCTGACAACGGCGCCTGCTTCGACCCGAACGAGAACCCTGCCCTCAAGCGCGAAATCAAGGCCGCGAAGAAGGACCAGGTTCCGGAAAACTACATCAAGCGCGTCATCCAGTTCGCCCAGCAGGGCTACAAGGATCTCGAGTTCAAGACCTACGACACCGACTGGGATTCGGAAGCCTATCTCACCGTCTCCGGCCAGAACTCGAACAACTCCGTCTCGCTGAAGGACGACTTCCTCCGCGCCGTCGAAAACGACGGCGAGTGGAACCTGACCGCCCGCAAGGACGGGAAGGTGATGAAGACGCTGAAGGCCCGCGACCTCTGGGAGAAGATCTCCTATGCCGCCTGGGCGTCCGCCGATCCGGGCCTGCACTTCAACACGACGATGAACGACTGGCACACCTGCCCGGCTGCCGGCCCGATCCGCGCGTCGAACCCGTGCTCGGAATACATGTTCCTCGACGACACGGCCTGCAACCTGGCTTCGCTGAACCTCCTGCAGTTCAAGGATGCTGAGACGAAGAAGATTAACATCGCCGATTACGAACACGCCGTCCGCCTGTGGACCGTCGTGCTCGAAGTCTCCGTGATGATGGCGCAGTTCCCGTCGCGCCAGATCGCCGAACTCTCCTATGAATACCGCACGCTCGGCCTCGGCTACGCCAATATCGGCGGCCTGCTGATGTCGTCCGGCATCCCGTATGACTCGGCCGAAGGCCGCGCCATCTGCGGTGCGCTGACCGCCATCATGACCGGCGTCTCCTATGCGACATCCGCCGAAATCGCCTCGGAACTCGGCCCCTTCCCGGGCTTTGCGCCGAACCGCGACAACATGCTGCGCGTCATCCGCAACCACCGCCGCGCCGCCCAGGGTCTCGCCTTCGGTTACGAGGGTCTGTCGGTCAACCCGGTTCCGCTGATCCATGCCGACTGCACCGATCCGGCGCTTATCGAACATGCAACGGCTGCCTGGGACAAGGCGCTCGAGCTCGGTGAAAAGCACGGCTACCGCAATGCCCAGGTCTCGGTCATCGCACCGACCGGCACGATCGGTCTCGTCATGGACTGCGACACGACCGGCATCGAGCCCGACTTCGCGCTGGTCAAGTTCAAGAAGCTCGCCGGTGGCGGCTACTTCAAGATCATCAACGCTGCCGTTCCGGAAGCGCTGCGCACGCTGGGCTATTCGGAATCCCAAATCGCCGAGATCGACGCCTATGCCGTCGGCCATGGCAACCTGAACCAGGCGCCGGGCATCAACCCGACGACGCTGCGTGCCAAGGGCTTCACCGACGAGAAGATCGAAGCCGTCAACGGCGCGCTGAAGAGCGCCTTCGACATCAAGTTCGTCTTCAACCAGTGGACGCTGGGTGCCGACTTCCTCAAGGAGACCCTCAAGGTTTCCGACGAGCAGCTCTCCGACATGAGCTTCAACCTGCTTGAGCACATGGGCTTCTCGAAGAAGGACATCGAAGCCGCCAACATCCATGTCTGCGGTGCGATGACACTCGAAGGCGCCCCCTTCCTCAAGAAGGAGCACCTGCCCGTCTTCGATTGCGCCAATCCCTGCGGCAAGATCGGTAAGCGTTATCTCTCGGTTGAATCCCACATCCGCATGATGGCGGCTGCCCAGCCCTTCATCTCGGGTGCGATCTCCAAGACGATCAACATGCCGAACGAAGCCACCGTCGAGGATTGCGGTGCAGCCTACATGCTGTCCTGGAAGCTCGCGCTGAAGGCCAACGCGCTCTATCGCGACGGCTCGAAGCTTTCCCAGCCGCTCAACGCCTCGCTCATCGAGGACGAGGACGACGAGGATGGCGTCGACGAACTGCTCCAGCAGCCGATGGCGGCCCAGGCCGTCACCATCACGGAACGCATCGTCGAGCGCATCGTCGATCGCGTCGTTCGCGAGCAGGAAAAGCTGCCGACCCGCCGCAAGGGCTATACCCAGAAGGCCAAGATCGGTGGTCACACCATCTTCTTGCGCACCGGCGAATATGACGACGGGCGTCTCGGCGAAATCTTCCTTGACATGAACAAGGAAGGCTCGGCGCTCCGCGCCTTCATCAACAACTTCGCCATCTCCGTCTCGCTCGGCCTGCAATATGGCGTGCCGCTCGAGGAATATGTCGACGCCTTCACCTTCACCAAGTTCGAGCCGGCCGGCATGGTCACCGGCAACGACGCGATCAAGAATGCGACGTCGATCCTCGACTACGTCTTCCGGGAACTGGCGATCTCCTATCTCGGCCGCCACGACCTCGCCCATGTCGACACCTCGGACTTCTCCAACACCGCGCTTGGCCGCGGCATGAAGGAAGGCAAGGCGGATGTCGTCTCCAAGGGCCTGACCCGCGGCTACAAGCCGACGCTGGTTTCCAGCCACATGCCGGCTGCGGCAGGCGGCGAGCCCAAGGGTGCCGCGACCGCCGCCCCCGCCAAGGCCTCGACCGTCACCGCCTTCTCCGCCGGCGCCACCGCCCGCAAGCTGGAAGTGACGACCGCGATCGCAACTTCAGAAGTCGTGTCCTTCAAGCGCGACTATGAGGAGCGGGCCGCGGAACTCGCTGAAGACATCGCCGAAGAAAGCGTCTTCACCGACGCCGCCGCCGACGAAGCCGCCAGCGCCAAGGCCGAAGCCAAGAAGCTCGAGGCATCGCGCCGCATGCGCTCGATTGCTCAGGGCTATACGGGCAACATGTGCTCGGAATGCCAGAACTTCACCATGGTGCGGAATGGCACTTGCGAGAAGTGCGACACGTGCGGCGCGACGAGTGGGTGCAGTTGAATGTAGCTAGTTAAACAACCGAAAGGAGACATACGAAATGCATATGCAAAGAGTTTACGAAGTCTCAGAGTTTGGCCAGTTGTGTAAACGTGGCAGGTCTCCTTTCGGTATGACACGCCCGGAAATGGCTAGGAAACTCGGAGTGTCACCATCATACGTTTCGGACATTGAGAGCGGGAAGTTTCCCCCACCCGAGGGATACGTTTGCGCAATCACCGGCCTGCTCGGCCTATCAACCGCGGATGTCAAATCTGCAATTGAAGCAGACAAGATAACAAGAGACACTTTGGCAACGAGCCACCCCATTGCGAGGCGATAAAATGCCTCGCGATCTCTACATTGGGCGCGGTCTGTCCGCATCAACCATAACGGCGATCGCCGGTGCCACTCGCACACTTTGCGATATCGGCGATCGAGAGGACTTTGATATAATCCGGTTCTTGGAGGTAGAAGTTGGTAAAATTCTTCCTGATTTTTACCTATTCATCGAATCAGACGCAGAAATGAATGGAAGCAAGGCGTTCGTTACTGAAGATTCCAACGGAATAGTCGTGGCAGAGAGTGTTTACAACGACGCCTGTGGAGGACTTTACTATGCGCGCAAAATTCTAGCTCATGAATTTGGCCACGTTCTTCTTCACCACAAGAGAGGACACGAAACTAAACACTTTTCTGTAAATGGATACAGGAAACAAATTCAAGGGACGGAAGTCTACCATAGCGCAGAATGGCAAGCTGATACATTCGCTATAGTCCTGCTAATTAGCCCATCTCAAGTTTCGAACAAGACAAAACCGAGTGATCTTTCGATTCGATACAAAATGTCACTTAAACAAGCTGAATTCATTCTAAAGAGGCTCAATAACATTCGTCTAGGTGGCCGCGACTACAATCGGAGCGTCGCCGAAGCCGTACTAAAGGAACTGCTCGCCAAACGCTCGTCACAGCAAGCAATGGCAAATCAACTGAGCCTATTTGCCTAACGCCGCCAATGCGAAGCAGACACGAGCCTCAGCGAAACGCGACAACTTCAACGTTCAGCGACAAAGGGGAGACAGACGTCGTCGCGCCTCCTGCTTGAACCTTCATTCTGACTACTTCTCCCTGATCCGCCCTTCAGGCACCTTTTCCCCCAAGCGGGGGAGGACGGAAAATCGAAGGATTAGGCGAGCGCAAGCCGCCTAAACTTCAGATTTTCCTGGAGAGGGGCACGGTTCCGTGGGCGACAACCCTCACCGAGCCCCTCTCTTGCGAAATCTGAGGTTTGGCCCTGATCGGGCCAATTCCTCGATTTCGCTTTCTCCCCCGCAAGGGGGGGAGATAGAGCGCCGTCACTCGCCGCAATTCCTCAACTCGATGAGGATGGCATCGCAGACACCATCGAGATTATCCTCGACCTCCCCATTCCACACTCTCAGCACCCGAAAACCCTGATCACGAAACCAGGCGTCCCGCCGCACATCATGCTCGCTGTCGGCATGCTGATGTCCATCCACCTCAATGATCAACCGGGCCTCGAAGCAGACGAAGTCGAGGATGTAGCCATCGAGCGGCACCTGCCGCCGGAACTTGAAGCCGCCGAGCTTATTTGCCCGCAGCACCTGCCAGAGCCGGTTCTCAGCCCAGGTGGCATCGGCCCGCATGGCGCGAGCAAAACGACGATGACGCTGCGGCACTTCTCTATGCGTCATTCGAGCCCCCTCGAAACCACCAGAGATTGCACCCGGTTCGTGGCGAAGAAAAGAGGCTTCCGCTAGGCATCGAGGCTGCTTTCAGAGGGAGGACACTATGGAAAGCTGCAAGGACCGGAATGGTGATACCTGGGAGATCTACAAAAGCGATGGGTGGCGGTGGCGTCGAACGGCAGCCAACGGCAGAATTGTGGGCGCTTCGGCAGAGAGCTACGTCAACAAGAGCGACTGCATCGCCAATGCCCAGCGCAATGGAATGAACTGCACCCCAAATTGAGCCTTCCACCTCCCCCCTTGCGGGGGAGGACGGAAAATCGAAGGCTTAGGCGCGCGTAAGCCGCCTAAACTTCAGATTTTCCTGGTGAGGGGATCGGTGCTGCGGGCACGATGAACGAACCCCCTCTCTTGCGATTTCAGATGTTTAGGCGGCTTACGCTCGCCTAATTCATCGAAATCGCTTTCTCCCCCACCAGGGGGGAGATAGGAACCCGCAACCATCACCGTTCCGCTCACCAACAAAATCTGAGGTTTAGCCCTGATCGCTCTCAAGCCCTCGATTTTGTAACCTCTCCCACAAGGGGGAGAGGAGCATTCACTGCTCGCCGAGCTTCATGCTGGGATCATACTCCTTGCCATGCACCGTCTTCACCACGGCCTGGCCGCAATACAGCTTGTTCTCGGC
>OGCL01001560.1_pt1 | contig 18932 bp, 9 predicted proteins | sample 1570041 | NCBI WGS metagenome assembly OGCL01 (sample SAMN06266162, study PRJEB24511) | hot springs metagenome | isolation source: Hot spring water | place: South Africa: Limpopo | collected 2015-06-22
AGCATCTGGCGCATGGTGACACTCATTGAATTGCTCCATCAGGTTAAGGTTGGGCCACCACCCGTCAAGAATCCGCCAGCCTGCGCCGCGGACACCTTAACGCGGACGGGTGTGTGAATTTCCCCGCTCATCGGGGAAGCGCCGATTCTAGCAGGGCGGTCGGGGTCGTCACAAGCCGCTGTGCATGGCGAGGTGGAGGCAGGCCATCCGGTCATGGCATCGGGCGCGTCCCCTAAGGAAACGCCTGTGTCTGCCGTTATGGATCATGTTTTGGTAACGTGCAGCCTGTGCACCATTACATGGCCACCGATCAGACCGCCCTCATGAGCCAAGCCCTGGATTCAGCCGAACAGACCACCAAGGCACACACACCTACGCCCTATGGCGGGTCGGACGCCCCATCAGAGGCGCTCGGCTCGACCGATCCGGGACTCGGTGGCTCCCCCCCCGCACATGATCTGCAACCGCCCAAGCCCAACCGCCGGGCACAGGCACGCTACATCGCCCGCTGGCGCGCCGCCATCATCGGCGAGGGCATCAAGTACATGGGCAGGACCGAGAACGTGTCCATGTCCGGCGCCGCCGTGCTCTGCGATGCCAACCTGCGTCCGGGGCAGGAATTGAAGCTCTACCTGGAGGTCCCCCTCAACAAGAGCACGCAGACCACGGTCTTCGAAGCGACCAGTGTGGTGATGCACAGCACGCTCACCCATCAGGGCTTCCGCCTCGGCGTCGCATTCCGCTTCTTTCAGGGCGACTCCCAGTCCATCCTGCGCAAGGCGCTCAGCTCAGGCAGCTACCGCGAGCTGGTTGACCCGCATTACTCCTGAGCGCCCCCAGGGCCGGGCACTGCCCAGCCCGCCCCCCGAGGGGGTGCAAGAAACACTTGGGGCGGCCCGGCGTGTTTCTTGAGAGAGATTACGAAGACACGCCTGCGATCCAAAAATCCGTCATTACCTCATGCCTACTCCCTGTAGGGGGAGGTAGCGTCGTGCACTCTTCCTGAACGGTTCCTGGCCAGGCATGGGGGGCGAGGTAACGCCCCAAGATGACTGCCCCTGCCCTGAATGGGGCTTTGCAACAACGCAAATAGGATCAGCGTCCTCGCTCCGCCACACGGTTCACCATGACCGTCAAGGCTCGACAGACTGTGCTAGTGACATGCTATGTCGAATTAATTTACACCATAAATTGTGAACACCAGCACATCGGAAGTCCTATCCCCTTGTTTCTATTGGTGCGTACGTTCTTCCCTAGTGACATCCCATGTCGAAATAATTTACACCGTAAATTGTGAACACCAGCACATCAGCAGTCCTATCCCTTTGTTTTCATTGATGCGCAAGTACTTCCATTGCCGCCGGGGCTGTCGGAATTCTTTACAAACCGGATGATCTGCCGTTCGTGCCGCGTCTTTTCGCTGTGCATGAAGAACCCACCCAGGCAACTGCGCTCAATACCCGTATACGAAAACGGCGCGCAACGGTGCAACCCCTGATCTAGGGGTTTTCGGGCTGTCTTGCTTGCGTTCCGGGTCCGCAACGCGGCCCGGCAACGGCCCGCTCGATCGGGTGACCGACGCGTATGGCGACTTCCCCCTTTGCATGTCACCCACGCCGGCCCTCCTTCTGACTCACCCGCGCTGCAGCGCGTCCCTCTTGCCTGGACGGGAGGGGCTGTGAAAGAAGGGGTGGAGGGGCGACCCTGATCCGGGATATCCTTGAAAGGGATAGGCTGATGACAGGTCATGATTTGCCGTCAGGCCCGGCCAACTTCGGGAACCATCATGCCGAGCCGCGGCACCGAACCTGGAATAACGTGCGCATCGATGGTATTATTCAGGTGGCATGTTGCTTGCTTGTATTCGTCCGAGGGTTGTGTCACTGCAACCCCTCTATCTTCAACCTCAAGGAGAACCCCCATGCGTAGCCTGCTTTCCATCGCTGTTCTGATGTCCCTCGCCGCCCCTGCCCTGGCTGTACCCAATCTCATTCCCGAGCCCGAAACCTTGGGCCTGCTCGCTGTCGGTCTGGCCGGCCTGTTGCTGGCCCGTCGCCGCAACAAGTAAGTCTTGCGCAGGGGGGGGGATCCCCCCCCCTGTTAGCTTGCGTCACACGCCCCTATTCCCTGTTTCACCCTCTAAACTTCCGACGCGAGTCGAAGGAGCCAGGCTATGTCCACCGCGCCCATGGTCACCATCAAAGTCCTTTACCCCGGCAACCTACTGAACCCAAGCTATCTGGATGCGCGATTCACCAATGCCAGCATCTTCGGTACCGGAACCTATGACGCTTGGTGTGCGGATCTAGATACGTCTATCGACCTGTTTGCTTCAGGCGGCGGGATTTACTCGAACACCTTCCTCGCTTCGGTCTATGCCACACAGGAATGGAACAGTTCCCTCGGCACCATCTTCCCTACCATCGAGACGCCCCAGAACCTCGATGTGGTCAACTGGCTGATCAATCAGAACTTCACCGCGGGCGCCTCCCCCGCCTACACCTCCGGTGAGGTTCAGGCGGCGATCTGGCAACTTCTGGGTGATGATTGGGTGGGCAGCCCCACTGGTCCGGCTAATCCGGTCAAGGTCAATACCCTGATCTCCCTGGCCTTGGCCCAGGATGGTTACAAAGCCGACATCACCGATGCCGACCCCACCAACGACAACACGCTGCTCCTGCTCGCTCCATTCAAGGATGCCAATAACAACGGCATTCGGGACGCCAACGAGCCCTCTCAGCAGCCCATACTCATCACCATCACTTCCGCCGCCCTGGGCGATCGGGTGTGGCACGACGTGAATGCCAACGGCAACCAGGACGCCGGCGAAGCCGGCATCGCTGGCGCCATCGTCAAACTTGTGCGAGACCTCAACAACGACGGTGACTTCGACGATGCGAACGAAGTCCTTGCCACCACCACCACCGACAGCAATGGACTCTACAAATTTGTCGGCCTGACGCCCGGTCTGAACTACCAGGTCCAGTTCTTCATGCCCGCGGGATACGACGCTGCCAGCCCCCGCCAGACTGCTTCAAGCAGCAACGGCCTGAACAGCGACGGCCCGGTTTCCGATGTGGTGGTCCTGGCCGCGGGTCAATACAACTCGACCATCGACGCCGGTTTCTACAAGCATGTGTCCGTGGGCAACTACGTCTGGCACGATACCGACCAGGATGGCATCCAGGATGCAACGGAGACTGGCATCGGCGGCGTCAAGCTCACACTGATCGGTTATGACGGAAGCGGCAACCTGGTGGTGCGCACCACCACCACCGCCGCCGATGGCAGCTATCTGTTCAGTGCCCTGATGCCCGGCACTTACCAGGTGTCCGTGGATTCCAGCAACTTCGACAGCGCCGGCGCATTGGCTGGTTACACCGCCAGCCCGAGCGGCCAAGGCGGCGATCCTGCGCTGGACAGCAACCCCACGCCCAGCGGCACCACGCCCGCTGCGCTGCTCTCCGGTTCCAAAGACCTGACCCTGGATTTCGGCTTCTACAAGCCTGTTCAGCCAACCGCCAGCCTGGGCGACCGCGTCTGGCACGACCTCAACGCCAACGGCGTGCAGGACGCCAACGAAGGCGGCATCGACGGCATCGTCGTCAAGCTCTATGACTGCACCGACCCGCAGAACCCGGTCTATCTGCGGCAGACCACCACCGCCAACGGCGGCCTGTACAGCTTCACCAACCTGGTCCCCGGCAAGTACCAGGTGCAGTTCGTCACCGCCGGCGGCTACGTGCTGAGCACCGCCAACGTCGGTGACGACGCCTTCGACTCCGACGCCGGCGCCAACGGCTTCACCGGCTGCTACACCCTGACCTCGGGCGAGACCAACAACACGGTCGACGCCGGCCTGTACCGGCCCGCCAGCCTGGGCGACCGCGTCTGGTACGACAATAATCGCGACGGGCTGCAGGACGCCAACGAGCCCGGCGTAGCCGGTCTCACGGTCACGCTCATCGGCGGTGGAGCCGATGGCCTGATCAATGGCATCGGCGACACTACGCAGACCACTACGACCAATCTGTTCGGCTACTATGAGTTCACCGGGCTGACCCCTGGCGTGCAGTACCAGGTGCAGTTCACTGCGCCGGATGGCTACGGCTTCACTTTGCGCGATGTGAATGGTAACTCGCAGGATAGCGTGGACTCCGACGCCAATCCGGCCAATGGACGCAGCGGTATCGTCACGCTCAGTTCGGGCGAGTTCAACCGGACGATCGATGCCGGCGTCGTCAACATTACACCGGGCATCGAGATCATCAAGGACGCGTTGACGCAATTCGTCGCGCCTAACAAGCCGGTTACATTCACTTACTCGGTAAGGAACACCGGCGGAGTGCCGCTGAGCAATATCGTCGTCACCGACGACGCCGCGACACCCGACTATGCGGCCGACGACTTCAACCCGACGCCGCTGCTTTCCGGTGGCTTCAACATCGGTGACCTGAACAAGGACAATAAGCTCGATGTCGACGAGGTCTGGAAGTACAGCGCCACGGTCATCCCGCCGGTCAACATGACGGTGACAATCAGTGGCACGACCTACGAGTCAGGCTCGCTGATCTACACCACGCTCGCCAACGGCGACATCCGCGTCACCTACCTGCAGAGCAACAACTTCAACGACAACACATACGGCACCGGCTCGGATATCGGCTGGACGTCGCGAGGCAAGACGCACAAGTTCAGCGACCTGACCAACAGCGACTACGCCGGCTTCGAGGTGCGCGCCACTGACGGCACGGTGTTGTTCAAGTTCAAGCAGGACTACATCACCGCCTCGTCGACCAACATCGACGGTTACACGACGTATTCGGGTTACCAATCTCTGGGCATCGCCGGCGGCGACGGGGGGCTGGTGACGGGCGGCTTGCTGAACGCGCAGTGGGCCACCTTCCTGTACGACTTCGACAGCACGCTCGAGCTCAACCTCAACCAGCCCGGCACCGGCACCAACGGTGTGCTGTATCGGAACATGACCGTCAACTCGCCGATCAACGATCCAAACTGGAACGAGGTGAACGGCTACATGTTCACGATCCGCGCCTCGGCCTTCGACGGGCGCGGCGGCTTTGGCGGCGTGACCATCTGGGACCAGCACAACTCGCCTGCGAAGATTGGCGACAGCAACAGCTACCTCCCGAATATCATCGGCGGTCCTTCGGTCAATACCGCCACTGTCACCGGTGTGGCCGGTGGCACAACCGTCACCGATGACGACGACGCGACGGTGGCCGTGATCACCGGCCCGCTCGGCTCCCTGGGCGACCGCGTTTGGTTCGACCGGAACGCCAACGGCATCCAGGACGCCAGCGAGATGGGTATCGTCGGTGTCAGGGTACGTCTCGAAGCCGACTTCGACATGAACGGCACGATAGACTACATGACGACCACGGTCACCGGCGCCGATGGCTTCTATACCTTCACCGGCCTGCCCGCCGGCGAATACAAGGTCAGCGTCGATGCCAGCACGCTGCCGGCGAACTACGTCCAGACCTACGACCTCGACGGCCTGTCCTCGGCGAACACCGCTCTGGGCGAACTCACCAGTGGCCAGAACCGCACCGACTTTGACTTCGGCTACGTCGCATCGGCACCTGGCTTTAAGCTGGTGAAGACGGCCGACAAGACAACGGTCGGCTACGGCCAGGCGGTGACCTACACCTACGAGGTCTTCAACACCGGCGCGACGCCGCTGTCCAATGTTGTCCTGCGCGACGACAATGCCACGCCTCATTACACGGCGGACGACTTCATGCCGACATACGTCGGAGGCGACGACGGCGACGGCCTGCTGGAGACCGGCGAGGTCTGGAGGTACCAGGCCACGGTGATCCCGCCGCAGCAGATGACGGTGACGATCAGCGGCACCACCTACGACTCCGGCACGCTCACCTACGCCACCCTGGCCAATGGCGACATCCGCGTCACCTACCTGCAGAGCAACAACTTCAACGACAACACCTACGGTACCGGCTCGGATATCGGCTGGACGTCGCAAGGCAAGACGCACAAGTTCGGCGACCTGACCGGCAGCGACAAGGCCGGCTTTGAAGTTCGTGACAGCACCGGGAAGATCCTTTTCAAGTTCTACCAGGACTACATCACCGCCTCGACCACCAACCTCGACGGCTACTCGGTGTACTCCGGCTACCAGTCGCTCGGCTTTAGTGGCGGCGACGGCAGCCTGGTGAGCGGTGGCCTGCTCAACGCCCAGGCCAGCACCTACCTTTACGACTTCGACAGCACGCTCGAGACCAACCTAAACCAGCCCGGTACCGGCACCAACGGCGTGCTGTACCGGAACATGACCGTTAACTCGCCAATCAACGACCCGAACTGGAACGATGTCAACGGTTACTCGTTCGTGATCAAGGCGTCGGCGTTCAACAACTCGGCGCTCGGCACCGGAGCGTTCGGCGGCGTGACGATCTTCGACCAGCACAACTCTCCGGCCAAGACCGGCGGCAGCAACAGCTACGTGCCGACGCTGGTGCCCGGCGAATCGACCAACACCGCGCTGGTGACCGCCACGCTCAACGGCCAGACCGTCGTCGCGCTCGACTCCGCCACCGTCGTCGTCGGCCCTACCGGCGGTGGCGGCGGAATGGCCAAGTTCTTCGTTGTCGACATCGGCTCGGACAAGACCTACAAGTATTCGGCGGCCGGCACTTCGGTGGGCGACTTTGCGCTGACGTCGGCGAACAAGGACGCACGTGACGTTGCCACTAACACCAACGGCAGCACTCTTTGGGTGCTGGACAAGAGCAAGAACGTACACGTCTACAACACCGCCACGAACACCCAGACGGCCGTGTGGAAGGCCGACAGCCTGGGTTCGGAACCCGAGGGCATCACGCTGGATGGTAACCACATCTGGGCGGCCAGCCGCGATGGCAAAATCGGCTGGTACAAGAATGCCGCCAACAATCTGAGTGGCACGGACAAGTCCGAGAAGCAGTTCGCACCCTCGATGAGCGGCAATCTGAAGGGCATCGTCACCGACGGCACATACCTGTGGGTCGTGACCGAGGGGAGCACTGACTATGTTTACCGCTTCACGATCACGCGCGACGCCGTGACGGGTGACCCGACCGGGCTGACGCAGAGCGGCCTGTGGACGCTGGCCACAGCCAACTCCAAGCCCACCGGCATCACGCTCGACCCGACCGGCGCCTCGCAAAGCCTCTGGGTGGTCGACGAGTCGACCGACACGGTCTACGAGTACGCCAACGCGCGTAGCCTGACCAGCGGACAGGGCGTGGTGTCCAACAGCTTCAAGCTCGCGGGAACCAACCTGGCGCCGCAGGGCATCGCCGATCCGCTGGTATGGAGCGGCGCCTCGGAGGACGCGGACCTGCCCGTGCTGTCCAGCTTGCTGTCGGACGACCTTGCCCTCGATGGCTTGTTCGCCGGCCTGGACGGTGACGTGGCGCCGCCCGGCTGCGCCAGCAATGGCGACTGCTTCGACACCGGCATGCTGGATGCCATGAAGCAAATGGCCGAACTGTATGACCAGGGTGTGGCCGTGGCCTGATACGTGCCACATCGCCCCCGGTTTGCGGGGCTAAGCGGGGGACAGGAATGTCCCCCGTTTTTCTTGTCGGCAAGGGACATTCAAGTTCTGTCTGGCCTGGCCGTAAATGATCCATCCGATCGCATCATCCCCAATCCAGCTCCCCGCGATGTCCGAGACTTCAAATCCGCTGTCCGGCCAGCGACCGGCCGATCCCGTGCTGGATCGGCTGCTATTCCTGGCCCGCTACCACGGCCGCCCCTTGGCCCCGGAGCAGCTCACGGCAGGCATCCCGCTGTCAGAGGGGCGCGTCACCGCCGCCGAACTGGCTGAATGCGCCTCCCGGGCCGGACTGGCCGTCACCCTGGCCGACCTGCCGCCCGAGGCGATAAAGTCCTCCATGCTGCCGGCCCTGATCGTGGGTGAGGATGGCAACGCAGTGGCGGTGCTGCATCGGGATGGAGAGCGCTTCGAGTGCGCCCTGCCCGGCGTGGAGGGGAGCCATTGGCTGGATCTGGCCAGGCTGCGGGCGGACCACCCCGGGCGCTGGTTCTTCCTGCGCCCCACCTTCCACTTCGACGTGCGCAGCCTGCTCTATCACCTGCCGCAGCCGCGTCGCTGGTTCTGGGACGTGTTCAAGGCCAACCGGGGCATCTACCTGTGGGCCTTGTTGGCCACCGTGGTGATCAACCTGGTGGCCATCGTAATCCCGTTCTACGCCATGGCGGTGTACGACCGGGTGGTGCCCAACAATGCCCTGGACAGCCTGTGGGTGCTGACCACGGTGGCGGTGGCGATCGTGCTGTTCGATCTGCTCAACAAGCTGTTGCGCAGCTATCTGCTGGAGGCGGCGGCGCGCAAGGCGGACGTCGCCCTGTCGAGTCATATCTTCGCCCACAGCCTGCGCATGCGCGCCGCCAGCCGACCCGCCTCCGGCGGGGTGCTGGCGAACGTGGTGCGCGATTTCGAAACCGTACGGGATTTCTTCACCTCCACCACCCTGACCCTGCTGGGCGACCTGCCCTTCATGCTGTTCTTCCTGGTGATCATCGCCCTGGTTGGAGGCTGGCTGGTTCTGGTGCCCGTGGTCATCATACCCTTGGCCCTGGCGGTAGCCTGGTCGCTGCGGGGTCCCCTGGGGCGCACCATCAACGAGAACATGAGGGAGAGCGCGGCGCGCACCGCCCATCTGTTCGAGGCCATGAACGGCCTGGACACCATCAAGGGCCTGGGGGCCGAAGCCTGGGCACGGCGCAAGTGGGAGGGGCTCACCCTGCAGATCGCTGACAACAACCTGAAGACCCGGGAGATCAGCGCCTTCGGCAACAACACTGTGGCTATGCTCATCGGCCTCAACACGGTGCTGATCATCATGTTTGGCGCCATCCAGGTTGCGGGCAACGCGATGACGCTGGGGCAACTCATCGCTGTGACCATGATCGCCTCCCGGGCCATCGCTCCGGTGGGCCAGATCGCCGGCCTGCTGATCCGCTGGGAACAGACCAAGATCGCCCTGCACGCCCTCGACAAGGTGATGGCCTCGCCCACCGATGGTGGCGCCGGCGACTTGCACATGCCCGGCCTGCGCGGTGAAATCGAACTGCGTGACGTGCATTTCGCCTATCCGGACAATCCGCCTCTGCTCAAGGGCCTGAACTTGCGCATCGCCCCCGGCGAGAAGGTGGGCTTCATCGGCCGCATCGGTTCCGGCAAGAGCACCCTGCTGCGCCTGCTGCTCAACATCTATGCGCCCGAGCAGGGCGCCGTGCTGGTGGACGGTGTCTCGGTGGCGCAGATGGACCCTCTTTCCCTGCGCCGGCAGATAGGTTATGTACCGCAGGACTTGACCCTGTTTCACGGCGACATCAAGGAGAACATACTGATCGGCACCAGCCAGGTCGATGACACCCGGCTGATGGAGGCGGTGCGCCTGGCTTGCCTGGAAGAGACCCTGACCCAGTTGCCGCGCGGCCTGGCCACCCAGGTCGGCGAACGCGGCGAGCGCCTTTCCGGCGGCCAGCGCCAGTCGGTGGCTATCGCCCGGGCGCTGGTGCAGCGGCCGCGCATACTGCTGCTGGACGAGCCCAGCAGCATGATGGACCCGGCCACCGAGCAGATGCTGATCCATAACCTGCGCGGTATGCGCGACACCACGCTACTGCTGGTGACGCATCGTACCGCCATGCTGCCGCTGGTGGACCGCCTGGTGGTGCTGGACCAGGGGCGGGTGTTGCTGGACGGTCCGCGGGACGAGGTGCTCAGGCGTTTGCAGGCCGGGGCCCAGGCCAAGGTGAAGGAGGAGATGGCTTGAACATCCATACCCTTCACCCCGACCTCGACCGCGGCCCGCGCCGTGCCGCCCTGGTTCTGGTGGGCAGCCTGGCCGGCTTCGTCCTCATCGCCCTAATCTGGATGAGCTTCGCCAAGCTGGACATCTCCGTGCATGCCATGGGCAAGGTCATCCCCTCGAGCCGCATTCAGTTGATCCAGAGCCTGGAGGGTGGCATCTTGCGCGAGATCGCGGTGCGAGAGGGGCAGGTCGTGCAGCGGGGCGACCTGCTGGCCTACGTGGAGAACCTGCAATACGACGCCGAACTGGGCGAGGACCGGCAGAGCCAGTGGGCCCTGCGCGCCGCCATTATCCGCCTGGATGCTGCCCTGTCTGGCCGGCCGCCGGTGTTCCCGCCCGAGCTGCAAAAACAGGCACCGGCCCTGGTGGCCGAGCAGCACATCCTGTGGGCCAACCGCCTGCGCGAACGGGACAACGCCTTGCAGTCTGCGCGCAACCAGATCGCGCAACGGCGCGAGGAACTGGTCGAGGCGCGCGCACGCATCGAATCCCTGGGCAGCCTGCTGGCGTTCGCCCAGGAAACCCTGGCCATGGAGGAGAGACTGCACGCCCAGGGGGCCGGGGCGATGGCCGATCTGTTGCGGGCCCGACAGGAGGTGACCCGGCTGTACGGTGATCTGGAAGCCGCCCGCACCGCCGTGCCGCGCATCCAGGCCGCAATCGCCGAGGGCGAAGCGCGCGCCGCCCATGTCCAGTCCAGCTACCTGGCCGAGGCCAGCCGCGAGCGTAGCGAGCTGCAAGCCAAGTTGGCAGCCCTGGGGGAACGGCTGGTGGGCAGCCAGGACCGGGTGGCCCGGCGTGAGCTGCGCGCCCCTGCCGACGGCGTCGTCAACCGCCTGCTCATCAACACCGTCGGCGGCGTCGCCAGGCCCGGCGAGACCATCATGGAACTGGTGCCGCTCAAGGACACCCTGCTGATCTCCGTGCGGGTTAAGCCCTCGGACATCGCCTTCATCCGTCCCGGCCAGCCGGCCGTGGTTCGCATCACCGCCTACGACTCCTCCATTTTCGGCTCGCTGGCGGGCAAGGTGGTGCGTGTGGGGGCGGACGCGGTACTGGACGAGCGCCAGGAACAGACCTACTTCGAGGTAATTCTTGAGACCGACCGCAACTACCTGGGCAAGCCCGAGGAGCGGTTGACCATTTCCGCCGGCATGGCCGCCGACACCAGCATCAACACCGGCAAACGCACCCTGATGGAATACCTGCTGAAACCCGTCTTCAAGACCTTCGACAAGGCCCTGCGGGAGCGATGATGTCGCCGCGCCCGCTGCCCTTACTCGCGCTGCTCCTGCTCGCCCTGCCGGCGCAGGCCGAGCCCCTGCCGGTGGCCATCCGGCAAGCTCTGGCGCAGCACCCGGAGGTACGCACCAGCCAGGCCATGCGCAACGCCATGGACGAACGTCTCGCCCAGGTGCGCTCCAACTACTATCCCAGCGTGGGCGTGGACGTGCTGGCCCAGGACGCCCGCGACCTTGACTTGGGCGTCGCGCGGGACCGCAGCACCCGCCGGGCCGACGCTTTCCTGCGCTGGAACCTGTTCCGCGGCCTCGCCGACAGCCATAGCGAGCGCATGAGCGAACACGAACTTCTGGCCGCCGACGCCGACCTGGACGCGTCACGGGAGCAGGTCGCCTTGCAGGTGAGCCAAACCTATCTGGAGGTGCTGCGTCTACGGCGCCACATAGAACTGGACGAGGCCTACTTGGCCGAGCTCAGGCAACTGGACGAGGACGTGGGCCGGCGGGTCGCCGCTGGACGCATGGCCCAGGCCGACCGGGAACACACGCGGTCCGGTCTGATCCAGGCCCTGGCGAACCAGTCGCGCTTGCGTGGCCAGTTGCGCGGGGCGGAGATGCGCTACCGCTTGCTGGTGGGGGAAACCCCAGGCGGGCTGAGCGAACCGGTACTGGACGACAGCGCAGCCAGCCAAGACCTTGAAGCTCTACTGGCCGACGCACTCAGCCGCAACGACCGCTTGCGTGCCACCAGCCAGCGCGCGGCGGCCCGGGGCAAGGAGGTGGGCATCGCCAAAGCGGCGCTCTATCCCAGGTTGGACCTGGAACTGCGCCGTCGACTGTACACGGACATCGAACCCGTGCCGCAGACCCAGACGGAACACACGACCCAGCTCGTGCTGAACTACCAGATGCCTCTAGGCGGCGCCAGCTTTAGCCGCATGCGCGAGGCCATCCAGCGCAAGGAGGCGGCGCAGGCGGCGATGGACGCCGAGGTCCTGAACGTGCGCAGCGATATCGCCCAGCGCTGGACCGCCTGGCAGGAGGCCCGGGCCATCACGCCGCAACTGGTCGAACGCGTCGCCGCAAGCGATCGGGTGGTGCAGGCCTACGACCTGCAGTTCAACGCTGGCCGCCGTTCGGTCGGCGACCTGATCAGCGCCCGCACGGAACGCTACGGTGCCCGCGTGGACCTGTTGGAAAACCGCGTACGGCAACTCGCCCTCAACGCCGAGATGCTCGCCCTGCTCGGGCAGTTGCGCATCAGCCTGTTAGGCGCCAGCACACAGCGCTGAGAGATTGAGAATAAAGCCTCTTTTGAATTGCCAGACAACCCAAAAACCGCACACTCGGGCGCGTCCAACTGAGGTTTCCAGGGTTAAAGTTTCTCCGTTGCGCGACCGATGTTACCCACAGTCCGCCCCGTCCATGCCGAACACTGTCTGCCGCTGCGCGTCCACCGCAACCCACCGCCCTTGATGACCACCGCGATCGATAACTGGCTGCCTGACCCGAGCGCATCCCAGACCGGCCAGCGCGCGGCCCTGCCATCGGTGTCAAACCTGGAACTGGGGCCGGCCGCAGTTCTCTCCCTGCAAACCACCCTGCTTGCCCACGACCGCCACGCCGCCGCCGCCGCTGCCCTGGCCACGGAAATGGCTAGCATGCTCGGCTGCGAGCGGGTTTGCATCGGCCTCACCCGGCATGGCGGCGCCAGGTTGGAGGCGGTCTCACACGGCATTTCCGAACGCCCCGCCGGCACCAGCTTTCAGGCCGTCACCGCCGCTATGGACGAATGCATCGACCAGGGCATCAGCATCCCCTTTCCGCCCCAGGGCCGCGCCTGCATTACCCTGGCGCATGCCGAGCTGTCGAAGCGCAACGGCGGCATCCCGCTGTTGAGCTTACCCCTGGTACGCGCGCAGCAGGTCATCGGCGCCATCACCCTGGAAGGCAAGTCCTTCGCGCCGGAGGAAATCGACCGGCTGGAGCACGTCGTCTCCCTGCTGGCTCCCCTGCTTGACCTGAAGCGGCAGTCCGACCTACCCCTCAGCCATCATCTGCTGCGCGTCGCCATCGGCTACTTGCGCAAGCTGACCGGCCCGGGCCACTACACTCTGAAGGCTGCCAGCCTCGGCACCCTGATCTTCACCCTGTTCGTCACCCTGCTTCCCGCCGATCATCGCATCACCGCGCCGGCTCGCTTGGAAGGCCAGGTACAACGCATCCTCTCGGCCCCTAGTGAAGGCTACCTTAAGGCCGTACATGCCCGCCCGGGCGACCGGGTCAGTGCCGGACAGATCCTGGTGGAACTGGCGCAGCAGGACCTGTTGCTGGAACTGCGCCGCTGGCAAAGCGAGCTGGCCCAGCACGAGAACGCCTATGGTGCCGCCATGTCCAGCGGCAACCGCACAGAACTGGCGATTAGCTTGGGGCGGATGCGCGAGGCCCAGTCCCGCTGCGCACTGATCGAGGCACAACTGAAGCGGTCTAGCATCGAGGCCCCGTTCGACGGGGTGGTGATCAGCGGAGAACTCAGCCAATCCCTGGGCATGCCGGTGGAGCGCGGCCAATCGCTGATGACCGTGGCGCCCAGCCAGCACCGGCGCCTGATCATCGAGGTGGATTCGCGCGACATCGTTTACCTGCGCCCCGGCCAAATCGGCGAATTCGCCCTGCAATCCTTGCCCGGCAAGGCCCTCGATCTACGCGTGCGCCGCATTACCTCGGTGGCCAGCAACCACCAGGGACGCAACTTCTTCGCCGTTGAAGCCGACATCCTGGGCAACGACGGCGATCTACGCCCTGGTCTGGAGGGCATAGCCAAGGTGGTCGTGGGTCGTGAAACTCGGGCCTGGCTCTGGACCCATCGCGCCACCGACTGGCTGCGGCTCCAGCTCTGGCGCTGGCTGGGCTGAGAGGTTACGAATCTATGCCGGCGCCGCATCAATCCGTCAGCTTGGCGACCGCTTGCGAATCTGCGCCGACTTCGCGCCGACCTGTCGGGCTGAAGCCCGACCTGCGGCGCAATCGGCGATGCGGGAGGAAGTTTGCCTCGCCCGCGGGCGAGGGGCGCTGGCGCGATGTTCACGCTTCCGCCCATGACTGTGCGAAGACGCCGCGCAGCATGAATGCCCCGCGGGACATCACCGTCTTGTCCGCTTGCCTCGGCCCCTCCCCCGGTCGCCGGCCAGGTCGGCGCGCGCAAGCCGCGGCGGGGCTCGCACCGCGATAGTTCACCGGCCATGGCGGAAGATCTCTTCGACCCCCACTGGTACCGCATCGCGGACCTGCATCCCAGGCTGCAACCGCATGTGCGGGTGCAACGCCAGGTGATGCGCGGCGAGCCCTGGTACGTGCTGCACGATCCCCTGGGGGGCCGCCAATTCCGCCTCAACTTCGGCGCCTACCGCTTCGTCGGCCTCTGCGATGGGCGGCGCAGCGCGCAGGCGATCTGGGGCCAACTCAATGACACCCTGGCTGAGGCCGCCCCCACCCAGGGCGAGGTGATACGCATCGTCGGCCAGCTTGCCGATGCCGGACTGCTGCGAACCGAGCTCCAGCCGGACGTGGAGGCCATGTTCGAGGGGCAGGTCAGGCGCACCCGAAAACAGACCCTGGGACAGCTCAACCCCTTGTCCCTACGCGTTCCCTTGTTCGACCCCACGCCCCTCCTGCGTCCCCTGGAGCCATTGCTTCCCCGCTTGTTCAGCCGCGGCGCTCTGCTGCTCTGGCTCCTGCTCCTGGCGCTGGCCGGTCTCGGTGCGGCCATCGAGGGGCCCCGACTGATGGAGGAAATGGCTGACCTGACGAGTAGCAACCGTGTGCTGCTGCTGCTCTGGCTCGCCTACCCTCTGGTCAAGCTGGCGCACGAATTCACGCATGCCCTGGCAATACGCCGCTGGGGCGGCGAGGTCACCCGGATGGGCATCACCCTCCTGGTGCTGACCCCGGTACCCTGGGTCGACGCCCGCGACGCATCCACCTTTCCCGAGCGCCATCAGCGCTTCCTGGTAAGCGCCAGCGGTATCATGGCAGAACTGTTCTTGGCCGCGCTCGCCTTCCTCGTCTGGCGCGGCTCCCAGCCCGGCCCGGTGCATGATTTTTCGCTGGTGGTGATGCTCATCGGCGGCGTCTCCACCGTGCTGTTCAACGGCAACCCCCTGCTGCGCTTCGATGGCTACCACATGCTCTGCGACGCCATCGGCATGCCCAACCTGGCACAGCGCAGCGGCGCCTTTTGGGCCTACCTGGGCAAACGCTTCCTGCTGCGCCTATCCCCGACGCCCCCCGTGACCAGCCGCCGCGAACGCCGCTGGCTGCTGTTCTACGGCGCGGCCTCCTATCTCTACCGGATCTTCATCAGCCTGCTGATCCTCTACTGGCTGCTGGGACTTTCCCGCATCCTGTTCTCCATCGCCCTGCTGTTCATCCTCTGGAGCCTTGTGATCAAGCCCTCGGGCGCCATGCTGCGGGTCATCTGGTCGGCCGAGGGCGACGCCTCGCAGCGGCGCCGGGCGCGCCAGCTCGGGCTGGCCTGGCTGACCGTCGCGGCGCTGCTGGTCGGCGCCTTTCCCCTGCCCCACTCGATCGTCGCTGACGGGGTGGTCTGGCTGCCGGAAAACGCACATGTGCGCGCCGAAACAGAAGGTTTCGTGCTGCAGGTGCATCGACGCGACGGCGACCAGGTCAAGGCGGGTGAGTTGATCATGACCCTTGAGGATCCTCTGCTCGAAGCGGAACGGGAAAAACTTCAAGGCCAGAAGGACGCCCTCATGGCCAAGCGCTTCAGCATCCTCATCCACGCGGCGGGCGATGCCAAAAGCCTGGCGGACGAACTGGCCAGCTTGGAGGAACGCCTGCTGCGCAACGCCGAGCGCATCGCGCAACAGCGCATCCGGGCTGGCGTCACTGGCACCCTGGTTCTGCCCCTGGAACAGGACCTGCCCGGCAGGTTCGCCAAGCGCGGGGACAATCTCGGCTACATCCTGCCCGCCGACAGCGTCCAAGTGCGCGCCGCCCTGCCGCAGACAGACGCGGAACTCGCCCGACAACGCGCCCGCGCCGCCCAAGTGTGGATGATCGAACAACAGACCAGCCTGGCGGCCAATATCAGGGACAAGGGCCTGGCTGCCGTCAGCACCCGTTTGCCCAGCGTCGTCCTGGGCGACCGGGGTGGCGGTCATATCGCCACTGATGCCGAAGACCCGGATGGCCTGACCGCCGCCGAACCGGTGCTGATCATCGATCTGGACGTGCCGGCGCAAACCCTGGCGCGCGTGGGCGCGCCCGCGCGGGTGCGCATGGATCTCGGTTCCGAGCCCCTGCTGAGCCAGCTCTGGCTCCGGCTACGCCAGGTCTTCCTGGCGCCCGCCGTGGTCTGAGAGGGTGTGAAAAAGTGCCCAAGATCCACAAATTCCTCATTCCGGCCTGTGCGGAAATGACGGTAGGTTTGGCGATCGATCCTGAAGAAACCACGGGCTCTGAGATACCAAAGCTGGGTTACTTGCCACACGCCTTGCGCGCCGAGACACGTATCGCCGCCTTGGGAACGGCGGCTCCTAACTAGGATGAAACGGCCCCCAGACTCGCTGCGCTCGTGTCCCCCCGAGGGGGCGGTCAGTTCCTTCGGGACGGCCGTGCGAAACTGACATGCCGGCTCCTGACTCGCCCCTGCCCGTGCCCGTGCCCGGCCCAGTGTGGGGCCCCTATCCCGAACGTGCCGATGTCCGCCCGGGCTCCCTGGAATGGTTGCACAAGGCCGTGGCCCGCCTTGCGGAATGGCCGCGCGACCGCTCGTCCCGACGTTACGGGCGTTTCGTAGCCCGGGTTCGTGCCCTCGAAGCCAGCTGGCGGCCGACCAACCCGGCGCAGGCCGATGATCTGGCGAAAATGCGCGCCAGCCTGGTCGCACGGGGCCTGACCGACGAAAACCTGGCCGCCTGCTTCGCCCTCATCGGCCGGCTGATGCAGGCCACCCTGGGGCAGACCCCGCACGACAACCAGATTTTTGCCGCGCGGGTCCTGCTAGACCGCCGCCTAGCCGAGATGGCGCCGGGAGAAGGCAAGACCCTGGCGGTGGCTCTGGCCGCGGCAAGCGCTGCGCTGGCCGGGATACCGGTCCACGTCATGACCGCCAACGACTATCTTGCGCGGCGCGATGGCGAGCGCTTAGCACCCCTGTTCGGCGCGCTAGGCCTGCGCGTGGGTATCGTCACGCAGACCAGCGACCTTAGCGCGCGCCGCCAGGCCTACGCGTGTGACCTGACCTATTGCACCGCCAAAGAGCTCGGCTTCGACTATCTGCGCGACCAGGCGGCGAGCAAGGGCAGGCGCCACCATCTACATCGCCGAGTGGCCCACTTGGAGGCGCCTAGCGGGCCACCCACGTTGTTGCGCGGACTCTGCATGGCGATCATCGACGAGGCCGATAGTACCCTGTTAGACGAAGCCCGGGTCCCCCTGATCCTGGCGTGCAGCCATGACAGCAGCCGGCAACTGGAGGACATCGGGCAAGCCCTGACCCTGGCTGGGGAGCTGCGCGAGGGCCAGGACTTCCGGCTCGATCACGAGGGCCGCCAGGCCAGGCTGACCGAGACGGGAAAGGATCGCCTGGAAGCCTCCGCCGCCGGCCTGCCGGCGCTCTGGCGGAACCGTTCGCATAGGGAAAATCGAGTGGCCTTGGCCCTCGCCGCCTTGCACCTTTTCCAGCGCGATCGCGACTACATCCTGCGCCAGGGCCGCGTGGAGATCGTCGACCCCACCACCGGCCGGGTGGCCGAGGGTCGCGCCTGGTCGCAGGGGTTGCACCAGCTCATCGAAATCAAGGAAGGTTGCGCTGCCAGCCAGGGCCAGCACCCCTTCGCCCAGATCACCTACCAGCGTCTATTCCCCCGCTATCTCTGGCTTTGTGGCATCAGTGGTACACTGGCAGAGTCCAGCGCGGAGTTTCGCGAGATCTACGGGCTGCCGCTGACCCCCATACCCCCGCATCGGCGGGGCCTTCGGCGCGAGCTGGGCAAACGCCTGCTTCCGCACTGGGCCGCCCTCTGGGATGCAGCGGTAGCGCGCACCCTTGAGGTTCACGCCAGTGGCCGGCCGGTCCTCATCGGCACTGACTCGGTGGCCGATTCCGAGGTTCTGGCCGCCGCCCTGCGTGCCGCCGGGCTCGCGCCTCAAGTGTTGAATGCTCGCCAAGACCGCGATGAGGCCCGCATCATCAGCCTGGCCGGCCTGAAGGGCCAAGTCACGGTCGCCACCAATATGGCCGGGCGGGGCACGCACATCCCCCTCGGGCAGGGCGTGGAAGAACTCGGCGGCCTGCATGTCATCAGCTGCCAGCACAACCTGGCCCGGCGTATCGATCGCCAGTTGGCCGGCCGCTGCGCCCGCCATGGCCAGCCTGGCAGCTCAGAGAGCCTGCTTTGCCTGGAGGCCCCGCTGTACCGGCATTACCTACCCGGTTGGCTGCGCCAGCTCCTGGCAAAGGCCCTCGCCAGCCCCTTCAGGGCGCCGGCCCAGGCCTTGGGCATAGCCTTAACAGGGTGTTGAAAATCGCAGGCATGCCTTCGGCGACATGCCTATAAAACAGGCAATTTTTTCGTTTCCGGAGCCTTGTCGGGCCAGGAAACCCGTTTTCGGCCGATTTTTGGCCCCCGGCCGGGGGGTTTTACCGCCTTTCGGCGGATTGAGGGCGGACTTCGCCCTACACCGTCGACAAACGCCAACCGGAGAGCGTCGCTATCCGCGTCAGGTTGTACGCTGCAAAGGTGAAGATCGTCTGCGCCGAGACCTTGGCCAAACCGACAAACCGTGCCTT
>OGCL01001561.1_pt1 | contig 18922 bp, 19 predicted proteins | sample 1570041 | NCBI WGS metagenome assembly OGCL01 (sample SAMN06266162, study PRJEB24511) | hot springs metagenome | isolation source: Hot spring water | place: South Africa: Limpopo | collected 2015-06-22
TTCCTGATCGGAGACCGGCTGGCATGAGCAAGGCGCCGCGCGCGATCCGTCTCGATCCGACCGCCCCGGATGGCGGCTTCGGTCCGTCCGTGAGTCGGGGCGATGTCGCGATCCTGCCCGAGAGCGAGCCGATCGACGTCGTCGAGCCCGCTGCCGTCGCCGCCGTGAAGCGGCGCTGGTCCTGGGGCGGGCTCTTCGTTGCCGGGCTGTCGGGCTTCCTGGCGCTCGCCTTCGGTGTCTGGGCCGAGCAGACCATCGCCTGGCTGATGAGCCAGAGCCCGGTGCTGGGCTATGCGGCGCTGGCCTGCGCCGCGGTGGCGGCGCTGGCGCTCGCCGTCATGCTCGGCCGCGTGATCCGCGACATCCTGCGCGAACGCAAGGTCGAGGCGCTGCGGCTGCGGGCGACCGCAGCGCTGGCGGATGGCAGCGTCGACGCGGCGAAGGCGGTCGCGGCCGAGCTGACGGCGCTCTACGGGGCACGGGCGGAGACGGCCAAGGGCCGGGCGCAGCTCGCCGACAGCCTGCCGCAGCTCTTTGCCGCCCGCGACGTGCTGACGGTGGCGGAGCGCGGCCTGATGGGCCCGCTCGACGCGCTGGCCCAGGCGCAGATCGCCCAGGCGGCGCGGCGGGTGTCTCTGGTCACGGCGGTGAGTCCGCGCGCGCTGATCGACATCGTCTTCGTCCTCGTCGCCTGCGCGCGGCTGCTGCGGTCGATCGCCGGCATCTATGCCGGCCGGCCGGGCACGCTCGGCCTGCTGCGCCTGGCCCGTCAGGTGCTCGGGCATCTGGTGGTGACCGGCGGCATCGCGGCGGGCGACGCCGTGATCCAGCAGGTGGTGGGGCAGGGGCTGGCGGCGCGGCTCTCGGCCAAGCTCGGCGAGGGCGTGCTCAACGGGCTGCTGACGGCGCGCATCGGTCTCGCGGCGCTGGCGGTGTGCCGGCCGCTGCCCTTCGTCGAAGCCGCCCCGCCGACATTGGGCGATGTCGCCGGCGATCTCGGCTCCTGGGGCGGCAGCAAGGATTCCGGCGTCTGATCCCTGCGGGCAGAGGGTGCGCCCTCTCGGCAAAATCTGCCGGGGCAGGGCGGATTTGACCCGGCGGAAACGGTCCCGAAACACTCCCGAAACCATCCAAGTCCTTGAAAAATCAGGGCCTGTGCCGTGGCACATGGCGTGCAGTAACCGCCCCGACAGTTGAGGGCCGCCCGGTGAGGGCGCCGGTCGAGGTGAGGGTTACATGGGCGTCTTCAGTGCGTTGACCACCGCGGTTTCGGGTATGACGGCGCAGTCCTATGCGCTGGAAAACATCTCCGGCAACATCGCCAATTCCCGGACGGCCGGCTTCAAGCGGGTCGATACGACGTTTTCCGATCTGGTGCCGGACTCGGCGCTGAACCGCCAGCTCTCGGGCTCGGTCGCGGCCTTCAGCCAGGCGACGAACTCGATCCAGGGCGATCTCGCCGCCACCCGCATCGACACCAACGCCGCGATCAACGGCGACGGCTTCTTCGTCGTCGACCAGCGCCTCACCGGGCTCGGCAGCAACACCCAGTTCGCCAACAGCAACCTCTATACGCGCCGCGGCGATTTCGACTTCGACGCCAACGGCTATCTCGTCAACGGGGCCGGCTACTATCTCAAGGGCCTGAAGATCGACACGGTCACCGGCCAGCTCATCGGCACCCAGCCGGACGTCCTGCGCATCACCAAGGAGCAGTTCCCGGCCAAGGCGACGACCTCGATCGAGTATCGCGCCAACATCCCTGCCAAACCCGGCACCAACAACGCCAGCGCCAACCCGACCGTCGCCGGCTCTGAGCTGCTGAGCCCGGCCGGCTTCACCAGCAACCCGCTCTCGACCACCCAGGGCGGCACCGGCATCGTCATCGGCAGCGAAATCACGAACTTTCTGAACCAGTCGATCCCCGGCGGCTCGGTCACCGTCTATGATTCGCTCGGCAAGGCGACGAGCGTCGAGCTGCGCTGGGCCAAGACCACCAACGCCTCGGCCGGACCGCCGGCCACGGTCGACACCTGGAACCTCTTCGTCGCCGAAAACACGGCGGCGACGGGCGGTGCGACCGCCTATCGCAACGCCAATGTCGACGTCACCTTCGGCGCGACGGGCCAGCTCACAGCGCCGGCGACCGGCAATATCACCCTTCCGACCATGACGATCGCGGGGACGACCATCACCGGCATCGAGGTCACGACCGGCGGCAATGGCCTGACCCAGAACGGCGACGTCAGCGGCCAGATCGACGCGCGCTCGATCCGGCAGGACGGCTACACTGCCGGGACGCTCGACCGCACCTCGATCTCGGCGAACGGCCAGGTCATCGGCACCTTCAGCAATGGCCAGGTCGTCGCGCTGGCGCAGCTCTCGGTCGCGCGCTTCAACGCCGACAACGCGCTGAAGCGCCTGGACGGCGGCGCCTTCGAGGAGACGATCGAATCCGGCCCGCCGATCATCGGGCTCGGCACCTCGCAGCTCATCGGCGGCAATATCGAGCAGTCGAACACCGACATCGCCGACGAATTCTCGAAGATGATCGTCACCCAGCAGGCCTATTCGGCCAACACCAAGGTGATCACCACCGCGCAGGAGATGCTGCGCGACGTCTTCAGCATCATCCGCTGACGGCTTTCGGGGCGGATGAGGCGCGGCCCAGAAGGGCCGCGCGGCAAGACAGGAGCCGACGATGGGTCTGAGCACCTCCCTCAACACCGCGGTCTCGGGGCTGAACGCCACCCAGATCGGGATCGGCGTCGTCTCGCAGAACGTGGCCAATGCGGGCACGGCCGGCTATGTCCGCCGCGTCGTCTCGACCTCGGACAGCCTGGCCGGCCTGACGATCTCGACGCAGACCACGCAGGTCCAGCGTCTGCTCGACAAGATCGTCCAGCACCAGCTCTGGCAGGAATCGGCAGGCGCCGCCTATACCTCGACCCGCGCCGACATGCTCGCCAGCGTCGACAAGCTCTATGGCGCGCCCGGCAGCTCGACGGCGCTCGACACGATCTATAACGGCTTCACCTCGGCGCTGCAGGCGTTCCAGAACGACCCCTCGTCCTACAGCCTGCGCACCTCGGTCCTGGACAGCGCGACCCAGCTCGCCAGCCGCCTGAACACCCTCTCCAACGGCGTGCAGAGCCTGCGCTCCGAGGCCGAGGCGGGGATCTCGGCCGGCGTCACCAAGATCAATGATCTGCTCAATGCGCTGACGACGGTGAATGCCCGCATCGTCGGCTCGCCCAACGATCCGGCGCTCGCCAATCTCAAGGACCAGCGCGACCTGATCCTGTCCGACCTGTCCCAATACATGGACATCAAGACGAGCGAGGATGCGCGCGGGTCGGTCAGCGTCGTCACCGGCGGCGGGACACAGCTTTTTGACGGCCGCCCGGCCGTCGTCTTCAGCTTCGATGCGCGCTCCGGGCTGACGCCCGACGACCAGTGGAGCAGCAACCCGGCGCAGCGCGGCGTCGGCACCATCACCATGTCGACGCCCACCGGCGGTTCACTGGACGCGATCGCCAACAGGACCTTCCGCTCCGGCGAGATCGCCGCGCTCATCGAGATGCGCGACACCACGCTGGTCCAGGCCCAGGCCCAGCTCGACGAGATCGCCGCGCAGCTTGCCGGCGCGCTGTCGGATCGCGAGATCGCGGGCACCCCAGTCACCGCCGGTGCGGCCACCGGTTTCGAGGTCGACCTCACGGGACTGCAGGCCGGCAACAAGGTCACGCTCGATTATGCGGTGACGCCGGGCGGCGCCACCCAGCGTTTCACCTTCGTGCGTGTCGATTCGGCCGCTTCCCTGCCGCTGCCGGCCTCGGCCGGTGGCGACGCCAACAACCGCGTCATCGGCATCGACTTCTCCGGCGGTCCGGCCTCGGTCGCCGCCCAGATGCAGACGGCACTCGGCGCCGGTTTCACGGTTTCGAACACCGGCTCGGTGCTGCGCATCGTCGATGACGGCGCGGCCGGCACGCGCGACGTCAAGGCGCTGACGGCCCGCCCGACGGCGACGACGCTGTCCTCCGTCGGCGGCAGTGCCGAACTGCCCTTCTTCGTCGACGGGGGCGCCAATGGCGCCGCCTTCACCGGCTCCTACGACAACGGCTCGCAGACGCTGGGTTTCGCCGGGCGCATCCAGCTCAACCAGGCACTGGTGGCCGACCGCTCCAAGCTCGTCGCCTATGAGCCGACGACCGCGCAGGGCGACATGACCCGGCCGAAGCTGCTGCTCGACCGGCTCACCAACAGCCAGCGCGCGGTCACCAACCGCCTCGGCCTCGACGGCTCGACGGCCACCACCAGCGTCACCGTCTCCGGCCTCGTGCAGCGGGTCGTCTCGACCCAGGGACAGGCGGTCGAGGCCGCCAAGCGCCTCGACGAGGGGCAGCAGGTCGCGCTGGCTGCGGTGCAGAGCCGCTTCCAGCAGACCGCGCAGGTCAGCATCGACCAGGAGATGTCGACGCTGATCGAGCTCCAGAACGCCTATGCCGCCAACGCCCGCATCATCTCCACGGTCAAGGAGATGATGGACGTGCTGATGAGAGTGTGAGCGCGCCATGACCATTTCCGCCTATGGCTCCGGGGCCTATCGCGCGGCGACGCCGAACCGCCTCGTCTCGACCCGCAACGAGCTCACCGATCTCGAGCGCCAGCTCTCCACGCAGCAGCGGGCGGAGAGCTATGGCGATCTCGGCATGGACCGGCGCGTCAGCCTCGATCTCAACGAGAAGGTTTCGACGCTCGACGCCTGGCTGGAGGGCATCACGCGCGGCAACGTCAATCTCAACATCGCCTCCAAGGCGGTGGAGAACTACGCCAAGCTGACGAGCGAGACCGTCAACGACACGCGCTCCAACACCTATATCCCCAGCTCGACGGGCCGCTCGGCGCCGCAGGTGCTGGCCGAGGAGAAGTTCAAGCAGACGCTCGACCTGCTCAACACGCAGGTGAACGGCCGCTACCTGTTCTCGGGCAAGACATCCGATGTCCAGCCGACCGCGACCTATGCCGAGATGATCGACGGCGATGGAGCCGGGAGGGCAGGTCTGCGCCAGATGATCGACGAGCGCCGCCAGGCGGATCTCGGCGCCGGCGGCCTCGGCCGCCTGACGACCGGCGGGGCGGGCGCCACCGCCACCATCGCCGATGCGAACCCGGTTCACAGCTATGGTTTCAAGCTCGCCGGCGCGACCAGCTCCTCCGCGGCGCTGACGCCGACCTATACGGCGGGGCCGCCGGCGGATCTCACCGTCACCGTCGCGAGCCTGCCCGCCGTCGGCGACACGCTGCGGGTCAAGCTCGCCCTGCCGGACGGCACGGAGGAGGAGATCGTGCTGACCGCGCGGGCGCCGGGCACCACCGGCAATGCCGCCGACAGCTTCGAGATCGGCACGGACGTCAACACGACCGCCGCCAATCTGCGCGCCTCGATCACGGCCGCCATCGGCAAGGAGGCGGCGACGACGCTCTCGGCCGCATCCTCCCAGGTCGCGGCGCGCAATTTCTTCGCCGGCAGCACCAATAGCCCGCCGCTGCGCGTGCCTGGCCCGCCCTACGACACGGCGACCGCCGCGCCGGCGCCGGGCACGGCCGCGAATACGGTGATCTGGTACAAGGGCGACGACGGCAGCGATCCGGCCCGCAGCACATCCTCGATCCAGGTCGACAAGGGCCAGATCGTCGGCACGGGCGCGCGCGCCAATGAAGAGGCGTTCCGCATCGGGCTGGCGCAGTTCGCGGTCATGGCGGTCGAAACCTTCCCGGCCAACGACGCCAATTCGCAGCCACGCTACGAGGCGATGATCGCGCGCGTCAGCGATCGGTTGGCTTTCGGCAACGGCGCCCAGAAGCCGGCCGAGATCATCACCGAGCTCGGCTCGGCGCAGACCTCGCTGGCACGCGCCAAGGAGCGGCACGAGAGCACCAAGAATTACCTCACCGGCGCTTTGGCGGATGTCGAGACGGTGTCAAAGGAGGAGGTCGCGGTGCAGATCCTGGCGCTGCAGACACAGCTGCAGGCGAGCTACGAGACGACCTCCATCCTCTCCAAGCTGACGCTGACGAACTATCTCTGATCGCCGCATCGCAGCGGGAATGACAAAGGGCGTCACCGGGTTCCGGTGACGCCCTTTTCTGTTCCGGCTCCCGGCCTCGGGCCGGTCAGCGGCCGCGCAGGCCGGCGGCGATGTCGCGGTTGATGCTCACGAGGACCGGCAGGCCCTCGCGCGTCGGGTTCGCAGCGACCTTGAAGGTCTGGTTGAAGATGAAGTTGGCCAGGCTGAGGATATTGGTCTTGATGCCGACCGGCAGCGGGTTGTCCTCGGCGATCACGGCCGAGACCAGCAGCGTCCAGAGCTTGCGGTTGTAGGCGAGGGCCTCGTCGAGGTCGCGCTCGGCCAGCGACCAGTCGTCGGCGATCGCCTGAAGCCGGGAGGCGGCCTTGATCAGCAGGGAGGCTTCGAGTTCGCGGGGGGAAACGACCGCTTGCGTGGCGCGGGAGGCGGAGGCGTAAGCGTTAAACCCGTGTTGCATTCTCGATGAGTTCCGCTTCGTAAGCGATCAGCTTCTTGGCTGCCTTGAGAGCTTTGTAGAGGTCGCTGCTTAAGATGCGGTTATTGATCTCGTGAATATGCGGCAGAGAGCTCGGCGCGGCCTGGACGAAATCGCGCACCAGCTCGAAATAGACCTGATGCTGGTACATCGGGTCCTGGGCGAGATACATGAGCTGGATCGCCAGATAGATCTTCTTGGCCGGGCTGTCGGCGGTCGCGGGCGTGAGAATGTCCTTCTCGCGCAGGATCGGCGCATCGCCCTCGATGAAGAAGCGCGTGCGCTGCTCGTCGTTGCGGATCACCACCTGGCCGATGATGATGCGCTCGCGGGGCTTGAGTTCGACCTTGAGAGCCATGACGCGCCTGCCTTCTGGCTGGAGAGAAGGGGGCCTTTGCCCCCGGACGAGTGTTAGCTGAACAGCCGCAGCACGCTCTGGTCGGCCTGCGAGGCGAGCGAGAGCGCGGTCTGCGAGAGCTGCTGGCGGGTGTTGAGCGCGAGCAGCTTGGCGCCTTCCTCGTTGGAGTCGGCCAGGACGAGGTTGTCGGCGCCGGTGGTCAGGGTGTTGACCATCTCCTTGGTGAAGTCCTGCCGGGTCTGCGCGACCGAGAGGTTCGAGCCGAAGGTCGAGGCGAGCGAGCGCAGCGAGGTCAGCGCGGTCGAGAGCGAGCCGGTCGCCTTTTCGAGGTCGAGGTCGTTCTGGAAGTTGAAGAAGCCGGCGAGCTGCGTGTTGACCGCCTGCGGGATGCCGAGATTGTCGGAGGTCAGATTGGTGCCCTGGATGTCGAGCTTGGTCTGGTTGGTGCCGCCCTTCTCGTTGAAGGCGATCGAGAGACGGTCGCCGGCGAGAAGGTTGATGCCGTTATAGCTCGAATCCTTGGCGAGCTGGTCGATCTGCGTGCGCAGATCGTTGAACTGCTGGATCAGGTTGGAGCGGACGGCCGAAGTGACGCCGGAGGAGGCGATACCCGTCGTGCGGTCGGTGGCGTTCAGGCCGAAGGCAGCGCTCTGCGCACCGGTCGAGGAGGCCGTCACGGCCGCAGCCGCGTTGGCGCCCGCGCCGATACCGACGCCGAGCGTCTCCGAGCCCATGCCCTTGACGTTGAGCAGGCCCTTCTCGTCGACGAAGGCGGTGGCGACGCCGGAGGCGTTGATCGCGTTGACGACGTCGCGGACCGTGGTGTTGGCGGTCAGGGTGACGCCGATATTGGTCGTCGAGGTCGGTGCGCCGGCCGGACCGGTGGTGATCTGGATGTTGAGGGCGGGCGTCGCGGTGACGTCGATGCCGAGGTCACCGGCGGAGCCGGCGGTCGCCGCGGCGACCGTCGTGTCGCCGGCGCTGCCGATGCGCTTGTCGAGGGCGATGTCCTTCAGGCTCTTGTTGGTCGCCTGGGTTTCGGCGGTGCTCGACAGGGCGGTGCCGGTGCCGACGACGGTCGGGCGGTTCTGGGCCGCGTCGGCCTGAGCCTGCTTCACGGTCGACTGCAGCGACTGCACCAGCTTGGTGATGCCGTCGATGCCCTTGGAGGCGGCCTGGATCGTCTGGATCCCGTTCGAGATGCCGTCGAGCAGGCCGGTCAGCTGGCTGCCGCGGTCGTTGAGCGACTGGGCGGTGAAGTAGTTCACCGGGTTGTCGATGGCCGAGTTCACCTTGCGGCCGGTCGCCAGGCGGTTCTGCAGGACGGCCTGCTCGCTCGTCGTCTTCTGGAGCGTGAGCAGGTTGTTGCGCACGCCACTGGAAAGAATCGTGTTCGCCATCTTCGGTCCCCTGAAGCGCGATTCTGCGCTCGTGCGGTGATGGCCGATAATTCCTCGTTAAGGATAACAAACCGTTAATGCGGCGCCTGATGCGTTCATGAATGCAGAAAGGCGGCGGAGCCGGGGCTCCGCCGCCTTCTTGTCTTCGGCCCACATCCTGTGGGCTGCCCGCTTTCTGCGGACGAAGGATCAGAACAGACGCAGGACGGCCTGGTCGGACTGCGAGGAGAGCGACAGAGCCGTCTGCGACAGCTGCTGGCGGGTCTGCAGCGAGAGCAGGTTCGCGGCTTCCTCGTTGGCGTCGGCGTTGACCAGGTTCGAAGCGCCGGTGGAGAGCACTTCGGCCAGGTCCTTGGTGAAGTCCTGGCGGGTCTGGGCGACCGACAGGTTGGCACCGAAGGTCGAGGAGAGCGACTTCAGCGAGGTGAGGGCGTTCGTCAGGGCCGTGGTGGCCTTTTCCAGATCCGAGTCGTTCTGGAAGTTGATCGTCCCCGCCACCTGGGCGTTGCCGGCCTGCTGGATGCCGATGTTGTCCGACGTCAGGTTGGTGCCCTGGATGTCGAGCTTCGTCTGGTTCTTGCCGCCCTTCTCGTTGAAGGCGATCGTCACCTTGTCACCCTGCAGCAGGTTGACGCCGTTGAAGCCCGCATCCTTGGCCAGCGAGTCGATCTGCGTGCGCAGCGTGTTGAACTGCTCGATCAGGTTCGAACGCGTCGCCGAGGTGATGCCGGAGGAGGCAGCACCCGTCGTGCGGTCCGTGGCGGCGAGGCCGAAGGCGGTGTTCGACGTACCGGTGGCCGCAGCCGCGGTGGCAGCCGTGGCATCCGCACCGACACCGATACCGACGCCGAGCGTCTCCGAGCCGGTGCCCTTGACGTTGAGCAGGCCCTTCTCGTCGACGAAGGCGGTGGCGACGCCCGAGGTGTTGATCGCGTTCACGACGTCGCGGACGGTCGTGTTGGCGGTCAGCGCGACCGAGATGTTGGTCGTGGAGGTCGCCGCGGCCGGGTTGGTGACGATCTGGATGTTCAGCGCGGGGGTGGCGGTGGTGTCGATGCCCAGGTCACCGGCGGAGGACGCCGTGGCGGTGGCGACGGTCGTGTCGCCGGCGCTGCCGACGCGCTTGTCGAGGGCGATGTCCTTCAGGCTCTTGCTGGTCAGCGCGGCTTCGCTCGCGGTGGCCAGGGTCGTGCCCGTGCCGACGACGGTCGGGCGGTTCTGAGCCGCGTCGGCCTGCGCCTGCTTGACGGTGGACTGGAGCGAACCGACCAGCTTGGTGATGCCGTCGATGCCCTTGGAGGCGGCCTGCACCGTCTGGATGCCGTTGGAGATGCCGTCGAGCAGCCCCTTGAGCTGGTCCGAACGGTTGTTCAGCGACTGGGCGGTGAAGAAGTTGACTGGATTGTCGACAGCCGTGTTCACCTTCTTGCCGGTGGCGAGACGGTTCTGAACGGCGGCGGCCTGGGCGGTGATGGTCTGAAGCGAGGCGAGCGAGGAACGGACGCCGTTCGAGATGGCAGTGGCCATTGTCTTAAACCCTTCTGGTTTGGTGCCTTCTGGCAGTCGCGATCATTCTGGCCGCGACGGGTGGACCATCGGTCCCGAGCTCGTAACAGGAGGTAAATTTCAGCGGTCGAATGCAGCGCGTCCGGGCCGGGCTGCGATCGTGGTTAACGGAAGGGCAACGCCGCACGCTGCTGCGCGCCTGCGGTCCAGCACGCGGCAAAACGCCCGCGCGAGGCGGGCGTTGGTCAGAGGACGGTGTTGGGGCTGCGGCGAGGCGGCCTGCCGCGGTCAGGCGATGCGCTCGACCTGCGGGGCCGGCGGCTGCTCCTCCGCTTCGCGCGCGCGATCGGCGAGCTCGCGGGAATAGATGCGCAGCTTCAGCATGGTTTCGTCGGGCAATTGCGAAATCGTCTCGCCGGTTTCGCGGTCGCGCTCCTGCATGACGATGGCGCGGGTGCGCGGCTCGATGACGATGCGCCGGTCCACGGCGGCGTCGAGATCCTGGTCGGCCTGACGCTGCTGCTGCTGGCCCTCGGCGCTGCGGCGCTCGAAGGCAGCCCGATTCTGCAGATCGCGGGTGCGGGCGTCGAGGTCCCTGGCGCTGCGTTCCTGCGCGCGCAGGTCGAGCTTCACGGCCTCGCCGGCCTGGGCCGACTGGACCGTCTGCTCCGGAGGCAGCTCGACCGAGACACTGCCCTGCGTGGCGACGACGTCGGCGCGGGGGACGACGGGAATGCCTCCGATGGGCGCCGTGCGGGGCGCATTGCCGAAATCCATGGCTCACTCCTTCTGGAGTCACGACGTAGCGGCATCGACCGCTGCCTGCCGTTCGTCCGGACCGGTCACACCTGTCCGAACCTGCTCACGGTGGCAGAGAAACTTGAATCCGAGGTCAAGAAATTAGGTAAATATTGACGGGTTCCGGTGCAGCCGCGCTCAAAGCCGGCGCGACACCATCAGCGGGCCGGAATTGGGGCGCGCGAAAGCGCCGGCGCCAACGGTCGCGGTCGGGCCATAGCCGGCGGCCTTGGTCGGGCGGTTGGCATCGGCGGCGAGGTCGCGGACGATCGATTCCGAGACGGCCCGTGCCGTCGCCAGCACGATCTGGTTGGTCTCGATCAGGCCCTGGAAGGAGAGATGCGCGGCCTTCAACCGCTGCACCTGGTCGGGGACGAAACGGGCGAGCGCGACGGCGTTCAGCTTCACCTGTTCGACGCCGCGCATGTAGAGGCCGGCGAGTTCGGTCTTGCGCGGCTCCCGCGTCAGCGCTTCGGGCAGGCGCCCGGCCCGGACGAGTTCCGTCTCCTCGCCGACGAGATGCGAGAGCGCCGACAGCGCCTCCAGCACGCCCTCGACCAGAGCCCGCGCCTCGGGGGCGGTGGCGATGCGCGGCCGTTCGTCGACGACCCGTCTGGCGATGGACATCTCAGGCTCCGGCCGCGGCGGCGCCGGACTGCTCCTGCACGCGCAGGAGATCGCGCAGGATGCTGTCGGACAGGCCGATCCCGCCCGATTTCTGGATCAGCTTGGCGTATTCCTGGGTGAGCTGCGACTTGTAGACATCGCCCCCGATGCCGTTCTCGCCGAGCGGGCCCTCGCTGCCGGCGGGGGCGGCGGTGAGCTGCTGCGTGACCTGCTCGAGGAACATGGTCTCGAAATCGTCGGCCTGCTTCTTGGCCTTGGCCTTGGCGGGATCGAGCGCATTGGACACCCCGCTGACGAGGCTGCCGGCGACGTTGAGGGCCAGCTTGGCGGCCGGCATGGCTAGGGTGGGGCTCATCACATCACCTCGATTTCGGCCTGGAGGGCACCGGCCGCCTTGATGGCCTGGAGAATGGAGATCAGGTCGCGCGGTCCGATGCCGAGCGCGTTCAGCCCGTCGACCAGCTCGGCCAGCGTCACGCTCTCGCGGACGAGGGCGAGCTTGTTGCCGCCGCCGGTGTCGACCTTCACATTGGTGCGCGGGGTCACGACCGTCTGGCCGTCCGAGAGCGGCTCGGGCTGGCTGACCTGAGGCTGCTCGGTGATTGTCACCGTCAGATTGCCCTGGGCGACCGCCACGGTGGAGACGCGGACGTCGCGGCCCATGACGATGATGCCGGAGCGCTCGTCGATGACGATGCGGGCGAGCTGGTCCGGCACGATCTTGAGCTGCTCGATCTCGGTGAGCATGCGGATCATGTTGCCCTGGAAGCGCGGCGGGATCTGCAGCACGACGGTGGAGGGGTCGGTCGGCTCGGCCGCGTCGCCGCCGAGGAAGTCGTTGATCGCGGCGGCCATGCGGCGCGCGGTCGTGAAATCCGGGTTGCGGAGCGACAGGCGCAGCGTCTTGAGCTTGTTGAGCGCGAAGTCGATCTCGCGCTCGACGACGCCGCCATTGGCGATGCGGCCGACGGTCGGCACGCCGCGGGTGATCTTGCTGGCGTCGCCCTCGGCCGAGAAGCCGGCGATCGCGACTGGCCCCTGCGAGACCGCATAGACCTCGCCGTCCGCGCCGAGCAGCGGCGTCACCAGCAGCGTGCCGCCCTGCAGCGACTTGGCGTCGCCCAGCGCCGAGACGGTGACGTCGATACGCGTGCCCTGGGTGGCGAAGGGCGGCAGATTGGCCGTCACCATCACGGCGGCGACGTTGGCGGTGCGCATATTGGCGCCGCGGGTGTTGACGCCGAGCCGTTCCAGCATCGCCGTCAGCGACTGCTTGGTGAAGGGGGCGTTGTTGAGCGTGTCGCCGGTGCCGTTGAGGCCGACGACGATGCCGTAGCCGAGGATCTGGTTGGAGCGCACGCCCTCGACCGAGGCGAGGTCCTTGATCCGGGAGAGCGCCTGCGCCGGGCCCGCCGCCATGGCGAAGCCGAGCGCGACCAGCGCGGCGAGCGGCGTCACCAGGGATTTGAGGGTGGCTGTGCGGAGCATGGTCTCACCGGGCAGGATACGATCGGAAACCCTCCTGCGATCCGCGTGCCAGACGCCGCCAAATTGAAAGTGCTGATTTATCAGTTGTTTGTGAATCGGGCGCAGGCTCTGTCCCGCCGGAGAAAGCCGGCCGATCCTGCCGGGGCGGCAGTTTCTGCCGGGCGGTTTACCGCCTGTTAACCATGCCGGCGCGAGGGTTCGATGACCGATTACGCGAGGCGACCATGATCCGGATCGACCAGCGCGCGCCCATCACCAACGCCGCCCCCGCCGGGACGGCGCGGCGCTCGGGCGGCGCCGCCTTCACATTGCCGACCAAGGACAGCGCAGCCAGCAGCCGCAGCGCCGGCATCGCCGCGTCCGGCCCGCTCGACACGCTGCTGGCGGTACAGGCCTATGAGGAGCCGGCCGAGCGCAAGAAGCGCCAGGCCAAGCGCGGCCACGACCTTCTCGACGGGCTCGACCGGCTGAAGGCCGCGCTGCTCTCCGGCCGCGTCAACCTCGCCGAACTCGAGCAGATCCGCGCCAATCTCGCCCAGCGCCGCGAGGCGACCGACGATCCGCGGCTCGACGACGTGCTGGCGCATATCGAATTGCGGGCGGCGGTGGAGCTGGCGAAGCTCGGGCGGTAGGCGAGGGCGTCTTGGGCGGGCCTGAACCGACCATCCCGGAAACCGGAGCCCGCTTGTCCTGGGATTCCTGGGTCTGCGCTTCGCTTCGCCCGAGAATGACGAGCGGGTCTGTTACCTGATGAACTGGTCCGCGTAGTCGGCGCCCAGCCCGTTGCTCGCGTAATGCGCGCGGCATTTGTCGAGACGGGTGAAGACGTCGTCATAGCCGAGGCATTTGCCGTCCGGGTCGACATAGATCATCGCGCCGTTGACCTGGAACATGGTGATCATTTCCTCGGTGTCGGGGTCGACCACCAGCGTATGGGTCTCGCCCGGCGCCTCGTATACGTAAGCCCCTTCCGTCGCGACCCAGTCATGCTCAAGGTAGCGCCATTTCCCCTTCAGCACATAGCCGTGGACGGGCTGCGGGTGGCGGTGGCGCGAGAGCACGCCCGAGCGGCGCACGCGCAGCAGGTTCATCCAGTAGCCGCGGGTCACGCTGAGGCAGAGGGGGCGGAACCAGACATTGTCGTCGACCGGCACCCAGACGCGCTCATCCTCCGGGATGACGTTGGGCACGATCAGCTCGGGCGGGGAATCCTTCGGCTGCGGATGGCGATAGGGCGTCCAGCGCTCGGCGTCGCTGGCGACGACGGGGATGGGGCTGACCTTGTTCATGGCGTTTCTCCCGTTCGATGGTGGCTGAACCGTCGTTGCCGAACCGATTCAGATAAGCCCGGCATCTGCTTGTGCCGGTTGGATTTTTATGGCTGGCGCTCAGACCGCCAGATAGCCGCCGTCGACCGGCAGGATCGTGCCGGTGACGAAGCCAGCGGCATCCGAGAGCAGGAAGGCGATCGCGCCGCCGACATCGCCGGGCTGGCCCCAGCGGTTCATCGGCGTGCGCGCCAGGATCGGCGCCGAGCGGGCGGCGTCCTCGACCAGCGGCCGCGTCAGCTCGGTTTCGATCCAGCCCGGCGCGACGGCGTTGACGCGGATGCCGTCACCCGCCCAGGCGGCGGCGAGCGATTTGGTCAGCTGGCCGATCGCGCCCTTGGAGGCCGCGTAGCCCGGCGCATAGGCCGAGCCATGGAAGGTCAGCATCGAGGCGATGTTGACGATGGCGCCGCGGCTCGCGGCGAGCTTGTCCTTCGCCGCGAGGCACATCCGCATCGTGCCGGTGAGGTTGACCTCGATCGTCAGGCGGAAGGCCTCGATCTCGAATTCCTTGCCGCCGCGCTGGATCATGCCGGCGCAGTTCACCAGCGCGTCGATGCGCGGGCAGGCCGCGACGGTGGCCGCGACCTCAGCGTCCTGCGTGACGTCGAGTCTGGCATGGCGGACCGCGGGGTGGGGCGGAGCGGCCGCGACCTCCGCCTCGGTGAGACCGGTGGCGAGCACCTCGTAGCCGGCGGCGGCCAGCGCGAGGGCCGCGCCCTGGCCGATGCCGCGGGTGCCGCCGGTGACGAGGGCGAAGCGGGGTGAAGAGGATGGCGCGTCGGCTGTCATGGGCTGGAGACTATCGGGGTGCCGGCGGGACGGGAAGGGCGCCAGCCCTGCATTTCAGGGCGTCGGCAGTTCCAGTTTCAGCAGAGCCGTGCCGCTGGTCTGGATGTCGCGACCGACCATCGGCACCTGCCGGCCGAGGCTGAGATCGAGCGTGGTGCGCCAGGGCGTCGCCAGCGGTCGGGTCAGGTCGGCGACGACCTTGACGCGGGGCGTCAGGCTGCCGGCGAGGCCGTTCTGCGCGGCGAAGCTGTAGCTGCCGGCCAGCGCGATCTCGGTGGTCAATGTGACGATATCGTGCGGGCGCAAGCGGTAGCCGAGCACGGCCTCGCCGGTCTGCTCCGCGGCGCCGGAAGCGGGCAGGCTGCCGCCCGCCGCCGCGCTCCAGACGACGTCGCTGTCGGCATCGGCGCTTCGCGCCAGGTTCCAGCCGAGCCGCGTGTCGCCGCGCTGCCAGCCGCCCTGCCCAGTGACGATCTCGGTCGAGAGCGAGACCTGCTCGGCGCCGAGTTTCATCCCGACGGCGCGCTCGGTCACCGCCGGCAGCGGGGCGCTGGCCGGCGTCAGGCCGCGGCGGATCGGCGTCGCTGCGATCTCGGGACGGGCGAGGGGATTGGGCAGAGCGCGCCGGCCGGCGCCGGGCGTCAGATAGCCGGGACGCTCCGGAGCGGGCTCCGGTGTCGCCGCCTCCCAGCGCGGAATCGGTGCGAACAGGCTGGTTTCGGCCTCCTCGCCGAAGGCGGCGTCCTGAACCGGCGCCGGCTCCTCCGCCGGGGTCTCGGCGCGGGCCAAGGGCGCGGCGGCCAGAACCAGAGCGATGGCGAAGGGATAGCGGAGCGCGGCGAGAGCAGGCTGTGACGAGAGCGGAGGCAGGGGCGAGCAAGGGAGGAGCGAGCGAGGCATGGGGGAGGCAGTCTTCCGGGCAGGCGTGAACGAGCGTGGGAGGCTCGGGGCGGATGCGGACGATTTTGCGGCGAGGATGGGGCGGTTCGCGATCGGCTGCCCGGCGTTGCGCGAAAGCCGCGCCTGCCACAGGGGCGCCTCCCGGCCTGACGTGCATTTGCGCCGGCTTAGCCGAAAACCGCATTTCCCTTTGCGGGCCGATGTTCTAGGAAGCGGCCAACCGCCTGCGGCATCCCTGCCGCAGTCTGGAAAAGCTCCACATCTGGCCAGCAGCAGGGGTCGTTTCACATGAGCAAGATCAAGGTCGCCAACCCGGTCGTCGACATGGACGGCGACGAGATGACCCGCATCATCTGGCAGAAGATCAAGGACACGCTGATCTTCCCCTATCTCGATCTCGAGCTCGACTATTACGACCTCTCGGTCGAGAACCGCGACGCCACCGACGACCAGGTCACGATCGACGCCGCCAACGCGACCAAGAAGCACGGCGTCGCCGTGAAATGCGCGACCATCACCCCCGATGAAGGCCGCGTGAAGGAATTCAACCTCAAGCAGATGTGGAAGAGCCCGAACGGCACGATCCGCAACATCCTCGGCGGCGTGATTTTCCGCGAGCCGATCATCTGCAAGAACGTGCCGCGCCTCGTGCCGGGCTGGACCCAGCCGATCGTGATCGGCCGCCACGCCTATGGCGACCAGTACCGCGCCACCGACTTCAAGTTCCCCGGCAAGGGCACGCTGTCGATCAAGTTCGTCGGCGAGGACGGCGCGGTGATCGAGAAGGAGGTCTTCAAGGCCCCGGACGCCGGCGTCGCCATGGCGATGTACAATCTCGACGAGTCGATCAAGGATTTTGCCCGCGCCTCGCTGAACTACGGCCTGATCCGCAAATACCCGGTCTATCTCTCGACCAAGAACACCATCCTCAAGACCTATGACGGCCGCTTCAAGGACATCTTCGAAGAGATCTACCAGGCCGAGTTCAAGGCCGAGTTCGACAAGCTCGGCATCACCTACGAGCACCGCCTGATCGACGACATGGTGGCCTCGGCGATGAAGTGGTCGGGCGGCTATGTCTGGGCCTGCAAGAACTACGATGGCGACGTGCAGTCCGACACGGTGGCGCAGGGCTTCGGCTCGCTCGGCCTGATGACCTCGGTGCTGATGACGCCGGACGGCAAGACCGTCGAGGCGGAAGCCGCCCACGGCACGGTGACCCGCCACTACCGCGAGCACCAGAAGGGCAAGGAGACCTCGACCAACTCGATCGCCTCGATCTTCGCCTGGACCCGTGGTCTCGCCCACCGCGCCAAGCTCGACGGCAATGCCGAACTGGCCAAGTTCGCGACGCTGCTCGAGAAGGTCACGGTCGACACTGTCGAGGCCGGCGACATGACCAAGGATCTGGCCCTGCTGGTCGGCGCCGAGCAGAAGTGGCTCTCGACCACCGGCTTCCTCGAGAAGGTCAGCGAGAACATGCGCAAGGCCATGGCCGCCTGAGCGGGCCTTCAGCCTTTGCGATGAGACGAGCCCGGCCGGCGACGGCCGGGCTTTTTTGTTGAAGCGTCGCGTTCGCAAGCGCCATGCCGACAGTTCGGGCTGGGACAGCGCGGGGAACCCTCTCCCGGAGGGAGAGGGCAGGGTGAGGGGTCGGCCGTTTGACACCGTGGCCGTGACCTCACCGCAGCGACCTCGAGGTCCTGCTCCGCTGGTCCAGGGGCCAGCACCTCACCCCTGCCCCCTCTCCTGATCTCGGGCCTGCCCGAGATCAGGACTTAGAGTGTCGAAGTCGGGTAGACCCGACTTCGATGCAGGAGAGGGGTTCCCCGCGCCCTTCCTCCCAAGACGCGCACCAAAATCCCCAACCGGCCGAGAGCCGCGGGGTTTCGCACCAATTCCCCGGAAGGGGATGCGCGGAGCCGGGTGGCGCGCGGACCAGAGCCGCGTGCCGATGTCGAATGTCGATGTCGAGGTGTCGATGCAGCGCCGATCTCGCGCCGCCCGGCTCCGCGCGCGGGGATTTTGGGCGTCACGGCCCATCGTCCCTGACGAGGGGACTTGCTGCCCTTCAGCCTCCGGGAGCCCCCGCCCGCAACGGCGACGCCTCCCGAAACCCGCCACTCCACCCGGCCGCACGATGCCTCGCGACAGCCCCCTTGGTCGGGTGCAGCGGTCGGAGGATAGGGTCAGGTGGAGCGGCGGGGATAACGTTCCGGTGGGTCGGTGAGGTTACGCCCGCGCCCGCAGACCGACGCTCATGGTGCCGTCGCTTTCGAGAATGACGAAATCCGCATCCTCGACGTCCCGGCCGCCAGCCGCGCGGACGGCGCCGAGCGCCTCGTCCCGTGTCACCCGCTCGGCGCGCAAGGCCCGGTCACAGAACGCGCCCTGCCGGATCAGCAGGGACGGTTCCGACCGGACGATCTTGGCAAAGGCCTTCCAGCGGACCGACAGGAAGGCGACGGCGAACTGCATAGCGATCAGCAGCGCCAGCGCGGCCGCGCCTTCTGCGAGCGCGATCGATTCCTGCAGCAGGATCGCCGAGAGCGTCGATCCCAGCGCCACCGTGACGACGAGATCGAAGGCGTTGAGCTTGGCGAGCGTCCGCTTGCCGGAGATGCGCAGAAAGGCGACCAGCACGACATAGGCCAGCACGCCGACAAGCAGCGTGCGGACGATGCCCTGCCAGTTCTGGAACAGCATCTCCTGCCAGTTCATGCGTCAGGCTCCCGCCGGTCGATCGTTCGCAAGACCGCCTAGGAAGACGCCTTGTCGGCATCGCGCGGCAGTCTTTGCGCCTCGCGATCATCCTTGGCATCGCTCCCGAGGCCGAGGCCGCGCCCGGCGCTGTCCGGGCCCTTCGCTCCGCCGAGATCGAACCCGGGACGGTCTGTCTCGCCAGACTGCCGGCGCTTGTCGGCATCGGTGAGAGGCTTCGGGCTGATCTTGTCAGTGCTCATGATCCCTCCTCCTCGTTGGCCCTGTGCCCTTGGTCGGCCGGGGGCCGCCGGTTCGTCGGCGTGTCCTTGTATTCATCGACCTGCACGCCCCGGCCATCGAGCCCCCGATCGGGCGGACGCTGCGCCTTGTCGCGGTTGCTGAGGATGTCGTTCTTGCGAACCTCCTCGTCCTGCAACTCGGTCATCGCGCCG